>ERZ791895.1295-NODE-1295-length-10140-cov-7.082697_pt1 | contig 10140 bp, 5 predicted proteins | sample MGYA00510153_ERZ791895 | MGnify/ENA primary metagenome ERZ791895 (study PRJEB30046, sample SAMN00792064) | human gut metagenome | study: EMG produced TPA metagenomics assembly of the A metagenome-wide association study of gut microbiota in type 2... | reverse complement strand
ACTTCGGCTTCAACAGTCGGGTTACCACGGGAGTCGATGATTTCACGACCGATGACTTTAACGATTTTGGACATTAGGTTTTCCTCAGTACAAGTTAAACTAAAACTCCAGACAAACAATGCACCCGGATGGGTGCATTGCCGTTCAAACTCTTTTTACTTCGCCTGGCGTTTCTGGTACTCGCTCGCGGCTTTCACAAAGCCGGCAAACAGCGGGTGTCCATCACGCGGCGTCGAAGTAAACTCCGGGTGGAACTGGCAGGCCACAAACCACGGATGGTTCGGCACTTCGATGATCTCGACCAACTGATCATCCCCGGAACGGCCCGCAACGCGCAGACCGGCAGCTTCAATCGGTTTCAACAACATGTTGTTGACTTCGTAGCGGTGACGATGACGCTCGGTGATGGTCGGCTCGCCGTAAAGCTGGCGTACCAGAGAATCATCACTCAGCTGGCACTGCTGCGCGCCCAGGCGCATGGTGCCGCCCAGATCGCTCTTCTCAGAGCGGACTTCAACGTTGCCATCTTCGTCACGCCATTCGGTAATCAGGGCCACGACCGGGTATTTACAGTCTGGCACAAATTCCGTCGAGTTGGCGTTTTCCATACCCGCTACGTTACGCGCGAACTCAATCAGCGCAACCTGCATACCCAGGCAAATGCCCAAATAAGGAATATTGTTTTCACGCGCATAGCGCGCGGTGGCGATCTTGCCTTCAACGCCGCGGTAGCCGAAGCCGCCAGGGATCAGGATAGCGTCTAAATCCTTGAGGATTTCGACGCCGCGCGTTTCCACATCCTGCGAATCGATCAGCTTGATGTTGACGGTAACGCGATTTTTCAGACCGCCGTGTTTCAGCGCTTCAATCACCGACTTGTAGGCATCCGGCAGTTCAATGTACTTACCGACCATACCGATGGTGACTTCGCCTGCCGGATTAGCTTCTTCATAGATTACCTGTTCCCATTCGGCCAGGTTTGCTTCCGGACAAGTTAAGCTGAATCGTTTACAAATATAATCGTCCAGCCCCTGAGATTTCAACAGGCCCGGAATTTTATAAATGGAATCGACGTCTTTCAGAGAAATCACAGCCTTTTCCGGAACGTTACAGAACAAAGCAATTTTGGCTCGTTCGTTGGCCGGAACCGCGCGATCGGAGCGGCAGATCAGAATATCAGGCTGAATACCGATGGAGAGCAGCTCTTTTACGGAGTGCTGGGTCGGCTTGGTTTTGACTTCGCCCGCGGCGGCCATGTACGGCACCAGAGTCAGGTGCATGAACAGGGTATGCTCGCGGCCGATCTCTACCGCCATCTGACGAATCGCTTCGAGGAACGGCAGGGATTCGATATCGCCTACGGTACCGCCGATTTCCACCAGCACGACGTCATGGCCTTCGCCGCCCGCCAGTACGCGCTCTTTGATAGCGTTGGTGATGTGCGGGATAACCTGAACGGTCGCGCCCAGGTAGTCGCCACGGCGCTCTTTGCGCAGCACGTCGGAGTAGATACGGCCGGTGGTGAAGTTATTGCGGCGCGTCATCTTGGTGCGGATAAAACGCTCATAGTGGCCCAGGTCCAGATCGGTTTCTGCGCCGTCTTCAGTAACGAACACTTCCCCATGCTGGATTGGGCTCATGGTGCCCGGATCGACGTTGATATACGGATCCAGTTTCATGATGGTCACGTTGAGACCACGGGCTTCAAGAATGGCTGCCAGGGAGGCTGCGGCAATGCCTTTACCCAGAGAGGATACGACCCCGCCGGTCACAAAAATATAGTTCGTTGTCATGCTGAACCTGAGAAGTTAGGGTAAAACGATGGAATAACCAGGACGGGAAAGTAGTATACCCGAACATGCGTGACGCCACAAACTTTCATTCTTCCCCTCCCCTTCGTTCTTCAAGTTGCACCTGTGTTGCGACTCGAACAACTCGAAGAGGCAGGCTACATGGTGTTTCAACGACATAACGGAAAGAGAAAATAGACGCTTTTGGCGAAATGTTTTTGACGTAAATCAAGCGCTTGTTATTTATAAAATCACACAAATCGCGCTTGATCACGAAAATCCGTTAGAGATCAGTTTCCTGGCGTTTTACTTCCTGCCACACTTCTTCCATGGTATCGAGGTCGACGCCGGTCATTTCCAGGCCGCGGGCGGCGACAATACGCTCGACCTCGCGGAAACGACGCTCAAATTTGAGGTTTGCTTTCTGCAGCGCCACCTCGGCTTTGACGCCCAAATGACGGGATAAATTCACCGTGGCAAACAGCAGATCGCCCACTTCCTCTTCCAGTTTTGCTTCATCCACCACCGCCTGCTGCGCTTCATGCATCACTTCATCAATTTCTTCATGCACTTTGTCGAGCACCGGGCCCAGCGAGGTCCAGTCGAAACCCACTGCCGAGCAGCGGCGCTGGATTTTATGCGCGCGCATCAGCGCCGGCAGGCTATGGGGAATATCGTCCAGGGCCGAATGCTGGGCTTTTTCCGCTCGCTCCGCGCTTTTGATTTGCTCCCAGCGGGCCAGGACTTCCGTGCTATTGCCCGCCGATGCCTCGCCGAAGATATGCGGGTGGCGACGCTCCAGCTTGTCGCTGATGGCGGCGCAGATATCGTCAAAGTTAAAGCGTCCCTCTTCCTGCGCCATTTGCGCATAGAACACCACCTGGAACAGCAGATCGCCCAGCTCACCGCGCAGATCGTCAAAATCTTCCCGCTGGATAGCATCGAGGACCTCGTAGGTCTCCTCAAGGGTGTAAGGGGCGATAGTGGCAAAGGTCTGCTCTTTATCCCATGGGCAGCCGTTTTCCGGGTCGCGCAGGCGGCGCATGATGCCGAGCAAGCGGTCAATTTGAGTCATGTGACAATCCTGGAAATTTAAAAAATAGTCGGCCGGATAAGGCGTTTAGACCTTATCCGACGTTGCGAAGTTGCCGGATGGCGGCTTCGCCTTATCCGGCCTACAGACGAATTAACCGCCGTGCAGACGGCGCGCGTCGATCACATCCGGCACCTGGTTGAGCTTACCGAGCACCCGGCCCAGCACCTGCAGGTTGTAAATCTCGATGGTCATATCGATGGTTGCCAGCTGCTGACGGGTATCGCTGCGGCTGGCGACGCCCAGCACGTTCACCTTCTCATTGGCGAGGATGGTAGTGATATCGCGCAGTAAACCGCTGCGATCGTTCGCCTCCACCCTGACCACCAGCGAGTAGCCCGCCGAGTAGCTTTCGCCCCATACCGCATCGACGATGCGCTCCGGGGCATGCGACTGCAGTTCAGCCAGCTGATCGCAGTCCGCGCGATGCACGGAGATCCCGCGCCCCTGGGTGATAAAGCCGACGATCTCGTCGCCCGGGATTGGCTGGCAGCAGCGGGCAATATGGTGCATCAGGTTGCCTACCCCTTCCACCACTACCCGGCCATTGTCCTTGGTGCGATTTTGCGGCGTGTAGGTTTTCTGCTGCAGTTGCTTCAGCGCGGCCGCATCCTGCTCGGCGGCGCTAGGTTTATTGAACTGCGCCTGCAGGAAGTTGACCATCTGGTTGAGACGGATATCGCCACCGCCGATGGCGGCCAGCAGTTCATCGAGCTCGTTGAAGTTATAGCGCGGCAGCAGGTGCTTTTCCGCATCCTTCAGGCTGATGCCCAAATGCTCCAGCTCGTCGTCGAGGATCTGCCGACCGGCGAGAATGTTCTTGTCGCGATCCTGCTTACGGAACCAGGCGTGGATCTTCGAGCGTCCGCGGCTGGTGGTCACATAGCCGAGGTTAGGGTTCAGCCAGTCACGGCTCGGGTTCGGCTGCTTCTGGGTAATAATTTCGATCTGATCGCCCATCTGCAGCTGGTAGGTGAATGGCACGATGCGGCCGCCAATTTTGGCGCCGATGCAGCGATGGCCGACATCGCTGTGAATATGATAGGCAAAGTCGAGCGGCGTCGACCCCGCAGGCAGGTCCACCACGTCGCCTTTCGGCGTAAAGACATACACCCGGTCGTCGAAGACCTGGCTGCGCACTTCGTCGAGCATCTCGCCGGAGTCGGCCATCTCTTCCTGCCAGGCAATCAGCTTACGCAGCCAGGCGATACGGTCTTCATAGCCGCGGCCGCCGCTGGTGCCGGCTCCCGCGCCCTCTTTGTACTTCCAGTGTGCGGCCACGCCCAGCTCGGCATCTTCATGCATCTGCCGGGTGCGGATCTGAATCTCCACCGTCTTGCCGCTCGGCCCCAGCACCACGGTATGGATAGACTGGTAACCGTTGGGTTTCGGGTTGGCCACGTAGTCGTCGAATTCATCCGGCAGATGGCGGTAGTGAGTATGGACGATCCCCAGCGCGGCATAGCAATCCTGCAAACGCTCAGCCACAATACGCACCGCGCGAACGTCAAACAGCTCGTCGAAAGCGAGGTGTTTTTTCTGCATTTTGCGCCAGATACTGTAGATATGCTTCGGCCGGCCATAGACTTCCGCCTTGACGCCTTCGGCTTTCATCTCTGAGCGCAGGTGGCCGACAAACTCTTCGATGTAATGCTCGCGGTCGATACGGCGCTCGTGGAGCAGTTTGGCAATGCGCTTGTATTCCGCCGGGTGCAGATAGCGGAAGCAGTAATCTTCCAGCTCCCACTTCAGCTGGCCGATACCTAAGCGGTTCGCCAGAGGAGCATAGATATTGGTGCACTCTTTCGCCGCAAGAACGCGCTCATCTTCCGGCGCGTCCTTGACCTCGCGCAGATGCGCGATCCGCTCAGCAAGTTTGATGACCACGCAGCGGAAATCGTCAACCATCGCCAGCAGCATACGGCGAATGTTATCCACCTGCTCGGAAGAGACCGAGTCGGTATGGGTAGCCTTCAGCTGGCGGATAGCGGCCATGTCCCGCACCCCGTGAATCAGGGTCACGACCGATTTACCTACGCTCTCCTGCATCACCTCTTCGCTGACAACTTCGCCGTCGGCCAGCGGGAACAGCAGCGCCGCGCGCAGCGTATCGATGTCCATACTTAGGGTGGAGAGGATCTCCACCATTTCGACGCCCCGCCACAGCAGCAGGTCCGCCTGCGGGTGTCCTTGCGTTTTTTCGCGACAATAATCCCAGGTTTCGGCTAAGCGCTCACACGACTGCTGGCTGGAAATTCCCAGACTCGCGATCCATTTCTTCGGGTCAAATTCACCAGCTTTATTAAGATGTGCACTTCTTACCGCAACCATTGTCCTCTCCTTAAGGGACCGGCCTGCCGAAGTCGGCAAGCCTCAACTTTCTACATGTCATCCTGCAGGTCGCGTCAGCATTCATGGCCAGGGTGGCTCTTCTGCGACGTTGTGAATGACCTTATGTAAGCCTGCGCTCAAACAACACCATTGATTCCAGATGGCCGGTATGCGGGAACATATCCAGCATCGCCAGGCGTTGAATCTGATATCCAGCCTGCAACAGGGTTTCGCTGTCTCGCGCCAGCGTCGCCGGGTTGCAGGAAACATACACCACCCGCCGCGGTGCCAGTTTTATTATATGCGGCATCACGCCCGGCGCGCCGGCGCGGGCCGGGTCCAGCAGCACTTTATCAAAGCCGTGCTTCGCCCAGGCCTGACGGGTGACGTCTTCTTCCAGATTTTCATGGAAGAAAGTGACATTTGATAAACCATTGCGGGCGGCGTTTTCCCGCCCCTTCTCCACCAGCGCCGGCACCCCTTCCACGCCCACCACATGGGCGGCGCGTGTCGCCAGCGGCAGGGTAAAGTTGCCCATCCCGCAGAACAGATCCAGCACCCGGTCCTCTGGCCGCAGATCCAGCCACTCCAGTGCGGTACGCACCATCTGCTGATTTACGCCGTCGTTGACCTGGATAAAATCCCGCGGGCTGAACACTAAGCGTAGTCCGTCTGAGGTATACCATGGCGCTTCGCCATGAATATGCTCCAGTATCTCGCTTTGTGGCGCGAGGTACAGGGAAAGACCGTGAGTTTGCGAAAAGCGTTCCAGTTTTTCCCTGTCTGTCGCCGGCAGGGCTGCGGTATGGCGCAGCACCATCAGCGGGCCATTGTCCGCCTGCACCAGCTCGACGTGGCCGAGATGGCGTAATGCGCTCAGCGCGCTTAAGCACTCGCGCACGGCGGGCAGCAATGCCTCAAGTTGGGGCACCAAAACAGGGCACTGCACCACATCGACGATCGCTTTGCCGTTGGCCTGGCGAAAACCCATCTGCAATTGTTGGGTCTTCGGCTGATAATTCAAGCTCAAGCGTGCGCGACGGCGGTAGCCCCACGGCGCGCCGGCGATGACGTCATCTACCTCGCGCTTCATCAGTCGCCCCAGCGCGGCGCGTTTACTTTGCTGCTGAAGCGGAACGCTGGCATGTTGTTGTTGGCATCCGCCGCAGACGCCAAAATGGGGGCAGCGCGGCGCCTGGCGCTGCGGGCTGTCGGTCAGTCGGCGTTTCACCTCGGCGCGGGCGTACTGTTTTTTATCTTCCACCAGCACCACCTCGGCCTGCTCGTGGGGCAGCACGCCGCTCACGAACAGCGCCTTCCCCTGGTGGCGGGCAACACCCTGACCAAAGGGATCGAGGTCGTTGACTGTAACGGTTATGATCTGGCGCGTCGTCACACGCCGTTTTGCAGAGTAGAATTGCGCCATCGTAGAGAGTTGTCTCAATCAAATAAAACGAGCTCGTTCAGAGCGGCAGCGCCGCGAGGCGCAGCGACGCTGCACAGAACGATGATGTCTATATTCTCCCATAATGGAACCGCATGACCAACTACAGCCTGCGTGCTCGCATGATGATTCTGATTCTGGCGCCAACCGTCCTGATAGGACTGTTGCTCAGTATTTTCTTTGTCGCTCATCGTTATAACGACCTGCAACGCCAGCTGGAGGACGCTGGCGCCAGTATTATCGAACCGCTGGCGGTCTCCAGCGAATATGGCATGAACTTGCAAAACCGCGAATCCATCGGCCAGCTGATCAGCGTTCTGCATCGTCGCCACTCGGAGATCGTGCGGGCCATCTCGGTGTACGATTCGCATAACCGCTTATTTGTCACCTCCAATTACCAGCTCAATCCCAGCGAACTGCAGATCCCGAAAGGCGAGGCATTCCCCCGTCACCTCAGCGTCATCCGCGATGGCGACATGATGATCCTGCGCACGCCTATTGTCTCGGAAAGCTATTCTCCGGATGAATCACCCGAATCTGACGCTAAAATGCCGGGCAATATGCTGGGCTACGTCGCCCTGGAGCTGGATCTAAAATCGGTCCGCCTCCAGCAGTACAAAGAGATTTTTATCTCCAGCGTAATGATGCTGTTCTGTATCGGCATCGCGTTAATCTTCGGCTGGAGGCTGATGCGCGACGTCACCGGGCCAATCCGCAATATGGTTAACACTGTCGACCGCATCCGCCGCGGACAGCTGGACAGCCGGGTCGAAGGCTTTATGCTCGGCGAACTGGATATGCTGAAAAATGGCATTAACTCGATGGCCATGTCGCTGGCGGCATACCACGAAGAGATGCAACACAACGTCGACCAGGCGACCTCCGATCTACGGGAAACGCTTGAGCAGATGGAGATCCAGAACGTCGAGCTGGACCTGGCGAAAAAGCGCGCCCAGGAGGCGGCGCGCATTAAGTCTGAGTTCCTGGCCAATATGTCTCACGAGCTGCGCACCCCGCTCAATGGGGTGATCGGCTTTACCCGCCTGACGCTGAAAACCGATCTCAACGCTACGCAGCGCGACCACCTGACCACCATCGAACGTTCGGCCAACAATCTGCTGGCGATCATCAATGACGTGCTCGACTTTTCCAAGCTGGAAGCCGGGAAGCTGATCCTGGAGAGTATTCCGTTCCTGCTGCGCACTTCGCTTGATGAAGTGGTCACCCTGCTGGCGCATTCCGCGCACGATAAAGGGCTGGAGCTGACGCTGAATATTAAGAACAATGTACCGGACAACGTTATCGGCGACCCGCTGCGTCTGCAGCAGATTGTGACCAACCTCGTGGGCAACGCCATCAAATTTACCGAGCACGGCAATATCGACGTACTGGTGGAGCAGCGGGCCATCAGTAATTCCCGGGTACAGATCGAAATTCAGATCCACGATACCGGCATCGGCATCCCCGAGCGCGACCAGTCCCGGCTATTCCAGGCCTTCCGTCAGGCCGATGCCAGTATTTCACGCCGCCACGGCGGCACCGGGCTCGGGCTGGTGATCACTCAGCGTCTGGTCAAAGAGATGGGCGGGGATATTTCGTTCCACAGCCAACCGAACCGCGGCTCCACCTTCTGGTTCCATATCAGCCTCGATCTCAACCCGAACGCCATTCCGGATACGCTGAACACCGACGGGCTTGTCGGCAAACGTCTGGCCTATGTGGAAGCCAACGCGACGGCGGCGCAGTGTACCCTGGAGATGCTGGCCGCTACGCCGCTGGAGGTTATCTACAGCCCTACCTTCTCCTCGCTGGCGGAAGCGCAGTATGACATTCTGCTGGTCGGTATCCCGGTTTCAATGCGCGATTTGTCGCCGCATCGGGAAAAATTAGCCAAAGCCTGCGCGATGTCCGATAACGTACTGCTGGCCCTGCCGTGCCATGCCCAGGTCAGCGCCGAAGCCCTGAAGCGCGACGGCGTTGCCGCCTGCCTGTTAAAGCCGCTCACCACCACCCGTCTGCTACCGGCGCTGGTGGCTACCAGCCACGCGCTTGCCTCCGCGCCGCTGATGCAGATCGACAGTCATAAGTTGCCAATGACGGTAATGGCCGTCGACGACAACCCGGCTAACCTGAAGCTGATTGGCGCCCTGCTGGATGATCTTGTGCAGCAGGTGATCCTCTGCGACAGCGGCCAGCAGGCGGTGGACAAGGCCAAGCAGCTGCAGATGGATCTGATCCTGATGGATATTCAGATGCCGGATATGGACGGCATCCGCGCCTGCGAGCTTATCCATCACCTGTCCCATCATCAGCAAACCCCGGTTATTGCGGTCACCGCGCACGCCCTGGAGGGCCAGCGTGAGAAGTTACTGAGCGCCGGCATGAACGACTATCTGGCGAAGCCAATCGAAGAAGAGAAACTGCACGCACTGCTGTTGCGCTATCAGCCCGGCCTGCACAGCGTCGTTCCGGCGTCGCTACCGCCCGCAGAGCCGATCGTCGATCATAACCAGACGCTCGACTGGCAGCTGGCGCTGCGCCAGGCGGCCATGAAGCCGGACCTGGCGCGGGAGATGCTGCAAATGCTGATCGCCTTTATGCCGGAGGTGCGTAACAAAGTTGAGGAGCAGCTGGTGGGCGAGCAGCCGGAAGGGCTGGTGGATCTGATCCATAAACTGCACGGCAGCTGCAGCTATAGCGGCGTGCCGCGGCTCAAAAAGCTGTGCCATACCCTGGAAAGTCAGCTGCGGGCAGGCACCGCCGCCGAGGATCTGGAGCCGGAGCTGCTTGAGCTGTTAGATGAGATGGATAATGTGGCCCGCGAAGCGTGCCGGATGGGGGTGTAAACCCCGGATAGCGGCGCTACGCGCCTCATCCGGCCTACGCCCTACAGTCCGGTATTCGGTTGGTAGCCCCGGTAAGCGTAAGCGCCACCGGGGATGGTTCCCGGATCGCGGTGCTACGCACCTTATCCGGACTACAAATACCACTGCGCCAGCCGGGTTACCGCCTGTCGCCCATCTGCAAAACCGCGGCTACGTTACGCGCCGTCATTCGCAGGTTGGCGGCGGCATTGGCCAACGCTTCATCAAGGGTACAGATGGTATACAACACGCTGAATACCGCATCCAGCCCGTGCTGATGCACGACGCCAACATCGGCGGTAAGACTGCCGGCAATCCCGATCACCGGGACGTTAAAACGCTTCGCCACCCTCGCCACCCCCACCGGCACTTTGCCGTGGATCGTCTGGCTATCGATACGCCCTTCGCCGGTGATCACTAAATCGGCATCCGCCACCCGCTCAGCCAGCTGTAGCGCATCGGTGACAATCTCAATGCCCGGACGCAACTGAGCACCACAGAACGCATACAGCGCCGCACCCATGCCGCCCGCCGCGCCGCCGCCCTCAAGGCTCAGCACGTCGATATCTAAATCGCGGGCGATAATCCGGGCATAGTGCCGCAGGCCGCTGTCGAGCC
>ERZ791895.1292-NODE-1292-length-10162-cov-2.490551_pt1 | contig 10162 bp, 10 predicted proteins | sample MGYA00510153_ERZ791895 | MGnify/ENA primary metagenome ERZ791895 (study PRJEB30046, sample SAMN00792064) | human gut metagenome | study: EMG produced TPA metagenomics assembly of the A metagenome-wide association study of gut microbiota in type 2... | reverse complement strand
CCAGGAAGCATGCTGACGTCGTCCGTGTTGAATAGAAACTCCATTATCCCGCTGAATCAGTATGTCGGGGTACTTTTTTGACAGCCAGACGGGAGGTGTGGGAGTAGGAGTACACATAATTACCTTCAGACCATATTTCTCTGCTAAAGAGACGGCACGATCCAGCCACTCAAAATCATACTTTCCTTCTTCCGGCTCCATCATGGCCCAGGCGAACTCCGCAAAATGGGTGAACTTGATCCCCATCTCCGACATTTTCTTCAAATCACGTTCCCATTGGGAGGAATCCCATTGCTCGGGGTAATAGTAAGATCCTAGAGCAAACAACTCTTCCGGAGGAAAAGATTTATCGACCGGAGATTGAGCAAAGGATACCAATGAAAACAATAAAGCTAAGACTAATAAGGACTTTTTCATGGATATTATTTTAAGTTTCATCGCTATAATAAATAACTGGTTAGCGCAATGGTCTGGCTTTTATTCCGCCGGAGGTCATTTTTACAGGTTTGATAGTACCGTTTTTATTAAAATACATTCGGTCAATGCAAGTAATGCGGTAGTTCCCATCGGTTTCACCCAAAGGGCGGCGATGATAGACAATATACCATTCATCCTTTCCCGGACCTTTGATAATGGAATGATGTCCGGCACCATTAGCTATTTTAGTGTCCTGCTCCAGAATCTTTCCGACTCTTTTGAACGGACCAAAAGGCGAATCCGCAATGGCATACGCTACACAATAATCGGGTCCTGTCCAGTCGCCTTCTGACCACATGAAATAATATTTGCCATTGTGTTTAAGCATAAAAGGTCCTTCTATATAATTTTCCGGAGTCACTTCTTTATAAGTTGTTCCGTCTTCAAAAGGTACGATACTGATTAGATCAGATCCCATCTTCACCATATTGCAATGTCCCCAACCGCCGTAATACATATAGTAGCGGCCATCATCGTCACGGAAAACGAACTGGTCGATCGGCTGTGCCCCGTTTACGATCTCGTTGATAAGCGGTTTGCCTAACAGGTCCTTATACGGACCTTCCGGGCGGTCGCTGACGGCAACCCCGATTCCTCCTACTTCACCTTCATGCACGTCGTTGGCCCCGAAGAAAAAATAATATTTGCCATCCTTATGGATGATAGACGGCGCCCACATGGCTTTCTTCGCCCATTTCACGGCGGAGGTATCGAGCACAGACGAATGTTTCGTCCAGTTCACCAAATCCTTGGATGAAAAACAGTCGAAATAAGTCTGCTTCTCATACGCATCGCTCCAGGTCGGGAAAACCCAATAGGTATCACCATAAATGATCCCTTCCGGATCGGCATACCAGCCCTCGAATATCGGATTACCACTGGTCACGACATCAGCAACAGCCTTCTGTTGCTGTTTCGGCTGTCCGCACGAAACTAATGCGGCAGCACACAATAGCACATATAAACTTTTTTTCATTTATGAGTTAGATTTTTTCTGTTCCATATTCTTAGCCAACCCCCCTTCGGATGTTTCCTTATAGAGACTCGGCAGGTCGTTTCCGGTCTGACGCATCACTTCCACCACCTGGTCGAAACTTACACGGTGCTTGCCATCGGAGAAATTGGAGAAGGTGTTCGCATCCAGCGCACGGGCTGCCGCAAAGGCATTGCGTTCGATACAAGGAATCTGTACCAACCCGCAAACCGGGTCGCAAGTCAGTCCCAAGTGATGCTCCAGCCCCATCTCGGCCGCATACTCGATCTGTGCAGGCGTCCCCCCGAACAACTGACTGGCCGCAGCAGCAGCCATCGCACAAGCCACACCGACCTCTCCCTGGCATCCTACCTCGGCCCCGGAAACGGATGCATTCGTACGGACCACATTACCGAACAACCCGGCTGTCGCCAACGCACGCAAGATACGGGAGTCACGGAAGTCGCGGGACTCTTTCAGATGGTAAAGCACAGCCGGCATGACACCGCACGAACCGCAGGTCGGGGCCGTCACGATCTTGCCTCCGCAAGCGTTCTCCTCGGAAACGGCCAGAGCATACGCATAGACCATCCCACGGCTTTTGATACTGCTGCCGTAACCTTTGGCACGGATCATATAGTCGGATGCCTTACGCCGGATTCCCAGACCGCCGGGCAAGATGCCTTCGGCTTCGAGGCCATTACGGACTGCTTGTTGCATCACTTCCCATACTTCGGCCAGATAGTCCCATATCTGCGGACCTTCGCACTGTTCGACATATTCCCAGTAGGAATGGCCGGTTTTTTCACACCAGGCCTGTATATCCTTGATAGTATGCATTTCGTAAACCTGGCCCTGCGTCAACTCGTTGTAGGTTTCGTTTGCCAACGTCCCTCCCCCGATACTGTAAATCGTCCAGTTATCCAGTTCCTCTCCGCTTTCGTCAAACGACTGGAAGAGGATGCCGTTCGGATGAAAAGGCAGGAACACCTTCGGTTCCCAAGTGATATTGGTCTTGGCCACCGGGCTCAACACTTCGAGAATTGCCGCATCCGTCATGTGGCCTTTGCCTGTAGCCGCCAGGCTCCCATAGAGCGTAACATTAAAACGTACGGCTCCCCGATTACGTTCCAGGAACATCCGGGCAGCACGCATCGGCCCCATTGTGTGGCTACTGGACGGCCCGTGACCGATCCTGTATATTTGCTTGATCGATTCCATTGTTTTGAGATTTATGAGTTATCATTTGTAATTTATGATTTATAGTTTATGCATTGATGATAAATTATAAATCTTTTCACACTTTCAAAAATATATTCCGCTTATAAAGCAGCCACAAAATTACATAAATAATCAATGCGTTCGACGCTGCAATCAAAGCCGGATAATAATTTCCTGTATATTGTTCGAGGCCATGAAAAAGAGAAGTTCCTATACATCTGAAACTAATCACGTTAGCCAGCATATAGGCCACGATCGAATTCATGCCGTAGACTTTCAACCAAGTCAGGTTCTTCCGGTGTCCCTTATAATCGATCCAATAATAGAACAAGCCCATCAACAGGAAACAATAGCCACTGCTGACCAACACCATCGAGCTCGTCCATATCTTCTTGATCACCGGCAACTGCAAGCCCCACAGCCAGCCCAGCGCAACCATTATCACACCGATTCCTAACAGCCATTGCCATTTGTGCTTCCGGTCCATTCCGCTCTTCAAGATATACCCGGCAAAAACTCCGGTCAGCACCGTCACGCCAAAGTTCAGGCTGCTTAATATCCAGGTATAACGATAAGATTCGGCAAATACGATCTGTCCGTTCTCCACAACAGCAGCATCGCGGAATCGTCCCAGGACCGTACGGTCCACCCATTCCGCCAGGTTACCGTCCGGCGTGTAGTTGCCACCTCCATAACCATCGACCGTAATAAATTGCATGGCTCCCCAATAGGCTAACAACAAGGCGACCGCCGTCCCGATCTGCACGGACAGACGCACATGCAGGAACAGCATTGCCGAAATCAGATAGCCCATCGCAATTGCCTGCAATGTGTTCGAATAAAGATAAATCCGGTCCGGGTCCAATCCTAAAAGATTTCCCTGGCACATCATACCGAAGACCCAGAGCAAGGCCACCCGCTTGACGATACGACGGTAGACCGCCCATTTATCCGGCATCACTTTATATCGGGAAAGGGCGAACGGCATCGACACGCCCGCCATAAACATGAAGAGCGGCATCACCAAGTCCCACGAAGAGAACCCCTCCCACTGCACATGAGAGAAGCACCACAAAAAATCGTTATACCAAGGCGCATCTATCGCACGTCCGAGAGGATGCAGAACCCCTTCCAGCGCCACCAGGCAAAACAAATCGAAGCCACGTAACACGTCGAGCGACTCCAGGCGTTGATAAGATGGTTTCATGATGATTTATGATTTATGATTTATGATTTATGATTTGTATAAAAAAAGATTTCAGATTTATGTTTAATGTTATGTTTTCTGGTCATAAATCATAAATCTGAAATCACAAATTTCTTCACACTTTCAGGAAAATTCGTTGACGGTACAGGAAGTACAAGAATCCCCAGCAAACGGCAATGTAGCCGATCGAACCAGCTAAAGGCTGCGCGGCTTCCGGCATCCATCCGACAAGTCCGCCAAACAGGCCTTGGGATGTATAAGAGAAATCGATGAATTTTTGCGCCAAATAGATCGTAATCGAATTAACCCCGATCACCTGAAAGAAGAAAGTCCATTTCCTCCATCCCAACACATCGACAATGTAATAAAACAGGGCGAACATCCAAACCGAATAGGCTCCGACAACGCAGACAAACGAACTGCTCCACAGCTTTTTGTTGATCGGGAACACCAAACTCCACAACACCCCCACCAATAGTAACAGCACACCGGCCAACACCAAGCCTGCCACCTTCCGCTTGTCCGTCAATCCCTCTTTACGCAACTTGATAAACTCGCCCGTAAACATTCCCAACATAGCCGTCACAATCCCCGGCAACGTGGACAACAATCCTTCCGGGTCAAAAAATCCTTGATGCAAACGCCCCGGCAACAACAAACGATCCACATAGCCGACCCAGTTGCCTTCCAGCGTGAACGGTCCGGCCTCCGCACCCGGCACAGGGATAAAAGCTATCCAAACCCAATAGCCGACCAAGATCGTCCCGGCTATCCACGCCCTGACTGAAGTCCGGAAATGCACGAACAGCAAGGCGGCAAACATCCATCCCAACCCAATACGCGCCAAGACGCTGGCGCAACGAAGGTTCGCAAAGTCAAACTGTAGCAATCCGTTATAGACACATCCCAGCAACACCAGCGTAATTCCTCTGCGGACAATCCTTTTATAGATATCCGACTCGCTCTTCCCCTGTTCGCGCTGCTTTTCCAACGAGAACGGAAACGAGATGCCGGCAATGAACAGAAACAGCGGAAAAATCGTGTCGTGGTGTGTCAACCCGTCCCACTCCACATGATCCATCTGTCCACCTATCGCCTGAAAAAAAGAATTCGGAAACAACGTTGCCAACGCAACGAAAAGAGAAGCCCCTCCCATAATAAAGAACATATCAAACCCCCTCAGGGCATCCAGCGACAGCAGCCGCCGGGACTGTTTTTGTTTTTCCATATATACAATATCTTTTTAAGTTTACTTTGTCGATCAAGTTTGCAAAGATAGGTCTTTTTTCAACACAAGCAATTTATACAAGAAACCTCGTTTCTTCAGATACCCTAAAAATTTTCATTCTTTCCCCAACAGTGAAAATAAATTTTCCATCACATGAAAATTTATTTCCCCACTATGGAAAATTTATTTTCATGCGATGGAAACTTCTCTTTCATACAATGGTATCAGAACAACGTTCCCAACCGAAATTTTCTTCATACCGGTCGAAGAGGGGTTCCTCTTCGATATTGTATTGACGGAGCAAATCGCGTACGTATAACTGGTCTTCGGGAGTAAAACAACGCTCCTTACGTTTCAAACGTTAAAAATGAGCCGTCCCAAAATATTCTCTCATCTCCCGCCGTATTTCTTTAGCCTGACGATAAGGGATATTGTCCAACAGGTGCTCCATGCCATAGGCATTTTTCAACGGGCTGTCATCCATAAACCCGGAACAATCGCCATCGGGGACAACACGTTCCGGGTTGATCGCTCTCACCGCCCAACGTTCTTTCGGGATATGCCGCGACACCTGATGACGCAAACAGGTGGAAGCATGTAGGCATTTCCCGTTAAAACAAAGTGCAAAGTCGTTCGGGACCAAAGAATAATCTAATTTGTCTAACATGGTATTAATGTATTGATATTAGACAAAGGTACTCACAGATCCGGCGGAAAGCAAACATTTACACTCAAAAAATGATCACAACAACAATGACTATAGGCGAGATGAGGGAGTTCACCGTGCCAACGGCTGCCATTTCATATAAGTTCCAGTCCTCCACAACCACTCCATCGGTCCATAACGGAACTTCTTCAGCCAATAATGGCTGAACAGAATCTGCATACCCGTATAAGCAAGACAAACCAATACGCTCAAGAAAACACCCAGATGGCTCCAATCCAACCCGAAACCGGAAAAAATAAAGACTCCGATCACGGACTGCGCGATATAATTCGTCAGGCCCATACGCCCATAGCTGACTAACGGCGCCATCGCCCGCTGCACCTTCTGCAAACGGTATCCCTCCATCACCACAATTACCCATAGATAAGCAGTCAACAGGTTAATCAGATTAGTCGTCGTCGAACTCATCCACGAATAAAAAGAGACCTCTCCCCAAGCCACAGACGGAAGATAAGAACGCGCCACATAGAGCAGTCCCAACCCTGCGAGGGCAAGCAAGGCCCAACGGTTCAGTCGGCTACGAAACTCATCCATACGCTCGAACAGACGGATGCGTCCTACGATGAACCCTAAGATGAAAAGTCCCAAGGTCAAGTAAATACGCCCGCTCGACACCTGGAAGCGCATTTTTCCGACGATCCCGTCCCAAGCGTTACTCTCGATCGTTTCAGACAAGGTCGGGACTTTCCGAGGACCTGCCGGACGGGAAGCAGGCCTTTCGGCAACACGTTCCACCTGCTCGACCGCCGGAGCCGTCAGGCTTTTATAAGCTACCGGGACAAGTGTCGCCCCCCCCTAAGAAAAGAAACAGCGTAATCCCTGCCAACAGCTTGGTCGGCCATTTATACATCAACACCAAAACAAACCCCAGTATCGCATATATCAGCAAAATATCCACCCGGACAATCAAGCCGTGTAAATAACCGATCGCCAACAAAAGAACCAGCCTCCACAAAAAACGTGGACGGAAGTCAAGTCCTTTCTTCGCCGCCCGATCCATCTGGATAAAGAAACTTAAACCGAACAGGCAAGAGAAGATAATGAAGAATTTCCCGAAAACCAGATAATTGATAAGCCAACTGAAAATCTCGTTCATCGTTCCCTCCCACGGGAACACAGCCTGAGACGTCATCGTCCCCATAGCTCCAAAATGTTGCATAGAATGAATCAGGCAAATGCCGATAAGAGAAAAGCCACGCAAGGCATCGATCACTGTAATACGCTCTCCGGGAGCAAGCACTGTTTTTGTTGTTTCCATATTTTCAAATTTCAGATTTGATTTTTATTCGTTTTCTTCCGGGAACAAAATTACAGGGCATCACTCGAACAGAAGGAATACAAATTACGGTTTTGTGGATATTTTTTACTGTAGAACGGCTCTTGGTTCGGAATGAATCACATAGTGACCTGTTTTAGGATTCAAGAGAAACAAGATTGTAAATTAATTCGTATGTTTGCAGCCGTAACCTAAAAAAATAAAGACAATGACAGTAATCATTTTAATAGCAGTGATCGTGATCCTGGCAATCTGGATCGTTTCTTTGTATAATTCGTTAGTGAAATTGCGCAACAACCGCGAGAACGCATTTGCCGACATCGACGTACAGCTCAAACAACGCCATGACCTTATCCCACAGTTGGTCGAAACGGTCAAAGGCTATGCCTCACACGAGAAAGAGACCCTGGAACGCGTCATTAACGCCCGTAACGGAGCGATCAGCGCCAAAACGATCGACGACAAGATCATGGCCGAAAACGCCCTGACTTCCGCTCTTGCCGGACTGAAGATTACGCTCGAAGCCTATCCCGATCTGAAAGCCAACCAGAACTTTTTGCAGTTGCAGGAAGAAATTTCCGACCTGGAAAACAAACTGGCCGCCGTACGCCGTTATTTCAATTCGGCCACGAAAGAGTTGAACAACGCAGTCGAGACATTCCCGTCCAACCTGATCGCCGGTATGTTCGGTTTCAAGAAGGAAGTGATGTTCGACCTGGGCGAACAACGCGCAACACTCGAAGAAGCACCTAAAATCAAGTTCTAAGGATGCAATACGTCGGTATACAAACCCAACAGAGCAGGAACAATTTCCGTTCCTTGCTCCTGCTTTGCTTGTTTCCCTGCCTGGTAATGGGATTGCTTTTTGCGTTCTGCTACCTGCTCCACCTGCTGGCGATGAACGACGACGGCCTGACGGGGGCCGAACTGCTTGAATATTCCACCGGGATGTTCATCCATTTGGCGCCATACGTGTTGGGTGGCGTACTCATATGGTTCATCATCGCCTATTTTGCCAATACAAGCATCATCAACTCGGCAACCGGTTCCGAACCTTTGTCGAGAATGGAAAACAAAAGGGTATACAACTTAGTGGAAAACCTGTGCATGAGCCAGGGAATGAAAATGCCCAAGATCAATATCATCAACGACGATTCGCTGAACGCTTTTGCAAGCGGCATCAACGAAAGGACTTACACCGTCAGCCTCTCGCGGGGGATCATCGACAAGTTGGACGACCAAGAACTGGAAGCGGTCATTGCACACGAGCTGTCGCATATCCGCAACAAAGATGTGCGCCTGATGATCGTATCGATTGTCTTTGTCGGCATCTTTGCCATGCTCGCACAGATGGCCATGCGTTCCGTCTACTACTCGTCGATGAGCCGCAGGAGAGACGAGAAAAACAACACTGCGATCATCATCGTCTTAGTCATGGTTGTTGCAGCCATCGGTTATTTCTTCTCCATGCTGATGCGTTTCGCCATCTCGCGCAAACGGGAATACCTGGCCGACGCCGGAGCTGCCGAGATGACCAAGAATCCGCTCGCCCTCGCCAGCGCACTGCGGAAAATATCGGCCGATCCCGACATCGAAGCCGTCAAACGAGAAGACGTAGCCCAGCTTTTCATCCAGCATCCGGGCCAACAGGCCAAAAGCGCACTGAACGGTTTAAGCGGACTTTTCGCCACTCATCCACCCATTGAAAAGCGGATACAAGTACTCGAACAATTCTAAATTTAATCAAGATTTAATATCCCTAATCATTCCAATCCCGGCATTAATTTAATATCTTTGATGCCGGATAAAAATAAGTGTTGGAAATGATACAAAAAGAATTGACCGGCGATCTTAAGCTGAAATGGGATCGCATACAACAGGCGATGCGGAAGATAAATGCCGACGGATGCCTGCTTACCGTGGATGTAAATCTGTATTACACAACCGGACGTATCTATAGCGGCTATTTCTATCTTCCTGCGGAAGGTGCTCCGTGGTTCTTCGTGAAACGGCCGAACGGACTGGCAGGCGATCATGTCGAATACATTCGCAAACCGGAACAGATGGCCGAGCTCTTCGCGTTCTACGGACTGGAAATGCCGGAAAAGCTTCTGCTCGAAGCCGACGAACTGACATACAACGACTATATACGTCTGCAAAAGATCTTCAATCCGAAAGAGACCGGAAACGCAACCGCAATGATGCGTGAACTGCGCCGGATAAAGACACCGTACGAGATCGAAATGTTCCGCATCTCGGCCGAACGCCACACCAAGACATATGCCGAAATTCCCGAATGTTTCCGCCCCGGAATGACTGATCTCGAATTCCAGTATGAAATAGAAAAACGGATGCGCAAGAACGGTTCCATCGGACTGTTCCGCGCCTTCGGAGCTAATATGGATATCTTTATGGGAAGTATCCTGGCGGGAGAAAACGCCGAAGTCCCCTCGCCTTTCGACTTTGCCTTAGGTGGTAGTGGTATCGACGCTTCCTGCCCGTTAGGTGCAAACGGAACGCCTCTGAAAGAAGGGACAGCCATCATGGTAGACATGGCAGGAAATTATACGGCTTATATGACGGATATGACACGTGTGTTCTCCGTCGGCCACCTGACCGAGCTTGCTTACCGGGCACATCAGACAGCCCTCCTTATCGAAAGCGAGATCGAGAATATCGCCCGGCCGGGCACACCTTGTGCCGAACTCTACGAGATAGCCGCCAAGATCACCGAAAGCCAGAGACTCGGCGCATACTTCATGGGGACCAAGCAACAAGCCAAATTCGTAGGGCACGGCATCGGCATCCAGATAAACGAGCTGCCGGTACTTACGCCCCGCTCGAAAGACATGCTGGAACCGAACATGGTATTTGCACTCGAACCGAAATATGTGATACCGGGTATCGGCGCCGTCGGCATCGAAAATAGTTTCCTGGTTACGGAAACCGGACTGGAGAAGATCACGCACTTCACAGAAGATATCATACAATTAGACAAATAAATCATAAATCATAAATCATAAATCATAAATCATAAATCATAAATCATAAAT
>ERZ791895.1286-NODE-1286-length-10263-cov-6.217476_pt1 | contig 10263 bp, 10 predicted proteins | sample MGYA00510153_ERZ791895 | MGnify/ENA primary metagenome ERZ791895 (study PRJEB30046, sample SAMN00792064) | human gut metagenome | study: EMG produced TPA metagenomics assembly of the A metagenome-wide association study of gut microbiota in type 2... | reverse complement strand
CGCTCTTTATTGCAGGATCTTTTTCAATAGTCTCTTCCATATCCAGCTTCACCTTAAATCTGGATATGCTCTCGTCCTCTACGGTAGGCCCCTTGATACAGCCGCCGGAGCACATGTTCATCTCGATGAAACAGCCTTTTATCTCACCGCGCACCATGCTTTCGCATAGATCGATACAGTTCCTGGCGCCGTGAACGTAGAATTTCCGATAGCCGTCCTTCTTCTCCTCTGTGGCAAGAACGGAATTCACGACTCCGTTGGTGACCGGATAGAGGCGGTTGACCTTGGGATCCAGATGGCGGAACGGAATGTCTTCACAGTCCTCGATGGTGATTTCTTCCTCATTCAGCCAGCGGTTGATATCGTTGAAGTTTAAGACGGCGTCGATACAGGAATCGTGGCGGACATCGCCCGCTTCTTTCTTCTTGGCGATGCACGGGCCTAAGAATACGACCTTTACATTCGGTCCCAGCTCTTCCTTCAGCATCTTGCCGTGGGCAATCATCGGCGAGACCACCGGCGCCATGTAGGGAACCAGCTGTGGATAATAGATTTCAATTAAGTCATTGACACTCGGACAGCAGGTGGTGATGATCGTTTCCATCTCCCCCTCTTCCAGAAGCCGTGCGTATTCAGCCGTCACCATGGCTGCGCCCTCCGACGTCTCCCGGACATCTGCAAAGCCCAGCTTACGAAGGGCTGCATTAATCTGGCCGATGGTCTTGTATTTTAATAATCCCATATAGGATGGGGCGATGGATACGACGGTTGGGATGTGATTCGCTATGTAACCTTTTACAGTGTTTAAATCGCTTACCAGCGTTTTCGCTGACTGTGGACAGACCTGCATGCATTTTCCGCATAAAATGCATTTGTCCGGCATAATCTCGGCCCGCTCATCTTTAATCATGATCGCCTTGACTTCACAGTTGCGGACACATTTGTAACAGTGCTTGCATTTCGTAGCCTTGAAATCAATAATCGCCATGATTACAGCCTCCCTACGATTTCTTTATCGAAAAACTCCTTTGTGTCTTCTGGTTTTAAAGAGAATAATTGGCCGTCTACGGTTACACAAACCCCGTTGACACAGTTTCCGCTGCAGAAGGAACCATTTAAGTCTACTTTGCTTTCTAAATGATTCTCCTTTACCAACTGCTGGAGCTGGGCGATGATTTCTCTGGAACCTTTTAAATGACATGCGCTTCCTATACAGATTGTAACTCTCATGAAAATCTCCCTCCAATATCTTGTGTTTGGTTGTGGTGGTGGTGATGATGGGTGTGGTGGTGGTTTAAATAAAATACTTAGTTTGAATGGTCGCTCATAGTGGCGGGGGTGCGGGCAGAGCCCTGAAATGCCTCCGGCATTCCAGGGTCGCTTCGCTCGCCATACAGATACACCCGAAGCCGGCGCGGAATATGAAAGGCAAAAACGGCTTTTCATATTCCGCGCCGGCTTCGGGTGTATCTGCCTGGCTCTGCCCTTTGCGTACATTATCTCACATTGACATATTATTATCAATCAGAAAACTTCATCTGTGCTGTACTTTTTCACATACATTTAACCATGACATCCACGATCTCCTGCTTTTCTGCATCTATCAGTCCATATGTGTTTAACCTCAGCTTCGGAATTACCGGCAGACTGGCGAATGCCAGTGTCATAAACGGGTCGATCGAATTCGAAATTCCCAGTTTCCCGGCTTCTTCTTTTAGCTTTTCAAGCTTTTCATCTACGACTTCTGCCGCCTCTTCACTCATTAATCCGGCAATGGGCAGGGCCAGTTCGCCCAGGACTTTTCCATCCACGACTACCGCCAGGCCTCCGCGGTTCTTTCGTACCGTGTTTCCGGCCAGAACCATGTCGGCATCGTTGGTTCCTGCAATAATTAAATTATGGGAATCGTGGGCAATGCTGGTCGCTACCGCACCGTTTTTCAGTCCGTAGCCGCCCAGGAAGCCCAGCCCAATGTGGCCGGTGTCGTGGTGGCGCTCAAAGACTGCCATTTTTACAATGTCCTGATCTACGTCCACACCTGGGGCGTATCCCTCTTTTTCAGTCCATGATACCAGACGTTCCGTAGTGGTCAGCTCGCCTGGCGTTAAACATAATACCCGCACCTGATCACTCTTTTTTTCTATATGGAGCTGCTCCGGCACGATCTCCTTTAAATGGAAGGAATCTCCGACCCTTACGGGCGTGTCTATGTGCTTTATCTCCGCAGCCAGGATTCCTTCTTTCATAGAACCATTTTCCGCTACCAGCTTTCCATTTTTATATACCTGCTCCACACGGAAATTCTCAAGATCCGACACTACGATAAGATTCGCCTTGTATCCCGGCGCTACCGCTCCCCTGTCCTTTAACCCGAAATACTGAGCCGCGTTGTAGGAACCCATAATCACGGCGTGAACCGGGTCGGCGCCAAGGCTTATGGCTCTCCGTATGATATAATCAATATGGCCGAGACGGAGTAAATCGCCCGGATGCTTGTCGTCCGTCACCAGCATGCACCGGTGGTAGTATGGCTCCTGAAACAGCGGAATCAGCGCCTCTAGGTTCCTCGCAGCCGTGCCCTCCCGGATCATGATCCATTGGCCCCGGCTCAGCTTCTCGATTGCTTCGGAAGCATCGGAACACTCGTGATCCGATTTCACACCGGCTGTCACGTAGGCGTTCAGTTCCTTGCCGGAAAGGCCGGGAGCGTGACCGTCCACCAGCTTATTCCTGTCGAGAGCGCCCGAAAGCTTGTCGAGAATCCCACGGTCCGCCCTCGTGGTGCCGTAGGAATTCATCAGCTCCGCAAGGCCCAGTACACGCTCTTCTTTATAAAATGGTTCCAGCTTATCTGCAGATAACACGGCTCCAGACTCATCCAGACCGGTAGCCGGCACACAGGATGGGAGCATAAAGAAGACATCCAGCGTCAGCCCCTCCGTCCGCTCCATCATAAACTGGATTCCCTGGGTGCCCGCCACATTGGCGATCTCATGGGGATCGGTGATGACGGCCTGGGTGCCGTGGGGAATGACAGTGCGCTCAAATTCTCCCGGGGCCACCATGGAGCTCTCCAGATGAATGTGGCCGTCTATCAGGCTGGGACAGACGACTGCCCCCTTTAAATCTATTTCCGTTACCCCTTCATAATCCCCCAGTCCCACGATACAGCCGTCCTCGATGGCGATATCTGCCTGTTCCAGTCCGGCGGTAAATACATTTACAACGGTTCCATGCTTCAGTACCAGAGACGCCTTCTTCGCTCCGGCGGAAGCCAGAATCCGCTCTGACAGTTTCTTATCCATAAGATCAATACTCCCCTTTCTGTTGCTCTATCTGCCTGCCAGCTTTGTGACAGAGGCCGTAATCAGGCGCTTGAACAGCGGTGCCACACGGTCTGCGGTCTCCTGGACCTCGGTATGGCTCAGAGGCTCCTTGCTGATGCCGCACGCCATGTTGGTGATGCAGGAAATACCGCAGACAGCCATTCCCATATGGTTTGCCGCCACAGCCTCACAGGCCGTGCTCATACCGACCGCATCCGCTCCCAGCGTCCTGCACATGGATACCTCGGAAGGGGATTCATAGCTGGGGCCGGTAAGCTGTAAATACACGCCCTCTTTTAACTCAATGCCCTCTTCCTTCGCCGTCTCTTTTATGATGTCACGCAGCTCTTTTCTGTAGATATCGCTCATATCAGGGAATCTCGGCCCCAGCTCGTCGATGTTGGCGCCGATCAGCGGTGACGGCACAAAGGAGACGATATGGTCACGAATCAGCATGAAATCGCCCGCATGGAATGTGCTGTTAATTCCACCGGAAGCGTTGGTCAGAAACAGGATCTTCGCCCCCATAAGTCCCATGAGCCGTGCGGGAAGTACCACATCGCTCATCGGATACCCCTCATAGAAGTGAACGCGGCCCTGCATGATCACAACCGGAACGCCGTTTACATAGCCGAAGATAAACCTGCCCTTATGTCCCGGCACCGTAGACACCGGAAACCCTTCGATATCTTTGTAATCAATGGCCGCGGCAACCTCGATCTCCTCCGCGTATTCTCCCAGACCGGAGCCTAAAACCAGTGCAATCTCCGGCTTAAAATCTGTCTTTTCCCGCACACTCTTTAAGCAGCCCTGCAGTTTCTCATATACTTCGTTCATCTTGTCTTTATCCTCCTTCATTTCCTTTCTGTGATATAAGTATAAGTAATTACAGTATATCACAATTTTTAATAGATCTGAACAGGTAAAATGGAAACCAGTAACATTTTGACAAAACCTGCCAGGTAATGGTATACTGGAATTGTTCGTTCTAACCCGAAAGGATTACCTGACGGAGAAGGCGAGGAGAAATCATCGATCGCGGGATTCCCCATGCCTTTTTTGGTGTGGTTTTTTTATTTCATAGTCAAGTGACTATGCCGCCGGGTTATTGAAACGGACAGAAAGCGAGGATGATAATTATGAAAAAAGTATTACCTGTACTCATGGCTCTTGCCATGACGGCGGCGGCTCTTACCGGATGTGCAAAGAGCGGCAGTGAGACAGCAGCGGAAACCACAACAGCGGCTGCCACAGAGACTGCTGCCGAGACAACTGAAGAAGAAACCACAACAGCTCCTGAAACGGAAGCAGGGACGGAAAGCACCGGTGCTGCGTCTTCTGACTTTACGCTCCGTGTCGGTTCCTTAAAAGGGCCTACCTCCATGGGACTGGTCGAGCTGATGGATCAGGCGTCAAAGGGCGAGGCAAAAGGTTCCTATGAATTCACCATGGTGACCGCAGCCGATGAACTGCTTGGAAAGATCGTGAGCGGAGATCTCGATATCGCTCTGGTGCCTTCCAACATGGCCTCCATCATTTTCAACAAGACCAACCACGGCGTTAATGTTTTAAATATCAATACTCTGGGAGTTCTGTACGTAGTATCATCCGATGACTCCATCAAATCCATCGCGGATTTAAAAGGAAAAACTGTTTACTTAACCGGCAAGGGAACGACACCGGATTACGCACTTCAGTACTTATTGAAGGCAAATGGTATGACCACGGATGACGTCACTCTCGAATACAAATCAGAGCCGACCGAGGTTGCCGCTCTCTTAAAAGAAAAGCCGGATGCCATCGGACTTCTTCCGCAGCCATTCGTCACAGTGGCCATGGCCCAGAATGACACCCTCAAAATGGTGCTCGATCTGACCAGGGAATGGGAAGCCGTATCCGGTGAGGACGGCGGAAGCCTCGTAACGGGCGTAACCATCTGCCGCGGCGAATTATTCGAAGAGCATAGTGATGCAGTCAAAACATTTATGGAAGAACAGAAAGCATCTGCCGCATTTGCCAATGAAAACGTAGCCGAGACAGCCAAGCTCGTAGCAGCCGCGGGCATCATCGAGAAGGCCCCGGTGGCAGAAAAGGCGATTCCATACTGCAGCATTACCTATATTGACGGAAGCGATATGAAAAACATGCTCTACGGATATCTTTCCGCTCTGTATGAAATGGACCCGACCACAGTGGGCGGCGAGCTTCCTACAAAAGACTTCTTTTATATGCCATAAATAAAGAATAGTTAAGTATATATCCGGCGGCCGGTCTCCGGCCGCTGAATTTTTTCAGTAAGCTGTCTGGTAAATTCAGTACGGTTAAGTTCAGACAAAATAAGCGAGGAGGGTCACACCATGAAACCATCAGGTCTGGGGCGAAAAGCCGGCATCATCTGTTTCTGGCTGGTGCTCTGGCAGTTTATCAGCATTGCCGTTCACAATTCCATCATCCTGGTCGGCCCCGCGGAGGTTGCGGGGGCGCTGATTGCACAGATCTCCACGGCGGAATTCTGGAGGACGATTGGCCTTACCTTCGGCAAAATCAGCACCGGATTCTTAGGCGCGTTCCTGGCCGGCATCCTGACGGGAAGCGCCGCCTGCCGTTTTCCATTCTTAAAGGATTTGCTGGAACCCGTCATGGTTCTGGTCAAATCGGTGCCGGTGGCTTCCTTCGTCATTCTGGCGCTGATCTGGATCGGTTCCAGAAACCTGTCGGTCTTTATCGCGTTTCTGGTGGTATTTCCCATGATCTACATCAATACCATCGCCGGGCTTCACAGCGCGGAGCCCCAGCTTCTGGAGATGGCCAGGGTCTTTCATATGTCGGGCTGGAAGAAATTCCGTTACATTTACTGGCCGGCCCTGCTTCCCTATCTCATAAGCGGTGCCAATATCAGTCTGGGCATGAGCTTTAAATCCGGTATCGCGGCCGAGGTCATCGGTGTGCCCGACCACTCCATCGGTGAAAAACTCTACATGGCGAAAATTTATTTGAGCACAGCGGATTTATTCGCCTGGACTCTGGTAATCATTGTCATCAGCGGCCTGTTTGAAAAGGTCTTCATCGAGCTCCTAAAGGCGGCAGAACGACAGAACAGAGCGAAAAGAAAGCGGGGTGCGTGAGCCAATCACTATGGAAATTACAGTAACGAATCTCTCAAAATCATTTGACGGGCGACAAGTCTTCAGCCAGGTCAGCCAGACCTTCCGGACCGGAGACATATACTGCCTCATGGGCACTTCCGGCTCGGGAAAGACCACCTTCTTCCGGATTCTCCTTGGACTCGACCAGCCTGACAGCGGAACGGTATCCGGGACAGAGGGCGCTTTTCTCTCGGCGGTCTTTCAGGAGAACCGCCTGTGTGAATCTTTCTCTTCCCTCGATAATGTGCTGATGGTCTTCCCGAAGGTAACGAAGGAAATACGGGAATCCGTAAAGGAAGATTTATGTAAACTTCTCCCCGAAGAATCCATCTACCGGCCGGTCTCCACCTTAAGCGGCGGAATGAAGCGGCGTGTTGCCGTCTGCCGGGCGCTGGCGGTGCCATTTGACGCGGTCCTCATGGATGAACCGTTTACCGGTCTGGATGAGGACACACGAAGAAAGGTCATCGAATTTGTCAAACAGAAGACAGCCGGAAATCTGGCGATTATCAGTACCCATCAGGAGGAGGATGTCCCCCTTCTGGGCGGCAGTCTGATCCGCCTTACGGCAGAAGAAAAAGGGATATGACCCCATCACTCCGGGTCATATCCCTTTTCTCTTACTTGTTCCAATCCGTCAAAACCGGATTATTTAATCTTAAATGATTTTACTGCCTCTTCGACCTGCTTGGAAACGGCCTCATCAGTTGACATAACCGTTCCTGTCGCACAGGAGTAGGTCTGCTTTGCCGCGTCATAAGAACCGGATTCAGCAAGGTAGTGAATCCCATCGTTAGGATTCGTGTACTTCATGGAGTACTGGAAGGTCTGGCTTCCATCATCTTTCGTCTTCACATCGTAGGAAAGAATCGCCATGTCATCGCCGCGGCTCACCATATTCTTGTATTCTTCCGCTGTATCCGGATAAATCTCACGGATAGAGTCTGCGGAACTGCCGCTGATCGTCATGATTTCCAGCATGTCGTCACCGCTTGCTGAAAGGAAGGTCACATATTCATCGTCGCTTCCCTCATCGATGGTCCAGCCGGCCGGAACCTTGATCTCAAACTTGCCGTTGGCTGCCTTAAATACGCCGTCGGAACCAATCTCGCCCGCTGCAGATGCGGTAGTTTCTTCTGCGGCCTCATCAGCCTCATCCATCTCTTCCTCTTCTGCCTGGTCTTCTTCCTCTGTACTTTCAGCTTCTGACGCTGTCGTCTCTGCCCCGGTAGTGGTTACTGCCTCTGTCGTTGCCTCTGTAGAAGCGGTTGTCTCTGTCTTATCTTTTGATCCGCACGCAGTTACTGCCATCATAACGGCTGCCGCCACTGCCAGCGTAATGATCCTGCTGTTCTTTCTCATAATAATCTCTCCTCATAATCTGTCTTAACTTGTTGCGACGAAGAGGATTATAACATGTTCAGATTCTTTTGTATAGTGTATTAAAAGAACCGAAAGAATCACAAACAATTCTTAATAAACTTTATGTTCTGTTTATCATGTTCTCATAATTTTCCTTTTGTTATCGGCCGGAATCCGCGCCATGCGGGGCCGGAAAACGGGCCTCTCAATGGCCGTCCGAAGCGATGGAGATCAGGAATCGATTGATCTTCCCTTTATTTTCCTCGTAGAGGTCAATATTTTCATAAAGTTCTTTATAATAGGTAAATATAAACTTTTTCGTCTGTATCGTATTCTTCATCGTGGCTTCCTTCGCCACCAGGCTGTTCTTCGTCTTCACGTAATAGTAGGTGGGATACGGCAGCGCACAGATGCTCTCCGCGTAACAGAGGTACTGAAGGTTGAACAGAAAATCTTCACACCAGTTCAGCTCCCTGCTGCATCGAAGCATATGTGTGTTCAAAATGTCCCGGCGGTACAGTTTATTCCACATGACTCCATAGTAAAAGTTGGCCGGTTTTTCCATCATGTGCTCCGCAAAGCCTTCCCTGGTCATAACCTCGTATTCCTTGATATGGCCTTTTCTTCTTATTTTATCATGGTTGACACGGAAAAAATGGGTGATGACCATATCGCAGGAGCTATGCTCTGCCGCGGATACCATCATCCTCGTGGCATCCGGGGTGACCCAGTCATCACTGTCCACAAACTGCAGGTATTTCCCCTCTGCCTGGTCCATTGCCAGATTGCGGGCGTCGGATACCCCGGACTGCTCCTTGCGGATTACTTTGATCCTGGCGTCCTGCTTTGCGTACTCACGGCATATTGCCAGACTCCCGTCTTCACTTCCGTCATCTACCAGAAATACCTCCAGCTCCCGGTAATCCTGCTTTAAAATACTGTCAACACACCGCTTCAGTGTCTTCTCCGAATTGTGAATTGGAACGATTATACTCACCAATGGCAGCTGCACGTTACTCTCCTCCCCGCTCTGTTTCCAGCAGCTTTATCTTAATAGGAAGTCCACCCCCATACCCGGTCATGCTCCCATCCGCACCGATTACCCGGTGGCACGGAATCAGAATCGGGATGGGATTGCGGTTGTTGGCCATACCCACCGCCCGGAATCCTTTCGGGCTTCCGGCAAGGACCGCAATGTCCCTGTAGCTTCTCGTCTCCCCATAAGGAATGGTCAGAAGCGCTTCCCAGACTCTTTTCTGAAATGGTGTTCCCTCCGGTCTCAACGGCAGATCAAATGCCGTGCGCTCACCGGCCAGATACTCCGCAATCTCTTTGGCGGTTTGGAGCGTTAAATCTGTTTCCTTTTGAACGCCCTCCTTCAGAGGGATTCTGCCGAAGCTGATACTGCTCACCGCGCCGTCCGTATCTCCTATGGTGAGCGGACCCAGTGCGGATTCGTAAAATTCATAATAAAGCATGGGGATTTTCCTTTCTATGGATATTCCGTTCTATGGATATCATCTGTGGCTCTCTTCGATCGCAGTCCGCAACCGATGTCTTCTACCGGCTAGTATACCATAAACAGGCGGTTTCGGCACTCTTTTGGCGGCTTCCCGCCGGATTTTATATTTCTTCTCCCATTTTTCAAGATTTCCTCATATTTCTTTAAGTTTTTTTATGAAATGTTTATGGTGCGGACAAATTTATGACACAATTTTCTCCTATACTAAATAGTGTAAAGGAACCCCACCCTTTTAACATTGACTTTTTATTTTTCATACTCGGCCGGCAGTAACTCGATGGTTACTGCCGGCCCCTCCCATTTATGGGGGGATTTTTTATTTTGCAGCAGTTCAGCCTTCGCTTCCAGCTGCCGCTGCCCGGTCCGGCGCTTTTGTTTCCTGGAGCTTTCCTGTGACTTTGCAGGGCATAAGCATTTCTTAATGCGCAGAATTTTTCGTTTAAGGGAAATCTCCACCTGTCTGAGCGCAGCGAGTTTGGGGATTTTCACTGGCTTTTAGAAAAATCCTGCACATTTAGAAATGCTTATGCCCGAAACCGGAACTGGAAAAGTCCAGGAAACGAAAGCACCGGACCGGGCAGCGGCAGCTGGAAGTGAAGGTGAAGGCTGAACTGCTACTTTTTTTTATTTTTTTCAAATAACGGTTGACAAGTTTTGCAGTATCGTATATAATAACTCTTGCGTCGCGAGACGGTGGATAAAAATTACAGAGAAATTCTGTTTACGGGGTGTGGCTCAGCTTGGCTAGAGCGCCTGGTTTGGGACCAGGAGGTCGCAGGTTCGAATCCTGTCACCCCGATGATAGTAAAAAGATAACATTTGTTATTTTAACTACTGTCTCTCATGTTTATCTGCGGGTGTAGTTCAATGGTAGAACACTAGCCTTCCAAGCTAGATACGTGGGTTC
>ERZ791895.1268-NODE-1268-length-10416-cov-1.834572_pt1 | contig 10416 bp, 10 predicted proteins | sample MGYA00510153_ERZ791895 | MGnify/ENA primary metagenome ERZ791895 (study PRJEB30046, sample SAMN00792064) | human gut metagenome | study: EMG produced TPA metagenomics assembly of the A metagenome-wide association study of gut microbiota in type 2... | reverse complement strand
GACTGGCTTACAATACAAGCCAGAAACAAAGAAAGGACAGGTGGTCCCATGGAAAATAGAATGAACGGAAACGCCGTCCGCGTCTGGACCAAGCAGCATGAAAACGTCCTCCGGGAGCTGGAGACCAAAGGCCGCTACGTGGCCAGACGGGAATACATCCAGGCAGATCTCGGGGAGCACGCCCCTCTGGTGCTGGAGGCCTACGACTGGCTGGTAAAGCACACGCCTGCCGGCCCGCAGACGCCGATTATCCCGTATGGGTGTCCTTAAAATCAGAGGCCACCATGCTGAAGAGCCCGGGAACCGTGATCCTGGAGCTGACCCTGGATCCGTCCCGGATCGTGCCGGTAAACATCATGAAATGGGGAGCGGTCCTGGACTATTCGTATATTCCGGCTGACCGGGAGGACGCCGCCCGCCACAGAAAGCTCCTGGAGGAATACCGGGTCAGCGACAGCAGAGCATATATGTCCCAGTTCTACCCGGAGATCAAACGGGAGATCATAAAAAGCTGGGACCGGCTCTTTGACGCCCGGGTAGATATGGGGAACCCGGACTGCTATGGAAATATATGGGAGATAAAAAGAGAATGGATCACAGACGTACTTCGGTAACCTTATATTCCCCCCAGGCCCAGATCGTCCTGGACGTCTTAGACCGGGATGGGATCTGCTTTTCCAGGCGGGAATATGTCCAGAAAAAATATGAAGAAAGCGCTCCGGTGTTTCTTTCCGCCTACGACTGGTTCGTAAAGGCTGCGGAAGCCCATGTTCCAAAGCCCCAGGGTGCGGAATACCCCTACTGGGCCTTCAAAAGCCCGGAAAATGTGGACCCGTCTGCCGGAGGCCGGATCCTGGTACTGCGTGTTCCTCTAGACGAAGCAGTCTTTTTCAGCCTCTACGACTGGAATAAGATTTTATGCCTGTCCTATATGGGAAAGACGGAAAAAGAAGAGAAAGAGTTCCGCCAGACGCTTCTGGAATATGGGATCCGGAGGGAAAGCGATCTCATCCTGACTAACTTCTATCCAGAGCTGAAGCGCCAGGTCATGGACAGCTGGCACCGGCTCTTCTCCCATGACCAGGCCATCCGTAAAGCCATTTCTGAAAACCAGCCCCTTTCCGGTGTCCAGGCCGGGCTGTGGTGCATAAAAAAAGAGTGGGTCATGGGCCAGGATTAGCTCCCGGTCCATCCCCACTCTCTTTCTATGCAGTTATCAGCCCTCCAACGCCTCCTGGGCCGCCTCCAGCGTGGTCATCTCATATTTATGGAGGATCACGTTCTGGATCATGTCCCTGGTCTCTGAATTTATGGGATGGGCAATGTCCCTGTATTCACCATCTGCGGCTTTTCTGCTGGGCATTGCAATGAAAAGCCCCTTTTCCCCTTCGATCACTTTGATATCGTGGATCACGAACTCGTTGTCCAGTGTAATGGATACGATCGCTTTCATTTTGCCTTCTTTTTCAATCTTTCTCACACGTACATCTGTTACCTGCATAATAACCTCCCCGGTCCATATCAGCCTTCCATATGGGCCATTATAATGTATATCTTTCGTTCTTTTCGATGACGATCTTCACGTCATCAGGCTGCCCGATGTATGTGGTATTGGCACGGATCGTATCGCGGCTCTCCACAATGCAGTTCTCAATGACCGTATTGTCTCCAATATAAACGTCATTCATGATGATCGAGTTTTTGATCACACAGTTATTTCCGATATATACCTTTTTAAACAGAACGGAATTTTCCACTGATCCGTTTAAGATACAGCCGCTGGAAACCAGGCTGTTCTTTACAACTGCACCCGGATTATATTTTGCCGGAGGCAGATCGTCAATCTTGGAATAAATATCCGGATATTCCTTAAAGAAGTAGCTGCGGACCTCTGGCTTTAAGAAATCCATATTGGTCTGGTAATAGGCCTCCACGGAAGCGATGTTGCTCCAATATGTATCCAGCTTGTAGGCATAGATCCGTTTCAGATTCTTATAGCGTACCAGGATGTCCTGGACGAAGTCATACCGGTCCTCGTTGGCGCAGCGCTCGATGAGCTCGATGAGCTGGCGGCGGCGGATCACGTAGATCCCGCAGGAGATGGTCGTGGAATCGTTGACCATGGGCTTCTCCTCAAATTCTGTGATGCGGCCGTCGGCGTTGGTCTTTACCATACCGAACCGGGTCACATCCACATCCGCCGGCATATCCTTGCAGACCACTGTGATATCAGCCTTCTTTTCGATGTGGTATTCCAGCACCTTATTGTAATCCAGCTTATAGATCCCGTCGCCGGAGGCCAGTACCACATAGGGCTCGTGGCTTCTCTTCAGGAAATCCAGGTTCTGGTAAAGGGCGTCTGCGGTGCCGCGGTACCAGTCGCTGTGCTCTGCGGTGATGGTGGGGGTAAATACATACATGCCCCCCTGCTTTCTTCCGAAATCCCACCATTTGGAAGAGCTTAAATGCTCATTTAAGGATCTGGAATTATACTGGGTCAGAACTGCAACACTCTGGATATGAGAGTTGCTCATATTGCTAAGAGCAAAGTCAACGCTCCGGAAGCTTCCGGCGATGGGCATTGCCGCGATCGCCCTTTTTCTGGAAAGCTCCCGCATCCGCTTGCTGTTGCCTCCCGCTAAAACAATACCGATTGCTCTCATACGTTTCCACCTGCCTTTACTATGTAGCCGCCGCTTTCAAGTTTGCCGTCCGGATAGTCCGAAGCTTCTGTCACACCGGAGACCGCTGTGTTCTTTCCGATCTCCACGCCCGCCGGGATCACTGAATGCTCTCCGACGGTCACCAGGTCGAACTGGTATACCTTGGGATCGTATTTGCTGGGCGCGTATTCTCCAACGCCCAGACGGGCGCCTGCGCCGATCCTTACGTCCTCGGCCACAATGGCCTTGTCCACTACGGCGTCTGCCTCGATCACGGAATCCTGCATAATGATGGAATCCCTGACCACAGCGCCCTTTTCGATCACAACGCCGGAGCCGATGACGGAATTGGTGACCTCTCCATAGATCTCCGTTCCCTCTCCGATGATGCTCTTTCCTACCTTCGCTTCTGCGGAAATGAACTGGGGCGGGATCTTCTCGCTTTTTGTATAGATCTTCCAGTACTCCTCATACAGGTTGAACTCCGGGATAATGTCGATCAGCTCCATATTGGCTTCCCAGTAAGAGCCTAAGGTTCCCACATCCTTCCAGTAGCCGTTATACTCATATGCGAAGATCCGCCTGCCGTCGTTGTGGCAGTAGGGGATAATGTGCTTTCCGAAGTCACAGCCCGGCTCATCCTTTAATTTAATGAGCGCCTCTTTTAATACCTTCCAGCTGAAGATATAGATTCCCATGGAAGCCAGGTTGCTCCTGGGGTTTGCCGGCTTCTCCTCGAACTCCGTGATGCGGTTGGCATCGTCGGTGATCAGGATACCGAAACGGCTGGCCTCCTCCATGGGCACCGGCATGGCGGCGATGGTCACGTCGGCGTTGTTGGCCTTGTGGTACTCCAACATCACCTCATAGTCCATTTTGTAGATGTGGTCGCCGGACAGGATCAGAACGTATTCCGGATTATAGGATTCCATATACTCCAGGTTCTGGTAAATGGCGTTGGCAGTTCCTGTATACCAGTCGCTGCCCTTGCTTCTTTCATAGGGAGGAAGAACGGTCACACCGCCCACGTTCCGGTCCAGATCCCACGGGATACCAATTCCGATATGCGTATTTAAACGCAATGGCTGGTACTGGGTCAGGACGCCGACTGTATCGACGCCAGAATTAATGCAGTTGCTGAGCGGAAAGTCGATGATCCGGTACTTGCCGCCGAATGATACTGCCGGCTTTGCCACTTTTTGCGTTAAAACTCCAAGGCGGCTGCCCTGTCCTCCTGCCAACAGCATTGCTATCATTTCTTTTCTTACCACGATATCACCTCTTGCTGTTTCATTTTGTCCATCTTTGGGTTAATTAAATGGTTCTTTTATTATACCATATTTTTTAGAAAATGTGAACAAATTTTTCTCAAGTTAAACGTCATTTTTGTACATATTATGACATATTATAACATTTCCACAGGTTTCTTCCGATAACCGACAGTTCCCTCCCCATTCCGGGCCCATTCCAGAGCCGGACCGGCCGTTCCCGGCCAGCCATAAGAAACACTCTGCGCGAATTTCTCATGGTTCCCGCGGCAAGTGCCAGGGTCTCGTGCAGGCACGGACCTTAGCCCGCTGCCCGCGAAAAAAGAGGACCCGTCCGGGTCCTCTCCTCATCCTTTATCCAAGGATATCGTATACAGTTCCGCAGAATACCTTCACCGCATTGGGAAGCGCCTGCTCGTCAAAATCGAATCTCCGGTTATGGCCCGGCGCAGATTCCTTTGTGAGGATGCGCATAAAGGTGGCCTGACCGCCCTGCTCCTGTACCCGGCGCATCATGTAGGAAACGTCCTCGCTGCCACCGTTGCGGCTGCTGGTGGTCTCAGAAACCGGAAGATGCAGCTTCTCCTCGCATACCCGTCTTACCCGGTCCATAAGGGCCTGGTCGCTGGTCAGGGAATACGCAGAGCCCATGACCTTCATCTCGCTGGTGCAGCCGTGCATCTTCGCCGCTCCCTCAATGATGTTCTTTGCATATTCTTCCATATACTGGTTGATTTCTGTGGTCTCTCCGCGGACCTCGATCTCCATCTTTGCCACATCCGCGATCACGTTCCGGCCGCTTCCAGCCACAACGGTTCCCACATTGATCCGGCTCATTCCAGCGGAGTTCCTCGGGATCCCGTACAGGTTTAAGATAGCCGTAGCCACAGCCGGCATTACGTTCTTGCCCTTCTCCGGGGATCCGCCTGCATGGGCAGAAACGCCGTGGAAGAAGACATCGTACTTGGTGGTGGCCAGAGAGCCATGGCTTCCCGGGATCACCACCGCCGGATCGTCGGCAGCCTTATCGGAAACGTGGGAACCGATGAGATAATCCACACCGTCCAGATGGCCGTTCTCCACGATGGACTTGGCACCGCGGACGCCCTCCTCTGCCGGCTGGAAGATCAGCTTCATGGTCCCGTGAAGGGAATCCTTAATGGACATCAGCACCTTCGCCACGCCCAGGCCGATGGTGGCATGGCCGTCATGGCCGCAGGCATGCATAAAGCCCTCGTTGACGGAGCCGAAGCCCTCGCAGGCAGGCCGGTGGGATTTGTCCTTTTCCTCAAATACGCCCAGTGCGTCGATGTCGAAACGCATGGCTACTGTGGGGCCCTCTCCGCAGCGCAGGATGCCGATCACTCCGGTCATACCGCCCTTGGTGTACTTTACAAACTCCGGATCTGCCCCCTGGGCCACGGCTCTCTCGTACTGCTCCTCCAGCTCCTCATCCGACGGAACGCCCATTCTGGCGTCTTTTTTGCAGACCTGGTCGCCCACTGAGACCTCATACCCCATCTCTGTCAATTTTCTGGCAATGATGGAGGAGGTCCTCATCTCGAACCAGCCTTTTTCTGCGAACTTGTGGAAATCGCGGCGCTGGGCTACCAGCTCCGGTGCGATCTCATCTGCCATTTTGGTGATCTGTTCATAAATGTCCATGCTGAATACCTCCATTTTATTTTCTCGGCAGCATCCGTCCGCCAAAGCCGATGGCGAACACTCCGCCGTTTTCATCCTTAAAGAGCTTCAGATACGCGTCCTTTGCATAGCCGCGGATGATCCCCAGGTTTTCCTGGACCATGACCAGATTTTTCTCTCTGCCCTCTACCACTGCCAGAACTCCGTCTCCGTTCTCCCGGATCTCCACCTCGGAGTCCTCGCTGGAAAGGTAGCAGCCCACTGCGGCCTTTCTGGTCTTTTCTGACCATGGATTTTCCTGGTAAAGTCCCCGGTCCTCCAGCGGATTCCGGCCATGGTACATACGCATGGCCGCATCGGCAATGGCACTCACCGGTACGTCGGAGGTGTTGCAGAGAACGATGACTCCGCAGCCGGCATCATAGGACCAGGACATGTTGGAGGAAACGCCTGTAAGGCTTCCCCCGTGCTCCACCACGGTCACATCGTCGATCTTCTTTGTAGCCAGTCCGAAGCAGTACCAGCTCTCCGGGCGGTACTCCATGCGCGGACGGCACATGGACCGGATCCCTTCCATTGAAAGGATACGGCCGCCGGCCGCCGTCTTTCCATGGTTCAGATACATATACAGGATCTTCTTCATATCGGAAATGGTGGACTTCATGGATCCGGCCCCGCCCAGGACAAAGGCGTTGTCGTAATAGTCCTTGCAGCCGGTCATGACTCCATTCTCCTTCTTATATAATACGGCGCTGTTTTCATCCAGTCTGGGCCGCAGGTAATCGCAGCCGCTGCGCTCCATTCCCAGAGGATCCAGGATATTCTTTTTCACATAGTCTGCAAAGGAAGCCTCTCCTCCGACCCGGCGGACGATCTCGGAAAGAAGTCCATAGCCGTCGTTGCAGTAGCTCATGTATTCGCCCGGTCTTCCAATGAGACCGTGGCCCGGAGTCTGGGCATCCAGCTGCTCTGCCACTGCCTTTGCTCCTGCCTCCGCCAGCTTCACGCTGTAACCCAGGTCGCCCTCTGTCTCCTCGGAGATCCCCAGCTTCTCTGCGATCTCCTTTACCACAGTCCTGTGTACCGGATAAAAGCCGCCGCTGTGGCTCAGGAAATGATGGATCCGTACCGTTTCCTGATTCTTATTGGTAAACTCCGGAATATACCGGCTCACAGGATCGTTTAGGTCCAGGAGGCCTTTTTCTGCCAGCTGCATGATGGATAAAGCCACAAAGGACTTTGTCACAGATGCCAGACCAAAGATCGTATTTTCGTCCATGGGCAGCTTCTGCTCCGTATCCCTGTACCCGAAGTACTGTTCATACTGGGTCTTTCCCTCTTCATCCACAATGGCAACGGCAATGCCCGCTGCGTTTCCCTGTATCTGGATCTGCTTTACAAGCTCCTCAAACAGGGCCTGGTTGGCCGCGTTGATTCGATTCATGTGTAATCCCTCCCAATGATGTCGCTTGATTCCCTTATTATAACATATTTTTTCTAACAAAAATATACCTGAAAAAAGAAACGTATAAAAATTTTGTACAAAATAAAAAGCAAACAGGAGACGGCGCCAAGTGGAGTGAGAGAGTTTTTGCAGCCGTCTCCAGAATCTGTCAATGCATTATTTCAGTCGGATATAACCTACGCCATCCCGGATCTCCATGGCGGTTCCGTAGGGAGCCGAAAGCTCCGCCAGATACTCCAGGACCTTTTCGTCTCCAGTCATTACCGGCACGCCCTTCTGGGAGCGTACCCGTTCCATACCCAGGGAAATGGGGTACAGGCGGATCTCCGTGGTCTTCCCATCTTCCATGTCCCAGGCAGCCATAACAGAAAACCAGATCTCCGGCAGGACTCCGTACCCCACGGTTCCCATCTTGCTCCGGTCATCCATATATGCCCCCACCTTTGTATCCAGGGGAAGCTTCTTATTTAAATACGCATCATAAGGCTGGAGATCCACGGTCTCCGTTTCAAACAGGAAATTCCCCAGGCTGTAAAAAATGGGTTTCCCCTTATAGATCTCGATCCCCCGAAGCTCATGAGGACCATGGCCGATGATAACATCTGCACCAGCATCCACACAGCGTCTGGCAAAGGTCTCCAGGAACATGGCCGGCACCTTTGTATCGCCCGCATCGGTCTCATGGGCATGGATGCTCACCAGCACCACGTCCGCCTGCTTTCCGGCCTCCCGGATCTCTCCCTCGATCCGGGCCATATCCGTTTCGTTGGGGATGCTCTCGATCCAGTTGGTTTCATCCAGCTTGAATTTATACTTTCCAAACAGGAAGGTCCCCTCCGGCGGCGGATTCTTATATCCATTCTTCACGGAGTTTTCCATGGAAGCGTTGACCTTTGTAAGAGCCGCCAGCCCTGCAACCTGGTCATAATACTCCTGGGTCACATGGTAAACGGTCTCGAAGCGCAGAGGATTCAGTCCCGGACGGCCGCACATATCTGCGCTCTGGCCGCCTGCCATACCAGATTCATGGAAGGACGAGGTGACACCGATCATGGCCACTCTGGCCTTCTTTGTTTCCAGATAGCACGGTCTGGACGCATCTCCCAGGTTCTTTCCCGTTCCGGCAAAGATCATATCCCGTTCCCGTAAATGCTCGATGGTGGCCAGAACGCCGCCATGGCTGTAATCATGGGAGTGGTTGTTGGCTGTATTGTAAAGGTTAAACCCAAAGGACTTCATATCGTCCAGGGTCCTGGGATCCGCCATGGCCCAGGTGCCGCCGGAAAAGGCGGCCGGATACCCCTCATGGTCATGGAAGGTCATCTCCAGATTGGAAAATTTCACATCGTGCTGCATGATGCAGTCCCGGACGGCCTCGAACCCCTCATATCCGCCCTCCGGGAACCGGCGCGTGATAAATGCGTCTCCAGTGGCAATAAAGCTTGTCTTTTTCATAAGATCCATGTCCTCTTTTCCGACTATTTTTCTGCTCCGATGCCTGTGATGGAATCAAACTCCCCATCAATGCCTGCTGCCATCATCAGTACCATGAATGCCTGCTGGATCGCCTTATAAGAACCAGTGATCGGGAACTTTTCATGGATGCTGTGGTTCATGATATTCTTGGAATTTTCATCCGGAGCATAGGCTCGGCCCATGCAAAGCGCCGGAAGGCCTTTGGCAACGGCTACGTTGGCGTTGGTGCAGCCGCCTCTGTGGATCACCGGCTCCACGCCCAGATGGCTCAGGCCCATGTATGCAGTTTCTACCAGAGGAGCATGCATGTCCTGGGTTCCTCCCGGTACGCTGCTGATGAGCTTTTTATCCCAGGTGATCGTATCCTGGCCCCATTTTGCGGTCTCCTCCTGGCAGGCCTCTTCAATGGCGTTGAAGATATTGGTCCTTAATTTCGCCAGCTCCTCCTGGGAATTGGACCGGAAGTTGAATTTGATCGTGGCCTTGGGCGCGATCGCATGGACGCCTGCATCGTTTCCGCCATGGAAGTTTGACACACAGAAGCTGGTCTTAGGATCCGACGGAACCACAAAATCAGCGATCTTTGCCACTGCTCTTGCAGCTGCATGGACCGGCTGGGCCATCTTTCCGAAGCAGCCAAAGGCATGGCCGCCGATTCCGTAAAAGTTTACCTCGTACGTCTCGCCGCCGGTGGCCTCGAACACCAGAAGGCTCATGTCGTTGTTGTCCAGGCTGAGGGAAATGTCGATGTCATCATTATCTGCAAGGAAATCCTTCATTCCGCCAAGACCGCCCATTCCCTCTTCCCGGGTGGTTCCCACAAATACGATATCTCCGGCAGTCTGGATCCCTGTTTTATTGAGGGTACGGATCAGGCACAGGAGCATAGCCAGCGCTCTTGTATCATCGCCGATCCCGGGAGCATACAGAAAGCCGTCCTTTTCCTCCACGCCTTTCACAGTCCCAAAGGGGAATACGGTATCCATATGGCCCTCGATCAGCACCTTCGGCCCCTTTCCTGTTCCGCGGCGGATGCCGATCACATTGCCGCCCCGGTCTGTGTGGACGTCCTCCAGTCCCAGCGCCTTGAATTTCTCAGCGAATACCTTGGCGCGGTTTTCCTCATGGCCGGTGGGAGCCTCGATGAGCACCAGCTCCTTCTGCTCCTCAATGGCCTCCGGCTGATTGGCCTCGATGAAGGCCAGCGCTTCCTTTACGCTGGCAAGCCCCAGCATCTTTTCAAACTGGGATCTGGTATGATCTGATACCTGATACATGGTGTAAACCCTCCTGAATACATTACATTTTTATTTAAAATTTTCCCATAAATGGCATGATACAAAATGACCTTCTGATATCTCCACCAGCTGTGGGCAGGATTTATGACACTGGTCGCATACATAATTGCATCGTTTCGCAAACCGGCACTCATCTGGCGGATCGATCGGCGAACTAATCTCTCCCCGGAGAAGAATTCTCTCAGGCCTTTCTATTCCCACTTCTGGAATCGGGATTGCTGAAAGAAGGGCCCTTGTGTACGGATGGACCGGATGGTCAAACAGCTCCTCTGTCGGAGCCTTTTCAATCAGCTGTCCCAGATACATTACAGCAATCTCGTCAGCAAAGTGGTTCACCACTGAGAGATCATGGGTAATGAAAATAAAAGTAAGCCCCATCTGTTCTTTTAATTCCTGCAGCAGGTTCAGGATCTGAGCCTGGATGGAAACGTCCAGGGCTGATACTGGCTCGTCACATACAATAAACTTGGGCTCCATAGCCAGAGCACGGGCAATCCCGATACGCTGTCTGCGCCCGCCATCCAACTCATGGGGATACGCATTTACAAGCCGCTCCGCCAGTCCTACCGTAGCCATCAGCTCACGGACTCTGGCATCGATCG
>ERZ791895.1267-NODE-1267-length-10473-cov-1.870609_pt1 | contig 10473 bp, 9 predicted proteins | sample MGYA00510153_ERZ791895 | MGnify/ENA primary metagenome ERZ791895 (study PRJEB30046, sample SAMN00792064) | human gut metagenome | study: EMG produced TPA metagenomics assembly of the A metagenome-wide association study of gut microbiota in type 2... | reverse complement strand
CGGAACCGGAAGTAAACTTACCGTCCTTGTAAACCTGAGAAAGGGCAACAAAACCGACCTGTGCGTTAGCTGTCTTAGCGTACTGGAAGGTCTTGCCGATGTTGTCGCCGGTCACAAACTTAGCTTCAGCCTTTTTAAGATTGCCCCATTTTTCCATTGTCTGATAAGCAGCTTCACCGTAAGGTGCTAACTTAGGATTGGCAACGGCGATCTTCTTAACGTCGTTAGAAAGAATGAAGTTCGGATCCTGCTTAACAAAATTGTCGGCAGCGCTCCAAAGGACTAATTTGCCGAAAGCATAAGGTTTGGCGTCAATTCCAAGGCCTTCCTCAACGATTTTCTTAGGTGTCTTTGCGTCGGCAGCGAATAACACTTGGTAAGGAGCACCGTTTTTAATCTGTGCGTAGAAAGCTCCGGTTGCACCGAAAGAAGCCAAAATCTTATTTCCGGTTTCCTTTTCATAAATAGCGGCAATCTCTTTGATCGGTGCAGTGAAGTTAGCGGCGACAGCGACATTCACTTCAGCTGCAGACGCAAAAGAAGCAGAAAAAGCTAATACAGTCGCCCCAGCGAGAATAATTTTTTTCATGAGATCCTCATTAACAGTTGCCATTCCGACCTTGGAATGTTTCAAAGCGGTATTCTAATATGGAATACCGTTAAAATAGTGGGAATAATTGCTGAATCGAAGGAATAAATAATGGCGCTAAATATTTCCGATGCCCTATCCCAGAATGTCGTCGACAAAAGAATCGATGTCCTGCAGCGCATCAAACAATTCGGAAGTATTTCGGAAGCTGCCCGCAGCGCCGGCATCAGTTACAAAGCTGCGTGGCAGGCAATTGAAACGCTTTCTGCGTTGGCCGGAGAACCGCTGGTTGAGAAATCTGTCGGCGGAAACACCGGAGGCGGAGCACGCATCACTCCGGCGGGAGAAGCCGTACTTGAAGCTTCCGCGGCCTTGAACAAGGTCAGAAATCAGATTTTGAGCGATATCCAAGCCGGAGAATCTCCCAAACTGGCAGCTTTAGCCTCAGTTGCCCTGCGCATGAGCATCCGCAACATTATTCCCTGCGTAATTGAAGACATCCACGGCGGGATGTCCATGTGCAAAGTTAAGATGAAAGTTTGCGAAGGCCAATATCTCCGCTCAAGCGTCACGCTAGAAAGTCGCCAGCTTCTCGATCTGCAGGTCGGAAAAAGCGTTTTAGCATTGTTTAAAGCGTCAGCCGCTACCGTCTCGAAAGACAAACCCGAGGACGTCAGCCGCTGTTTCCTCTTCGGCCAGGTTTCACGTCTTCCGCAGAAAGATAAGGGCGGCGAGGTTACGCTGCGTCTGCCGAACGGCCTGAATGTGGTAGGTTTTATCCGCGGAAATCACGGTTTAGAAGTCGGTTCCGAAGCCTATATTCAAATTCCTGAACAAAGTGTTGTGATTGCCTTATTAGGCTGATAACCTAATTTGGTAGATTAAATAACCCCTTGAGTTTCTATAATAAAATCTGATTGAAACGACTTTATATTAGGGTTATTACTTAAGGGTATATACCTAATCACAAGGTAGGTAGAAAAGCATTTTTTGTTTTCTTAAGATAATATTATGAATGTGAGAGGGGCGCTACACCGTCTCTACTTGATTCTTAAGTCAAATAACATGCTTTCTATTTCACCCGAGAAAGCGAAAAAGGGAGTACAAAATGTCTCAAACCGGAAAATGGGGTACTTTTTGGATCCTCGTGATCGGCATCGTTGTCGGTATTCTGTGTACAGCAGGACTCGTAGGTGTCGTTCAGTGGGCTGGTACCGATAAATTCTGCACAGGCTGGTGCCACTCGATGGACGGTGTTTCCTATGCATGGAAACAAGGCCAGCATGCCAGAACCCCGTCAGGTTATACAGCCGGATGCTCCGACTGCCACCTCTTAAACGAAACAAATCGTCCTTTGACACCTGTTGCTTATGTTGAACTTCTGTTCGCAAAAGCTAAAGCCGGTTCTATCTCCGGTTTCGGCGAACTTCGCGGCACACTCAACACACCGCAGATGTGGCTTGAAAAGCGCCCCGAGCTCTCCAAGAACGTTACCGACTGGATGGTTTCTTACAACTTCCGCAACTGCCGCGGCTGCCACAACTTAGCTGACATGTACAACGCTAAGAACCCGATGGTTGCTAAGATGCACGCCGGCTTCATCGACAAACCGACAAACTGCATCATGTGCCACAAGACCGCCGGTCACAACTACAAGATGGCTGACGAAATCATTAAGGCTACAGGCAAATGGCCTGATCCGGCCAAAGCTTGGGAACAGGCTGACGCCGCTGCTAAGAAATAATTCTTAGAGGAAACGGAGCTCGAATGTGAGCTCCGTTTTTTTGTGTCTGCAAAAAACGCCGCAAACCGCGGCGTTTTCTTTTAACTAATCAACAAAGAATTAGTCTTTCTTTGAACGATTGGCAAAGAAGTTGGCTTTCTGAATGTTTTCAGTTGCCAGCGTGAAGATCCGGTTGGTCAGGTCTTCGGCCAAGGCTTCGCATTCGGCCAGAAGGTCAAGGTTGGTCTTCTGCAGAAGCGTATTGGCAGCCTTCTTATCGGACTTAATGAGTTCAACGTACTGCTTTTCCATCTGTTCCTGTTTGGCCGTCATCGCGCGTTCCTGATCTCCGAAAGCTTTCTTGACGATCGGGGCATAGGCCTGATAATCGGTCATAACGAGCGTCTGGAGCTTGCGGAACTTCCAGTAGACAGAAGCGCTGTCAGCCTGGCAGGTACCGATGCCGTAGTGACCCGGAACTTGTTCGAGGCCCTGGTAGAACGGCATGAAGCAGGAAAGGTCCGCCATACCGAAAGCGATGTAGATCACATCACCAATAGCTCTCGGCAGCCAAGGACGAACCTGCATGACGTGCGCTTCGTAAGTGCGGAAGACGCTGACGGGGCGCCAGGGTTCATTGCCGTTCAGGCCGTGAGAGTACGGATCGTGTTCGCTGCCGTCGAAGTGGTCACGCATCACGCGCTTAGCGTCTTCGAGAGACAGTTTGCGCTCCGGCTTCATAAATACGCCGAATTCACGGCCGTCCTCGACGGGCTGAATCACGGACGGATTGAAAAGTTTCTGAATCTGCCAGACGCGCGGGTCGTTGTAAACGCGGTCGCGATCGTCATTGCGTGTGTAAGCAGCTGCGAAATCAAACGGACCCTTCTTCGGATCATAGAAGCCGTGTCTGATGGCAAAGTCGATCAAGTCGGGGCTGCCTTTGAATTCGGAAGCATTCGGATCATAAAAACGCAGACGGCCTTGGTTGCCGGAGCCGAAATACACATCTTCCGGGATTCTCTGAGCCATCCACTGATGACCGGTACCGGTTTCCAGGTACCAAATTTCGTTGTCATCAACGAAAGCAACGCCGAAGCCTTCGCCGGCGCCGTGTGTTTCAATAATCTTGCCCAAGAGCTCAACGCCTTCGGCAGCGGTATGACAGCGGGGAAGAATGATATCGATGATGTCATCTTCGGTAATACCGGTTTCTTTGTTGTACGGATCGATGGCCAGTGCGTCGTCACGGGCAAAAATGGATTCCGTACCGGTCACGCCGAGGCCGGCTTCGTTAAAGCCGACGGCACCGTGCAGTTTTGTCTGCCAGTTGGGAACCGAGGTGTAGCGCATAGCGTGCACAGGCTGCGGATAGCTGAAATCGGTTGCACCGTTGTGATCTTTGGTGCGATACATCGCGCCTTCAGGGTAGTAGCAAGCAGGATGAATGATGAACAACTGAGCCTTGAGCGCAGAGCTGTCGGCACTTCTTGCAACTAAGAAGGAACCGTCAACCGTAGCTTTGTCTCCGACGATAAAAGTAGTGCACATACGCAACTCCTTGGTTAAAAAGTGACCCCATTCTAATTGCTATCGTTCGGAGAGGCTTAAAAAGTTTCGCTGCCGAGCTCAAAAATATGTGAAGAATTAAGACAATGCACCAAAGCTCTGCGGCTTTTTCCTTGTAAAAATGGGTACCGCGTTAAAATGGTCGAATTCAAAAAAGCGAACATAAAGATGGCATCACAAAACGCATCAAATATTGTTTTTAGAAAAGACTACACGGCTCCCGATCACCAGATCGAGTCGATCGACCTTTCTTTTGATTTAATTCCTACCTGTACAGAAGTCACTTCTAAAATTATTGCCGTCCCTCAGGAAGACAGAAAAAGTGACGATCTCATTTTGGACGGTGACGATCTGACACTGGTCTCCATCAAAATCGCAGGCGAAGACTCAATACGACATGCGCCCCGGAAAGCTCATTATTCATAACATTAAGGAACGCACAGAAATTGAAATCGTAACGAGGATCAATCCGCGCAACAACCTTGAGCTCTCCGGACTTTATATGAGTAAGAACAACTACATTACTCAGTGTGAAGCCGAAGGTTTCCGCCGCATTACTTATTTTCCAGACCGTCCCGATATCCTTGCAAAATACCGAGTTGTCATTCGTGCGCCGAAAGACTACAAAGTGCTTCTTTCCAACGGCAACCTTATCGAACAAGGAGAACTTCTCGACGGACGCAACTATGCTATTTGGGAAGACCCCTTCCCGAAACCTTCTTATCTTTTTGCTTTAGTTGCCGGCAATTTTGTCGCTCAAGAACAAAAGGTCACCTTGTCCGACGGCCGTGAGGCCCTGCTTCAAATTTGGACCGAACCGTCCAACAAAGGCAAAACGGAATTTGCCATGCAAAGTTTGGTTAAGGCCATTAAGTGGGACGAAGAACGTTTCGGCCTGGATCTCGACTTAGATCGCTTCATGATTGTCGCAACCGATGACTTTAACTTCGGCGCCATGGAAAACAAAGGCTTGAACATTTTCAATTCCAAATATGTTCTGGCTGATGAGAACGTTGCCACCGACCAAGACTTTGCCAATATCGAAGCCGTCATCGGACACGAATACTTCCACAACTGGACCGGCGACCGTGTGACCTGCAGAGATTGGTTCCAGTTGTCTCTGAAGGAAGGCCTCACTGTCTTTAGAGAACAAGAATTCTCTGCCGATATGCTCGGCGACGAGTCTTCCCGCGCTGTTAAGCGTATTGATGACGTGCGTGTTCTGAGAAACGCTCAGTTCCCGGAGGATGCGGGCCCTATGGCGCATCCGATTCGTCCCGACTCTTATCGCTCAATCAACAACTTCTACACCACCACCGTTTATGAAAAAGGTGCGGAAGTTGTGCGCATGTATCAGACACTGTTCGGCAAGGACGGTTTCCGCCGCGGCCTGCTCGAATACATCAACCGTTATGACGGAACCGCTGCTACCTGCGACGATTTCTTAAATGCGATGGCAGAGTCAAATTATGAAGATTTATCTCAGTTCGAACTTTGGTACTCCCAGGCCGGAACGCCCCGCATCTCGGTCGAAACCAAGTGGGATGAAATCGCCAAAACCTTTACATTGACGCTTCGCCAAAACAACCGTACCTTCCCGGGCAAACCGGCGCCGAAACCGCTCATGATTCCCGTTAAGATCGGTATTCTGGATGACGCCGGAAACGATATTCCGCTGCAGCTGGAAGGGGAAGACTCTCCGGACGGCACAACTCGTCTGTTGATTTTGGACGAAGCTGTTCAGAGCTGGACCTTCCGCAACGTGTCGACCAAACCGCTGCTGTCTATCGGAAGAGGCTTTTCCGCCCCGGTTATCTTCAACACTGAATACACACGCGAACAGCTGGCTTTCTTAGCCCGCCATGATTCAGACCTTTTCAATCGCGCCGATGCGTTTGAGAAACTGACGCTGCAAATGGTCGATCAATTCATCACCGACCTGAGCAGACGCGGCGCACAAAACGCGATGCCGTCTGAGTCCTACCTCTTTGCGTTTGAGGATATTCTCAACGACGATTCCCTGTCTCCGGCCTACCGTGCGAAAGTTCTGGAAATGCCGAGCGAGAACTACATAGCCGAGAATCGCGTTCTCATCGAACCTGCGCTCATTCGCGAAGCCTGCGATCTGATTAAACGCAGAATCGGCCAGCGCTTAAGAGGCTCGTTCGAAGACAAGGTTAAAAACAACCAGACACCGGGCCTCTATCGTCCCGATGCTGCAGACGCCGGACGCCGCGCACTCAAGCTTCTGTCTTTGGGCTACCTGGCCTACGCTCAAGATGCCAAAGCCATGCAGCAGGTTCGCAACCTTTATAAGAACGCAAACAACCTCACGGATCGCCTCGGGGCTGTCAACATCGCCGTCCAAGCTTCGCTGCCGATCGGAGAGGAGCTTTTGAGCAAAGCCGATGTCGAGTGGAAGTCCGAACCGCTTTTAAATAACAAGTGGCTGGCGTTGAGCACCCAGCTTCGCACTCAGCGCGGAAAACGTCCGACGGTGGATCTCATTCGTGCGCTGACCCAGCATCCGAAGTATCAGGATCACAACCCCAACAGCATCTACGCCCTGCTCGGTACCTTCTTCCGGACCGGCGGTCCCGAATTCCATCGTCCGGACGGTATGGGCTATCAGCTCTGGGTGGACAGCGTACTTTTCGTGGACAAGTTCAACCCGCAGGTTGCTGCGCGTCTTGCCCGTGCTTTGGAAAACTGGCGCCGCTACGAACCTACTTTGTCCAACCTCATGTATAAGGCACTCAAGTACGTCAGCGAAGAAAAGAATCTTTCTCCGAATGTACGAGAAATTATTGAACACGCCTTAACGGAACCCGTCTAGATTTTTTTAGAATGCAGATCACAAACGATCTTTCAAAAGGAGATTTATAAAGTGGCCATCAACCTTCAGCAGTTTTTAGTAAAACAGTTAAGCGACGGCGCCATCGATCAGCAGCTATGCGATCTTCTCAACGCAGTTGCCGACTTGAGTAAAGAAATCAACGATAAGGTGACCCACGGAGCTCTTGCCGGCGTTCTCGGCTTTGCCGGAACGGACAACGTTCAAGGCGAACACCAGAAAAAACTTGACGTCATCACCAATGAGATTTTTGTGGAAGGCGTCGAATGGACCGGTGCCTTAGCCGGCATGGCCAGCGAAGAGATGGACCACTGTCTGCCCACACCGTCTGCCTTTAAGCGCGGTGAATATCTCATCATGTTCGACCCTCTCGACGGCTCGAGCAACATCGATATCAACGCACCGATCGGTACGATCTTTTCCATTACGAAAGCACCTGAAGGCAAGATCACCGATGAGAGCTTCCTCACGCCCGGCCGTAAACAGGTTGCCGCCGGCTATGTGATGTATTCCCCGCAAACAATCCTGACATTAACCGTCGGCACCGGCGTTTTCATGTTCACGCTGAACCTTGGTACCGGAGAGTACATCCTTACGAAGGAAAACGTCCGTATTCCTGTCCAGACCCAGGAATTTGCGATCAACATGTCCAACATGAGACATTGGGAAGCTCCGGTTCAGAAGTATATTCAAGAACTTTTGGCCGGTGACACCGGTCCGTTGGGCAAGAACTTCAATATGCGCTGGGTTGCTGCAATGGTTGCAGAAGTTCATCGTGTCCTTTGCCGCGGCGGTATTTTCATGTACCCGCGCGACAACCGCGATCCGTCCAAACCCGGCAAGCTCCGTTTGATGTATGAAGCCAACCCGATGTCTTTCCTTATTGAACAAGCTGGCGGCAAAGCAACGAACGGATATCAAAATATTCTTGATCTGCAGCCCGAGAAGCTGCACCAGAGAGTGGCTGTTTTCTTAGGCAGCGCTGAAGAAGTGGAGCGCGTCACCTCCTATCATAAGTAATTCGTTCTTCTCTCAAATAAGAAAGCGGGCCGCGGCCCGCTTTTTTATCAATGCTGTCAGCTGTTACTGCTGCTGATCAGGATTTTTATTGGCGATCAAAATCTTCGTAATCTTATCGTCCATTGTGTCGAGTGTGCCGGTAATAGAAGCGTTCAATTCTTTATTCGCGGCAGCAATTTGATCTTCGGTTCCCTTAAAGGCTTCGAGAATCTTGTTTTGACGGTCGCTTAAGCGCTGTTCGGTCTGAGACAGAATCTGTTTCTGCTCTTCCATCCAGATTTGCCATTTTTTCTCAAAATCGGCCTTCACATCGGTCAGACGGGAAGCTTCCTGATCGGTTGCGAGTTTGCGCTGTTCCTGGAGTTCTTTTGTCAGGCGGCGCATGGTGGCAAACGAGCCTGTCTGCTGAACAAACAGAATGTAGATCACGATCACAAAAAGGAGGCTGAACCAAAACAGAAGCATTAAGGTAATCGGCGCCTTTGCTGTCGTAATCAGGAGGTTAACTTCAACGGGTGCATTTACTGCCGGCCAATTAATAAATACAAAACCGGCTCCGATTAATAAGACCAATAAGAGGACGATATAACGCATAGACGAACCTTATAAATTTTTAGGGAGGAGTTTTGTCAGTTTAATAGATAAGCTCCTGAATGCACAGAGTCGAAACCGGTCGCCTGCAAAGTTCCGAGCTGAATTAACGGAGATTTCTCTCTTTTTTTCTTTTTCATCGCTTCTGCCTTGCTCAAATAGAGAAAAAATCTTTTGTTTCTAAACATCTTGGTGCTCTTCGATACTTGCCATTAGGCGCATAATGCTAAGAGTTAATAGGAGAAAATGAATGAAAACTGATCCGCGTTTCCCGAAACTTCATATCGTTGACCATCCGCTCGTGCAACACAAGCTCAGCACCATGCGTGAAAAGAAGACTCCGTCTAACTCCTTCCGTCAACTGCTCCGCGAACTTACCTACTTGATCGGATATGAAGTAACACGCGATCTGCCGCTCGAAACTCGTACGATTGATACTCCGCTTTGCAAATGCAAAGCTAATTTCATCAAAGGTAAAAAGCTGGTGATTATTCCGATCCTGAGAGCCGGCTTAGGTATGTCAGAAGGCCTTATGGACTTGATGCCGTCTGCCCGTGTCGGTCATATAGGCTTATACCGCGGTCCTGATCATAAACCGGTTGAATACCTTGTTAAGCTGCCCTCCAAGCTCGAAGGCCGTCGTGTCATTCTGTGTGACCCGATGCTGGCAACCGGAAACTCTGCTGTCGCAGCTGTCGACACATTGCTTAAGCGCGGCGTAAAACCAAAAGATATTACTTTTGTCGCTCTGGTCTCAGCCCCCGAAGGAGTTGAAACATTCCAGAAAGCTCATCCCGAAATTGAGCTCTATGTCGCCTCTTTGGACGAAAAACTCAACAAGGATGCCTACATTCTTCCCGGCCTTGGCGACGCCGGCGACAGAATTTTCGGCACCAAATAAGTGCATACTTAATTAAATCTTAGGTATAAACCCTCGTATTTTTATTGAAAACGAGGGTTTTACTTTATCTTCTTCAGTCAAGGCTTGATTTTTGAGAGACATAGGATTTGTTCGGGAGCATTATTACGCTCAGTGTTAAACGCTAACTCATCCTATTTCTAAGGTTTATCATGGCTGATGATTTTAAAGACATCTCCCACCTCTATAAGGTGACACCTTCTGCCAAGACCATCATTGATGGCGAAGATTTGGTAGAAACAAAACAGAAATCCAAAGCTTATGCTTGGTGCGACGTTCTTCAATCCGTTACCGGTTTGATCCTTGGTCTCTTCTTGTTCTGCCACATGGGCTTCACCAGCTCCATTCTTCTTGGCAAAGACACTTTCTGGTCTCTGGTTTCTTTAACCGGCGGCTACTTCATTGACGGTGTTGATCACCTCTGGATGCACTCCGTTTTCGTCGGCACGATCTTCGTTCTCGTCGTCATCCATGCGATCCTTGCTCTCCGCAAGTTCCCGAACAACTACAAAGCCTTCCGCATCATGCGCGGCCACTACAAACTGCTCCGTCACACCGACACAACGATGTGGTGGGTTCAGTTCATCACCGGTGTTATCCTCACCGCTCTGGTCTTCCCGCATATGCTTCCCATGCTGATGGATCCGGGCAGCATCGGACCTTACGGCAGCGGTCTCGAGGTTTATCACTCCTGGCTGTGGGTTATCTTCCTCTTCCTCATCGTCACTGAACTTCACGGCATGATCGGTCTGTATCGTCTGTGCATGAAGTGGTGCGGTCCGTCGAACGCCACACGCAGCTTCCTCCGCAAGCTTACATATGTCCTCATCATCGGTATGATCGCCATGGGTTCCTTCACCATCATGGGCTTCTACAACGCCGGTGCTGAAGCTGCCAAGCTTGATCCTGAAGCTCACTACGTTCCGGGCTGGCTGCAGACTCCTCAGACTGCTCCGTACCCGAGCTGGTGGCCTGATCACCTCAAGAAGAACTAATCAGATTCTTCTAGGAACATAATTCAGACGGGCGCTTTGAAGCGCCCGTTTTCTATATCTCAAATTTAGTTCTAACACTCGTTGGGTGTGCGATGCATTAGGCACGTCCTGGAAAAGAAATCGCTTCTGTCCATCTTCCCATCGTAGAGTTCATTTTTTACCAACTTAGAAAATAGCGATGCCGCGGAAGACTCAGCATGGTTTGAGTTTTTC
>ERZ791895.1260-NODE-1260-length-10551-cov-2.481707_pt1 | contig 10551 bp, 8 predicted proteins | sample MGYA00510153_ERZ791895 | MGnify/ENA primary metagenome ERZ791895 (study PRJEB30046, sample SAMN00792064) | human gut metagenome | study: EMG produced TPA metagenomics assembly of the A metagenome-wide association study of gut microbiota in type 2... | reverse complement strand
TGACCGGGCCGCGGCGCAGCTCTTCCAGCCGCGGTGTACACACCTCACAGAACGGCAGCGTTCCCAGCACCCTGCGGCAGCAGGGACACCGCCTCGGGAAAAGCAGCTGGCGCATCTGCCGGGCAAGCTGCGCGGGGCGGCTGTAATAACCTGCCATCAGTCTTTCTTGACGGCGACGATGATACGCACCTTTTTGCCAGCCGCGCAGCCAAAGTTGTCGTACCAGCCGGTAAGGTAGTAATCATCGGAGTTGACGGAAGTGAGCTTGGTGTAGTAATACTGGCCCTTGTACCACAGGTAGACCTGCGTATCATCGGCCATTTCAAACCTTTCGCCCTTGGAGGAAAGGACGCTGGCCGCACCCACTTTGTCGATCTTCATGGGCATCAGCTGCACCATGTTGCGGACAGAGCCGGTCGTCTCCTGGCAGACCGCGATGCCGCCGGCCAGCACAGGATACTTGATGGAGGTGCTCAGACTGACCTGCTGGCCGCTGACGTAGCCGATATAGGTCGCACCGCTGCCGATGAAGTTGAATATCTGGCTGAAGGGCGTGCCGGTGATCTTGGCGATCTGCTGGAAGCCGAGGCCCAGAAGTGCGCCGGTGTTGCTGGTCAGGCGTTCCCACGCGGTGCTGAGGATGTCGCCGGAGATAACGCCCCACAGGATCTCTGTGGTGGTGGGTACCATAATGCTCTTCACCTGACTGACGACTGCATCGGTATCAATGGTGCCGTCGCCCGGCTGAGCCTTGATGGCGCTGAGAAGGGTGCTGTAGTTGGCGGCGACATTCTTCACATCGTCCAGCACACCGTAGTACCACAGGTCACCGGTCACATCGTTCAGGATGAGCTTGTCGATCTGCCCCTGCGGATTGGTAGTGTAGTAGCGGACATCGGAAGCCTTTAAGTTTACCCCCGATAGGCGGCTGGGACGAACCGTCCCAGCCACACCCCCTGTACTCGTATCAAGGATCTGCACGTCATCCGCCAGAGCCCTATCGCCCAGCGCGGTGGCGTTCTCGTTCACAGTGCCGCTGACGGAGCGCTCATCGATCGTTTCCACGCTCTCGCCTTCGGGGCTGACCCGCACTTCCACCAGCCAGCCGGTGGGAAAGTTCAGGCTTTTGTCTACGTTCACCTCGCGGGCAAGGCCGTCGGTACACAGGACCTTGACGGTCTGAAGCACATCGGCGCTGTTGTCCTCGTCGATGAGGTTGCGGGCGGACGACTGCACCACGCCGTAGAAGACCTCGTCGGCCTCCTCACCGGTGATGATGCCTGCGGCCACATTGTTCATGCCCAGCAGCAGAGGGACCACCTGGCCGACACCGCCGCCGTTGAGGGAGGACACCTGGGAAGCAATGGCCGTGCTGCCCAGCGTGTAGGAGGTGCCTGCCACCGTAATGGAAGCGGGAGCGCTGGCCGTGGGAGACACCTCGGTGATGCGGCCTGCGGCACGGCGGGTATAGACCCACAGGGTCTTGAGGCTCTCGCTGTAGTAGTAGACGTCGTATTTGTTCAGCTCTGCGGAGCCGGAGACCTTATCGTTGCGGTAGACGCTGGCAGGGACGAAGGGCAGTACTGTGCTCTCCGAAGCCACGAAGGGACCTTCCAGGCTGCTGAGCAGGATGGTGGAGCCGTCCACCTGACCATTGCTCACGGTAAAGCCCAGGGTCGTGCCGTAGGCCGAACCGCTGGCGTTGTTGGCGGTGAGGGCATTGTAGAGCAGGACGGCGCAGTCCTCGTAGTTCATCGCTTCGCCCTGACGGCGGTCGAGGCCGGCACGCAGGCCGAGCTCGCCGGCCTTGTTGAGCTGGGCGTTGGGGAACGCGCCGCTCAGGTCGGTCATCTTATAGCCCATCAGCTTGAGCACTGCGGTGCAGGCTTCTTCCAGCGTGACGGCATTGTTCGGACGGAAGCTGCCGTCGGTGTAGCCGTTCATCCAGCCCTGCTGCACGGCGATGCGGACATAGGGCGCCCATGCCGAGGAGCCGGGCAGGTCGGTGTAGAGGGTCCCCACTGCCCCCTGGGAAGAGACGCTCTCCCGGTAGGTAGAGTAAGAGGTCAGCATTCTGGCAAATGCGCCGCGGGTCACGGCTGCATCCAGTGCGCCGGACTGCTCGGAATCCATGGCACCCAGCGTGATGGCAAACTGGACGGCGGTGTTGTTGCCCGCAGCCGATGCCGGCATCACCAGCATCGACACTGCGATGCTGACCGCCAGCAGAAATGCGAGAAGACGTTTTTTCATTGTGATCTCCTTATAAAAAATGTTAAACCTCTCAGTCTCGCTTCGCTCGACAAGGCCGGGTTGCGGCACCCAGCATCCGCTGCGCATTGCGCGCGTCTTGCTGGCCGCTGCCCCAGCAACGACTCCCTGTTTCCGCCACTGGCGGTGGTCGTCGTTGTTGCCCCTACCGAGGGGAGCCTCTGGCGAAGAGAGAAAGCTTTCCGTACTGCCAAGGCCTCCCCTCGTCAGGGGAGGTGGCTGCGCCAAAGGCACAGACGGAGAGGTTAATCATATCTCAACGCGTCAATGGGGTTGAGCCGCGCGGCGCGTTTTGCGGGCAGATAGCCGAACAGCACTCCGATGAACACCGAGATGCCGAAAGCTGCCACGATGGAGTTGAAGGACGGGCTGACCGTAACGTCCATGCCGTCGGTGAACATGGGAAGCACCTGATTGGCGATGGCCGACACGATATAGCCAAGGACGATGCCCAGCGTGCCGCCGAGGGCCGAAGTGGTAGCTGCCTCGGTGACGAACTGGGCCAGAATGGTCCTTTCCTTCGCGCCCATTGCCTTGCGGATGCCGATCTCTCGGGTGCGCTCGGTGACGGACACCAGCATGATGTTCATGATGCCGATGCCGCCCACCAGCAGCGAGATGCTGGCGATGCCGGTGAGGATGACGATGACCATGTTGATCATCTTATTCATCTCTTCCAGCCACTCGCTGGCGCTGTAGACGTAGTAAGCGCTGTCGCTCTTGAAGATGTCATACAGTCCCTGTTCCACCGCAGCCTTGGCCTCGTTGGCCTGGCCCTCGTCCACCATGATGGCGGAGTAGGAGTCCGGCGAGCTTTCGTTGGAAAGGCGCATGGCTGTGGTGTAGGGCAGGTAGACGCTGTCGTCGTCACTGCCCTCCTGCTGATCGTGATTGGAGATCTTGGCCTTCAGCACGCCCACGATGCGGAACTTGTACGCGCCGAGTTTGATGGTCTGGCCCACCGCATTGCCGCCGTAGGCCGTGCGGTTGATGTAATCGCCGATGACGCAGATCTGCTTGTTGTCTGTGATGTCCATATACTGGATGTTCCGGCCCTTGGCGAGGGTGTAGCCCTTCGACTTGATGTAGTTCTCATCCACGCCGTACACCGTACCGTAACGGTATTGCGTCGTGCCCACCTTGGGGGTGTTATCGCTGAAATCCAGCTGCGGCGAGATGGAGGAAAGCAGTTCAGGGTTCTTTTTGACGATGTCGTACAGATCATCCACCGTCGCGGTGCGGGAACCATAGCCCCATATCTGGATGGAGAGGGTGTTGGTTCCCATTGCGGAAAAGCTGTCCCGCATGCTTCTGGTCATGCCGTTGCCCAGACCGACGATGACGATGACCGCCATGACGCCGATGATGATGCCCAGCATGGTCAGGAAGGTGCGCAGCTTATTGCTCCAGACGTTCTGCAGTGCCTGGCGGAAAGTCTCTAATACCATTATTTTGCTTCCTCCTGTGCCGCTTCGCCGGACAGAGTGGGCTGCACGATGGCCTCAGGCGCGTGGGCGTCGCCGTCATACACCACCTGTCCGTCCTCCAGACGGATGATACGCTCCGCCTGCACGGCGATGGAATTGTCGTGGGTAATGAGCACCACGGTATGGCCCTCTCTGTGGAGCTGCTGAAGCATCCCGATGACCTCGCGGCCGGTGTGGGAGTCCAGAGCACCGGTGGGTTCGTCGGCAAGGATGACCGCCGGGTTGCGCACCAGAGCCCGTGCGATGGAAACGCGCTGCTGCTGGCCGCCGGAGAGCTGGTTGGGCAGGTTCTTGAGCTTGTCGCCCAGACCCACCTTTTCCAGCACATCCCTGGCCAGCTTGTGGCGCTCGGCGCGGGAGATGTTGGCGTAGATCAGCGGCACCTCCACGTTTTCCAGAAGGTTCAGCCGGGGCAGAAGGTTATACTGCTGGAAGATGAAGCCCAGCATCTCGTTGCGCACATCCGCCAGCTCGTCCCGGTTCATCCTGCCCACGTCCCGGCCATTGAGCCGGTAGATGCCGTGGGTGGGGACATCCAGACAGCCGATGATGTTCATGCAGGTAGACTTGCCCGAACCGGACTGGCCCACGATGGCCACGAACTCCCCTTTCTCGATCTTCATCGTGATGTGGTCGGCGGCCTTTACCAGCGTATCGCCCATCTGATAATACTTGCACACCTGCTCAAATTCGATCAGAGCGCTCATGGGGCACCTCCTTACCAGATACTGTCGCTGTAATAGTCATCCGACACAGAGCTGGTGTCGTAGGCCACCGTGTCGTCCTCCTGCAGGCCGCTCTTGATCTCGGTGTAGCTGTCGTCGCTGACGCCGGTCTCCACCTTGACGTAGACATAGCCGTCCGGTGCGTCCATGTCTTCCACCGCATTGGCTGCGCTGGGAGACTTCTTGCTCACCAGCACATAGCCGCCGCGGATAACGGCAGCATTCGGCACGACGAGGGCGTTGCCGGCCTCGGCCACGACGATCTCAGCGTTGGCGTTCATGCCGGGGCGCAGGCCGTCGGTGTCATCGATGCGGATGGTGATGGGGTAAGTCGTGGTGCCGCCGCTGGAGCTGCCCTTCATGGACACACGGGTGACTGTGCCGACATAGGTCTTGTCCGACACAGCGTCAGCGGTGAGCTGGACTTTCTGGCCCACGGACAGTGCGCCGATCTGCAGCTCATCCACATTGATGACCATTTCCAGATAGCTCAGGTCGTAGATGACGCAGAGGGTGCTGCCGGAGGTCAGGGCGTCGCCCTGCTTGGCGTCCTTCTCAATGATGGTGCCGCTGATGGGCGAGGTGATGGTGTAGTTGGACATATTGTCCTGCTGGTTCTGCATCGAGATCTCGGCGCTGCGCAGGGACTCGGAAGCAGACTGGATGGATTCGGTCAGATCGTCGCCGGTCAGCTCGATGAGGATGTCGCCCTTGGAGACCGCGTCGCCCTCCTGCACATTGATGGCGGAAACGGTGCCGCTGGCCAGAGCGGTCAGGGTGCGCTCTGCCTGATAGGCAAAGGTGGCGGAGGCGATGGAGCTGACGCCGTTGATGCTGGCGGTAGCGGCCTGAGCGGTGGTCAGACCGCCGGCATTGTTGACCCGGATGGTGACGGTGCGCACCAGCAGGTTGCCGGTGCTCAGCTCGTCGGTGCCGGTGACGGCGGTGATGGTGCCTTTCAGCGTCTCAAAGGTGCCGTCCAGCACCACGTCGGCGCTCTGGCCCACCGAGAAGTTGGCGGCGTCGGCTGCCGGGAACAGCAGGTTCAGCAGCATCTTGGAGCTGTCGCGGATGACCGCCACCTCCTGGCCGCTAGTCACTTGGTCGCCCTTTGCGACCTTGAGACTGCTGACCGTGCCGTCCACCTCTGCGCGGACATACTGGAGGTCTACGGTCTTGTCGTAGCTGCGCTGGGCCTGCTGCAGGGCGATGCTGGCCTTTTCCAGATTGGTGGAGGCGTCCGAGCTGTCGATGGTGTAGAGCACATCGCCCTCTTCCACCTTATCGCCCTCTTCAAAGCCGCCGGTGAGGATCTTGCCGTCCACCAGAGACTTGACGGTATATGTATTGGCCGGGTTCAGCGTGCCGGTGCCGCTCAGGGAGTTGGAGACATCCTGACGGACGGGCGTCGTCTCGGCGTAGGTCACATCGCGGCTGGCAGCTTTATTCCCGCCGCCTATGAGAAAGACAGCGCCCGCTGCCGCCACGACGACCACCGGCACGAGCCATTTCCAGTTCTTTTTGGCGAATGCAGACACACCGGACTTGGCTTCTGCGGTTTCAGCAGCCTCAGCGGACGCATCCTTTTTCTTTTTCCAGATCATGCTTTTCCTCCTATGGTATGCAAAAGGGCAGCGTGACCCTTTTGCACGAAAAATCCGTTATTGGTAGTGTATCGCATTTTTCTGAAATACACAAGCGTCCAAATTTCATTTCACCTTTTATTTACAAAATTATTTCCGGTTTTTATGCAAAAAAGACACCCGCAGTGTCCTTTGCAGAACATTGCGGGTGTCTCGGATGATCTTGTCTTGTCAGGATGCGGCTTCGGCCTCGCTCAGCGGAGCCAGCTTCACATACACCCCGGCAGGGACGCAGGCCGCCCATGCACCTTCCTCGCTCAGCTGGCCGAACTGCTCACAGACATGGTCCGGGCATTGGCTGTCCTGAAACGAGATGGTGCCGTCTTTTACCTGTAAATGAACGACATAGCTGCCCACATCATACAGGTAATCGTAGTCCTTATCCAGCGGCAGCACCTCGGTGATGCCGCCGCCGAAGTCCACGACTGCTGCCAGCGGTTCCGCCTTGCTGCGCGGACGCAGCAGAAAGACCAGCAGGGCAGCTGCCGTCAGGACGACGGCTGCGAAGAGGAGGTTCGCCTTCCAGCTCAGGCGTTTTGCGCCTTTTGCCGGTTGAGGCTGCTTGCGGATGCTCATGCGGCGTAGTCGCTGGCAGCAGCACCGGCAATGCGGCCAAAGACGGTGAAGTCAGCAACAGCGTTGCCGCCCAGACGGTTTGCACCGTGGACGCCGCCAGTCACCTCACCTGCTGCGAACAGGCCGGGGATGACCTCGCCCTTCTCGTTCAGCACCTCGGTGTTGGCGTTGATCTTCAGGCCGCCCATGGTGTGATGGACACCGGCGGTGACCTTCACAGCGTAGTAGGGAGCGGTGTTCAGGGGGTTGGCGAAGCTGGTGCGGCCGAAGTCGGGGTCATTCTTGGCCTCAACGTAGCCGTTCCACTTCTCCATGGTCTCTGCGAAGGCAGCGGCATCGACGCCCATAGCCTTGCCCAGCTCCTCGTAGGTAGCGCCGGTGACGGTGTAGCCCTTCTTGATGTAGCCCTGGATGACGCTGGAAGCATCGGCCATGGCCTGATCGACGACCAGCCAGCTGTAGCTGCCGGTCTGAGCGATCTCAGCGGCAGAGACGACGTCGCGGGTGCCGACCTCGTCGATGAAGCGCTGGCCTTCCTCGTTGATGAGGACAGCGCCGTCGCCGCGCAGGCCCTCGGTGATGAGGGCAGCGGTGTTGGCCTCAACGGTGGGGTGGATCTGGATCTGGTCCATGTCCACGGTAGCAGCGCCGATGGCCTCTGCCATCTCGATGCCCTGGCCCTGGATGCCGGGGGCGTTGGTGGTCATGAAGCCCTTCAGCTCAGGCTTGTACTTGACGACCATGTCGAGGTTTGCACCGAAGCCGCCGGTAGCCAGAACGACTGCCTTGGCGTTGACGGTGACGGTCTCACCGGAAGCACCGGTGGCCTTGACGCCCACGGCAGCGCCGTTGGCATCGGTCAGGATCTCCGTTGCGGTGGTGTCCAGCATCATCTTGACGCCGGCCTTCTCGCAGTTCTCCTCCAGCAGGGGGATCATGTAGGAGCCGACGGAAACGGTCTTGCCCTCTGCGTTCACAGGGCGATGGATGCGCTTGACGGATGCACCGCCGAAGCTGGAGACGTTGTGCAGGGTGATGCCGTGCTCGTCCAGCCAGTCGATGGCGTCAGCGGAGTTTGCGCACAGGGTCTCGACCAGCTCGGGGTCGTTGATGCCCTTGCCGCCGATCATGGTATCCAGCTCCATCAGCTCGACAGAGTCGAAGTAGCCGGTGGGGTTGGCCTGATAGGCAGCCCACTGCTCGGAGACGGTCTTTGCCAGAGCGGTGATGGTCTCGTTGTCGGCGTACTTCTCGGCAGCAGTCTTCAGGGTCTTCTCGACGCCGGCAGACTCGCCGAACTCGTTCTCATCCTGATAGACGGTCTTGCCGGCGTTCATGCCGCCGGTAGCGCGGACGGAGTTGCCGCCCACCATGGACTGGCTCTCGAGGATGACGACGCTCTTGCCCTCAGCGGCAGCGGTGATGGCAGCAGTCATGCCTGCGCCGCCTGCACCGACGACGACGACATCTGCGTCAACGGTGGAGTCCTCGGCGGTAGTGTTGTTTTCCACAGCGGTCTTGTAGTCATCGGGGTTCAGGCCGGCAGCGGTCAGGGCAGCTGCAGCAGCCTCCTTGATGGCGGTAGAGGTGATGGTAGCGCCGGACACGCCGTCCACGGCGATGCTGCCGTTCTCGGCGATCTCGCCGGGCATCTTGGCGATGGCCTGAGAGCCGACGCCCTCAGTCTCGTCCTTGCCCTCGGCGGTGCAGCCGGTGATGGCGCTGTCGGTCAGGGTCAGGGTGACGGAAACGTCGCCGCCGAAGCCCTTGGCAGTGGCGGTGAAGTCACCGGACACACCTGCGTCAGAACTGGGAGAGGCAGACTTTGCACCGCAGCCGTAGCCAAACAGGCTGACCGCGATGACCGCTGCCATAGCCAGTGCAGACACGCTCTTCTTGATCTGAGCTTTCTTCATGTTTTTCCTTCCTTGATTGCTTCGTGGTTTGTGGTTGCGAACATCTATCAGCATAAAAAGGGGGCTGCCCTTTTACAAGCAGCCCCCTCTGCCGAACTTGGGAAAAGGATTTAGGCGTTGGCCTGTGCAGCAGCAACAGCGCAGGCGACAGTAGCGCCGACCATCGGGTTGTTGCCCATGCCGATGAGGCCCATCATCTCGACGTGTGCAGGCACAGAAGAGGAACCTGCAAACTGAGCATCGCCGTGGACGCGGCCCAGAGAGTCGGTCAGGCCGTAGCTGGCGGGGCCGGCTGCGACGTTATCGGGGTGCAGGGTACGGCCCGTGCCGCCGCCGGAAGCAACGGAGAAGTACTTCTTGCCGTTCTCGATGGCCCACTTCTTATAGGTGCCGGCGACCAGGTGCTGGAAGCGGACGGGGTTGGTGGAGTTGCCGGTGATGGAGCACTGAACGTCCTCCTTCTTCATGATGGCAACGCCCTCCATGACGTCGTTGGCGCCGTAGCACTTGACAGCTGCGCGCTCGCCCTCGGAGAAGGGGATCTCCTTGACGACCTTCAGGGTCTGGGTGGGGATATCGTACTCGGTCTGCACATAGGTGAAGCCGTTGATACGGGAGATGATGTAAGCGGCGTCCTTGCCCAGGCCGTTCAGGATGACGCGCAGGGGGGTCTTGCGGACCTTGTTTGCGGTGCGGGCGATGCCGATGGCACCCTCAGCAGCAGCGAAGGACTCGTGGCCTGCCAGGAAAGCGAAGCAGGTGGTGTCCTCGCTCAGCAGACGAGCGCCCAGGTTGCCGTGGCCCAGACCGACCTGACGCTGCTCAGCGACAGAACCGGGGATGGTGAAAGCTTCCAGACCTTCGCCGATGGCGGCTGCGCACTCGGCAGCATCGGTCAGGCCGCGCTTGACGGCGATGGCTGTACCCAGGGTGTAAGCCCAGACAGCGTTATCAAAGCAGATGGGCTGCACACCGCGGACGATCTTGTCGCAGTCGATGCCCTTAGCGAGGAGCATCTCGTTGCAGGCGTCCAGAGATTCGAGGCCGTTGGCCTTCAGGCATGCCTCGATCTTCGGCATGCGGCGATCCATAGATTCAAAAGTTGCCATGAGTTGTTCCTCCTCTCTTATTCCTCACGCGGGTCGATGTACTTGACAGCGCCTGCTTCCTTGCTGAAGCGGCCGTAAGTACCCACGTTCTTCTCGTAAGCCTCGTTGGGGGTCTTGCCGTGACGGATGTCCTCCATCATCTTGCCCAGCTTGACGAACTGATAGCCGATGACCTCGCCGTTGGCATCCACAGCCAGCTTGTTGATGTAGCCCTCGGTCAGCTCCAGATAACGGACGCCCTTCTCCTTGGTGGAGAAGATGGTGCCGGTCATGGAGCGCAGGCCCTTGCCCAGGTCATCCAGACCTGCGCCGATGGGCAGACCGTCCTCAGAGAAAGCGGTCTGGCTGCGGCCGTAGACGATCTGCAGGAACAGCTCGCGCATCGCCACGTTGATGGCGTCGCAGACGAGGTCGGTGTTCAGAGCTTCCAGAATGGTCTTGCCGGGCAGGATCTCGCCTGCCATAGCAGCAGAGTGGGTCATGCCGGAGCAGCCGATGGTCTCCACCAGAGCCTCCTCGATGACGCCGTTCTTGATGTTCAGAGACAGCTTGCAGGTACCCTGCTGAGGTGCGCACCAGCCCACACCATGGGTGTAGCCGCTGATGTCCTTGATCTCATAGGCCTTGACCCATGCGCCCTCTTCGGGGATGGGGGCCGGACCATGCTTAGGACCTTTGGTGATCGGGCACATATTCTGTACTTGCTGCGAATAGGTCATAATCATACTCTCCTTTTGACAAATTGATGCCGTGCGGCAGAAGCTTCTCTCCCCTGCCGCCTTGCATTGACCGGGCCGTGCCGCTCTCTTTTCAGCGCCTCTCCC
>ERZ791895.1247-NODE-1247-length-10668-cov-2.041176_pt1 | contig 10668 bp, 10 predicted proteins | sample MGYA00510153_ERZ791895 | MGnify/ENA primary metagenome ERZ791895 (study PRJEB30046, sample SAMN00792064) | human gut metagenome | study: EMG produced TPA metagenomics assembly of the A metagenome-wide association study of gut microbiota in type 2... | reverse complement strand
CAATACCTATGCCCCTGTTTCCTACCTGCGCCGGCTTTTTACTGCAGCAATCCTTCACCCGGAGGTCCGGGTTCTCTCCATTGCCACCCGCCCCGACTGTCTTCCGGAGGAGATATTGGATCTGCTGGAAGAATTAAACCAGATCAAGCCCGTCTGGGTCGAGCTGGGGCTTCAGACCATCCATCCGGATACTGCCCGCCTGATTCGCCGCGGATATGAGCTTGACTGCTTTATCGATGCAAAAAACCGGCTTCGCCGCCGGGGACTTGAGGTCATTGTCCATGTGATTCTGGGACTTCCGGGCGAGGACCGGACACGAATGCTGGAAACGGTTTCCTGGCTGGGAGACAATGACATTCAAGGCATTAAACTGCAGCTTCTCCATATTTTAAAAGGAACGGATCTGGCGCTGCTGTATGAACGAAAGCCCTTTCCTGTTATGTCCATGGAGGAATATCTGGATCTGGTGATCGACTGTGTATCTCTTCTTCCTCCGGAAATGGTCATTCACAGAATCACCGGGGACGGGCCGAAAAATCTGCTGATTGCCCCTCTCTGGAGCGCAAATAAGCGCCTGGTGCTGAATACTCTCACCCGACGCTTTCAGGAACGGGGCATCACCCAGGGATGCCGCAGATAAGCTCACCTGCCGCAGGACGTCATTTCCTGTGGAATAAAAAAGGAGCTCGTTCACAAGCTTCTCCGCCTGCAGCGGGTCGTCTCATCAGCCCAATTCTCTTCCAACCCATGGCGATCCTCGCGGAGCGTTTTTATGTCATAAAAAAAGACAGCTGCCGGAATGGTTTTTCCAAAAAACCATTCCGGCAGCTGTCTTTCTCTTTTTCAGCTTATCCCTCAATAGATAAAATAACTCCGCCGTCTCCGGCATACATGGTGGCAACACCGGCTGTTTCTGTAATCAGAATCTCGCGGAAGGAAGCCCGTTTTTCCAGCTCCTGTTTTACCTGCGCTGCCCGCTCCGGACAGTTGCAGTGAGCGATGATCACACGCTTTTTCTCAGACTCTCCTGCTTCCTTCACAGCAAACTCGCACATTTTGGCAAAAGCCTTATTGATGCCCCTTGCCTGATCAAGCTTGATAATAACGCCTTTATCTGCGCCCATAATCGGCTTGATATTAAGCGCTGTGGCAAAAAATGCCTGCAGACCTGTCAGTCTTCCATTCTTTCTCAGAAAATCCAGAGTGTCAAGAACAAAGTAAATATTCTCATCATCCCGTTTTTTCATGATTTTTTCAGAAATTGCCTGAAAATCCAGACCTTCCTCATACATCTCACAGATTCCCAGTGCCAGATTCAGCTCTCCTGCAGAAGCAGATTCGGAATCAATCACGAGAATATTCTTGTGATCTGCTCCGTGCTCCTCCTCATACAGCTCTTTTCCAATCACAGCGCTGTTGTAGCTTCCGCTTAAATGGCTGGAAAGTGTAATAATATAAACATCATCCTCGTCACACTCCATCGCCTGCTTAAAGGCATCCGGAGAGGGACATGCAGATTTGGGACAGTTTTCGCTGGCCTTTACCAAATCGAGAAATGCCTTCTGATCAAAGGTATCGTCATCTATCACCATGGTATCATCTACCTGGAGTGTCAGCGGAACTGTGGCAAATCTGGAATCCTTCTTTAACTCTTCCGTCAAATCCAGGCAGCTGTCGCCAATGATTTTATAGCTCATAAATTGCCTCCTGAAATATTTTCTCTACAAAACATAGTTTTCATTACTACTTATTATAGCATATATTTTCAGGATTTCAATATATTATTCAGCCATCATCATCATGATTTCATTGCTTCGTGCAATAAATTTCGTCATACGCTCCGGAGTCAGAGTACCGTGAGCCAGCAGGGCCAGGTCATAAAGCTGCTCGCAGATCTTTGCTGTGTTCTCGCCTTCTCCGTGATTCAATACATACTGAACCAGCTTGTTGTTGGCATTCAGAACAAGAACCTCACCCATACCGCCGAACATAGACGGATCCATGCCATACATGTTGTACATCTTCATCATATCCTGCATACGGCGGCTTTCCTCGGCCACAGTAAGAACAGAAGACATGCCGGCATCTTTTAACTTCTCAACCTTGATTTCCAGCTTGTCATTATTCAGAGCCTTCTTGAAAATGTCCTTCAGAGTATCTGCATTTTTCTTGAACTCCTCGTCATCTTCCTTAACCTCTTCCTTAAAGGTATCGTTTAAGTCCGCATCAATACGCAGGAATTTCAGACCCTCGTTCTTCTGCTCCAGATGTCCGATAAAGGGACTGTCAATATTGTGGGGAAGAATCACTGCATCCAGTCCTTCTGCCTTAAACATATTGATATACTGGCTCTGCTCCTTCTCGTCTGTTACATAGAAAATGGTATTCTCATGCTTCTCCTTGTTTTCCTCCAGGCAGTCCTTCAGAGTCAGGTACTTTCCTTCCAGATTCTTAAAGAGAATATAATCATTCATCTTCTCTGCAAACTTCTCATCCTTTAAGCAGCCGAATTTGATAAAGGGAGCAATGTCATCCCAGTATTTCTCATAGTTTTCCCGATCGGTCTTGCACATGCCGGTCAGCTTGTCAGCCACCTTTTTGGTAATGTAATCGGAAATCTTCTTTACAAATCCGTCATTCTGCAAAGCGCTTCTGGAAACGTTCAGAGGCAGATCCGGACAGTCAATGGTTCCCTTTAACAGCATCAGGAATTCCGGAATGACTTCTTTAATATTGTCTGCAATAAATACCTGGTTGTTGTACAGCTTGATGGTTCCCTCAATGGAATCGTATTCTGTATTAATCTTCGGGAAATACAGAATTCCTTTTAAGTTAAAGGGATAATCCATATTCAGGTGAATCCAGAACAGGGGCTCCTTGTAATCCATAAAGACCTTGCGGTAGAAGTCCCGGTATTCCTCCTCGGTACACTCATTGGGATGCTTGTTCCACAAAGGTGTCACATCATTTAATGCAACCGGACGTTTGAGAATTTTATACCGCTCTCTGGAAGGCTCTACCTCAACGGTTTCCTTCTCTCCGTTTTCATTTTCCTTTTCTTCTGTCTTGGCCGGCTCTACCACAGTCTCAACAATGGTATCCTTGTCTGTCAGCTCATCCTTTTCAATCGTCTCGTACTGAGGCTCTGCCTTGGCATTGTCCAGGAAAATCGGAACCGGCATAAAGGAACAGTATTTCTCCAGAACCTCTCTTGCGCGGTATTCGTTGGAGAACTCATAGCTGTCCTCATTCAGATACAGAGTAATCGTTGTTCCCTGCTCTTCCTTCTCTCCATCCTTCATCTCAAAGGTCAGGCCGCCGTCAGATTCCCAGTGTACCGGAGTGCTTCCTTCCTTGTAAGACCGGGTATCAATCGTTACCTTATCTGCAACCATAAATGCGGAATAAAAGCCCAGTCCGAAATGTCCGATAATCTGGTCCTCATTGGCTTTGTCCTTATATTTTTCCAGGAAATCCTGCGCGCCGGAAAAAGCAATCTGGTTAATGTACTCCTCAACCTCATCGGCTGTCATACCCAGTCCGTTATCTGTAACGGAAATCGTCTTTTCGTCCGGATTTACAGTCACCTGAATCTTATACTCCAGATCCTCAGGACGGGAATACTCGCCCATCAGCTCCAGCTTCTTTAATTTTGTAATCGCATCGCATCCATTGGATACCAGTTCTCTGTAAAAAATATCGTGGTCGGAATACAGCCATTTTTTAATAATCGGAAATATGTTTTCACTGTTAATAGATAAATTGCCTGTTCTGCTGCTCATATCATTCTCTCCTTTACACTGTGATCCTGTTTCCCGCCATCTGCAGGAAACTCTGATGATTATTTTAATACTCAGTTACCTAAATGTCAACAGAAAATTAGCACTCATTTAAAATGAGTGCTAATAATTTATCTTTTTATGTAAAAGGAACCTGCTTTTTCTTAAAATACCGGCGAATCATCTCATCCCACTCGTACTCCAGACGCTTATCCAGCGTAAAAATCTTCAGGGAGGTTCCTGTTACACAGGAAAGCGCACCGTTTTCATAACGGATGTTCAAATAAAGCCCCGCCACCTGATCGGCTGTAAATCCCAGATTTTCTTTTCTCAAAAAATCTTCCGTCTGAACCGGAGGAAGCTGAAGGGTGATATGAAAGCTTTCCGGCAGTTTTTTCCCTTTGATCAGCGAATAACAGAAAGGCTTAATCATTTTCCAGGAAGATAAATCCTCAATCCTGTTCTGCTCCAGCTCCCAGTCAGAATAATACCCCTGGCGGATTCTGCCGTCTATCGTAAACCGGTTGAAGGTGACAATCTCAGCCTCCCTCACCAGCCAGCTGTCAAACAGCTCTCCCATAAACAGCCCTGCCGTAAACCCTTTTAAATCCTCCATCCGCAATGCAACCATGCCTTCTGTCCTCTCTTCAGCTTATTTCTGATTCATATATTCCTGATACCGCTCAAAAAAATCTGTTGTTGCAGACTGCCCCATTTCTGTCAAATCCACAGTCTCCCAGATGCTTCCCTGAATTTCAACAGGATGCTCCTGGGCAAAAGCAGAATAAATCCGCTGGAAAGCCTGATTCTTCCGCTGCAGAGCCAGCCTCTCCTTCCGTTCCAGAGTTGCATCCTCATCATAGGAATCCACGCATTTTACAAGATACCATCCATCTCCGTCTGCAAATGGCTGGCTGAGTTGCCCGTCCTCCAGAGAAAATACCGCATCCTCGTAGGCTGCTGAACGCTCTCCACGGCCCACCGGCTGCTCTGTGTATCCTTCTTCCCGAATTGCCCTTGCAGCCGAAGCAAAATCCGTTCCTTCCTCTGAAAGCTGCTCAAAGGCCTCCCGGGCGCTTTCTTCCGATTCCAGACAGAGCTCCTGAACCTTCATAACCCGGGCCTCACTGTCACTGATTTCCAGATCCACATTTTTGGTCACCTCATCCACCAGGCGGTTTGCCCTGTGATATGCCTCATACATGACATACACATCTTCCTCACCGGCGCCGGTACATGCCCGGTCCGCCTCTGTCAGAGACTGATAAAACTCTGAAGAAAGCTGCCGAAGCTGCTCCTTTTCCTGTCCCGTAAGCTGGATTCCTCTCTCATCCGCCAGCAGATTCATAATTTTTATTTCTTTCAAAAAGGTTCGTATCTGCTCCAGAAGATAGGTCTGAAAAGACTGTCCATCTCCCACCTCCACCTGCCAGATCTGATCTGTATACACAGTCTTGTACCGATTTGCCTCTGTTGTAATAATCAGCATGGTCTGTGCATCCGAAAATCCGGAAGTGTCTCCTGTTTCTTTTCTTACGGAAAATCCGTTTTTGAAAAATAAAACACCAGAGACTGCTGCAAAAACCAGCAAAATTACTGCCGCCGTTTTTTTCCAATTTCTCATGAATTACAAACTCCTGTTTTCTGCCGCGAGCAGTCTCCGCTTTCATCCTGCTCCGGCTTTTCACGGGCTGACCGCCCGGGATGGCTTCCTGTCCTGGCCGCCGTCATCTTTAAATCAAAAGCTTTAAAATTTTCAGTACGCCATCCTTCATATTGGTATCAGCCTGAAACCGGGCTGCGGCCTTTACCTCTGGTCTGGCATTTCCAATCGCAAAGCTGTAATACGCCTGCTTTAACATCTCCATATCATTCAGCTGATCCCCAAAGGCTATTGTCTCCTCCGGAAGAATCCCAAGGCTTTCCTGCAAAAGCTTTACTGCCTCTCCCTTATTCACACCGGAGGCCATACAGTCCATCCACATATCTCCGGAAATGGTAATCTTCAGCCGGCTCCCGTATTTTTCCCGCAATTCTTTTGTTGCAGGCTCCACATCATGCTTTTTATAGGCAGAAATTTTAATAAACTGATCCTCTACCTGCATCAGATCCTCCACCTGTTTTACCCGGAAACGATATCCCTCCGTCATCCACCGGTAAAACTCCGGATTATCCTCATCCATATATACCTGATCCGGACCGCTCAGCAGCACAGTCAGACCTGCAGCACGAATATCCTGAATCATTTCATGAATCAAATCCCGATCAATCGTATTTAAAAACAGATTCCGGCCGCACATTCCAACATAAGCTCCATTATCTGACAGATAAAATATTTTTTCTTTAACAGGTTCAAATACCGCTTCGATACTGGCCCACTGCCGTCCGCTGGCTGCTGCAAACTGCATTCCTGCTGCACGAAGCTTTAAAATTACCTCAAAAAGCTCCGGGTTCAGATCATGACCGCCGTCCTCCAGCAGAGTTCCATCTATATCTGATACTACCAGTTTTATCATCTTTTTCCCTCCTTATCTGCTGCTTCTATTGTGACGATTTTCCCAGATTCTGTCAAGCACTAAAGAAAGATTTCCTGTTGTCACTTCCGGCACTTCATTTTGGAAAAAGCGTAGTTATTCCGGCTAATACATGCAAAATCCACTGCTCAGATTTTGCATTTTCAGAGGCAATCGACGATTTCTGCAAAATTTACTTCTCAGATTTTGCATTTTCAAAGGCAATCGGCGGTTTCTGCAAAATTCTCTTCTCAGATTTTGCATTTTCAGAGGCAATCGGCGATTTCTGCAAAATTTACTTCTCAGATTTTGCATTTTCAAAGGCAATCGGCGATTTCTGCAAAATCCCTGGCAGCAGTTTCCATATTATTTCACAGAGCATTCCTCCGAAATAAAAGAAAGCAGCGCTTTTCCGCAGGGAGAATTCTCTCCGCAGAAAACCGCCGCTTTCTTTCAAATTCTACAGTAAATGAGCCCGCAGTTCTTCACCGCTCTTTGGGGACAGATAAGCAGGAGCAACATCAAATACTGTCTTGCATCCACTCATTCCCTCCTGATTCATCCTGCACACAGCGCGGGCGTAGGCAGTAATCACAGAACCGGTAAACTCCGGATTGGAATCCAGCTTCAGGCTGTACTCAATCACATGGCCGTGTTCCTTTTCCATGCCTGTTACACCAGTACGAATCACACAGCCGCCATGAGGAAGACCACTGTGATCACGTTTCATTTCCTCTTCTGTAATGAAATGAACCGTGGTATCGTAATCTGCAAAATAGTTCGGCATGGTCTTGATTTCCTCTTCAATCTTTGCCTTGTCCGCACCTTCCTCCACCACAACAAAGCACTCTCTCGTATGCTTCTGGCGTGTTGTCAGCTGGGGATTGGAACCGCTGCGAACAGCCTCTAAAGACTCAGGAACAGGAACTGTATACTGTCTGCAGTCCTTTACCCCGTCAAGACGGCGTACAGCGTCAGAATGCCCCTGGCTCACGCCTCTTCCCCAGAAGGTATAATCCTGACCCTCCGGCAGCACACAGGAGGCATACAGTCGGTTTAAAGAGAACATACCCGGATCCCAGCCGCAGGAAATCAAAGCAGTCTTTCCAGATTCCCTTGCGGCCTTGTCCACTGCTGCAAAGTGCTCCGGAATCCTTGCATGAGTATCAAAGCTGTCAACCACATTGTACATTGCCGCATATTTGGGAGTCTGCTCCGGAAGATCGGTTGCACTTCCTCCACAGAGAATCAAAACATCAATATCGCCCTGCATGTGATCCAGATCATCAGCAGAAAGCACCGGAACGCCTTTTGTTCTCACTGCAACCCCTTCCGGATTCCGGCGGGTAAATACTGCAGTCAGCTCCATATCCGGATTCTGCGCAATCGCACTCTCCACACCCTTTCCCAGATTTCCGTAACCTAAAATTCCAATTCTGATACTCATAATTATTTCCTCCTCAATTGCATTCGTAACCGGAAAAATGATTTTTTCGATGGACACAGTATAGCACAGGGAAAAAATGCGATCAACTGATTTTCTTTTCCGTTTTCTACTTTTTAACAGTTTCCAAACTCTCTGAAGTCTTCCGCATATCATACCTTGTTTCAGCCGCTGCTTACAGTTTTATCCAATGGACGGATAAGAGCAGATACTATGACAGGCGGATCCTTTCAAACCATGCAGCATGAAATGCAGCACAAATAACAAAGAGGGTGCCGCAAAACAGGTTTCTCCACCAGATACAGCAGACTGCACAACAGACAAAACGCTATATCTGGTATCATTTTCCTGTTTTACGACACCCTTTTCCAGCGGAGACGGAGGGATTCGAACCCTAAAAATAACATAAATATAAATATCGCATTTACACGGATTTTCTTTAAAAGCCTTATTTTATAAGGAAAAATGAGATTCATATTCAATGTGATTTTTCCGTATTTACACTCATTTTTCCGCACTATGCAACACGAAATGCAACACGAAATTTCGATTTCGTAATATAAGGAAGAAGTAGATATTTATAATGACCTATTTCGCCAGCCCCGAACAGAAAGAACGCCCCTCCGAAGAAGGACGCTCTGAGTGTCATTATGCTGTTTTCTTTTTCCGTCTGTCCCGTTCCTCCCTAATTCCGTGAACACGGCCCAATGAGTAGAATAAAGAGGCATCAAACGCATTTATCCCCTGCATCTTCCAGCGTTTTACCATCGCTTCATAAAGTTTTCCCATTTCTGTACCCGCAAAGAATACTGGAAAAGCATTCTCACTTATTCTGATTTCTTTCTGAATATCCATCTTACGCCACCTCCTGATAACAAACCCGGCACTTATTGACACTGCCATTTGCAAGCCGGAACTCTATCAATGAAGGATAGCCATTCTCTTCCAGCCATTCCTTTACTTTTTCAAGGACGCTATCCTTATACTGAACTGTTACACCGTCGTGGCCATTTCGGCTGTAGGCCGTCTTTACGATTTCATTGGTAAAGAGGTCAATCTTCTGAATAATGGCACTAACCGCTTTATCGTGTGGCCTGCCGGATTCTGAGTAAATACCAAGTTCCTTTGCGATACTGGTACAGTCCCAGAGTTTCGGAACATCAGAAATCAGCGGGACATTGACAGGATAACCAGAATCGGAATAAATCCGCACCACCTCAGCAGCTATGTATTTGGAATCCACTCCGGCATCGTGAAGGGCTTCACGGATATTCTTTACCATCATATTAACGGAAGGGAGTTTCTCTTTCTTGGGCTTGTCCGGTTTCTGAGGAATGCCTTTCTGAATGGTTTCCTCCATATCGTGGAAACGGTTAATGTAGCGCGCGGTAAACTCTGTCCCTTTGATTCCGGTCAGCTTGTGGGCAATAAACTCACAGCCTTTCTTGGTGATATCGTAACAAGGCATTGTCTTATTCTGGCTGTTCTGATATGTATTTTCTTTGAAGAAATCGGACGGCTCAATTTTGAGCTGTCCTAATTCATCAGCATAAGAACGTACATCTCTCATTAAATTCTTATGTTCTTTACCAACCATCTCCGCCACTTCTCTGCTGTCTAATGTCTGTTCAATCTGTTTCTGCATAGCAAATTCTTCCTTTCTTTAAAAGTCATTGATTTTCCAGAAAGGAACCGCTATACTGTGTATACAAAGTCCTTTCTGGATTTTTGTTTTAGAGTAATCACGTCGCTCGCCAAAGTCAGCGTGATTGCTCTTTTTTTGTTTCTAAATCTTTCTTGATAAGATCTACAACATACCGCATCAGCGATTTGTCTTGCATAACTGCTCTGATTTTAGCTGTCTTGTGTAAATCATCATCAAGCCGTAACGTAACTTGCTTCATGCTCTCGCCTCCTTAGTTTCCGATGGAAAACCATCTATATTTACACTACTATAACAGATGGTTTTGCATCTGTCAAGAAAAAGATGTAAAACCATCTACACTTTTTTATTGCATTATGTTATACTAAATATGAGGTGATAACTTATGACATTGGGCGAAAAAATAAAATTTTATAGAAAGCAACAAAAAATTACTCAAAAGCAATTAGCTGAACAATGTAGTTTAGCCGAAATCACTATTCGCCAATATGAAGCTGGAAAATATATACCTAAAATCGGAAATCTTCAAAAAATTGCTTCTGCATTTAATATCCCTTTATCCGAATTACTTGAAGTAAATGGGGAATATGATTGGGAGAAAATTGCCTACGATTTTCCAGATTCTTCCGTTTTACAATTTGAAAATCAAATTGTAGTCCCTGCATCTCCTGATGAGGAAAATTCTTATCGCCAAAATATAAATTATCTTACCAAAGTATTAAATTTAGATGGTTTAATTGCCGCTAATGCCTATATTTCAAAATTAGCTAAACAAAAACAATATATAAAGAGTAAAGAGCCACCCACCGCCGAGTAGGTGGCTTTTTCTTTGTATAACACATATTAATATTGCTTAAAATATACCACCTTAGTTATTTTGCCAGCCCCGGCCACCGCAGCGCCCCATCTGCATCCGGCGTCAATGTAACCGATTCAGTCAGCATCCGGCCTTCATCGTCCATAATGTACCACTTGCCGTCAATCGTCTGCTGCCCCTTTACCATGGCTCCATCCGCTCCCAGATAATACCAATGGCCATTGTAGCAGTACCAGGTGTCATGCACCATCATGCCGGCCCCGTCAAACCAGTACCAGTGCCCCTCATCCTCGTACCAGTCGTTGACAACGCACTTTCCAGGATCCAGATAAAACCGCCAGCCGCCGTCCTCCTGCTGCCAGCCGGATTTAACCGCCAGGGACCAGTCTGGCAGACCATAGCCCAGAATCTTGCCATAAGACCGACTATAGGTCTTTTTACACCCCCCGCCG
>ERZ791895.1246-NODE-1246-length-10675-cov-1.913371_pt1 | contig 10675 bp, 7 predicted proteins | sample MGYA00510153_ERZ791895 | MGnify/ENA primary metagenome ERZ791895 (study PRJEB30046, sample SAMN00792064) | human gut metagenome | study: EMG produced TPA metagenomics assembly of the A metagenome-wide association study of gut microbiota in type 2... | reverse complement strand
TCTATGATCAAGATAATTATAATCCACTGATCAGTAATTTTATTAATTATTTAAAAACTACTTCGATATTAAATCATAAAAACTATTTTTTATCTTACTGATTTATTTAGTGTTTATAACATGCTCCTTAAGCCAGTGAGCAACACCATCTTCATCATTACTTTTGATAACTGCTGTAGCTTGTTGTTTTAAAGAGGTTACTGCATTAGCCATTGCATAACATTGATCAGATATTGCAAACATTGGCAAATCGTTGATTGCATCACCAAAACTAACTATCCTGTCACAGTTTAAAAGTTCTTTCAACTTTAAAATAGCACTTGCTTTAGAGGCACTTTTAGGCATAATTTCTAGCCAGTATTCTTTACGATATATTTCTTGTTGAAAAGTAATATTATAATCTAAATCATCCTTTAAACTTTCATAAGCTGGTCGAAGATTATCATAATCTCCAATTATGGTGAAATAGAAAACTTCACCCTCATACAAAGATAAGTAATCTAATGTTAAATTAATTCGATAATCGATTTTACGCTTACTAAGATAATATTTTACCCCTTCATGAAGGCTTTCATTTATTATCGTTACTCGTTCTTTTTCATTTACTAGTGCATATACCATAGGTTTTAATTGGTTTTTTTCCATTATTGCTTTTATATGCGCTACTTGTTTTGAATTAAAAATATTCTTATGAAGCAGTTTTCCAGTTTCGCCATTGACAATAAATGTACCATTATAGATTATCAAAGGAAGATTTTTGATTAATCCTCTTGTTACTGGTGAAGCGGAAACTAGAGAACGAGCAGTAGCATATGTAAAAATCATTCCCTCATTAATTAAGTTATTAATTGTTTTAATACTGTAATCACTAATTTTTCCTTGGCTATTCAATAGCGTTCCATCTAAAACACTTATATAAAGAGTTTTCATATAGATAAAAAGATAACTATTTAGTTATCTTTTCCTTACCTCCCATATATGGTTGTAGTGCTTTAGGAATATTTACACTGCCATCTTCATTTAAGTTATTTTCAAGGAAAGCAATCAACATTCTTGGTGGTGCAACTACTGTATTATTTAAAGTGTGAGCAAAATATTTTCCATTTTCACCATTAATTCTAATATTTAATCTTCTTGCTTGAGCGTCAGTTAGATTTGAACATGAACCAACTTCAAAATATTTCTTTTGTCTTGGTGACCAAGCTTCAACATCAATACTTTTAGATTTCAAATCAGCTAGATCTCCAGAACAACATTCTAAAGTTCTTACTGGTATATCTAATGATCTAAATAAATCAACAGTATTATTCCATAGTTTTTCAAACCACATCTTACTGTCTTCAGGTTTACATACAACAATCATTTCTTGTTTTTCAAATTGGTGAATTCGATATACTCCACGCTCCTCTATTCCATGAGCCCCTTTTTCTTTTCTAAAACATGGTGAATATGAAGTATACGTATATGGTAATTTATCTTCTTCTAAAATGTTATCAATAAATTTACCAATCATTGAGTGTTCAGAAGTACCAATCAAATATAAATCTTCCCCTTCAATTTTATACATCATGCTATCCATTTCTTCAAAACTCATAACACCAGTAACTACATTACTACGAATCATATATGGCGGAATAACATATGTAAAGCCACGATCAATCATAAAATCACGAGCATATGATAAAATTGCAGAATGTAAACGAGCAATATCACCCATTAAATAATAAAAACCTTGTCCAGCAACTCTCCCAGCTGCATCCATATCAATACCATCAAAATTTTCCATTATTTCAGTATGATAAGGTATTTCAAAATCTGGTACGACTGGTTCCCCATATTTAGTAATTTCAACATTCTCACTATCATCTTTTCCTAATGGAACGGATTCATCGATAAAATTAGGAATTTTCATCATAATTGCTTTTAACTCACTACCATATTGAGTTTCTAAGTCTTCTAATTTAGCTAATTCATCTGCCATTGCACTTACTTGTTTCTTATTATTTTCAGCCGCATCTTTATTTCCTTCACGCATAAATTGACCAATTTCTTTAGATAATTTATTACGTTTACTTCTCAATTCACTAGCTTTAGTTAAAACTTCTCGATAATCTTTATCTAATTTGTAAGCCTCATCTACTAATCCAATCTTGTCATCTTGAAATTTCTTTTTCATGTTTTCTTTAACTAAGGTTGGATTTTCTCTTAATATCGCAATATCAATCATTTTAATTCTCCCTTGCTTATATATATTCTTTAAAATTATACAATAATTATGCACCTTATTCAATTATTATCAAGATGTTTCTCTTTTAATCATTTGCTTTTAGACTAGAAACCATGTCGATATGTTTTATCCTTAATGAAATAATTTTACTTATTACCCAGGAAATAACTAAAGTGCCTAAAATTGCATATAAGTAAGAAGGTAAAGCAATGAAATTAATTACATCCATTGTATCTTGAATCGTTGATATCATGTATTCAATCAATAAATATCCTACAGGCAAACCTAATAAAATTCCTATCATTGATAACCATATATTTTGTTGAACCAAGATTTTTTGAATCTGAGTATCTTTAAATCCTAATACTTTTAATGTAGAAAATTCATAATAACGTTCTAAGTAAGACAGCACTCCTAAATTATATAAAATAACTCCACCTAAAATAATTGCACCTAAAACTAGAATGATAATAATTAGGATCATTGCCTCTAATAAAACATCAAAACTTTCTAATAAGTCCTGCTGATACTGAATTGAAGAAATATTTGTTAGATTGGTCAAGCAATCTTGATTTTTACTCCCAATGATTGCAGTGGGATAGTATTGATGACCAGTTTGCAAATATTCTTCTTTCATAATCGTAATTCCTTGGATATTCGGGGTTCTAATAATTAAAGATATTTTAGATTGATATTCTTGATGATCTAAATTTCCTTTCCACTTAATTATATCTCCTACCTTTAAATCAAGCTTATCGGCTGTTTTTTTTGATAATGCAATTCCTTCTTTTAAAGATTTAAAATTACTTAAATCTTGAGCAAGTTTGATATAATCATTATTTTCCAAGACTGTTAACGAAACATCTAAATTTTGTTCATCAATTACTATTTTAGCTGTACTCTCTAATAATGTCTGTCCTTTAGTCTGGTTTAAAAGATAATCAATTTGCTCTTCATTAAGATTATCATTTAAATTAAGTTTATATTTATAATTTTGTAATTTAGTATAATTCCAATCGGTCAAATTAGTCATTGTATCATATAGGCCACAAGCACTAAATAATAATGCAGTGCAGCCCAAAACTCCAAAAATAGTCATAAGACTACGCAATTTATTTCGAATAATATCACGAATATTCCATTGAAATCGAAATGGTAGATTACTGCTCCATGCTAGTGAATAACTTGAATTACTAATTAAATTATTGCTATAAAGAATTGTTGCACCATTCATTTTTAAATATTTGAAACAGACAGAAAAACTAATTAACATGCATAATATAGTACAGCCAATTGGTAATAAATATCCTAAAACTATTGGTTGGCTAGTTAAAACCGGTAAAACATACATTTCTTCAAACATTGGATAAATCAAAGCTGGCATTATTATTAAACCAAGCCAGTAACCTAATATTGAACCAACTAAACAAATAAATGTTGAATGTGATAAATAATGGATCAGTAGCTTTCTTTTCTTAAAACCTAATGCTTTTAAAATTCCTAACTGCATTCGTTGACTTTGCAAAACCCGATGCATTGTTGTAATCGTAATTAAAACAGCAATAAATAAAAAAGCTAATGAAAAAACCAAACCTATCGAGCGATGCTGGGCAATCTCTCCAGTCAACATATTTACACTAGGATGATCTTTTTGGAGAATTAGCTTGTATTCATTACCAGCTAATAATTGATCAACTATTTTACTAATGTCTTTTTTTGAGGAAAGGACTAGTTGATTCGGATGGTATAAAGTGTTAGGAAAACTATTATTATTTACATATGCAAAACCATATTTTTGACGATTTGGTGTCAGTTGATCTTCTTTAGCCAAATAGATATTTTCAGGGGAATAAACTAAACCAATAATTTTCTTACTTAATTCAAAATTCTGATATTTTAAAGTTATTTGATCATTTAACCGATAACCATTTTTCTTAGCATACATTGCATCAAGCCAGATACCATCATCTTGATTATTAAATGATTTACCATTAACGACTTTAAGAGTTGAAATTTTATTACTATCAGTAATATAGAGATCAATATTACTATTATCAACCGCTTTATTGCTTGTAGAGACATACATTCTTTGTTCATAATCAGTCTGTTTTTTTAGTTCATTAAGAGTCGAATCACTAAATTCCTTTTGGTAAAGCCAAGCATCAGCTAAATTATTCTCTTTAATATAGTTATTTAAAGCTACTTCAAGTCCATGATATTCACTAGATATACCTGAAAAGATAAAAACACCTAAAAACATCATAATAAATATAGCTCCAAACTGAACCTTATTTTTCCATAAATCTCGAATCATTTTTTTAAACAACATTTACCATTCCACCTCCATCACATCAAGAGGATGAGAATTTGTTGTAATTGTATTGATTTGACCATTTTTTACTCGAATTACTTTGTCAGCGATAGCTTGCAAATTAGTATTGTGGGTAACAATGATAGTTGTTTTATGATATTCTTTACACATATCATGTAATAACTTCAATACTTTTGCTCCCGTATCACTATCTAAAGCTCCCGTTGGCTCATCACATAAAAGAATCTCTGGATTTTTGACCACTGCTCGAGCAATTGAAACTCGCTGTTGTTCTCCCCCAGATAACTGATGAGGAAATTTTTTCTTATGCACTAATAGTCCTACTTGATCTAAAACGTTATCAACTGGCATAATATCTTTTTTTAGTTCCTTCATCAAGGCTACATTTTCATAAACCGTCAGTGTTGGAATTAAATTATAAAATTGAAATATAAATCCTACTTGATGAGCTCGATAATCTGATAATTCATTTTCATTTTTATTCGAAATTACTTCATTATCAATAATTATTTTTCCTTCATCAAGACGATCAATTCCCCCTAAAATATTTAATAAAGTACTTTTCCCTGCCCCACTCGGTCCTAAGATAATGACAAATTCACCTTTATTAATCGCAAAAAAAAACTTATTTAAAGCATAAATTTTTTTATTTCCATTTTGATAAATCTTTGATACTTCTTCAAATTTAATCATATTTTCTCCTTTTTTGCATAATAAAAACATGTATTCAAAAGACAATGAATCATCACTGCAAGTTTTTATTTCTCTTCGTTAACAACAATGCCTGTACACAACATTTTGAAAACTTTTAAAAATTCTTGTTTTTGCATTTCAAGATTATCATGACTTACTAATACATGCTTAATACAATCAATAAACATATTTGTAATAATATCAATATACGGCGAATTGATATCTTCAATATTAAGATGCCATGCCATATGTTGCTTAAATTTTAAAAGAAACCAATCCCTTTTTTCTTTATATTCCGTCGTTTTTAATTCAAAAAGGATAATTAATCGTTCATCCATTATATATCGAAAATCACTTTCTTCAAAAAAATCTCCAAATTGATCAAGTGCTTCATCAACCTCTTCTAGTGAATGAACTTGAATTTCTTCATTTAGATGAACCTCAACTAACTTATTTAATGACTTAATTGATGGCTCTAATACAGCTCCTAATAATTCTTCTTTATTAGTAAAATAATTATATAAATTTCCCAAGGTGGTATGTAATTTACTAGCAATTATTCTCATTGAAGCCCCTTCGTAGCCATGATGCAAAAATTCCACTTTAGCAGCTTCAATAATATCATTCTTTAAATCTTCTTTTTTTATCTGCATCTTCTCACCCCACAACAACATCATACGTGATATTAATAGCTAAAACAATCATCAAAGCTCATTAAAAATCATTAGTTAACAACCGTTCATTATTAAAATAAGGGCCTAAATAATTTAGCCCTTATTTTTTCCTATTCTTTTTTATTAAAAAATTGATCAAAATTTTTAGCCATAATTATAGCCATATCTGAATTAGTATCCTTTACTCTTATCATAAGATCAAATAAATTATATTCACCCGTTTTAATTCGACAATGTAATTTATCATGGGCTGTTTTCTGTCCCGCTCTTATTGAAGTGAGCATATTTAAATATTTATTCTGATCTTCAGGTAAAATAAGCGCATCTTCTAATAATTTTTCAGGAACTATTTTTGCTCCTTTAGGTAAATCAATACTAAATTTATCATCCATATATAAACTATCCATCCGATTATTTCTAACATCAAAATTCCAAACATCAACAGCCAACACTGATAAAATAAAATTATAACGATCTTTTAATTTTTCCGCACGTTCTTGTTGTTCTTTAAGAGTATTAATATTAGTGATAATTCCATGATAAATGATTGTTCCATCTTCTTCTTGACGATAAAAGTTTGCATTGATATTATGCCAACTGACTTTACCATTTTTATAATATGAGCGATAATCAAAATTTACACAACTTTTTTGTTTAGATAATTCTATAAATTGTTTAGCTAAAACTTCTCGATCATCTTCATAAACTAAATCAAATCCTTTATTATGTTTCAATATATCTGTTAACTCAGATTGTTCAAAATCAAATATTTTAGATAATCCATGACTAAGGAATTTAGTGGTAATATGATCATCTTTTATTTTAATAACGACAATATCCCCTGGGGTATTTTCAATAACAATATTTAAATTATCTTCCATCTCATTACAGTGTTGTTCTAGCATCATTTGTTGATGATCAACAGTGCTATCGATACAAAAAACATCAGCTACTAATTTTCCATTTTCTCTGTGAATATTAGAAAAATAGATCGTTAGCCAAATCTTTTGTGCAGTTTTGGAATTTACTTCAACTTCAAAATAATCGATTTTACCAGCTTTAATCTGTTCAATTACATGATTACATAAAAAATAAGCTTCTTTACTAACTATCTGACTTAAATCATTATTGATTGGCGGTTGATTAAAATCAGTACGAGTATACCCAATCGTTTTATAAAAACCATCTGATGCAAATAAAATTGTTCCTTTGCCATCAAGTGTCATTTTACCAATTCCACCGTTAATATTTTTTAATAAACTATTTATATTTTCTTGTAATTCATGTGATTTTAATTCATTCACTTTTTCATTTGTAACATCATAAAAACAACATAAATAATATGAACCCCACTCTGGACTATCAACTAATCCCCCATACATATTAATATACACGGTTTTACCATTTTTAGCTTTGATTTTAAACTCAACTAAATTTTTAGAAGAACGATCAGCTAATCCATTATGATAGAAAACATGTTTAAATTCTTCTTCGCTATAAAACAACTTTTTAGGCCATTCAATTCCTCCACTTAGCAATTCTTCTCGACTATAACCACTTAATTCAACCAAACTATCACTTACAAATAGTAGTTCTAATTCATAACTGAATCCAGCCACCCCACCAGGAATAAAATTAAAGATAGAATTAGTAATAGCTTTGATTTCACTTTGAGAAATATTGTCAACAGAAGTATATTTAAAATCATCTTTATTCCATGGTAAATTAAATTTACCGTCCGTTTCATCAATCATTTTTTCAAATTCTACTGTGCTAACTGGCTTTGAAAAATAATAACCTTGAACTACATTACATCCAAAACGTTTCATATATAAACATTGATCCAATGTTTCAACTCCTTCACAAATAATTGTTGTCTGTAACTTATTACAAATATCAACGATTGCAGGAATAATAATATTATTGCGATTATTATTTGACTCTCTTTTAGTTATATATGAACGATCCAATTTAACAATATCAAAATTTAGATCTTGCCAAATATTCATCCCTGAGTAACCTGTTCCATAATCATCAATCGAAACACGATAACCAAAACTTCGTAATTCATCAGCTACTTCTCTCACCTTGGTTAAATTCTTCAAAATAACCGTTTCTGTTAATTCAAATTCCAATAAATATGGAGGAATATTATATTTATTAACAATTTTATTAACCCTAGCAACAAAACCAGTTTCATAAACATGCATTCTTGACATATTCATTGATACAGGAATTAGTTTTTTGCCTTGATCAATTCTTTCTCGAAGATACCTGCATACTTGCTGACAAATAAGAAAATCTAAGTCAATTATTGTTTCGTTTTTCTCCATTATTTCAATAAATTGATCAGGATAAATAACTTTATTATCTTTAATAAGGCGGGCTAATGCTTCACTTCCAACAATTTTTCCCGTATTAATATTAACTTTAGGTTGAAGATAGAATGTAAATAATTTATTACGTAAAGCATTTTGAATCTCAATTTCTAATATTTTACGTTTATTAATAAATTTCTGCATATCTTCATTAAACCAAACTAGTTTACAATGATTATCTTTTTTAGCTTCTTTTCGTGCTATATTAGCTTGATCAATTGCTTTAATGATAGCTTTTTCTTCTAATTTAACTGGACACAATCCTGCTGCTACAGCAATCTTTGAATCCGGGTGATGTTCTTCTTGCGATGAAATAAAAGTTTCTAATTTTTGTTCATAATTCCTTGTTACAGATTCAATATCACAATTATCTTCAAATAAAGATAGTCTTAAAAAATGATCTGAAAAAACACGTCCACATAAAATTGTCCGTGGAGACATACTTAAAAATTTAGCAAATTCTAAAAGAAAACGATCCCCTTCAATAAAACCATAAAAGTCATTAACTAATTGAAAATTAGTTAAATCAGCGTACATAATTACATAATTTTTACTATTCTTATTACTTTCGATAATATCAGTCGCCTGTTTAACAAATTCAGTATAATCGTTTAAATAAAAATTATGACTTTCTTCCATTTTAACACCACCTTTCTGGTCACACTCTATTTTCATTATATCAAATATAACCGTTATTTAATATAATTATAAAATAAAGTATAAAGAAAAAGGACACTTAGTCCTTCTTTGCTTTAAAATTATAAAAATATTTGGTTATAAAAATAAATATGAATAAGGCAATTATTGCAATCACAAATGTCAATACAACATTTGTAGTAAAACCAGCAACTAAATATCCAACAACACAAGCTCCAGCAACTAGCATTGCGTAAGGTATCTGAGAAGTGACGTGATTAACATGATTACATTGAGCTCCGGCCGAAGCCATGATCGTCGTATCAGAAATTGGTGAAATATGATCGCCACAGACTGCCCCTGCTAAAATAGATGCAATCGCAATTACAAGCATTTGTGAACCTTCGGGGAAAATCGAAGTCGCGATAGGAATTAAAATTCCAAAAGTTCCCCATGAAGTCCCCGTTGCAAATGCTAGACCTGTTCCAACTAAAAATAAACAAACCGGTAAAATTGCTGTAGAGATACTAGCTCCCTGCATTAAATTATAAACAAAGACCCCAGCTTGTAATTTATCTGACACTAAATCCCCTAAAGTCCATGCTAAAGTAAGTATAATCATCGCTGGAACCATCGTTTTGAATCCCATTGGTATACATTTAGCAAAATCTTCATAACTAATAATCTTTCTAGGAAGATACAAAATAAAGATAAATACTAGTGTAAAAAATGATCCCAAGACCAGTCCTCTTGAAGCATCGCAGTTAGTAAAAGCCGTAATGAATGATACTCCTTCAAAGAAACCACCTGTGTATAACATTCCCACAATACAACTAATGATTAAGAAAAAAACTGGCAATAATAGATCATAAACCTGCCCTTGATCAGAAACTTCCATTTCTTCTCCTTCTTCATAATCATTTACACCATTATGCACATCACCATTTTGAGCAGCTATTTCATGATGTTTCATTGTTCCAATATGAAAATCTTTCTTAATAACATAAGTCACCATTACAATTGTTAATAAAGCATACAAGTTAAAGGGAATTGTTTGTAAGAATAAACTAAAACCATCACCACTTGTATAACCACTTACAGCAGCCGCCCAACTAGAAATTGGAGCAATAATACAGATTGGAGCCGCAGTACTATCAATAATATAAGCTAATTTTGCTCTTGAAACACTAAATTCATCTGTTACTTCACGCATTACACTTCCAACTGTTAAACAATTAAAATAATCATCTACAAAGATTAAAATTCCTAACAAGAAGGTTGAAAATAGTGAGCCTTGTCTTGATTTTATTTTTTCTTTTGCCCAAAGTCCATATGCTCTACTTCCACCCGCTTTAGTCATCAATGTAACTATAATTCCTAAAAATATTAAGAATATTAAAATACCGATATTCCATGTATCACTTAAACTTCCAATCATTGTATCAAACATAACATTAACAGTATCAATAATATGAAAGTTACTTAACAGTAAAGCCCCCGAAACAATTCCAAAAAATAATGATAAATAAACTTCTTTAGTTTTTAATGCAATTAAAATTGCAATGACCGGTGGCAATAACGCCCACCCTGTTTGTACAAAATCCATCTTTTCCTCCATAAAAAAATACTTTAATTGGCAACAATCAAAGTACTTATATACTAAGATAGCGCTCCACATGAATGTGACAGGAAATTATATCTTCTATAATCCCCCAGGTAAATAGTAATTGGTGTT
>ERZ791895.1243-NODE-1243-length-10687-cov-2.157073_pt1 | contig 10687 bp, 16 predicted proteins | sample MGYA00510153_ERZ791895 | MGnify/ENA primary metagenome ERZ791895 (study PRJEB30046, sample SAMN00792064) | human gut metagenome | study: EMG produced TPA metagenomics assembly of the A metagenome-wide association study of gut microbiota in type 2... | reverse complement strand
TTACAGCTTTCTTATTTTTCAAATAGTACCATCAATAGTAAAGTGAAATTTTAAGTACCATCAATTCTTCAATAATATCCCGACAAGGAATTCACCAATTATTATCACTCAAAACATCAACGATTCATTCTTCATTATATTTATCTAGATAAAACATTGTTATTTACATCTTTTTACACAAATAACGATATATAATCGTAGCTAATATATACTCTGCAACTGCAACACCGGCAAGAATACATACGATCAAAGTACCTGCACGAAATAGTGCAGCAATAAACGAAGCAATAAAACACGCCACCATAGTAACTGCCCATGATATATATCCCGCACGATTACGAAGCTGTACCTTTCTTTCATCCTTTAAATTAATTTCCTGTTGGCGTACTTTTTTACGATATGCTTCTACATTTTCTGGTCTTGTATGGTGATAATATCTCACGAACTGCATAATGCTGCTAAAAATCAATGCGAATCCCATGGCAAAAATCATTGAGGAATAATAATCTACTTGAATAGTAACTCCAATAATTACTAAAGCTATACCAATAACAATATAAATTGCTAACATGATTTTATCACTTTTCTTCATGTTTCTCCTCCTCATAAATAAATATTTCTTCAATACTCATACCAAAATACCTGGCAAGTTTAAAGGCTAACAAAATGGACGGATTGTATCTTCCATTCTCCAAGGAGCCAATGGTCTGTCTTGAAACTTCCATGGCAGACGCTAATTCTTCTTGCTTAATTCCTCTTTCCTTTCTTAATTCTTCTAATCTGTTTTTCATTGATGCTTTTCTCATCCCCTTTTCATTCACGGAAAGTTAACTTTCCATATCTTGATTATACATGATTATCCAAAAATGTCAAGCTAACTTTCCATAAAGGAATAAAAGAACTCCTCATTTGCTAATGATAAAGACAAAGATACCCTTTCTTTTTCACTTCTTACCCATATATAATCTCTGTAAACACTATTTCCTCTGCTGCAATCCTTATTCCATTCATCCTTTGTACCCATAGCATCGGCTGTTCTGCTTTAAACAGTTCTGTAACTCCCTGTTTTTCTGCCATCTGTGCCACCAGAATATCCATCCGCTCATGTGCTTCCCAATCTACCCTGTTCAGATGTTTATTAAGTTTCCCTTGTAGCATCAACATCTGATAGTACGGCTTTTTATGCTCCTTGAGATAAGTTTTCCGCAGCATTCCATATTTTCCGTAATGTGCTTCTTCGTCCTCAGGCAATTCCAGATCCGGCAGATAATAATCCCCATACAGTGTATAGCCCAGACCATTCTTATCATCATAAATATGTTTTTCCATAGCGTTAATCCTCCTTATCTTGCGTCCCAATCATGCGACCGCTTATTTACTTTTCTTCTGTTTTTCTCAGCCATCTCTCTGCTTTTTTCGTTCTGAATGAGATATTCGGAACGTTCCTTTCCAACTGCCCTCTTTAGCCTCCGAAAATCTTCCTTTTCTTGCCGAAGAACTGCATTTTCACTTATCAATTCCTGTTTCTGCTCCGCTAATGTATGATTGGAATTTTTCAGTCTATCATACTTATAAACGACCTGATCTAACTGCTCTTTTACTTGAATATATTTCAGGTACAAACCATATAACAGCTCTTTCAGTTCACTGATTACCGGATATGCTTTTTTATCCCGGTAACTCTTGGCACTTTCCAGCATCCCGGCTTCTGGAAGCACCTCATCAACGGGTTTCGAAAATTCACCTGCATATCTTTGGATCTCTTTTGCAATAGTATTTGCTTGTTTCAGATTTTTCTCATATTTATCGGCAGTTGCTTTCGCCTGTTCCGCTGCTTTTTCTGCTTTGGCACGCTCTTCTTTCTTTTTCTGCAGCTCATCCCCAGTCTGCTTCAATTCCTCATGAAGATTATCTGCCAGTTCATGGCAAGCAGCCGTTTCCTTCTGCAACTGTGCTTTCTGCTCTTCCAGAGCTGCCACTTCTTGCTCACGCTGTTCCTTTTTGAAATTTAAGACATCCAGATGTTCCCGGTGTGTACCTTTCTGCTCCCAGATCATCCCATATCTTTCTGCGATCTTCGCCAGTTCCTGTTTCTCCGATTCCATCCACTGATTATATTCTGTATTTTCCCTGCCCTTTCCGACAAAGCCTCTGGATGCCAGTGCCTGTTTCATGGATACTCTTGTATCTGGCCCACGTTTACTTCCAGTTATATACGGCACAAAGTCAATATGCAGATGTGGTGTCGCCTCATCCATATGCAGATATATACCAAATACCCGAAACTGTGGGTTCCTATTTTGAAAGTCTTTTGCAAAATCAAGCAATGCCAGTCTGGCAATCTGCCCTTCCCGGCTTAAACATCCGGTATCATCCTTATTCCCAATCTGGAAGATTGCTTCGTGGAAAACTTTCTCCTGTTTCCCAGTTCGGATGTGTTCATAATAATCTTCAATTTTCCGGTCTTTCCTTTTCTGTTTTGCGTTGTACCGTTCAATTGCTTCATCAAACAATTCATGGTAAACGTCCTTCACATTCTCTGACTGCAATACCACGTTTCGAATTGTCCGGGCAGCATCTACGTTTTCTGCAATAAATTTTCTCTCATTGTGGGCGATAGAACCTTTTCCAATCATACCGCTGATCGTCCTTTTCATTTCCACTATTCTCACCTCCCTCGCTTATAAAAATGCCGGATACGGCAAAAAGAAATATGCGCCGGATACGGCGGTTTTGTTACTTTTGTCAAAAGTAACGCAAAAGCACTTTCGACAGCCGTACCGTCCATCAAAAGTACCCTTGCACCCTGCCGGGGGTGCAAGACGTCCGGGGGACGTCTGTTCTGCACCGACCGAAGCGGAGCGAAGACCTATACCTCCCTTCGGTCGGTGTAGCTATGCCCGGTTATATCCTTGCCTGGATATATTCCAAATCACCACGGTAAGGTGTCCCTACCAGATACCAGTTCCGGGCAGCATCCATTTCCATCCGAGTCTGTACCCATTTGCCATCCATCAAAATCTGCAGGCATTCCCCACAGTGCAATCCGGTATCGATCCATAAATCCGATGACAAAATGCCATATCTTCCGTTGCTGCTGTTGTAACCAAGTCTTCCTTCTCTCATTTTCACGTTCTCCCTTCATTCATCTTTATCGCAAGGATGCCCTGAAACAGGGCTCCCTTCGCAGCCATTCACCTATCGTTAGTGCAAGAACATTCCGTCTGCACCTTACAGTCTGTTCCTTGTTTGCTATCTACAGGTGCGTGACACGCTCCTGTCGTAAGGTAGTCAACAAGAACTGTTACCATCGGAAACTGTCCGGTATGCCTCGTCTATCCAGATATTCCTGCCGGGATTTTTCCCGTTCTTCCTCTGTATAGGCAGTTTTCGACTGTGTATATAATTGTCGGTTCGCCATACGATCCACCTTTTCCATAAGCCCTTTGCAGATTTCCTCCGAACAGCTTTGATCTTCCATCAAATGATAGGAAACAAGCTGTCGAAACAAGTTAAACGGTATCTGTACATTCTTAATTTCCATATAGTCTCCTTTCAAGGTGGCAAGATGCCCTGTTCTTAAGAAATGGTCATCTTGACATCTTCCTTTTATTCTGGCAACATCCAGAACCATTGATTTCCACGTTTAACAGAATCAATCTCCAGTTCCAGTTTTGCATTTCGCAGTGTTTTCTTCTTAATCCCACGCCTTTCAGCTTCTTCTTCAATCTTTTTCTGAGCCATACCACCGTTAGCCAATATCTCCAGCAAGAAATCTTTCGCTTTCCGGCTTTTTTGCCCTCTGCTGTCACCACTGAGCAGATCATCTGCACTGATATCATATTCCCCAATCCATTCAAAGCCCGTCTCTTTATCCAGACGGAATGCTATGGACTTCCCTTCTGGTGCAAGGGAACTTTTCACATGACATACCACACGGATTTCCGGTTCATCCTTAATTCTCCCAACAATCAGCACACTTCTGGCTGCCGCCTGAAAATCTATAGAACCTAAGCCACGATAGGAAGACTTTCCGTTGCTATTTTTATTCATATGCCCGATCAGAATGATTGCACAGCGATATTTCTCTGCAAGTACCGCTACACGTTTCATCAACGGACGTATTTCATTTGCCCGGTGCATATCCACCTCTGCACCAAGAAAGCCTTGTATCGGGTCTAAAACCACCAGACGGGCTTTTGTCTGCATAATAGCTTCCTCCAGCCGGATATCCAGCATAGTAAGTGGCTGCTCCCGGTCATCAATGACCAGCACTCTGGAACAGTCAGCACCAGCCGCCAGAAGCCTCGGCTTAATCGTATCGCCCAGTCCATCCTCTGCAGTCTGATAAATGACATTCACAGGCTCAATAGAACTTTCCGATAATTTCACATCAGAATCAGCAGCTATTTCTGCTCTAGTCTTTTCCTCGGTTGCCTGTTCCTGCTCCGGCAGAATCTTTTCTCCTCTGGTCAATTTTGCAATGATCTGAAGCACCATCGTGGTCTTGCCTTCACCGGGATCTCCCTGAATAATCGTTACCTTCCCAAAAGGGATAAACGGGTAAAACAGCCATTCAATCTGCTCTACTTCCACAGTTTCCATGTTGATCAGCCTCAGATCCGGCTCCATCCTTTTTGTTTCTGTTTTCTTTGTTTCCATCCGTTCCTCCTTATTTTCCCGTTGAAAGAAACAGGAGATTTTGATAGAATACCCATAGAAAGTTTTGGTCTGAGTATTCTACCAAATCCCTGCCTTTAGGTGTTTGCCGACACTTAAAGGCTTTTTCTATTCTTCCTTCATGCCATTCATCGTGATTGTAATCAACCGGATCACTTCCAGTAAATCCTCCGGCACATTATCACCCTTTTTCAAACGTTTCAGCTCATTCAGAACCTTTGCAAGCTCATTCTTCAACGCTTTATACACTCTCGGATTTCCTGTCACTACAACCTCTTTTTCCTGCAATCTTCGGATAATAAAATCCTGTTTGGTCAGACCGGACAATCTGACTGCTGTTTCCAGAAGTTCATCCTCCTCCGGTGATACCCGAAACGCTACCGTTTTATTTCTCCACCGCCCCTGTTTATCCAGACATTTAGCTGACATACGCAAGTCCTCCTTCCCTATCATTTGATTCTTCATTCATATTTTCTGCATCCAACTGATCTGCCATATCCTGCTGTACAGACGGAAACAAATGTGCATACCGGTAAGTAATTTTTTCCGCTGAATGACCAACCCTTTTCCCGATTGCCAGTGCAGTGTAACCCATGTTAATCAGCAAAGAGACATGGCTGTGCCGAAGATCATGCACACGAATTTTTTTCACACCGCTTGCTTTGCAGCCTCTTTCCATTTCATGGTTCAGATAATACTTTGTCACTGGGAAAATACGATCATCCGGCTGCAGGCTGTAATATAACTTCAGACAATCCTGCATTTCGTCACATAGAAACTTCGGCATCGTCACAGTACGGATACTGTTCTTTGTCTTTGGCGTGCTGATCACATCTTCTCCTTTTAAACGCTGATAAGATTTATTAATCCGCAGCGTTCTCTTCTGGAAATTGAAGTCCGCAGGAGTTAATGCCAAAAGCTCCCCGGATCGGATTCCGCACCAGTAAAGTAACTGGAACGCATAATAGGAAAGAGGTTTATCCATCATTTCTTCCGAGAATTGCTTATACTCTGCCTTTGTCCAGAAGAGCATTTCCTTACTTTCCTCCGAACCGATTGTGCCCGCTTTCCTTGCCGGATTCGTACTAAGATCATAAAACTTGATCGCATGATTGAAAATTGTACTCAACTGTCCATGAATCGTTTTCAGATAAGTAGGGGATAAGGGTTTTCCTCTCCGGCTTGTCAATTTGCGAAGTTCATTGTGCCAGCCCAAAACATCCTTTGCGGTAATTTCCGACACCTTTCTTTTTCCCAGATACGGTAAAATTTTGGATTTGATAATATTTTCTTTTGTGAGCCAGGTACTCTTTTTCAGCCTTGGTCTCACATCTTCCTCATATAATTTGCAGAAGCTCTCCAGTTCCATATCCATGCTGGCTTTCTTCTGCAGGATAAACTGCTGCTCCCACTGTGCAGCTTCCCTCTTTGTTGCAAATCCTCTCTTGCATTTCTGCTTACGTTCTCCGGTCCAGTCCTGATACCTTGCCATGACGTACCAAGTGTTATTGCTTTCATTCTTGTAAATTGCCATTCCTAATTCCTCCCATCGTTCGATCTTGTTCCATAAAACTGCTCGTAAAAATACTTCCGGTCAACTTTTCCTGCGATTGTCTGACATCCCATCGCCTGTAATTCCCTGTTCAGTCTCTTCATCAGCTTATAAGCGTAGGATTCCGATACCTCCAGAACTTCCATGACCTCTTTTACATTCATAAACATTTTACTCATTGTAAAATCCCTCCTTTGTTTACACTATACATTTCTGTATAGTCTGCATGATACTATACTTTTTTGTATTGGTCAAGTGTTTCGGAACAAAAATTCTATACTTTTTTGTATGGTTTCTTCTTGTCTGTACTATACATATATGCTATACTCAATTTATCAATAGACAGACAGGAGAATGAATATGGCAATAGGAGAAAGAATTCATCATTTCCGACTTCTGCGTGGATTCACGCAGAAATATTTAGGTCAGCAGCTGGGATTCAGCGAATCGCAGGCTGATGTCCGCATTGCACAGTACGAAAAAGGCGCACGCAGCCCGAAAGAAAACTATCTGAATGCCATGGCTGACATTTTCGATGTATCACCCCATGCACTGGCAGTCCCGGACATCGACAGTTATGTAGGACTGATGCACACCTTATTTACATTAGAAGATCTTTACGGACTTCATATCGGAGAGATTGACGGAGAACTCTGCCTCCGGTTAGATAAATCCAAGGGAACCACCTACCTTTCTATGTTTGATATGTTCCATGCATGGCAGAAACAGGCAGAAAAACTAAAATCCGGAGAAATTACCAAAGAAGAATATGACCAGTGGCGGTACAATTACCCGAAAAAAGCAAAATAAAAACCAACGAAAAAAGGCCTTACCAAATTGATTTCACTCAATTCAGTAAGACCTTTTTTGTCGGTTTCACACATATTACCTGATAACCACAGGATACCTGATAAATAATACCAAAATATCCAGTGTTATCATTTTGTTATCAAATAGAACCTTGATGTCTCTCAAACGCCCTGTTTATGCGGGTTTTCAGATTTCTTTCATCACTCAAACTCGGCGTGTCCTTTGTCGCTCTTAACTGTATTTGTTTAGATTTTATACAAATACACGCCGTTTTTTACTTCAATTACATCATTTATTCTGACTTGCTGATTTTCTGTTGCCAAAATGTTGCCATACCCGAAAACTAATTCTATACCCACTTAACTTCCGGCTCATAAACAACAACATCCGAACTATCTGCCACAATCAAAGCTTTTAACTGTCCCAGCGGAACTTTTTCTGCATTTTCAAAAATTTCTGCATGATAAATATTAGATAAGGTTTCCGGAATGACAGCCATACTGTTATCAATACATACATTAGCCCCGACTTTAACTAATCCCTTAAATCTTCTATCGAAACGTTCTTTAAATGTTTTGATAATTACTTCTTCATCTCTGTCCCCATCCCTATCTACAGAAACCCCATTGTCCTGTTTGAAAAGAGCAGATGTTGGTCTTCCTTTTTCATCCATAGAATCTGGCTGTGATCTTTTTATTACCCTATATAATAATTCATTTCTCTGTACTGTTTCTTCCATAAAAATTATCTACAATCTCCTTGATTCGATCATCTTCTGAATCCGTTAATTCCAATTCTATTGCATCCGAATATATTCTTTTAGGAACTTGTAAACACATAGTCTTGTTTTCAAAAATTTCAAATTCCAAATAGCTTCTATCACTCAGTTCATACTGAAATTGTATACTGCTTCTTCCTGTTGGATAAATTAACGGTTGTACTGAAAGTAGTCCAACTATTCGTTCGCATTTATCAATCAATGTAGCAGAAAAAGGCTTTGCTCCATATCCATTCCAATCAAAAGGCAAACTTTCTATATCCTTCAATCTTTTAACACTCTTAATAACTTCTGGTTTCATAAACAGTATCCCGCTTCTACTGTTGTAAATAAACATTACAACAGATCCCATAGTTTTACTAATACTATGGCCTATACTGCTTCCAATATTCATTCTCTCTTTTAAAATTTCGGAATATGTATTATTTATATTTACTCTATCACTACTTCTAAAAAAATTAGAATCATTTGATAGTCTAACACAATTTGTTACCATACTTATTCATTCTTTCCTTTTGCAAATATATAATATTCACCTATACTTGTTCCGTCTAATATTACTTCTGTTGAATATAAACCTGACTTTTTAAAATTAACATTCTGCAATCCTGCCGCCACATTAATTCCCATCTGTGCATCTGGCAAATTGCTATTCTCATCTTTTTTGTATGATACCATTGCATTATCAATTCCCGCAATCACTTCTTTATCAGGATCTTTAAATTTGACAATAAGAGAATGTTCTCCTTCTGTAATATTTAATAATGCAAAACTAATAGAAAAAGAAAAAAGTCCTGGAATATATTCCGGAGTCATAGCATTTAATAATCCCACTATATCAGTTCTTCCCTCTACTGTATTAATATTCAAACAATACACAAAATTTTTTATTTCTGCCATAATAGCCTCCTTATCCTTTACTCAAACACACCGTGTTCTCACCTATATTTGTATGTATTTGTATCAAATACATACCATTTTTCAATTATATCATTTAATTCGGCTTGCTAACCTTCCATTGCATAAATGTTGCTACACCCTTATTATAGCAAATCCTCACAGATTAACAACGCTTTTTTCAAAATCAGCAGCACTTTTAAAAATAAATGGCGCTCTCTGTGTCCAGAGAGCGCTGTTATGATTACCGCATTCTTCCAAATGAAATACCCAAGTCAAAAAGGGCTTTTTATTACTTTCGCTTTGGGTATTTCAACAGGGATCTGTTTCAAAGCTGAATAATATACTTCTTTATTCTCACGAATACTCTTTATTAAATCAACATCTGATTTATCAACACCCAGTTCTTTTGCAATAATAAAAGCTAACTGCTCCATTTCAATAATTTCCATACTTAATACCTCCACTATACAAAATACTATCTCCCAATGGTTTTATCTTTTGTAAAATAGCGGTAATCGTATAAAATTAAATAATTTGTCCACTGGTGTCTATATCAGACGATACCAAAAAACGGAAGATATGTCAACCTGTTACGCAATAGAAGCTCATTTTCGGAGATTTAGATATAAAATATCGCAACACCTTTTATCATCTCTGAAATCCTTTGAAAAATAAGGCTTTCAGAACGCCTAATGCGTAACATTCTGCCCCAGCCCCATTTCCTTTATCACTTGCTTTGCACTATCCGCTTTATTACTGGGTACAATAATTGCAATCCTATCATCAATACCTCTGCCCATGCCATAACGTACAGACGCAAATCCGGCGTCTCCTAAATCCTGTCCGTATGCCATAATACCGTTATCTTTCAATGTACTTATTATCATTTCCGCCTGCATATTTCCGTCTGCTATAAATACATTTACAGGCTGTTGCTCTTTAACCAGTACAGCCTCATTATCTGGCATACTTTTTTCTCTTCTTTTATGATTGATACAAGCCAGTATTCTCAATACCCCAAAACCAACTATAGCAATTCCTACAAAAAATATAAGTGCGCTATGAACCGCTTGAGACGTTGTTGCACCTAATCTGATATAGCAAATAACCAATGCTACCGCAAATACTCCGGCACATATCACAGATATCAACGCATCTGTAAATGGCGTACTTTTGAATCTGGAACCAGTCTCCCAAACTCCATTATAGGTCATCACTCCAATATAAGCTGCTCCACCAACAAGCAAAACAGCAGTTTCTCCTGCCACAATCGCCAATTCTCCCACCATGAGAAGCTGAATGATTATCACAGCCGCACAAATAGCAAAGGTTAGACCAAATGCAATATTTCCGGCTTTTGTTACCCTCTCTTTTTCCAGTTTGTTATAGTCTGACACTTTAGATAATGTTTCTCTCAATTCTTTATCCATATTCTCGCTTTTCCTTTCTCCGTCCAAAATTTCTTTCACTTCTACATTATAGAACTCCGCCATTTTGATAAGGATACTTAAATCTGGCATATTAGTTCCTGTTTCCCACCGAGAGATCGTTCTTCCCGATACAAGAAGAATTTCTGCAAGCTCTTCTTGTGTTAATCCTCGTTCCTTACGAAGCACCTTTAAAAATTCTCCTATCTTTTTCGTATCCATTCTTTTCCCCTCCTTTCACTTGCACATTACCATAAATGTCAACAGCAAAACACGACACAAAGCGAGAAATGCCCTATTTTCGCCATTAGACACGATTGTCTAATTAAATTTTCTTGTATTGCAAGGTCATTTTACCAGATACTCGCTCAATTATCCATGTTATTTTAAATAACAAATAGCAAATCCCCACCAGCCAGTCAAGAGTAAACTGAACGGCTACGCCGCTCTTGACTAACTGGCAGGGATTCACTCCATGGCAGCTAAGAGGGCTTTAAGCAGCCCTCCGCCTGTTAGCGGGCTTCCCGATTATGTTTTCTC
>ERZ791895.1241-NODE-1241-length-10692-cov-2.414873_pt1 | contig 10692 bp, 7 predicted proteins | sample MGYA00510153_ERZ791895 | MGnify/ENA primary metagenome ERZ791895 (study PRJEB30046, sample SAMN00792064) | human gut metagenome | study: EMG produced TPA metagenomics assembly of the A metagenome-wide association study of gut microbiota in type 2... | reverse complement strand
GGTCCGGACAGCGGCAGCTCTTGGATGCCGCCGGTTTCTGTTTACCGGTTCTCAGGCAGAATACGGGGTATACCATCAGGAAACGAGAGAGGATATGGTCTGCCGTCCTGTGTCGGAATACGGAATTGCCAAGGTGGATTTTGGCAGACAGGCAGAGGGCCTGTGCCGGATGCTGAATATGGAATATGTCCATGCCAGAATTTTCAGTGTATACGGGCCGGGGGATCATCCCTGGTCCCTGGTGCAGACCTGTCTGGACACCTTTTGCCGGGGCGGAGAGATGAAGCTGGGAGAATGTACCCAGATGTGGAATTTCCTTTATATTGAAGATACGGCTGCCGCTCTTGTATGCCTGTTGACAGAAGGCCGTGCAGGTGTCTATAATATTGCAGGTAATGACACCCGCCCGTTGCGGGCCTATATTGAAGAAATGTATGAAATATGTGGAAATAAGGGAACCTTTCGATATGGAGAACGGCCGCAGAATGCGGAAGGACCGGCAGATCTGATGCCGGATATCGGGAAAATATGCCGGGAAACCGGGTGGAGACCTGTGACCACATTTGCGGAGGGAATCTATGAAACATTGCATAGCCTGCGGGCATAGTCTGCCGGAAACTGCCCTGTTTACGTTAAAACAGGCGCCGGCTTCCGCTCAGGATATTCCTGACAGGGAAACGGTGGAAGAGGATCAGGGGGTGGATCTGCCTCTGTATCAGTGCAGCTGCTGCGGACTGGTACAGTTTGACTGCCAGCCGGTTTCCTATTACAGAGATGTGATCCGGGCCGGCGGATACTCCACCACAATGACAGAGCTGAGAAGAAATCAGTACCGTCATCTGATTGATACCTGGCATCTGGATGGAAAGAAGTTTATTGAAGTCGGATGCGGACGAGGGGAATTTCTGAAGGTGCTGACAGAGTTTCCGGTGGAGGCTTATGGAATGGAGCACCGGGAGGAGTTAGTGGAGGAGGCGGTCAAATCCGGTCTTTCGGTTTGGCGGGAGTTCCCGGAGACTGCGGACCAGCAGTTTGAGAACGGCCCCTTTGATGTATTTTTATCCTTCAATTTTCTGGAGCATCAGCCGGAGCCGGGAGTTATGCTTGAGGCCATTTACCACAATCTTTCCGAAGACGGCATGGGGCTTGTGACAGTGCCTGCTCTGGAGTATATTCTGGAACAGGGCAGTTACTATGAGCTGATTCGGGATCACCTGGCTTACTATTCCTTTGAAACCTTGCGGGCTCTTCTGGAAAAATACGGCTTTGCGGTACTGGAAGAGGAGATGATCAACCGGGATACGATTTCCATGGTGGTAAAAAAGAAGCCGCACTGGAGCTTTGAGTCTTCTGCGCAGCGGAAAGACGAAGCAGCGGCGGAGAATTCGGAAAACCCTTCAAATCCGGACTGGAATTCAGGGGCGGCCACGGTTTCGGTAGAGCCTTTGACAGACGGATACCGGATTGTGATGGATGAGGCCACGAAACTGATGGAACGGCTTCACCAGGAGGACAAGACCTTCGCCCTGTGGGGGGCAAGTCATCAGGGATTTACCCTGGCGGCGACAACACCCTTGGGAAGCCGGGCGGAGTATATGATTGACTCGGCGCCGTTTAAGCAGGGAAAATTCGCTCCCGCTTCCCATCTTCCCATTGTGGCTCCGGATGAGTTTTTTGCCAATCCTGTAGATGTGGTTCTTATTGCCGCGCCGGGATATACCGATGAGATAGCAGGCATTATCAGGGAACGGTTTGGCAGCGATGTGGAAATCTGCGCCATGCGGACCAACCGGGTGGAACGGCTGTAATGTCTCAGTGAAAATGTAACAGTTACGTGAAAATTGACGGATGACAGAAGGAGAAAGCATGAAAAATCTGGAAGGACAGAGGATTGTGATGACCGGGGCGACCGGATTTATCGGAAGAAATGTGGCAGAGCAGCTGCTGGCACAGGGCGCAAGGGTGTTTGCTCTGGTGCGTCCGGAGTCCAGGCATCGAAGAAACCTGCCGGTTCATGAACATTTAACCTGGATTGAGGCTGCCATGGAGGAAGCGGAAAGCTGTGTTCCTCTGATTGGACACGCAGATGGATTTCTGCATTTTGCCTGGGGCGGGGTGAACCGTCAGGAAATTGATTCGCCGGAGGTTCAGGCGTCTAATGTGGACGGTTCTCTGGCATGTCTGGAGGCGGCATGCAGGCTGGGCTGTCAGGTGTTTATGGATGCGGGTTCGCGTGTGGAATACGGAATTACCGCTGACGGAACCATGGAAGAATCCATGGAGTGCCATCCGGTCAATGCCTATGGAAAGGCCAAGCTGGAATTTGCCCAAAAGGCAGAAGCATTTTGCCGCCAGAATCAGATGACCTTCTATCATCTGCGGTTTTTCAGTGTTTATGGAACAGGGGATCATCCCTGGTCTATTATCTCCACGCTGGTAAGAGAGCTGCCCCAAAATCACAAGGTAAGCCTGAGCGCCTGCCGTCACAGGTGGAATTTTATGGATATTTCAGATGCAGCCCGTGCGGTAACAGAGCTGTACCGGTTTTCGGATCTTCACGAAGGCGAATGCCGGACGGTGAATGTGGCTTCAGAGGATACAAGGCCCCTGAAGGAGTTTGTGGAGGAAATCCACAGGATCTGCGGGGAAAAGGGAAGTCTGGAGTACGGCACCTTTGTGCAGGCAAAGGAAGGCGCTTTGTCAATCTGTCCGGTGGTCCGGCAGCTGAAGGCGCTGACAGAGGAAACCTGGCAGGAGCAGGTTCCCTTTGAAAAAGGAATCCGGCGGATGCTGGAGGGAGAATACGGAGGTTGAGATGAAAAAAATCAGTGTGCTGATTCCCTGTTATAATGAAGAGGAAAATGTGGAGCCAATCAGCCAGGCTGTGATAGAGACTCTGGAGAGGGATCTGCCCCAATATGATTATGAGCTTGTATTTATTGACAATGATTCCCGGGACAATACACGACCGATTCTTCGCCGTCTTTGCCGGGAGAATCCGAAAATCAAGGCAATTTTTAATGCCAGAAATTTCGGGCAGTTTAATTCCCCCTATTACGGGATGCTGCAGGTGACGGGAGACTGTGTGATTGAGATGGTTGCAGATTTCCAGGATCCGGTTGATATGATTCCCAAGTATGTGAAGGCCTGGGAAGAGGGCTATAAAATTGTAATCGGAATTAAGACCAGCAGTAAGGAAAGCAGGATTATGTATGCTCTTCGCTCTCTGTATTACAAGACGATTAAAAAATTGTCAGATGTGGAGCAGATTGAGCATTTTACCGGTTCCGGGCTTTATGACAGAGATTTTATTGAGGTTCTGCGGAATTTAAATGATCCTACGCCCTTCCTTCGGGGAATTGTGGCGGAGCTGGGATATAAAAGAAAGGAAATTCCCTACGAGCAGCCAAAACGCAGGGCGGGAAAGACCCACAATAATTTCTACCGGCTGTATGATGCAGCCATGCTGAGCATTACCTCCTACACGAAGGTGGGACTGCGGCTGGCAACCTTTCTGGGAGCGGCCTGCGGTGTGATCAGCATGGGAGTCGCTCTTGTTTATCTGGTTATGAAGCTGGTCTGGTGGGACAGATTTGCAGCAGGCATGGCGCCGCTTTTGATTGGAATGCTGTTTCTGGGCTCTGTCCAGATGTTTTTCATCGGTATGGTGGGCGAGTATGTGCTGGCAATCAACCAGAGAGTTATGCGCAGGCCCCTGGTTATTGAGGAAGAGCGTCTGAATTGGGACAGTACAGAGGGAAAAGGACAAAAAGCTGATGAAGTATAAGATAGATGTAGTAAGAATCCGGGAAAATTCCATAGAGCTGAATGGCTGGGTGATTGGAAAGACACCCCAGTCCCGGGCGGAATTCCAGGTTCAGGACGGAAACCGGGAGCCGGTGGAATTTCGTTATGTGGCAACCAGACGGGATGATGTAAGTCAGATTTATTATAAGCAGGTGTATGACCGGGATTATGGATTTGATATCCGCTTCCCCTACACCCGCGGCGCAGATTACTGGCTTCTGATTCGCTGTGACGGGAAAACGGCACGGATCAAATTCAATGAGGAGCTGATTGCCAAGCGGGCCAGTGTGGCGCATAAGCGGATGGAGAAGATCCGGGATTTGATGAATATGGAGACAGTCCGGGTAGCTGTGGATTTCGGGAAAAAGCATGGTCTGAAGGCCTTGTTTTTAAAGTCCAAGCATAAGCTTCAGGGACTGGACAATGATTATGATTACGGCGAGTGGTATGATCTGACAAAACCCACAGAAGAGGAGCTGAATCGTCAGAGAGAGACAAAGCTTCCCTTTGAACCCCTTCTTTCTGTGGTGATACCGGCTTACAAGACTCCGGAGAAATATCTTCGTGAAATGCTGGACTCTATTCTTGTGCAGACCTACAAAAACTGGGAGGTCTGTCTCGTCAATGGAAGTCCGGCCGGAGAAGGAAAGATTGTGGAACGGGTAATGGCGGAGTACACAGCCCGGGACAGCCGGTTTCATTATAAGAATCTGGGCGAAAACCTGGGTATTTCCGGCAATACCAATGCGGCGATTGAGATGGCAGCGGGAGATTTTGTGGTGCTGGCGGATCATGATGATACGATTCCGGAGCAGGCTCTGTTTGAGGTGGCTTCGGCCATCAATGAGCATCCTGGCTGCGATGTGATTTATTCAGATGAGGATAAGCTGGATATGGACGGCGGCGCTCTTTTTGATCCGCATTTTAAGCCGGACTTCAATCCGGACCTTCTGACCAGCGTAAACTATATCTGCCATCTGTTTGTGGTAAAGCGAACACTGTTAGAGCAGGTGGGAGGATTTCGCAATGAGTACGACGGAGCTCAGGATTATGATTTTATTTTCCGGTGCGGCAAAGGAGATTTATCACATTCCCAGAGTTTTGTATCACTGGCGCTGCCACCAGGATTCCACTGCCAGCAATCCGGAAAGCAAGCTGTACGCCTTTGAGGCGGGAGCCAGGGCGATTATGGCCCATTATGAGAGATGCAAAATTCCGGCGGAGTCTGTGGAAAAGGGCGTGGATTACGGGATTTACCATACAAAATTCCGGATTCCGGGAGAGCCGCTGGTGTCTGTGATTATTCCCAATAAGGATCACGCTGCAGATCTGGATCTGTGTATTCGTTCCATTATAGAAAGAGCCACTTACAGGAATCTGGAATTTGTGGTGATTGAAAATAACAGTACGGAATCCGAAACATTTACTTATTATGAAAAACTGCAGAAGGAATTTCCGCAGGTCCGGGTTGTGTGCTGGGAAAGAGAATTTAATTATTCTGCCATCAATAATTTCGGCGCCCAGTTTGCGGCGGGGGATGATCTGCTGTTTTTAAATAATGACACAGAGATTGTGTCTCCCGGCCTTTTTGAGGAGATGCTGGGATTCTGCCAGCGTCCGGAGGTAGGCATTGTGGGAGCGAGACTGCTTTATCAGGATGATACGATTCAGCATGCCGGGGTGGTGATTGGCTTTGGAGGAATTGCCGGTCATACCTTTATCGGGCTTCACGAGGCGGAAAACAGCTATTTCCACAGAGCAATGTGCGCTCAGGATTACAGTGCGGTGACAGCAGCCTGCATGATGACAAAGACAGAGGTGTTCTGTCAGGCCGGCGGATTTACCGAGGAGCTGGCGGTTGCCTTCAATGACATTGATTACTGCATGAAGGTGCGGGCTCTGGGAAAACTGGTGGTTTATGCGCCTTATGCTGTGATGCATCACTATGAGTCAAAATCACGGGGACTGGAGGATACTCCGGAGAAGGTGGCAAGATTTAACCGTGAGGTAGCTATTTTTGCCCGCCGGTGGCCGGATATTCTGAAAAACGGAGATCCCTATTACAATCCGAACCTGACGCTCCGCAAATCAAATTTTGCACTGAGAGATCTGCTGAAGGAAAAGATTGGAGAGCCCTATAAGCTGGAAGTATAGCTTTGGAAAAGTGAGATACAATATGGAAAAGAAAGTAACAGTGATTATTCCCAATTACAACGGACTGAAGTTTATGGAACCGTGCATGGCAGCGCTGAAGAGGCAGACCAGCCAGGAGTTTGAGGTGCTGGTGGTGGACAACGGCTCCGCAGACGGAAGCGCAGAATGGCTGAAGGAGCATCAGATTCCCGGTATTTTCCTGAAGGAGAATACCGGGTTTTCCGGTGCTGTTAATGCAGGAATCCGGGCTTCCCGGACGCCTTATGTGATTCTTTTAAACAATGACACAGAGGCAGAACCGGATTATATCGAAGAACTGGTGAAGGCAATAGAGCAGTCGCCCCGCATATTTTCTGTAAGTCCCAGAATGATTCAGATGCACCGCAGAGACCGGATGGATGACGGAGGAGATATGTACAGCATTATGGGCTGGGCATATCAGCGGGGAGTAGGACAGGAGATTGAGCGCTATGAACGTCCCTGCCATATTTTTTCTGCCTGTGCCGGTGCTGCGATTTACCGCCGGGAGATTTTCGAGGAAATTGGATATTTTGATGAAATGCATTTTGCATATCTGGAAGACATTGATGTGGGATACCGGGCAAAAATTGCGGGATACTATAACAGATACTGTCCCAGCGCTGTTGTGTATCATGTGGGAAGCGGAACCAGCGGTTCCAAATACAATTCCTTTAAGGTGCGGCTGGCGGCCCGCAATTCCGTATATCTGAATTATAAAAATATGCCGCTGCCTCAGCTGCTGGTAAACAGTGTTCCCATTCTTATGGGAGTGGCCGGAAAGTATCTGTTTTTTAAGAAACGGGGATTTGCGAAGGAGTATCTCGACGGAATTGCCGAGGGGCTTCGGACTGTAAAGCACACAAAGAAGGTTCCTTATAAAAAAGAAAATTTCAAAAATTATCTGGCGATTGAGTGGGAATTGATATACGGTGCGGCGCTGTACGTTTATGAGTTTTCCAGACGCCATCTGAAAAAGTTATGACAGCGCAGGATGCAGGGAACGGGGGTTTCAGAGCGGGAAAAAAGAAATAAGAAAGAAACGTCCCTGATATTTAAGAAAAAATTTATAGAGTTCAGTGTTAAAATCGTGTATAATCGTTACCATTGAGTTACTATGCAGTTTGGAACCGGGGCGGCTCTGACCCCGGAACTGGAAACAAGGTGGATCCTATGATAAAAGATAACCAGACCAGGTTTAACCGCCTGCACGTTCTTCTGGACGCGCTCGTGATTGCCGCGGCCTATATTCTCAGCTGGTTTATTTTCCTGAAAATCGGAATGTTCGGTAAGGCGGGAATCCTGCCTACCTGGTTTTATATGAGTGCACTGGTTATTATCGTGCCGGTGTATCTCCTTTTGTATGCTTTTTTTAAACTGTTTACCCCCAAGCGGGTGCAGGGCAGAAGACTGGAATTTGCCAATATTTTCAAGGCCAACCTGATCGGCCTGTTTCTATTTGGAACAATTCTGTATCTGGGAAGGGAAAATCCTTACCTGCATCATTTTTCGGCAAGGCTGGTAGGCGGTTTTTTCCTGATCAATATTGCAGCAGAGACTCTGGAACGATATCTGATCCGGAATATGCTCCGCTCCATCCGCTCCAAGGGCTACAATCAGAAGCATGTGCTTCTGGTTGGCTACAGCCGGGCGGCGGAAGGATACATTGACCGTGTTTTGTCGAATCCGGAGTGGGGATATCAGATTCGAGGAATTCTGGATGATCACCGGGAAAAGAATGAAGAGTACCGGGGAATCAGGATCATCGGTCCTGTCAGCAATCTGAAATCAATTCTGGATTTGAATATGATGGATGAAATTGCCATTACTTTAAGTATTGGTGATTACGGCTGCCTGGAGCAGCTGGTGGCGGAGTGCGAAAAGTCCGGTGTTCATACAAAATTTATTCCGGACTACAATGGAATCATTCCTACAAAGCCTTATACAGAGGATCTTCAGGGACTTCCGGTTATCAATATCCGGAGAGTTCCGCTGAATGATTTGCTGAATGCCACCGTGAAGCGGATGGTGGATATTTTCGGTGCAGTGGTTGCCCTGATTTTGTTTTCCCCCATTATGCTGGTGACGGCAGGGCTGATTAAACTGACTTCTCCCGGACCGCTGATTTATAAGCAGGAACGGGTGGGACTTCACAATCGTCCGTTCAGTATGTACAAGTTCCGCTCCATGGAGGTGCAGGAGCCTGACAAGGAAAAGGGAAAATGGACTACGCCCCATGACCCCAGAGTGACGCCGGTAGGCCGGTTTATCCGGAAAACCAGCATCGATGAGATGCCGCAGCTGATTAATGTGCTGATGGGGGATATGAGCCTGGTGGGACCAAGACCGGAGCGGCCGTTTTTTGTGGAAAAGTTTAAAGAGGAAATTCCCCGCTATATGATTAAGCACCAGGTTCGTCCGGGAATGACCGGATGGGCTCAGGTCAATGGATATCGCGGAGATACTTCGATTGCGAAGCGGATTGAGCATGACCTGTATTACATTGAGAACTGGACCCTGGGATTTGATTTTAAGATTTTATTTCTGACATTTTTCAAGGGTTTCATTAATAAAAATGCCTATTGATTTCCTGGTGGAAACAGGCAGCAAGCCAGACAGAAAGAGGTACGTCAATGAATCGTGATTTTGATGAGGAGTTAGGGCGCAGCAGGCAGGATGGCCGGAGACGGGAGTCAGGAACCCCGGATGACCGGGCAGAGTATTCCGGCGGGCGCAGAGGTGAAGCAGGAAACGGCGAGTATTCCAGAAGACACAGCAGCCACAGAGCCGGATATGGAACAGCAGGGGCGGATTACCGCAGTGAACAGGAACTGTGGGAGGAAAGAAAACGCCGCCAGCTGCATCAGGAGGAGGCAGGTGAGTCTGAAGCCTTTTCTGGAAGAGCAGAACGCAGCTTCGGAAGCGAGGAGCGCACGGGACGGGGCAGAAGCAGGGCAGCAGCCTCCAGAGGCAGAGGCGCACGTCCGGAGACGGGAAGGAAACAGTCCTCTCAGACCAGACAAAGCGCCCGTCAGACTGCGGCAGGCGCAGATGGTCTGTCTCCCAGAGTTCAGGCTCAGATTCAGAAAAAAAAGAGACGCCGCCGTCTGCTGATTATGATTGTTGCAGAATGTATTGCGCTGGCTCTGATTTTCGGCTATGGCTTTGTAGCCAGAACCATGGCAAAGATTCAGCGTCCGGAGAATTTCAATATGGACAGCATTGCTACCAACGAGATTTCCGAGGATGTGGCAGAGCAGATGAAGGGCTATTGGACCATTGCCCTCTTCGGCGTGGATTCCCGAGGCAATGTTGTGACCAAGGGAACCAATGCGGATGTTAACATGATCTGCAATATCAACCGGGATACAGGTGAGATTAGGCTTGTTTCTGTATACAGAGATACTTATCTGAATGTTTCCAAGGAGGGAACCTACAATAAGCTGAACTACGCTTATGCGGTAGGAGGACCGGAACAGGCGATTGAGACTTTGAACAGGAACCTGGATCTGGAAATCAATGATTATATGACCTTCAACTGGAAGGCAGTGGCAAATGCCATTGATATTCTGGGCGGTGTGGACATTGAACTGAGCAAGGCGGAGTTTTATTATATTAACTCCTTTATTACAGAGACAGTAAAAGCAACGGGGATAGGCTCTCATCAGCTGACTCATGCAGGCATGAATCATTTAGACGGTGTTCAGGCCGTGGCTTATGGACGTCTTCGTCTGATGGATACGGACTTCGCCCGTACAGAACGTCAGAGAAAGATTATCCAGCAGGCTTTTGAAAAAGCGAAAACGGCGGATTTCCAGACTCTGTATGTTTTGATTGGAACGGTATTCCCTCAGGTTTCTACCAGTATCTGGGTAGATGATCTGGTGAATAATGCAAAGAATATCAGTAAATTCCATCTGGGAGAAACCACAGGATTCCCTCAGGCCCGGGGCAATGCCAATATCAAAAAGAAAGGTGATGTGGTAGTTCCGGCAACTCTGGAAAGTAACGTAAAGAAGCTTCATGAATTCCTCTATGGAAACACAGACTATACGCCTTCTGAGACGGTGAAGAAAATCAGCGCCAAAATTGCTTCTGACACAGGAATTTACAAGGAAGGCCAGTATGTAGATAAAGTGGGAACAGACGGAGGCGTGATTCAGCCGCCGAAGACGAAGCCTGCAGAAACACAGAAGCAGGAGACGGAATCTGCAAAGGAAACAAAAGAAACAAAGGAAACGGCAGAGGAAGGCTATCAGTATATTTATGTTAAGGATGCAAATGGAGAGCGTGTCCGCAAAAAGGTAAAGATGGAGACGAATGCAGACGGAGAATACGTAAAGTGGGAAACGGATGCAGACGGATATCTGACAGACGATCGGGCGCCGTCTCTTGAGCCTGCAGAGACGGATGAAAACGGCAATCCGAAGGAATCTACAGGAAGAGACTGGATTCGTCCGACTGAGACAGATGCAGACGGCAATATTATTTATCCTACAGATGCGGACGGCAATTATATTACAAGGCCGGGTGAGACCCTTCGTCCGGGAGAAAGTTCTTCCGGAAGCGGCACGTCTCTTCGTCCGGGAGAAAGTTCCTCCGGAAGCGGCACCTCGTCCCGTCCGGGAGAAAGCTCCTCCGGAAGCGGCACGTCTCTTCGTCCGGGAGAAAGTTCTTCCGGAAGCGGCACATCATCCCGTCCGGGAGAAAGTT
>ERZ791895.1234-NODE-1234-length-10725-cov-1.678163_pt1 | contig 10725 bp, 12 predicted proteins | sample MGYA00510153_ERZ791895 | MGnify/ENA primary metagenome ERZ791895 (study PRJEB30046, sample SAMN00792064) | human gut metagenome | study: EMG produced TPA metagenomics assembly of the A metagenome-wide association study of gut microbiota in type 2... | reverse complement strand
ATATATGGCAGCTGACAGCGTTGGCCAGATTGGCCTTGACCTTGTGGTCAATCAGAATCAATTCAAGCAGCAGATGGCGGGCATCCAGTCCATGGCTAAAAAGGCTGGACTGGCCCTGGCGGCTGCATTTTCGGTTAAAAAGATATGGGACTTCGGCGCGGCCTGTGTAGAACTGGGATCCGACCTGGCGGAAGTACAGAACGTGGTGGATGTTACCTTTCCGCGAATGTCCAAACAGGTGGATGACTTCGCCAAGAACGCTATAACCTCCTTTGGCCTGTCCGAAACCATGGCTAAGAAGTTCACAGGTACCTTCGGTGCAATGGCCAAGGCATTTGGCTTTGGAGAGCAGGCAGCTTATGAGATGTCCACGACCTTGACTGGTCTGGCTGGAGATGTGGCGTCCTTTTATAACATTAGCCAGGACGAAGCCTATACCAAGCTGAAATCAGTCTTTACCGGTGAGACGGAGACACTTAAGGACCTGGGTATTGTTATGACCCAGAGTGCCCTGGACAGCTATGCTCTTGCCAATGGTTTTGGAAAGACCACAGCCAAAATGTCAGAGATGGAAAAGGTGGCCCTGCGGTACAAGTTCGTGCAGGATCAGTTGACATTGGCTTCCGGTGACTTTATCCGAACGGGTGATGGATGGGCAAACCAGGTACGTGTCCTCAAGCTGCAATTTGACAGCCTCAAAGCTACAATTGGTCAGGGACTGATCAATGTTCTGACCCCAGTCATTCAGGTGATCAACCGCATCATCAGTAAGCTTATGAGCCTGGCCAATGCATTTAAGGCCTTTACAGAGATGGTGACCGGGAAGAAGGGCGGAGGCGGTGCGTCTGCTGCCACGGCTGGTATGGATGCAATGGCCCAGTCTGCTGATAAGGCAGGGGCAGCTGCTGGAGGAGCTGGCAGCGCAGCCAAAAAGGCGGCCAAGGACATGAAGAGTGCCACCACTGGGATTGATGAGCTCAATATCATTAACCCTGATACGGATTCAGGAGGCGGTGGTTCAGGAGGCGGTGCGGATGGCGGGTACTCGGCTGACGAGTTCGACATGGGTGAACTGGATACATCAGTCGTGGATGAGATGGACAGTAAATATGCTGGGCTGATCGAAAAGGCGAATGAGCTCAAGAACCTGTTTATGGCAGGCTTCAAGGTTGGCTTTGGTGATATGTCCGTGTTGGACAGCATGAGAGAATCTATCCAGAGCATAAAGGATAGCCTGACGGAGATATTTACATCGCCAGAGGTGGAGCAGGCCGCCACCCGGTTTGCCAATATCCTGGCGATTAACTTGGGTAAGATTGCGGGATCCGCAGCCAGTATTGGGGCATCTATAGCGGATAACCTGCTGGGCGGAATTAGCTTGTTCCTGCAGCAGAATAAAGACAGGGTTATTGAGTACATCGTGTCCATGTTTGACATTGGTTCGCGGATTGCGGAGATAAGTGGGAATTTCTCAAAAGCTTTGGCAACGGTATTTTCATCCCTCCGGAGTAACAGCGCGAAGCAGATTACAGCAGATATTATTGGAATATTTTCCGAGGCATTTATGGGGGGCACGGAATTGGCTGGGACATTTGCGGCAGATGTGCTGGACGCCATTACAGCCCCATTCGTAGAAAATGCGGATTATATCAGGACAACCCTGGAGGATACATTCAGCGCGGTTGAACCTATCTTTTCTACAATCAAAGATTTGGTTGTGGAGACTTTTGAAAAGATTGGCACAACATATGATGAACGTGTGGCGCCAATTCTGGCAACCTTCAAACAAGGATTCACGGAAATCGGAACACTGTTGCTTGATGTCTACAACACATATTTCCTTCCAGTATTGCAGAACCTGTCGGGCCGATTCGTTGAATTTAAGGACCAGTACCTGAGCCCGCTGATTGATAAGTTCCTGGAGTTTGGTGGAAAAGTAGCAGATGCGGTCACCAAATTGTGGACGGGGGTCATACAGCCATTCATTGAGTGGTTCATAACCAACGTAGCGCCGATAATAGCGGCTAATTTACAGGCGGCTATTGACACATTCTTCGGATTCTGGGAATCCGTTTCCGGCATAATAGAGGGATTGCTTACGGCGCTAGGTGGTGTGATTGACTTCATTGTCGGCGTATTCACTGGTGACTGGAGTCTTGCTTGGGAAGGAATCAAGGAGATATTCTCCGGTATCTGGGAGGCATTGAAGGAGCTTGTATCTGGTGCCGTAACATTCATCCAAAACGTTGTTAACATGGCTTGGACTGCTATATCCGGGGCAACCAGTACCATCTGGAACGGAATTAAGGCACTCTTGAATACTCTTTGGAATTGGCTTAAGTCCCTGGCCAGTACGTTGTTTAATACCATTAAGACATCCATCAGCACAGCCTGGGAAAATGTTAAGAGCAAGACATCCGAGATATGGGAAGGTATCAAGGAATTTGTTTCAGGTCTGTGGGATACAATCAAGACGGCTGCGGATGAGAAATTCACAGCCATGAAAGATGCGATCACAGGCGTGTGGGACACAGTGAGAACCAAGACAAAAGAAACCTGGGACGGTATCTGGGCGGATATAAAGGGCATCATCAACATGATCATTGATGGCGTGGAGAACATGGCCAATCGAGTAATTGACGCGATTAATGCCATGATAGAGGCTGTAAATGAGGTGGCCGACAAGGTGCCGGGAATCGGTGCGGACCTGATACCAACCATTCCAAATATCAACCTCCCACGTCTGGCCCAGGGCGGTTTCGTCCGTGCTAACACTCCGCAGCTTGCAATGATCGGCGATAACCGGCACCATGGTGAGATCGTGGCGCCTGAGGATAAGATGCAGGAGATGGTGGATCGGGCTGTGGCGTTAGCATCCCAGCAGAACAACAGCAGCATGAGTGAGTACTATTTAGGAATGATGGTGGAACTACTGAGAAACATCATTGACCTGATCGAACGGATGGACCTGACGGTGAACATTGATATCCGGGAGATCAAAAAGAAACTGGTGGAACTGGATAAGCGCAGTGGTTACTCATTTGGAAGTACATAAGGAGGCGGTAACACATGGCAATCATCACAATCAATGGCCGGGCGTTCCCGGGTCCTGACAAAGGCGGAAAGCTGACGGTGGCCACAAATGTATCCCAGGGCAAGAACGCCCTGGGGGAGTTCGTGGGGCAGAAGGTCGGACGTGATATAAGTTTGACAGTCTCCAGTGGAAACTGCTGGATGCGAAGACCTGGTCGGATATGTTAAAGGAGTTTGAACAGTTTGTGGTCGTTGCGCGGATCCCGGATATGGTCAACAATAACTGGATCACCATCAAGATGTATCCAGGGAACCGGACAGCGGAACCGATTGAATTTGACGCAGACGGCCTCCCAACCTTGTACCAGAATTGCAAAGTGAATATCGTAGACTGCGGGGTGATTGAATAATGCAATCAGCAACACAAGAATACAAGCAGTCCATGGAACTGATCCCCCGCAATCAATCCTACATGGTAGTAACCATAGGTGTTATTAATCAGGTAGCCCAGAAAGATTCCTCAGTGGCAGCAGAACATGGTGCCGAATACAGCTACCTGTCCAACTTCACCCGGCTCCTGGACAACTATGACGTAGAACTGGAATACGCCACCCTGGAGCAGGATCATTGGAGGGCGGATGGATCCATGGTATTTCCACCCCGGCCCGAGGATGTAGATTACCTGTACAACAATGGTGTTATCTCAAAGGGATTGTTGGGGCCTATCTGCTTTACGTTTGGGGCTGCCTATGATATCCGTGGCCTGACTATCAATTGGGGAAGGAATTACCCGGTGGACTTTAGTATTACCAATGGCAGCAAGACCGTGGAATATACCGGCAATACACTGAGCTATTGGACAACCGATGAGATATTTGACGGAACGGAATACCTGCTGATCACGCCCACAAAGATGGTCAATGGGCAAGGAAGGCTGCGGATCCAGAAGATGCTTATGGGTATAGGTATCAGCTTTGAAAATAAGAAAATCATGAAATCCACCAAAACCGAATACATCAGCCCGGTGACGGAGGAGTTATCCACGGTGGACTTCAGCCTGCAGATTGAGAATTACAACCGCATGTTTGACGTAGAGAACAAAGCAAGCGCCATCCACTACCTGGAAGTGGGGCAAGAGGTCACGGTCCGTTATGGGTATGATGTGCGGGATGATAAGACGGTATGGATGGACGGTTGTGTCACCTATCTGTCCGATTGGGAAGCAGATGATACCATGATGAGTTTTAACAGCAAAGATAAGATAGATGATCTAAGTGACATTTATTACCGGGGCCTGTACCGCCCGGAAGGGATCACATTGTATGATCTGGCACTGGATGTCCTGACGGATGCGGGGCTGGATGAACGGGCCTATGAACTGGATGAGTACCTAACAAAGGTCACGGTATACAATCCGCTGCCCTGCGTGACACACAAGGAATGCCTGCAGATCATTGCCAATGCCGGCCGGTGCAAGCTGTATCAGGACCGGAAGGGAATCATCCGTATCCAGGCAGCCTTTGTGACTGTCATATCCCCGGAGCGCATGATTGTGCAGTCAGAGGATGCAGCACCATGGAGTAACCTCCCGTCAGTTGTCAATGGCGTGACAAAGTATGAGTATGCCACTATGTCGCAGGATCATTGGAGGGCAGACGGGACCATGTACTTCCTGCCGCGATCAGGTCAATATCTGGCCGCCGGGTTTGCATCTGCGGAGGTTGCGGATGGGGCCGGGAACTTCCAGAGCAATCCAAAGTTTACCATCGTACTTGAGGCAGCTATGGTCTATTACAGCCTGCGCCTTAACTTTTCCAGCAACCCGGCCCAGGGTGTGATCATACATACCTATTTTGAGGGAGCGCTGCAGGAAAGCTATGTGGTGCCGGGACCGTTTGGCCCTGAGAACCTGATAGAGCATGAGTTTCCGCAGTTTGACACAATAGAGTTTGAGTTTACCCAGGGTCAGCCCAACAGCCGGATCTTTGTGGATTCCGTGGTCTTTGGAGATGTGACCGATTACAACATGGATTACCGTGTCATGACCAAGACGCCGGTTGGGCGGCAAAAAGAAAAAGTCAGCCGGGTGGATGTGGTTAGGAGTATTTATGGTGAGACAGATGAGGTCAAGAACATCTTCCAGGAGACGATAGATGTGACGGGCTATGACACGTACACCTTCTATTTTACAGAAGCTTCCTATGGCATTACGGTCACAGCTGACGGGCAGCCCCTTACCATCACAGCCAGCAGCAACTATTACGTGACGGTGGATCTGTCCACATTGACCGGGGAGCATGAGTTTGTGGTGGACGGCAAGGCCTATGTGGTAACCAGTAAGCTGTATTCCAAGGCCATTAATACAACCGGCACCGTGGAGGAGTGGAGCAATCCGCTAATCAGCGAGGAGGACCTGGCACAGCTGCAGGCGGACTGGCTGGGGAACTATTTCAAAAATGACATTGAGTACGACATAGCGTACCGCGGAGAACCGAGGCTGGATGCAGGGGATATTGTATTCCTAGAGAATCGATATGTGGATGGGCTGCAGGTGCAGTTGTACGAGCATAAGCTGAATTTCAATGGAGGGGCATTGTCTGGCACGATTAAGGCCAGAAAAGCCGTAGGACAGGAGGGATAGAGATGGCGAGGGAAGCGAATGCCAGTTATGAAGGTCAGGGGCAGCGACAGTCTACCGATATCCCCCGGATGAAGGTAAGACTGGACGATTTATATAAGAAGATAATAATCGGATCTACAGGATGGACTGCATTGCAGTCTGAAAATCCAGACAATGGGAACATGTACCGGCTACAGTTACAAAAAGATGGCTCAGTGACGTTTTACAGTTCAACTGACAACGGGGCGACCTGGAATACTAAGACCGCGGCGTTTAATCATCAGGTTTTATTTAATCAGATATTACAGGCATGGGATGGTAAAAATTCCAGGAATGTCCTCAAGGTATATGACGATGGGGACACTTACAATTATGGATCTGAGGTGATACTGGAGGGCGGCGGAAACATGTATGTCGGCTCCGGTGAGAGTGCCACGAACCTGTATAATACCTACGGCCCAAGCAGTGGAGAGACAACCTATCTTACATCAGACAACAGTGTCGTGCTGGTTACTAACTGCCAGACAATTGCTAACTGTAAAGCCGCCTATTTATCAGCATCAGCATTGTATCCTGGTTCCAATGGTGGATTTACTCTGGGCACATCATCTCTACGCTGGGGGCAGATATATTCCACGGCAGCCAGCATCTCCACGTCAGACCGTAACCAAAAACATGACGAGGTGGAACTGGATGAGGAGCGGGCAGCTGCGCTGATCATGGGCGCAAGGCCGGTGACCTACAAATACAATGATGGGACATCCGGACGTACCCATTGGGGTCTAATCGCGCAAGACATTGAGACACTGCTGACTGAGATTGGGATAGATGCAGCAGACTTTGCTGGGTTTGTCAAAAGTCCAAAGGAACAGGCAGACGAACGGACTGGGGAGTTAAGCCCCGTGTTGGATAAGGATGGTAACCCTATCTATGAGTATGGGCTGCGTTATGAGGAGTTTGTGGCGCCGTTGATTAAGATGGCACAGGCACAGCAACGAAAAATAGATAGCTTGGAGGAGCGGATACAGAAGCTTGAGGACATGATAGGAGGTAGTGCTGATGGCGTGGCAGACACCTAAGACCAACTGGAAACAGGGGGACAAGGTTAACATACAAGATTATAACCGTTGGAAAAACAATATCACTTACCTACGGGAACTGTCCCTGGAGGTATACAAGGCGTACACATTGGCAGATATGGGAACGGACAAGGTTTATTCAGATTACATCTATGCTGACGAAATCAATACCATAGAAGCCAATTTGACTGCCCTGCCGGTCCATACATATCCGTTTGTGATCGGTGAGCAGCAGACGTATTATCCGAATCAGCCCACGCCAGATTATAAGGAGTTTAACCGGATTGAATCTGCTTGTCTTTTGATATACAACAACCTGACTGGGCAGATCCACGGGCGGCGCAGGCTGGCAATAAGATTAGGAGGTAGCAGGTTTTGAAGACTGATTGGAAGGACGACATATTTGAGGGAGAGCATCGATTGTACAGCATTACGGATGCACCGGATGGCAAGAAATATATTGAGGATGTAACACCGTATACACAACAGGGAGATGTCCTGAGTGCCTTACAGATGCAGCAGATTGGTGAGGAGGTAAACCGCATCCAGAGCAGTAAGAATGTAACTTTCACAGCGGCTGGATGGACGGGGACTGCATCACCTTACATACAAACTGTTGCAGTAGCCGGGATCACAGCTAATGATATCCCAGGGCAGGGTGTAGTCTACCCTACAGGATGTACCAGAGCACAGCAGATGGCAATCAACAAGGCGGTAGGTTACATATATGACCTGGAAACCGGGGATGGGACAGTTACCCTGAGATGCACAAAGAAGCCCACAGTAGACATCACATTGGGCCTGAAAGGAGTGGTTTAAATGGCACATGCACCAATAAGTTTAGGAAGCGGCGGGGGATGTACGGCCTCCCTAGACTATGTTCTGGCAGGGAAAACAGCAATTGCAAGCGACAGTAATGACGAGCCAGGCAATGGTCGTATGACAGTCAACAGTTTACTGTCTTTTAGTTGTGCCGCCTATTCTGGCCGCCGTATATTGGCAAAATGGCAGAATCCAAAGGCGGCGACCGGAAAACCATACAGTGGTGTGATCATCCGCTACAGCACCAGCGGATATCCTGGTAAAACTGGGGGAACACAAATTTATAAGGGGGCTGGCAGTAACACTGCATCTGGGGGGCAGTCCCAGACATATCTGGACATGCCGGCACTTAATACAACCTATTACCTAAGCTGCACCCCATATGTGACCACTAATCAGGGGGATCTGCTTGGGGATACGCTTAATGCCACAGTCAAGACACAGGCTGTAATCAATAAGACCTTTACTGCGTCAGGATCATATACGATACCTGTAGGCTATAGCAAGATGGATATATTCTGCGTTGGTGGAGGCGGCGGAGGCAGTGGAGGCGGAACCGCAGCGTCCAGCTACCAAGGTGATGGAGGCAGCGGAGGTGCCGGTGGATATACCAAGACAGTAACGGCAATCTCTATTGCATCCGGGCAAGCATTGGCGGTTGTAGTTGGTGCTGGAGGTGCTGGAGGTGAACGGGGTAGTAATTCTTCTAGTGCTCCAGGACAAGCAGGTAATCCAGGCGGAACTTCATCGGTCACACGTTCAGGTACTGTTTTGTGTAGCGCAGCCGGAGGAGGAAATGGAAGAGCTGGCGGCGCCGGTAGTGGAGGAAACGGCGGTGGTTTTGGGTGTGCCGGTGGAAACGCTGACTACCACGATGGTTATCCAGGGGGAACAGATGGTAAAGCAGATAATGGTACAGTAAATGGTAAAGGGCAAGGTTACACAACCAGAGCATGGGGATCATCTTCTGGCACCCAGTATGCTGGTGGTGGCGGTGGTGGAGGAACCGGCGGTCGTGCAGTAGGCGGAGCCGGAGGAGATAGAGGCGGTGGACGTGGTGGAGATGGGCAATATACTATTTCCAGTTCATCGGAAGGAAGCGAATATTATGGCCCTACTGCTGGAACTTCTGGATCCGCTAATACCGGCGGAGGTGGAGGTGGAGGCGGTGGCGGACAACGTGGAAGTAACAGACGCGGAGCCAATGCAGGAAGCGGCGGCTCTGGAATTGTGCTCATAAAAGTATATTAAGGAGGTCCTATATGATAGCACATGAGGTTTATGCCCTCATCTATGATGAGATGGTACAGAGTGTATGCGTGGCATATAGCTATGAAGATGCTAACCGGGTAGCACGGGCAGTGTACGGAGATGATGCCTTTGCGATCGATTGCCTGTATTGCCCCTGTCAAGAGGGCGATACATACATAGATGGATCATTTTATGCGCCTGATGGTACAGTGAGGCCGTGGCTACCCACACAGGAACAGCATTTGGCGCAGATGCAAACAGAATGTGAATTGCTGAGGCAGGAAAATCAAGAGATGACCATGGTCCTTGCTGACATGATAGGGGGTGCAATGTAATGTTATCCAACATACAGCGTAACATCATCATACGGGCTCTGCGGATCAAAAGAGGGCAAGGAGAAGAACCGGCAGACATCCTGGAGGGATACAAGAACCTGACAGAAGAGGAAAAGGCCGAGATCCTGGTGGTATTGGAGGAAAAATAGGAAAGGCAGGTATCTTATGTGATTGAAACGGAATTCGTGGAGCGTCTAACCAAAGTAGAGGAGCGGTCCAAGAGTAACACCCATCAGATTGAGGATTTAAAGCCGGTCGTAAATGAAATCCATACCATGTCCAAGACCATGGTGGAATTGATCGGAGAAGTCAAACACACAAACGAAAACGTGTCTGAACTCAAAGACAAGGTTGATATTTTGGAAAGAGAACCAGGAAAACAGTGGACCGCAACGAAGAGAACATTTTTTACAGCGATCACCAGCTCCATCGGAACTGCGGTGGCAGCCGGAATCATGTATTTGATTAGCAAAGGAGGTATTTGAGATGAGAGATAAGACTGAGACATGGGCAAGGGCAGCAGGCATAAGGGCAATTAAGACCGTGGCGCAGACCTTCGTGGCTACGATTGGTACAGCAGCAGTGATGGGAGAGGTTAATTGGCCCATGGTAGCGTCCGCATCTGTACTGGCGGGTATCCTGTCTCTGGCGACATCAATAGCTGGTCTGCCAGAACTTGACACTAAGACCGGTGCCTGAGAGGAGGTGGTCCATCATCTCCCCGCCGCCAGGGTCAAGACGGGAGTAACCATCAACCAGAAAAAGAAAGAGAGGTACATATATGGCAGTAGTAACCAATAAGCACGCAGCAGATCTTAACAGAGACAAGACAACTGGGCCGGATTTTGCCCCAAAGCAGCCCACCCCATATCTGTATGACAAGCCTACCAATGCACCGCACCCAGGCAACCACCAGAGCGGCAAAGGCGGCCCCAGTGACCGCAATAACAATGGTGTGGACGACAGCGAGGAATAAGTGCCAGAAAGGTGGTACAGCATGAGGACACTAAGATTTAGAGTATCCGGCCAGGAGTTATCACGCGCTCCTGGCTGTGATTTTAGCAACATAATTGCGGGGACATCCGGTTATCTTCAGGTAGCGTTTGAGTTCGGCCCCGATTGGGACGATACGGTCCGGGTGGCAGCTTTTTATCCCCGCTTGCAGGACCGTGAAGTAGCCACGCTGATCAGGAACGGGGCCTGTATTGTGCCGGACGAGGTGGCGGCTTATGATCAATTTAAAATCGGGGTAGTCGGTCAGCGTGAGAACGGGCAGCGGATTACCACCAATCTGATCACGATCAAACAAGAGAGAGGGAGTGGACAGGCATGGCAACAGTAGACGAGATCCTTACAAGACAGGCTTATGCAGCCGGGGATGAGACATGGACCAAGGATAACAACTATCCATCCTACACCATGTACGCGGAGCCGGAGTATGTCCCGGTCACCAACAAGCGTATTGCAGACTTTAATGACCAGGTATCAGTAAGAGGTGAGCAAAATGCCCAGTTTGTGGGCTTCCAGCTGCCCAGATATGATGACGCCATGGATCTGTCCACCCAAAATCTGTACATCCACTATC
>ERZ791895.1233-NODE-1233-length-10727-cov-2.275487_pt1 | contig 10727 bp, 7 predicted proteins | sample MGYA00510153_ERZ791895 | MGnify/ENA primary metagenome ERZ791895 (study PRJEB30046, sample SAMN00792064) | human gut metagenome | study: EMG produced TPA metagenomics assembly of the A metagenome-wide association study of gut microbiota in type 2... | reverse complement strand
GCCGCATCTTCGGCGCATCCCCATAATAATCCGAGTTGGCTTCCAGAATCACCTGCTGCCCCTTGTCCCACTGTTTCAGGATATATCGCCCGGAACCGATCGGATGTGTGCCGTAATCCGTTCCATATGCATGCTCCGGCACAATTCCCGTCACCGCCATCGTGTATGACCAGATAGCAAACGGGCGTTCCATCTCAAACACAACCGTCACATCATCGATCGCCTCCGCCTGTTTCAGCATTGAAAAATCGTTGACGGAACTCGTCTCTTTCAATGTGTTATAAGTGAATGCCACATCCTCCGCGGTCAGCGTCTCGCCATCCGTGAATTTCGCATCATCGCGGATCGTCACCGTCCATGTCATTCCATCCTCGGAGATCTCCACATCCGTCGCCAGATCATACCCGATACTCAAATCTGCTTCTGTCACCGTCAGGGTGCTCTGGATCAGCGGTTCATGCATATGCTCGCCCGCGCCCCAGCCATATGCCGGATCAAAGCCCGCCTCCGGCTCTGAAGTCAGCGGCATCGCGATAATAACGCTTGTTTGGGTATTTTCCGCTGCATTTTCGCCGTTTTCAACATTTTCCGTCTGTTCTGCGCCGGAACCGCCTTTCTGCGCCTGATTTCCAGCGTTTCCGCATCCGGAAAGCATGACTGCCGCCGCTAAAGCAGTGACGCCAAGTGCCCTGGCTTCTCCGAACACCTTTCCAATGATTTTGCCTGTATTTTCTCGTTTTTTCATATTTTCTGTTGTACTCCTATATTTTTCTTTATGAAACAAAAGGATATCAGAAAAGTGCGATCCCTGCTGAACCGCTGTACCTTCCTGGTATCCTTCTCCATTTTTCTTATTTATCTCAGTTAAAAAAGAATGTGCCTTGGCACATTCTCGTGCCGAGCGCGGTCGCTTGCGACATGTTTCTTCTTCGCGCGAGTGCGCATCCCGCGGAGCGTTTTTTGTTTCATAGGACGCAATTTCCTATGAAACGAGAAGACTCCCACCTCTTTAGGTGGTGAGTCCTGATTCCTATTTTTTCGTTCCCCCGCTTCTGCAAGGCAGCATCTGCTTGTGCAGCGCTGTTTTCTTTTTCTTATATACATTTAGACTCATTTTAGATGTCTGTTATCTTATTATTATTCCGTCGGCGTCGTCTTTCTCACATTCGTCTCCAGGAAACGGTTATATCCGAGCCAGCCCGGATTCTCCCCGCCGCTCTTTAAGACTTCCAGCATCGTCTCCATCTTCGCATCGGTATTGTCCGCGAAATTCAATGCCAGCGCCTCCAGAAGCGCCGGTTTCTTCGGGGAACCGTACTCTAATTCGCCGTGGTGCGCAAGGATGCAGTGCTTTAACTCCGCCGCTGTCTTTGCCGGGAATCCCGGAATCTCCTTAATACGGTCTGCAACCATCATCGTGCCGATCACGATATGACCTAAGAGCTGACCGTCGTCCGTATAATCATTTTCCGGAAATGCGGATAATTCCTGCACTTTTCCGATGTCGTGGAACAGCGCCGCCGTCAGAAGCAGATCGCGATTCAGCACCGGATATGACTTCGTGTAGAAATCACAGAGTTTCATAACACTTAACGTATGTTCCAAAAGTCCGCCCACAAAACCATGATGCACACTCTTCGCCGCCGAATGGAAGCAGAATTTCTTCACAAATGCCTTATCTTCCAGGAAATAGCTGGATGCCAGCTTTTTCAGGTACGGATTCTGGAAAGACTGCACCAGAGCCGTCAGCTCCTGATACATTATCTTGATATCCTTTGAGCTGACCGGAAGGTAATCGCTTTCCTGATACTCGCCCTCGTCCGCCTTGCGTATGCGCTTGATATTTAACTGGTTGGAACCCTGGAAAACCGTCACATCGCCGTCCACATAGACGTACTGCAGCGGCTCAAAATCATTGATGCCCGGGGAACTTAAATCCCAGATTTTGCAGTCTACCGTGCCTGTTTTATCCTGAAGCAGCACGGAAGCGTACTCTTTTCCGTTTTTCGTCACCGCGTGCTGTTTCGTCTTACATAAATATACGTCCGAGACTCTCATTCCTTCCCGGAACTGTTCAATATATCTCATTCTGCCTATATCCTCCTGAATTTCTATCTGGCGCGCAGAGATACCAAAAATGGAATTTCCGTGTATCCGTCGCGCCCTTTCCGCATCACATTTACCGATACAGACACGCCGCTCGCGGAATTTTCAATCTGCGCCTGGAGATCTTTGAAACTTCCGATCTCCTTTGTGCCAAATTTCACAATAATATCGCCGGGCTGGATGCCAGCGTCATATGCCGGGCTGCCGGAGACTGCCTCCGTCACGTAAACGCCCGCCGGAATGCCGCTCCCCTGCATCGCACGGCTCACATCCTGTCCCAGGATGCCCAGATATGCCGCCGAAGCGCCATTCGTCAGCCGCTCCAGAATCGGCTTGTAGCTGGAAATGGTGTACGCCGCCGTCCGATCCGTACAGCTCTCGCTGCGGCAGGACTCCGATGTCCAGCCGACCATCTCTCCGGCTGTATTGATCAAAAAGGTACCCGTCTGCGAATTGCTGCTGATATCCGCATACAGGATCCGCGTCAGTCCATCTGTAATCTGCACATTGCGCGCCACGTAGGATACCGTTCCGAACGAAAGCGAATGCACCTGTCCGGACGGACCGCCGATACCTACGAGGACATCGCCTGCCTTGACCGTATATGAATTGGCAAGTGAGAGCACCTGCACCTTTTTCCGCTCTTCTTCCGGCAGATTGCCGGACGGCACCGCCACAACTGCCATTCCGAGCACTTCGTCAATCTGGCGCACTGTACCAGCGATCTTCGTTCCATCCGAAAATCTCACATTGATCGAATCTGCCGCCCGCACCGCATCGGCGTAAGTAAAGATCAGAAATTCTCCATCACTCTCCGCGATGACTGCACCTGCATAATCACCCGTATTTTCCACCGGATTTCCAAATATATCCGTATCCTGTTTGCCGGAGCTGACCGTCACGATCGACTTATCACCCAGTTCCCCGATTCCACGCAGCACCGACGTCATCGAATTGAAATTGTCTACGGAAAACTGATAGCTGGAAAGCGCCTCGCTGACCGCCTCATCAATCTCCTGCTCCATTTGTTCCGGCTGCGCTGTCATATCCGCATCTGCACCGTCCGACGGCGAAACAGAGTCCGGATCGTCCTTGGAAAACTCGACTGAGGATGTCTCCTGCATCCCATTTTCCTGAAAACACCGATCCGCAAACGGCTTTACCGCCGCAAACGAAACCGCCGCGACTCCTCCAAATGCGGCTGACACGCATACAAAGAGAGCCACCCGCTTCGCAATCTGTTTTCTGGTCAGCGGCGGCTTCACTATCGTTTCTCTCATGAATTCCCGTTTTTCCTTTTTTTCAAGTTCTTCTGAATCCGGCATTTCACTTTCCCCTTTGCATAACATATCCTAATTATACTTTCCTTCTTAAGGTTATGCAAGAAAAAAGTGCGAATGCTTGGCTAGACGGCGGGGAATGTGATATAATGTGAACACTTGACGAGGTCTTTTCGAGTCTAGTGAGAACTTATACCTGACCACTTAATGAGGTCTTTCACGAATTTAGTGGTCACGGTATCATGTGAACACCATTTAAATTAAGAGGATTACCACAACATGAATGAAAAAGCATTAAAAACTCTCGAATATACAAAGATCATCGACCAGCTCACGGAGTACGCCTCCACGGAGATGGGAAAACAGATGTGCCGGGAACTGCAGCCGTCCTGTGATCTGGGGACGATCCGGCAGAGCCAGACGGAGACGACCGATGCCCTGACGCGCGTCCGCATGAAGGGAAGTCTCTCCTTCGGCGGCGTGAAGGATGTGCGTGGTTCCATGAAACGTCTGGAAATCGGAAGTTCCCTGGGGATCCCGGAGCTTCTCGCTGTCAGCTCCCTGCTGACAGTCGCTGCCCGCGCGCAGAGCTACGGACGCCATGAGAAATCCGAAGAATTTCCAGATGATTCCCTTGATGAGCGCTTCCGCGCCCTGGATCCACTGACGCCGGTCAACAATGAGATCAAGCGCTGCCTGCCATCCGAGGATGAAGTCAGCGATGACGCAAGTCCGGGACTTGCCAAAGTGCGCCGCTCCATGAAGATCGTGGGCGGACGCGTCCATACCCAGTTAAATTCTATTTTAAATTCCAGCCGGACCTATTTACAGGATGCCGTCATCACAATGCGCGACGGGCGCTACTGCCTGCCGGTCAAGGCTGAGTATAAATCCCAGGTCCCAGGCATGGTGCACGACCAGTCCTCGACCGGTTCGACTGTATTTATCGAGCCGCTCGCGATCGTCAAGCTGAACAACGAACTGCGCGAGCTGGAAATCCAGGAAAAACGGGAAATTGAGTTCGTTCTGGCAGCTCTTTCCAGCCAGCTTATGCCTTACACCGACGCGATCCTCTCGGATCTTTCGATTCTGGCAGAGCTCGATTTCATTTTCGCAAAGGCAGCTCTTTCCCGCCACTATAACTGCGTGGAACCGAAATTTAACAACAAACGGTATATCAATATCAAGGACGGACGCCATCCGCTCTTAAATCCGAAACAGGTCGTTCCGATCAACATCTGGGTTGGCGATTCGTTTGACCTTCTGATTGTGACGGGTCCAAACACGGGTGGTAAAACCGTTTCTTTAAAAACCGTCGGACTCTTTACCCTGATGGGGCAGTCAGGACTCCATATCCCGGCATTTGAAGGATCCGAGCTGGCTGTTTTGACAATGTATTTGCCGACATTGGCGATGAGCAGAGCATCGAGCAGAATCTGAGTACATTCTCCGCCCATATGACGAATATCGTTTCGATTTTAAATGAGGCGGACGCCAATTCGCTCTGTCTCTTCGATGAACTCTGTTCCGGTACCGACCCGACCGAGGGCGCGGCGCTGGCGATTGCGGTTTTAAATTTCCTGCACAACATGACCTGCCGGACGATCGCAACCACGCATTACAGCGAATTAAAAGTCTTTGCGCTGACCGCGCCAGGCGTTGAAAATGCCTGCTGCGAGTTCAACGTCGAGACTCTCCGCCCGACCTACCGCCTGCTCATCGGTATTCCAGGAAAAAGTAATGCATTTGCCATTTCCCGCAAGCTGGGGCTGCCGGATTATATCATCGACGAGGCGAAAAACCAGATGGAGCAGAAGGACGAATCCTTCGAGGATCTGCTTGCCAATCTGGAAAACAGCCGCGTGACCATTGAAAAAGAGCGCGAAGAGATCGCCTCCTATAAACAGGAGATTGAAACGCTGAAGAACCGCCTCCAGCAGAAGGAAGAACGTTTCTCCGAGCAGAAGGAAAAAATGCTTTCCAAAGCCCGCGAGGAAGCTCAGAAGATCCTTCAGGATGCGAAGGACACCGCCGATCAGACGATCCGCAACATCAACAAGCTTGCCAAGTCTTCCGGCGTCAATAAAGAACTGGAAGCCGAGCGGACCAAGCTGCGCGGCAAGATCCAGGATGTAGACAAGAAACTGGCAGTTAAGAAAACCGCCGCACCGAAAAAAGCCGTTTCCGCGAAAAAGCTGCGTCTCGGCGATACCGTGCGCGTTCTCTCGATGAATTTAAAGGGAACCGTCAGCTCCCTGCCGAACGCCAAGGGCGATCTGTATGTACAGATGGGAATTCTGCGCTCCCTCGTCAATATCCGCGATCTGGAAATGGTCGAGGAAGCATCCATCACCGGACCGGGACTTTCCGGCACGCATACGGGTGGTTCCCGCGGATCCGGAAGCGGAAGCAGCAAGATCAAGATGTCCAAGTCCTTCAGCGTATCGCCGGAGGTCAACCTGATTGGCATGACCGTCGATGAGGCGATCCCGGTACTCGACAAATACCTGGATGATGCCTACCTGGCGCATCTTCCGCAGGTCCGCGTCGTACATGGTCGTGGAACCGGCGCTTTGAAAGCGGGCGTACACCGCCACTTGAAGAAATTAAGCTATGTCAAGGAATACCGGCTTGGCGAGTTTGGCGAAGGCGATACAGGCGTTACAATCGTGACATTTAAATAAGAAATATCCATAACTGTGAAGGTACTGAACAGTTACAAATATCCAAAAAAACAGGAGGAATCAACATGGCTGAAAAGCAGCGCATTCTCATCGTAGATGACGACTACAACATTGCTGAACTAATCTCACTTTACCTGACGAAAGAATGTTTTGAAACAAAAATTGTCGGAGACGGGGAAGAAGCTCTCCGGGTATTTCCCGAATTTCAGCCCAACCTGATTCTCCTTGATCTGATGCTTCCGGGCATCGACGGCTATCAGGTCTGCCGGGAACTGCGAAGCACCTCCCAGGTGCCAATCATCATGCTCTCCGCCAAGGGCGAAATCTTTGATAAGGTGCTGGGGCTGGAGCTGGGCGCCGATGACTACATGATCAAACCATTCGATTCGAAAGAGCTGGTTGCCAGAGTCAAAGCCGTTCTGCGGCGCTACCAGCTGCCGGTGCAGATGCCTGCATCGTCCGTGACCGAACAGCATGGCAATTTTGTCGAATATCCGGATCTCATCGTCAACCTGACGAACTACTCCGTCATTTACAACGGACACTCGATCGAGCTGCCGCCGAAGGAACTGGAACTGCTCTATTTCCTCGCGTCCTCACCAAACCAGGTATTCACAAGGGAGCAACTTCTCGACCATATCTGGGGATATGAATACATCGGCGACACGCGGACGGTAGATGTCCATATCAAGCGGCTCCGTGAAAAAATCAAGGGCAACGACAAGTGGGCGCTGACGACCGTCTGGGGGATTGGATATAAATTTGAGGTAAAACGGTAACTGTTAGTAAAGGAACTGAACTGTTACGTGAAGAGGTAACCGGAGGTTTACCATGAAATCAAACCACTACACACATTCTCTTTATTATAAACTGCTGATCGGCTATCTCATCTTCGGTCTGCTTGGATTCATCACGATCGCGACCATCTCATCTGAGATGACCTACCACCATCTGGTGGAACGCGAATCGGAGGTTCTGTATGACGAGGCGACCATGATTGCCGATCGGTGCAGCAAAGCCTACGAGGGCAAAACCATCAATCTCGACTCGGCATACCCACAGATCGAGGCGGTTTCCGCCTATCTGCAATCGGATATCTGGATCCTGAACCATGAGGGCACCATCGTTGCGGACAGCAGCGACAGTCGTACCGGCATCGCAATCGACGATTTCGACCCGACCGCACAGGGCAACCGGCTCTATTCCATCGGACAGTATTACAACCTGTTTGACAGCAAAGTACTCTCCGTTTCCGCCCCGATCACAGGCAATATGAAGACCTACGGCTACATCGTGATTCATATGCCAATCCAGAACATTGAGGCGGAACAGAACGGATTTCTGAATATTATTTACATAACATCGATCATCCTGTTCTTCCTATCCCTGGTGGTGCTTCTTGTTTTTACAAAAGTGGTCTATTTCCCGCTCAAAAAGATTACGGTCGCAGCCAATGAATATGCAGCCGGAAACCTGGCACACAATATCCCGATTACCACCCACGACGAGATCGGCTATCTCGCCAGCACATTAAACTATATGTCCAGCGAGTTAAATGAAATGGAACAGTACCAGCACAATTTCATCGCGAACGTATCGCACGATTTCCGCTCGCCGCTGACCTCCATCAAGGGCTATCTCGAGGCGATTCTCGACGGCACAATCCCGCAGGAACTCTATCATAAATACCTGCACATCGTTATTTCCGAGACCGAACGCCTCAACAAGCTGACCCAAGGCATGCTGACACTCAACTCCCTGGACAGCAAAGGCTACTTAACCCGGACAAATTTCGATATCAACCGGACGATCAAGGATACCGCCGCAACCTTCGAGGGCACGTGCAGCGCGAAAGGCATCACGTTTGACCTGACCTTTGCGGATAGCATCCAGATGGTCTACGCCGATCTCGGAAAAATCCAGCAGGTTCTCTACAACCTGATCGACAACGCGATCAAATTCAGCCACGAGGATTCGATCATTTACATCCAGACCTCCATCCGGTATGAAAAAATCTTCATTTCCGTCAAAGACACCGGCATCGGCATCCCGAAGGACAGCCAGAAGAAAATCTTTGAACGTTTCTACAAGACCGACTTATCGCGCGGAAAAGATAAAAAGGGCACCGGGCTGGGGCTTGCGATTGTCAAAGAGATTATTCAGGCACATGGGGAAAATATCGACGTTGTCAGCACCGAGGGCGTGGGGACGGAATTTATTTTTAGTCTGCCGAAGGCGACGGCGCTATAGCAAATTGAAACTGTCCAATCCCTTCGCAATTACAGCAAATCTTCCATCTGGCATCCCAGTGACCGTGCAAGCGCACGCACGGTTTCTGCGGATGCTTTTTGAATCTTCTTTTTTCCCTGTTCATACTGCTGAATACTCCGCAGCGTAACCCCCGATTGCTCTGAAAGATCCTTTTGGGTATATCCCGCCATCTTCCGGATCCGCCGCAACGCGTTTTTCCCCTGCTCTTTTCTTCGAATGATTCTGTCTGCCGCCTCAACAAATTTATCCTCCGGAGCTTCATGAAGTGCCGGATACATTTCCACAACCTCCCGGACCGGAAGCCCTGCTTCAATTTCCTTAAATTTCTTCTCACTGTACCACTGATAATACGCCAGTATCCAGCCACTCCAATACTCTCTGGAACAGGTAAATTCTACCTGCGGTTCCGGCAGTTCGTCCTTTTTTCCCGCTTTTCGAAGCACTTCCTCCGCAAGCTCCGTTCCAGAAAAGCCGCTCACTACTCTTGGTACACCTTCCCCAAATTTTTCTGCATACCCGGTTGTAAGAAACAATTTCCAAAAATCTTCCAGATCCATCCCACAGGCATTGACCGCATAATCTGTCATTTCCCCCAGATTTCTCATCGCATCATCCAGATATTCAATCCCATAAGCGCTCATCCTCAGCCGACACCTCCCCTCGAATCAAATCCCGCATATAAATACCGTCGATATCATCCTCTTCCACCTTTTTCCGGTATGCATTTCTAGCTTGCTCATCTCTGGCTCTTCGTTTTACATAATATTCCACTGAATCTACTCCTTCATAAGAAAGAAAGTGTATCGCCTGAAATGCCTTCTGACTCTTTAATACATACTGCTCTCCCAATTTTCCCAGCCGCATCGCATACGAAAGCTGCTCTAACGATATTTCATTATTTACAAACGCCCTTGCAAATGAAAAATACGAATCATCCGCCCGGTACCCAATCACCACATCATATCCGTCCACATCCGGGAGGAAATGTTCCAGCAGCCACTCTCTTCCCCGTTTCATGACCGCCGAAGAAAGGCGGATTTTCCGGTATTTCATCAAAATCGCCAGCCAATGAAGAACGCTGTAGTGCTTCTCCATCAAATTTAAAATCAAAAGACCGGTTTCATCCATTTCATACTGCTTCACATAGCCGTCCTCCCGCTCGGCGCACGACCACTCCTTCGCCAGTTCCAGACTCTCCGTACAATAAAAGCCCTGTCCGTAGTCATTATAGACCTTTCCCTGACCATACATAGGAGTAGAAATAATTTCCAAGGAACCGTGATATAAAATTTTTCTCATTCTGAGGCAACCTCCTTATCTATTATGGGAGCAAGTAGAAACATGGGGTATATAAAAAATAGATTCGTTTTAATGAAAATAACTCTATAGAGATATTTTTATTAATATTATATCTCTATAGAGTTATTTAATCAATTTTTATTTCAGATCTTAAAAAGTTATGCCACGTTACAGTACGCACCTTACACAAACTGTAACTGTCCTTTCACGATGTTTCGAATTACACCTACCGCGCCTCTTCCCCCGGAAAATGCGCGTCGGACCGCTTCAGAATCTCCCGGGCAGTCTTTGTCTTACCCAGACCGCCAAAGGTACAACGCAATTCCAGCGGCAGCGACAGACCGATCTCATAGATTGCGCCTATTGTCTCATCCAGCGGGATCACCTTGTCATAACCTGCCAGAATCATATTGGCGCTGGCGAGCGCATTGCTTCCTCCCATGATATTTTTGCCGAGGCACGGCCATTCAACACGGTTTCCAACCGGATCGCAGGCAAGTCCTGTGATGTTCTGGAGTCCTACAGACGCCGCATCCATACAATTTTCGATGGTTCCGCCCATCATCGCCGTGAGTGCCGCCGCTGCCATACCAGAACCGGCACCGCACTCTACCTGACATCCTGCTACTTCCGCCGAAAACGTCGCTTCCTCTGCGAAAAAGACACCGACCAGACCCGCAACCAGAAGTCCCTGTACTACCGTTTCTCTCGGAAGTGACAGCGCCCGCGCCAGTCCGATGACCGTTCCCGGCAGGCATCCGCAGGAGCCACAGGTCGGTGCTGCTACGATCACGCCCATGGAACTCTTGCTTTCCATCACCGCCGTGATACAGCGGATGATCTCATTGACAATCGGATCCGGAATCAGGCGTCCTGCCTGTTCGGCTGCTGCCACCTTGCTGACCTGCTCGCCCAGAATACGGTCCTGATATTTCGTCCCGGCTAATCCCGTCTCAACCGCCTGTTCCATGACCGACAAGAGCTGTTCCATCTGACGGTATACGGCTTCTCTCGACTGACCGCCCCGACAAGCTTCATATTCCAATGCATACTCCCAGGACTCCATCGGATGCTCTTTCGCATAATC
>ERZ791895.1231-NODE-1231-length-10744-cov-2.636168_pt1 | contig 10744 bp, 10 predicted proteins | sample MGYA00510153_ERZ791895 | MGnify/ENA primary metagenome ERZ791895 (study PRJEB30046, sample SAMN00792064) | human gut metagenome | study: EMG produced TPA metagenomics assembly of the A metagenome-wide association study of gut microbiota in type 2... | reverse complement strand
TGGTGACGCTGTTCCGCGATGTGATGGACATAGAACAGAAGGTAATCATTACGCCGGAGTTTAAAGACATCACGAATAACGATATGCATGTGATCGAAGCGATCGGGATTGGTGAACCGAAAAATATGTCATCGATTGCCAGAGAACTGTCCGTTACGGTGGGAACGCTCACGATTGCCATGAACAGCCTGGTCAAAAAAGGCTATGTGGAACGAAGCCGGGGACTCGAGGATCGGCGGGTCGTATATATTTCTCTTTCAGAGCGGGGCAGAAAAGCGTATGGGCATCACGCCCGGTTCCACCGGGAGATGATCGAGAGCCTGACAAGCGATCTGTCGGAAGATGAGATGCAGACGTTGGTAAAGGCGCTGATGAAGCTGAATCAGTGGTTTAGGAGTAAGGATGGGCAGCGGTAAAAAGAATGGATGTAGTCTGCACTGGATGGAAACAGGTGTGAAAGACAAAAACGGTTGCGAAAACCGTGAAGCAACTGCTGCGAGGAGAATACAAGGAGGTACATTATGAAGAAATTTATGGTAATGGCAGCTGGTCTTATGATGGCAGCTGTTCTGGGCGCATGTGCGCCGACGGCAAGAAATACAGGAGAAACCAGCGAACATGGAACTGCCCCGGCAGGTGCGGCGCAGCAGGAGACTGTAGACGGCGTGGCTGAGAAAGAAAGCATGGTGGTAACGGATGCAGATCCGACGGTAACCGTTTGCGTATATTCTGTAAAATCTGATAAGAGCGGCTTAAAACAGAATATGGATGGCATTGACGGCGATGAGCTGGATGCACAGGAACTGCTTGATAAGATGGCAGAGGTGGGCGTCATTGAAGAGGGAATCACCGTGGATAAATTTGAGCAGAAGGACGGTGCCCTGACGCTGGATCTCTCCTCCTTAAAGGAGTCCTCTGACAAGCTGGTTGTCATGGCCATTGCCAATACATTTATCCAGAACTACGAGGCAAAGACGCTGGAGTTGAGCGTAGCAGGCGAGAAGATCGGCGACGGTCCGATGAGCTTTGAGAAGAATTACAAGAAAGTAAACTAAAGCATGAAAATGCGAAAAGAGCGGGATCCCTGAAGTCTGCGGATGCATACAGGGAGATACCGCTCTTTTTCTCTTATACGTGCAATTTCTCCGTCATCAGCCATGTTTGAAAATACGGTTTGATGACCCGGAAGGAAGCGCCGTCCATGTTCAGGATGAACTGGTGGAAGCTCTTGGCGTTGAATTTGTTTCCAAGTACCTCCTCGGCTTCCTGGCGCATGGTCAGGATTTCCAGATAGCCGGTATAGTATTTCAGGTAATTGCCCGGATTATCAATGATTGCCAGGTATATCTCGCGCGCGGATTCCGGATCCGTAAATCCGTAGGAATTTTCCAGATAACTGGTGGTTGTGGCGAGATCCCAGCCATCATAGTGGATGCAGATGTCGAGAAGCGCGTACAGCCCGTAGCTGCTGGCTTCGCTGCAGCGCATCAGCGGTTTGACCGCTTCCGGCAGTCCGTTGTCGAAGGAGTAGGCGTACAGTTCGCTGTAGAGTCCCCAGCCTTCGTTGTAGCCGCCGCAGGCAAGAAGCCGCCGTACCGGAACCGGCTCCCGGTCATTGAAATAAGCCGACTGGTAGAGATGCCCCGGATAGCCCTCGTGCGCCAGCATGGTGTAGAGGTTCTGCTCAGTGCTTGCTTTTTCGTTGATGTAAATGGTGTTGGAACCGTCGGAATCGATCGGCGGTACGAGGAAAAACGCCGGGGACAGGGAAGATTCCAGCGCTTCCGGGACGTATTTGATCGCGTAGGAGGTATCTGTAAGCGCCGGGAAATCATCCTGAATCTGCGTCTGTAAATTCTGAAGGATCTCATCCGGATCGGAGAGTGTGATGGCAGAGTCGGTCATCTGCCGGACGAGTTCCGGATGTTCCTTTAAGCGGACGCGGATTTCGGATAAATCTGCCTGCATCTGCTTCTCAATCCGCGTTTTGAGCGCATCGACCGAGGAATCTGTGCCGGTCAGCGCCGCCGCAAGATAGGCATAATACTCCCTGCCGTGTTCGTAGGTGCTAAGTCCTCCTGCCTCCGGATGGGAGCCCTTGAGCGATTCCAGTGCTTTAGAGAGGTTTGTATATGCCGGGATAAAGTGTTCCTTTAAAATGGTCAGATGTTTTGCTTTGTAGGACGCCTTTTCTGCATTGCTTAAGCCCTCAACCGCATTTAAGCGGGAGGCAAATGTTTCCGTCAGCAGGCTGTTTTCCGGGCGGATGAGGTAGCTTTTACAGGATTTTAAAATCCGGTCGATGGTGTCGTCGGACGGTGCGAGACCGGCGTCTGCCTGCGCCTGTTCATACGCTGCGAGCTGCTTGTAATATGTGTCGATCTGCGAAAGCAGTGCCAGGTAATGGTCGATGTCGGCACGGTTGTAAAATGTATATTCGGCTAATAAGGTCGGAAGTTCCGCCTGCGTGCCGATCAGGGCGCTTAACGGCTGATTGTAGAGTTCCAGTCCCTTCGAGCCGGCTTCCGTCTCCAGTGTGTCCTTCATCATCCGGTAGGTGAAGAGCTGGTCGGAGGTCAAGAGAGAGGTATCGAAGGAAGAAAGTTCCTCAAGAATGGCCGCGTTTTCCTCGGAATCTTTTTGAAGCTGTTCCAGGGAATATTCTGGAAATTTCATCTCCGGTTCGGTGATACCGTAATTTTCCGGATTCCGGACAAGAAAATGAAGGGAGAGCGGATCATCCTGCACGCTTTCTTGAAACTGGTGTGCCAGAAACGCATCAAAACGCGCCTGTTCGCTGGCAGCATCGGACGATGCATTGGAAGGAGAACCAGTCTGCCCGGAAGCGGCGTAGGATTCGGCGGGGGTCCCTGAGCCGGAAGAACCAGCGCATCCGGAGAGCGCCAGGGCAGCAGCTGCAGCGATCGCGAGCGCTGTGCGCGGCAGGGGCGGGAAGGAAAAGCGTTTCTGCATAATATAGTACCTCCAAAACAAATATATATGTCTGCAAGTATACCATACTTGACAAAGGGATGCAAAACAGATAGACTTAATCTATATATTTATATATGAAGAAAAGGCAGAGAAAAGAAGGTGGCTTGCCTTTAATCGCAGATGGAAAACCATGGGCGGTTAGAGGCTTTTTTTGTGAAGAACACAATTTAAAGCGCAATTTTAATAAGGAGGGCATGATAAATGTGTCAGAACTGTAAGAAACCTTACTATATAACAACTGCGATTGCCTATACATCAGGCAAACCGCATATCGGAAATACCTATGAGATCGTACTGGCGGACAGCATTGCGCGCTACAAGAGAGCGCAGGGCTACGATGTGCGTTTCCAGACGGGCACCGATGAGCATGGTCAGAAGATCGAGTTAAAGGCAGCTGAGGCTGGCATCACGCCGAAGCAGTTTGTCGATAACGTGGCGGGTGAGATCAAGACGATCTGGGATCTGATGAATACATCCTACGACAAATTTATCCGCACCACTGACGAGGATCATGAGGCGCAGGTAAAGAAGATTTTCAAGAAGCTCTATGATCAGGGCGATATTTACAAGAGCTGCTACGAGGGACTTTACTGTACCCCGTGCGAGTCCTTCTGGACCCAGTCCCAGGTCGTAGACGGCAAATGCCCGGACTGCGGACGTCCGGTACAGCCGGCGAAGGAAGAGGCATATTTCTTCCGTATGAGCAAATATGCGCAGAGACTCATCGATTATATCAATGAGCACCCGGAGTTCATCCAGCCGGTTTCCCGTAAAAATGAGATGATGAACAACTTCCTGCTTCCGGGACTGCAGGATCTGTGTGTTTCCCGTACTTCCTTTAAATGGGGGATTCCGGTTGATTTCGACCCGAAGCACGTTGTATATGTATGGCTGGATGCACTGACCAACTATATCACTGGTCTTGGATATGACTGCGATGGCGAGAGCGGCGAGCTGTTCAAGAAATACTGGCCGGCAGACCTGCATCTGATTGGTAAGGATATTATCCGTTTCCATACCATTTACTGGCCGATCTTTTTGATGGCACTCGACCTGCCGCTTCCAAAGCAGGTATTTGGTCATCCGTGGCTGTTACAGGGCGACGGCAAGATGAGTAAATCCAAGGGAAATGTGATTTACGCCGATACACTGGTTGATTTCTTTGGCGTGGATGCAGTCCGCTACTTCGTTCTGCATGAGATGCCGTTTGAGAACGATGGCGTTATTACCTGGGAGCTGATGGTAGAGAGACTGAACTCGGATCTGGCAAATATCCTCGGCAACCTCGTAAAGAGAACGGTATCGATGACGAACCAGTACTTTGGCGGCGTGGTAGCCGACAAGGGCGTGACGGAGCCGGTGGACGAGGATCTGAAGAAGGTAGTGCTGGAAGCAGTCCGCAAGGTTGATGAGAAGATGGATAAGCTGCGCGTTGCCGATGCGATCACCGAGATCTTCAATATTTTCCGCCGCAGCAACAAATACATTGACGAGACAACCCCGTGGATTCTGGCAAAGGAAGAGGACAAGCAGGATCGTCTTGCAACGGTTCTCTACAACCTGGTTGAGTCTATCACGATTGGTGCGTCCCTGCTTGAATCCTTCATGCCGGAGACCTCGGAGAAGATCTTAAAAGAATTAAATACCGTAAAACGTGAACTGCCACAGATGGATGCATTTGGCCGTTATCCGTCCGGAAATAAGGTGACTGAGGAGCCGGAGGTTCTCTTTGCCCGCCTGAAACTCGACGATGTGATGAAGAAAGTCAAAGTTATCCAGGAAGAGCAGAAGAAGGCAGTTGCTGCAAAGGCAGAGCCGGAGAAGGAAGAGGACGAGAAAGCCGAGGGCATCGATATCGAGCCGAAAGCAGAGATTACCTACGATGATTTTGCAAAACTGCAGTTCCAGGTTGGCGTGATCCTCTCCTGCGAGGCTGTTCCGAAGTCCAAGAAGCTTCTCTGCTCCCAGGTTCAGGTCGGAAGCCAGGTACGTCAGATTGTCAGCGGAATCAAACATTCTTATTCTCCGGAGGAGATGGTAGGTAAGAGAGTTATGGTTGTGACAAACCTGAAACCGGCGAAGCTGGCAGGTATCCTGTCTGAGGGCATGATTCTCTGTGCAGAGGATGCAGAAGGCAAGCTGTCTCTGATGACCACCGAGAAGGATATGCCGGCGGGCGCAGAAATCTGCTAATATCAGATGTGAGATGACTCCCATCTTGCAGCAAGAATATTGAGACATTCTTGAATGGAAATGGAGAAATATAAGTTATATGATATTTGACACACACGCCCATTATGATGATGAGGCATTTGATGAGGACCGGGAGGCGCTACTTTCCGGTCTGGCAGCAGGCGGGATCGGAACGGTTGTCAATGTGGGTGCCGATATGGAGAGCACAAAGACCACCATTGAACTGACGAAGAGATATCCCTTTATCTACGGCGCGGCCGGTGTTCATCCCAGCAGCACGGCAGAGCTTGACGAGGAAAAATTTGCCGAACTCCGTGTATTGGCACAGTCGGATAAGATTGTTGCAATCGGAGAGATTGGTCTGGATTATTACTGGGAAGAGCCGGATCATGAGACACAGAAAAAATGGTTCCACCGCCAATTAAATCTGGCGCGGGAATTAAAACTTCCAGTCATCATCCACAGCCGCGACGCGGCGAAGGATACGCTCGATATCATGAAGGAAGAGCACTCCGGGGAGATAGGCGGTGTGATTCATTGCTTCTCCTATGGAAAAGAGATGGCGGCAGAGTATTTAAAGATGGGCTTTTACTTAGGCATCGGCGGCGTACTGACCTTCAAGAACGCGAAAAAGCTTCTGGAAGTAGCCGAGATGGCGCCGCTCGACCGTCTGGTACTCGAAACCGACTGCCCCTACCTCGCTCCGGTTCCCAACCGCGGCAAACGCAACTCCTCACTGAACCTGCCATATGTGGCGGAAAAGCTGGCAGAAATCAAGAAATGTACACCGGAAGAGATCGTCCGTGCGACTGAAGAGAATGCGCGGAGGCTGTACCGGTTAATGTAAAGAAGAGAGGAGGAATCTGGCTGGGTGGTGTCTCGGTCAGGTTCCGGACTCCGGGAAAGGATTTTCGGAATGGATCTTGGAAACCCGAAGAATACAATCGAAGTAATACAGAAATACAATTTTGCCTTCCAGAAAAAATTCGGTCAGAATTTTCTGATTGATACGCACGTGCTGGACAAGATTATCTCAGCGGCGGGCATGACCAAGGAGGACACCGTCCTGGAAGTCGGTCCTGGCATCGGTACGATGACACAGCGCCTTTCACAGGCGGCAGGACAGGTCATCGCCGTGGAGATCGACACAAATCTGATTCCGATCTTAAAAGATACGCTTCAGGACTGCGAAAATGTAACTGTTATCAATGAAGATATTTTAAAGATTGACATAAAAAAAATGGCGGAAGAAAAAGGCGGCGGACGTCCGGTTAAGGTCGTGGCGAACCTGCCGTACTATATCACGACCCCGATCATCATGGGGCTGTTTGAGAGCGGCGCGCCGATCGACAATATTACGGTTATGGTGCAGAAAGAGGTCGCAGACCGGATGCAGGTTGGTCCGGGCTCGAAGGATTACGGCGCGCTGTCGCTGGCGGTTCAGTATTATGCCGAGCCATACATCGTGGCAAATGTGCCGCCGAACTGTTTCATTCCGCGTCCGAATGTCGGCTCAGCGGTCATCCGTCTGACCCGCCATGCGAAGCCGCCGGTGGAGGTAAAGGATAAAGATTTAATGTTCCGTCTCATCCGCGCGTCCTTCAACCAGCGCCGGAAAACCCTGCAGAACGGGCTTTCCAACGCGCAGGATCTCTCCTTTAGCAAGGAAGAGATCGCAGCCGCAATCGAGTCGCTGGGACTTTCCCCGTCCGTGCGCGGCGAGACGCTGACGCTGGCGCAGTTTGCAGCGCTTTCGGATGTGCTTGGGAAATAGAAATTGGATAAGAGAAATATAAAAAAGTCCCATCCTTATGCAGATTCAAATCTGAAAGGATGGGACTTTTTGAATTTTTTGCTTTTTTAAAATTATTCCGACAATAAAATCCGGTCATTATCCAGCGCGTGGCCTGCGCCGGTCTTGAAGCGGGCGATCAGATCCTCGACAGTCATGGAAGCGCGCTCTGCGCCGCCGACGTCGAGCACGATATTTCCGTTTGCCATCATGAGCGTGCGGTTTCCGAGCTCCAGAGCCTGGTTCATATTGTGGGTGATCATCAGGCAGGTGATTTTCTCCTCAGCAACGATATTTTTCGTCAGCTCCAGTACTTTTTCAGCTGTTCCCGGATCGAGGGCGGCAGTGTGCTCATCGAGCAGCAGAAGCTTCGGCGTGATGAGGGTTGCCATGAGCAGGGTGAGCGCCTGGCGCTGACCGCCGGAGAGAAGTCCGACCGGCTGGGTCATCCGGTCTTCAAGCCCCATATTTAAGAGGGAGAGGCGTTCGCGGAACGCATCCTTATCTTTCTTGGAAATGCGGGAAAATGGCGATTTCCCCTTTGCGGTCCGCAGATAGGCGAGGGCAAGATTTTCTTCGATCGTCATGCCCGGCGCCGTTCCCTTTAACGGGTCCTGGAAGAGGCGGCCGACCATCAGGCTGCGCTTGTGCTCCGGCATATAGGTGATGTCCTCGCCGTCCAGCTCGATAAAGCCGTCATCGACGTAGAAGCTGCCGGCAATCGCATTGAACAGGGTCGATTTTCCGGCGCCGTTGGAACCGATGATTGTCACGAAATCGCCGTGATCCAGATGCAGGGACAGCCCGGAGAGCGCCTGTTTGGCGTTGACAGTTCCCGGATTAAAGGTTTTTGATATCGACTGAATATTTAACATGCTCCGTGTCCTCCCTTCCGGCGTGCCGCTGCATTTTTACGTGTCTGGAATGCCGCCCATTTCCGGATCGTCGGAAATGCGATTGCCAGCGCTACGATCACAGCGGTGACCAGTTTCAGCCCCTGTACAGGCATGATTTTTGTATACAGGACGATAGCGTAGATAAAACGGTAAATAATCGAACCGATGACGGTGGCGATGACACCTCTTGCTACGCCGCGGCGTCCGAGGACGGTTTCACCGATGATCAGGCAGGCAAGACCGATCACGACGATACCCGTGCCGCCGTTGATGTCGGCGGTATTCTGGTACTGACCGACCATTGCGCCGGAGAGTGCGGTCAGCGCATTGGCGATGCATAAGCCGACTGTAATGGTAAATGTCGGGTTGATCGAGGAGGCGCGCACCATGTCAATGTTGTTGCCGGTTGCCCGGATGGAGAGTCCCAGACGGGTACCGAGAAAATAGACGAGCAGTGCGCCCGCAAGCACAGTTACGCAGATTGCCAGAAGTGCTTCATACCAGTCACCCCCGATACCGGTTTTCTGAAGCAGGGAAAAGATGGTCTCTGTCTTTAAAAGACTCACATTGGCACTCCAGCCCATTACCATCAGATTGATGGTGTAGAGTCCCATATTGGTGATGATACCGGCGAGAATGGACGGCACGCCGAGACGGGTCTGCTGAAATGCGGTGACAAATCCGGCGCAGATGCCTGCAAGCATGGCAGCCGGAACCGCGAGAAATGGATGCCCTGCCGCAGCCATTGTGACGGATACCGCCGTGCCGAGGACGAAACAGCCGTCCGTCGTCATATCCGCGATGTCCAGTATGCGGAAACTCAAGAACAGCGCCATCGGCACCAGCGCATACAGAAATCCCAGTTCCAGAGCGGTTTGTAAAATATGAAGCATGGGAAATTACCTCCGTAGAATGATCGGTACTCCCAGGGCGTTCATGAGGCAGATGCGCCAGCCGCGTGGTAAGCGGGGGATGCGGCTGGCGTCTGGTCTGTCTTACGGCTCTGAGAGTACATGAAAGTCAGTCAAATGAAAATCAAAGTGCTGCCGGATGAGGGTGTATTAGTCCTCGGTGGTCCTAACCTCTACAACATCGCCAAAATCTTTGAATACAGCTGTGTCGATATTCAGGGCTTTTGCAGTCTCGGTATTTACGGTTACGATGCCGCCTTCTGCGGTGTAGTAGTCTTCCATGCCGTCCATGCCTTCGGTGATTGCCTGATAAGCAAGGTCAGCGGCCTGTGTACCAAGAGCCGTGTAGTTGACGCCGCAGGTGGCAAATGCGCCATTGCGGACGAAGGAATCAGCGCCGGCATAGTGCGGGATGCCTGCATCGGCCAGATCCTTGAAGATAGCCAGCTCAGCTGCCATGATGACATTGTCGGTAGGAGTGAAGACAGCGTCTACTTTGTCAGCAACCAGGGAGGAGGCAGCGGTAATTACTTCGTCGTTGGTATTTGCAGTCTGCTCGGTGTAGGAGATGCCTTTTTCGTCTAAGTATGCCTTTGCATCCGCGATCGGTTTGGTTGAGTTTGCCTCGGATAAGGAATATAAAAGCCCCACATTTTTAACATCTGGGTTTGCGGCAAAAATCATATCCATGATTTTCTCGGTGTTCAGCGCATCGCTGGTACCGGTTACATAGTCGATGCCGGTCAGCTCAGCGGCTTCCGGATCGGAAACAGCGGCGTAGACAACCGGTGTCTGGGTCTGCTGTGCGGATACGGTCGCTACCTGTGCAGCCAGGGTCGCAATCGGGATGATGGCGTCAACACCGTCAGCAACCGCCTGATCACCAATCTGCTTTAAGGTTGTCTGGTCATTCTGGCCGGAGTACAGCTCGTAGTGAATGGTTACATTGTTATCCTCGGCGATTTTATCTAACTCTGCCTCGACTGCATTTGCAATCTCATCAAGGGAAGCGTGGTCGAGCTGTTTGACAATCGCTACATTATAAATTTCTTTGTCCGCGGAAGCTTCCTGAGAGGTTTCAGCGGTGGTGTCTGCTTCGGAAGCGTTGCTGGATGTGCTGGAAGAGCATCCTGCGGTTGTCAGTGTCAGGGCTGCGGTGCATCCAAGTGCAAATAATTTTTTCAGATTCTTTTTCATAGTCATTTTCTCCATTCTTTATTCTTATTTTGATATTTGTTTTGGATGGCAGATGTATCAGTCTGCCTTGCCGGAGCAGAGTAAAGAATGTGTCTGGAAAGAAGATTCTCTTTGGTTTGGCGCCGCGCGCCGTGATGAAAGATTTTACTGAGAATGTTTCCAGAAACTAAAAAACGCCTCTGTCCCCATACATGGGACAAAAGCGTAAACTTCTGCGATACCACCCAAATTGACATTTGTGAAAATGTCCACTCGCTTACACGTACCATCATACGTGCCCCGATGGATAACGGGTGGGGTCCCGTCAGCCCCTACTGAAACAATCGTTCAAGGCTGCCCTCGGAAGTCCATTCACTGACGGTAAGGCGTTCCGTTTCCACCATCCGGAACTCTCTGTGGCGATACATAGGTCAGATACTCCTCTTCCTCATCGGTTTATCTGTGTTCTTCGTTACATGCATTATAAACACACCCAAAAGGATTTGTCAACCATCAAAATCAAAAAGATGCAGGAAAATGAAAAAGAGTCGGTTTTTCCATTGTTTACGGAAAATTTGGAGATGAAGATGTGGACGCTGGCTGTGCGGCAGGAACAGCAAGTTGAAAAAGTTTTTGAAAAAATTTAGAAAAGTAGAAAAAAATAGTTGACATTTAAAAGACTCTCTAGTATAATAACTCATGTCGCTGAACAAGAGCGAACATGAGAATCACAGGATTCCTCAGGATGCCCAGATAGCTCAGTTGGTAGAGCAGAGGACTGA
>ERZ791895.1223-NODE-1223-length-10788-cov-2.552036_pt1 | contig 10788 bp, 8 predicted proteins | sample MGYA00510153_ERZ791895 | MGnify/ENA primary metagenome ERZ791895 (study PRJEB30046, sample SAMN00792064) | human gut metagenome | study: EMG produced TPA metagenomics assembly of the A metagenome-wide association study of gut microbiota in type 2... | reverse complement strand
ACACCCTGAAGTTTATTCAGCTGATGCAGCTAATATGGCTGAGAGGAAATAAAGAAATTTCCAAAAAAGAATTGATAGATGCAATGTATGACAGAAGAGACGTTGCAGATCCCAACAACAGTATTAATAACCTTTTTCATCAGGTTAAAAAGCATTTTCCGGCAGCAGGGCTTCCGGACTGCGATTACATTACCCGTACAGAAGGAGGATATATGGCAGGTTCAGAGGTTCCGGTAAGAACAGATGTCCAGAGTTTTATGGAGCTGGCACAAGCCGGGGAAACAGAATTGGATGAGGACAAAAAAGCCGGTTATTACTGTCGGGCACTGGAACTGTACAAAGGCGAGCTTCTTCCCGAGATTTCCACGGAAATATGGGTGATTGAGGAGAATCTGAAGCTGAAGATGATTTTTGATACCTGCGTTTACTGGCTGTCAGATTATTTCAGAGACAAAGGGAAGAACGAAGAGCTGGAAGCGCTGTATGAGAAGGCGGTCAGTCTGTTTCCATATGAAAACTGGCAGCTGGCTCAGATTGAGGCTCTTTTGGCAAAGGGAGAAAATGAAAGAGCCCTGGAGATTTATCAAAAGATGGTTCAGATGTATTCCGATGAGATGGGGCTGGATCCCACGCCGGAGATGCTGGAATGCTATGAGAAAATCAGCCGGAGATCCCATGACCTGCCGGGAGATATGGAACTTATAAAACGGGAATTATGTGAGAAAAAAGAGGAACGCAGAAAGGGCGCATATTTCTGCGATTACCGGACCTTTACCGAAATATGCCATATTTCAAGAAGAAATATGGAGCGTCTTGGAAAGTCCATTTACCTGATGCTCTGTACTCTGAGCGACTACGAGGGAAAGGCGATCCGGAATCCGGAAAAGCTGAAGCTTCGCGCGTCAGATCTGGAACAGGTGATTTGCGGATGTCTGAGAGAGGGCGATACCTTTACCAGATATAATCAGTCTCAGTACCTGATTATGCTGGTTGGAACAAATAAAGAAAATTGTGAGCTCATATATCAGAGAATCAAAAACCGTCTGAGAGATCAGATCCACACAAAGGCCTCCATCAGCTATACGGTGGCGTCGCTGGCAGATTTACATGGAATTTAAAAAGAATATATTGAGATAGAAGAGAAACAGATAAGTGCACAAAAAAAAATCGCTTATCTGTTTTTTTTTATAATTTTTTCGAAAAAATAATTAATTTTTAAGAGTTTCTTTAAGAATGCATTTGGTAAAGTTTTATACATAAGAGGTGAGCAAAATGAGGACAGTCGTTTACAATCTGTTTGCCCCTAATCTGATTTGTATCGGAATTGACGGGGGAAATAATGGGGAATACAGCGGACGGATTTGGCATCAATATTCAGATGAGCCTCTGTCCTTTCAAGGAACTATAGAGATGGTTCGGTTTATAGAAGATCTGTTTAATCAATGGAATTTTCCACAGAGTTCTACAGACAGCCGTTCCTTTTCAGCTAAGAAACCCGTTGCCGGAGAAGAACATAGGAAAGGGGTCGAACTTCAAATGGATGCATCACGTTTACACAATAAAAATGGAGGAAAAGGAACCTTTATTGTACATGTCCGGTATCGGCAGAACGCAACTTGGCAGGGAGATGTTATCTGGGCAGAAAAAAATGAACGTCAGGGATTTCGCAGTGCGCTGGAGCTTCTGAAACTGATTGACAGTGCGTTAGACGGCGAAGAAGGGGAGGAAGCGGAAAATGGTTAAAACAGGAAGACAGAAGAATAGAAAAATAAAGAAGAGGGAGGGATAACTGACAATGGGAAAAAATTCCAGGATGCAAAATCACATAAACGAAATAAAAAGAAAAACCCAGTATTTTTGGAGCCATAAAGGAAAACGGTTCTGTGCAGCAATGCTTTGCGCCAGTATGGTTATGGGAAATGCCGGAAGTATTGCGAATGCATCTAATGTGATTGTTTCCGGAGAAAGCAGTCTGGCAACTCCCAGCAATACCGTTGACACAGCAACACCGTCAAATGGAAATGAGCTTCATCGTTTCCAGCTGACAGGAGAAGAGCTGTATGAAGCTTTGCAGAATGCCATTGCCGGAGATGCACGGGCAGATGTGGAATTCACAGGCGGAAGTAGCGCAGAATATGAAGACTTTTTCCTGGAGCCGGGCGATTATTATGAATTAAATCTGGAAAACGGGAAAAAGGGAAATCGGACAGAACTGAGAATCTTTGCAAGAATCGAAGAGAGTGAGCTGGTTGAAGGCGAACGTGATGATTATGTAATAGACGGCACAGAAGAGCTGATGTTACTGGCAGTCAATCGTTCTGAGAAGGATCAGAAAGTCACGGTTGCAGTTGACGAAAAGCACACACCGGAATTTGTGATACCGGTAAATGTAAAGTCTGATGCAGAGCTGATAACATCACCTTCCCCTGTGATTGATACAACAAAAACAGGTGAGGAAGCTGAGACAGCAACACCTTCCAACGGAATGCCGGCCACACCTTCTGACAGTGAGGAAGTGGAAACAGAGATTCCGGAGGAAAAGCCGGCAGATGAGCTGGAGGGCGAGATTTATGAGCTGACCAGCGTGGAAGAGGGAACGGCAGTTGGTTTTCTGACCACAACAGGAAGCCTGGGGCTGGATGATATGTCTCTGATAGCTACAGATTCCAATGCACTGACCCGATACAGTATGCCGGTAGACGGCGCGGAAAATATTCTGGTAGACGTGACAGCCAAGAGAGGAACACTTCCTGAAGGCGCAGAGCTGAGAGCCACATATCTGACAGAAGATGGAAATGAATATCAGGATGCAAAGAATGCCCTGGATGAAGCCAATGAAGAATATGGCGGAATGATGGCTCTGGACATCGGCTTCTGGCTGAATGATGAAGAGATAGAACCGGCAGCAGGAAGCGAGGTTCAGGTGAAAATCCGCATGGATGGAAACCTTCTTCCGGACGATGTGGATGTGGGAACCCTGAAGGTTCAGCATCACGCAGAAACGGATCAGGGAATCCGGGTAGAAACTGTGGCAAAGGCAGTGACTGTAGAAACAGAAGACGAAGCAGCAGTACCTATGACCATGTCTCTTATGAGCCTGAACGCAGATGCGGTTCCGGTTGACGAGGAAATCCTTGATGATGTGATTATCGAGGAGGCGGATCCGGAAAACCCGGTTGAGACAATTATGGATACGGTCAACGCAGAGCCTGGAACGCTGAAGGTCATTGAGACAGCCGGCGAGGCGACTGTGGTTGAGACGGCGTTTGTGGTGGACGGGTTCTCGAAGTTCACGATAACGTGGGAATCTTGGGAAAACAGGAGATATGTAACAGTTAAATATGTTGAGGGAGACAGATCCGGTCCGGAAATTTATCTTAATCCTGAAATGAATGGTGAGAGTGTTCAAGTATCTAAAAACTTTAAAATGTCAGACTATATTGTATCATCTAGTGATTACCAGTTTCAAAAAATAGTTCTGCTTAGCAACTCTGATGGAACATTTGAAACAACGGATCCGTCTGATATTTTCGGGAGAAGATCAAACGGAAGCTACAAGCTATTTTATAAAAATCAGCAGGGAGGCGAGAGTGAGGTTCCAGATGGATCAGTCATCTATCTGATATATGATAAGATACAGCCGCTGCCGACCTTCCAGGGAGAAGATACGAGTGATCTGATTCAGATTCAGTTGTTTGATTACTATGAATATGAAAAAGGTATCACAGATAACTTCGTATTCGGAGGAGATGGCTATACACAGAACGGTGGAGGTGTAAAGCAGGGACTGGTAAAGCCATTACTAGAAAATGGATATCCGGTATTGAAAGAAGATAACAAATCTTTGAGCGGTCTTTTTTCAGAAAATGGAGAATATGTGGAGAGCGGAAGCTACCGTAATGCAAATTATCTTCTTCAGCAGAACCCAGAGGACTATGCTTATTATTACGACAGCAATACAAACTTTGCATCTGTAGATGAGAATGGAGATTTCGTACTGTATGAAACGGCACGTTATCCAGATGAAACGACCCCTCCAAGCGAACCGAAGTTTTTGCCATACAATACCATTATCAATAAGGTAACCACACTTGAAAATGCATACGACGGTGATCCAGACAAAGGAGAACGATATAGAGAATATGCTATCGGAAATGGAGAAACAGAGAATTTCGGCTTTGGAATGACCATTGATTTTGATTTTATTATGCCGAAGGATGGAAAAATTAACGGCAATGACATGGTTTTCAATTTCCAGGGTGATGATGACGTATGGGTGTTTATCGACGATGTTCTTGTACTTGATTTAGGAGGCGTTCACGACAACTACGAGGGAAGCATCAATTTCCAGACAGGCGCCGTTTACGTAGAAAAGGTGAATGAAACAGGCGCTCCACAGAACACAACCATCAGAGCCATGTTCCAAAAGGCAGGGAAAAGCTGGGATGCTTCTGATTATAAGAACCATGAATTGAAGTTCTTCTATCTGGAACGAGGAAGAGGAGGATCAAACTGTACTATAGAATTTAATATGCCGCCGATTCCAAAGGGAACGATCAATTTCCAGAAAGAGATTGCCTACACCAACGTAAAGGACGTTTCCGATATTGATTTTAAATTCAAAACATTTGTAAATTACGGAGGAACTTCTTCTGAAAGAGAGTATGAGCTTTATACAGGACCATACGAGGTTTATGACGCATCGGATTTTGATAATCCTGTCAGAACAGGAAGAACTGCAGAGGACGGAATTATTTTGCTGAAGGACGATCAGATGGCTCGTCTGACCGATTCTGCTATCCAGGCGACCAGTAAATACTACATACAGGAGATAGAGGCCACCAGTGATAAGTTCGACGTTTCCATTGATGGCGTAAACGTAGAAATCATATACGAGGATGGTTCTACAACAGAAGAGAAGGGTGTTGAGACAGATAAATTATCTGTTGACAACAATCCTTATGTAGTATTTAAAAACTCAGTGTCAGCAGATAATATGTTCAATCTGAGAATTGACAAAGTAATGTCAGATGGTTCAAGGCCGGATGCAGAGTTCCCAATTCAGGTTTTATTAGGTCTGGAGGATAAGAAGCCCTACACAGGAGAGTATCAGGTGTGGGAAGATGGCAGACAGGTAAGGACAGAGACTGCATCAGAGGAAGGAATCTTAACCTTGAAGGCAGGCCAGTACGCTGTTATCACCGAATTAATGGGTGGAAACAAAATCACAGTTCAGGAAACGGAGTATGGCGGGCGAAAGGCTCCTGACTATACGATGACAGGGCCGCTGGCAGAAGAACCGGTTGTAACAGAGAACAATATTTCTGGTATTGCAGAAGAAGGAAAAAATTTAGGCGATAAGCCGGAGGTAAAAGTAACCGTTACTAACTACCCATTGCCTGGTCTGACAGTAAGAAAAACCGTCAGTGGAAATATGGGTGACAGGAACAGAGAGTTTGATTTTACTGTTCAGGCACAGAATTCCAAAGGGGAAGCGGTATCTGTAGACGGTACTTACGAAGGAATAACTGTTGATAAAGATGGTCAATTCAAATTAAAGCATGGTCAGTCTCTGGTGATTCCGGAACTGCCATACGGAGTAACCTGTACAGTAACAGAAAGCATTCCGGAGGAGGAAGGCTACACTACTACAGTAAAAGTAGATGGCGATGAGGAGAAGAGCAGCAAAACAGTAACAGTAGAAAATATGAATACTGCTGCAGTAATCGACTTTACCAATACAAAGACACTGAATGTACCAACCGGAATCTTCACAGACAACCTTCCATATCTGGTAATGCTTGCTATGGCAGCCATCGGCCTGACAGGTTTTGGCCGAAGCAGAAGGCGGGTGAAAAAATCTCGGGACGATGATTAAAAAGGAGAGTTCTGCTTATGAGTGCAAAGAACATGGATGACATCGCGGAACTTTTCAAGGGAATGAGATTCCGAAAGAAGCTGCTTGGCGGTGTAAGCGAGATGGATGTGTGGAAGAAGCTGGAACAGCTTCAGAAGGAATACCGTTCTGCATATGAAATTCAGCAGGAGCGATACGAAGCTCGTTTGCAGGAAAGGGATGAGGAGATTGCTTCTTTGAAAAAGAAGCTCTCCGAGGGCCCTGCCCATGAGTAAACAAAAGAAAGAAAAATCAAAAGAACCGTTGACTCCGGAACGTGTTATACGGGCCAGAATCCACAGACTGGCAGACTGGAGTGAAATTACTTCGTTCTTTATCAAGCTGACCTGGATGATAGTTTTCATGGTTTTGCTGTTTGGAGTGTTCTTTGGAGTCACTCCCATGAAAAACAATGATATGTCACCGAGAATCAGCTCAGGAGATGTACTTTTGTATTACCGGCCGGAAAAAAACTTCCATTCTCAGGATGTAGTGGTATTTGAGAAGGATGGAAAGCAGTATGTGGGACGAATCGTTGCCAAAGGCGGCGACAGTGTGGAGGTAACAGATGATTCCACACTGAAGATTAACAACAGTGCCGTATTTGAATCAGATATCTTTTATCCAACTCCAAAATATGGAGATGAGGTTGCCTATCCGGTAGTGTTGGAAGAAACTCAGTATTTTATTCTCTGTGATTACCGAAACGGCGCAAAGGACAGCCGCTATTTCGGAGCAGTCAATCAGAGTGAAATCAAAGGAAAGGTTTTGGCGGTGCTCCGGCGCTCCAGCCTGTAAAAGAAGTTTTTGATTTTGTGATTTGAATTATTACCGCGGAAATCGGCAGTAAATAAAAATGAATAAACAAGGAAAGTGAGGATAAATAATTATGAAGAGAAGAATGAATAAGAGAATGGCAGCAGCAACTCTAGCAGGTGCAATGGTTTTATCTATGAATGGAATGGCATGGGCGGCCGAAGTAACAGAGTTTAATTTGACCAAGGAAGTTACTACAGATGGAAAAACCCATGCGCCGAATACTGCTTTCATTTTTACAATAACAGAGGGCAATGAAGGTACTTTGGGAGCAGCAAAGGTTTATGCCGGTGTTCCAGGCGGCTTGACTTTAGATACAGATAATGATTTCAACTTTGCTCCTGGAGCAGATACTTCAGCTACTTACACCAAAACAGGAAAAATCAATGTAAATGTAGATGTATTTGAAAAGCCTGGAGTTTATCACTATCTTGTAACAGAAACACAGGGTACCTATGATGGAATCACCTATGATGTGATTCCAAGACATCTTTACGTATTCGTAGTCAATGCAACAAATGGTTATAAGGTAGAGGCAATTAAGGTAGTAAAGGATGGAGCGACTGCTAAGGAAGATGATTTGAAGATTGTCAATTCTTACGGCGATGGCACATCGGATGATGCTATCCATGATTTCATCATAAAGAAAACTGTAACCGGTAACCAGGGTGATAAAAACAAGGAGTTCTCCTTCACAGTTACGATTGACGGCGATGATGCAGATAAACCAGAAGCAGGCGCTGAGAAGTATATGGCTGTAAAGACATCAAAGACTGGTGGAGAGGAAACTATTCATATTACAGATGGAGTAGCACAGGTGTTTACGTTAATGGACGGCGAGACCCTGCATATTTACGGTCTGTCTGAAAAAGATACATATACAGTAACAGAGACTGATTATTCAGCAGATGGATATACTACTATTGTAAAAGATGATGTAAACAATGATGAGTTTGTAAATATTCCTGCAATAGGTACACCAGGAGAGGATGGCAAGGTTCTGACAGCTGACGGACAGGTTGTAGAATTCATCAACCACAAGGATGTAGGTCCGGCAACCGGCGTTGCAATGACTTTCGCTCCCTACGTTCTCTTAGTAGCAGCAGCAGGCGGTCTGGGCGCAGTGGTACTGGGCAAGAAGAAACGCGAGGATGATGAGATTTAATAAAAGCGAATGACAGAATTTTAAGAAATCATAGATTGTAAAATCTAAAAAAGCTGCTCCGGCAGCCCCGGCTCCCCGCCGGAATGTCCGGCGGGGAAGCATCGGGAGGACAGCGAATGAAAATTCTGGATTAACAGGAGGACAGGAGTGGAAATAGCTGTTAAGCTTGCTAGAATTGGAAATTTTATATTAAGCCTGATAGCCGTGTGCATGATAATTCTGATGCTGGCTTATGGCGGTTATTCCCTCTGGGATAATTACATGATCAACAGCGGAGCCTTCCTGACCAGTGACTTGCTGAAATACAAGCCGCCGGAAAACAGTGGTACCGAGGATAACCTGTCCCTGGAGGAGCTGATGGCGCTGAATCCGGAAACACGGGGCTGGCTTACCATTGATGGAACCCATATTGATTATCCTGTGGTTCAGGGCGAGGACGATATGAAATATGTAAATACGGACATTTACGGAGAGTTTTCTTTGTCTGGCGCTATTTTCCTGTCCTGCTTAAACAGCCCGGATTTTTCAGACCAGTATAATCTGATTTACGGACACCACATGGAAAATGGGGGAATGTTCGGGGATGTAATGGAATTTGTTGAAACAGATTATTTTGAGTCTCATGAGACAGGTACGCTGTATCTTCCTCATAAGACTTATGGAATTACCTTGTTTGCCTGTATTCAGGCAGATGCTTATGACAGGATTATTTATGCTCCTGGAAAGGAATGCGATATGCAGGCGCTGCTGGATTATCTGAAAGAGGAATCGGAGCAGTACCGGGATATTGGAGTAACGGCAGAGGACAGGATTGTGGGAATGTCCACCTGTGTGGATGCAACAACCAATGGCCGTATGATTCTTTTTGGTCGGCTGGAGGAAAAATAAGCACGAAGGAGGTGCAATGAAATAGATATGTATCAGAGATTAAGAAACCTTGTTTTTCATACGCTCGTTCCGGCAGTGCTTGCAGTTTTACTGCTTCCGATTGCAGCATTTGCACAGGAGATATCCTGCACCGCTTCGATTCCTGTAGAGGTTACGGTAAGCGGCAGCAGAATTCCGTCAGATGTTCCGTATAAGCTGAAATTAGAAGCAGTAACATCGAATGCTCCTATGCCTTCGTCTGCAGAGTTGGTGCTGGTAAATGGCGGAAAGTCTTCATTTGGACCGATTACTTATACAGTACCGGGAAATTATGAGTATCGGATTTATCAGAATTCTGAACCTCAGAATCGTTTTACTTATGATAAAAGGGTTTATCAGGTAACGGTTCAGGTATTGAATGATGATAATGGTGGTTTGTTTACTCAGATTTGGGCAGCAGATGAGGAGGCTTCCGGCGAAGAAAAAACGCAGAATATTTTGTTTGCCAACAGCTACAGCCGTCCTGGCGGCGGTGGAGGAGGAGGCGGCGGTTCTTCCTCTGGTGGAGGATCTGATCCCACACCTGGCCCCGGTCCTGGCAATGCAAAAGGTGACGGACTTATAGAAATTGGCGATAATGAAACGCCTTTAGGCGGTTTGACGCAGATTTTTGATGAGGGAGTTCCGTTAGCAGGACTTCCTAAAACCGGTGATACTACAATGCTTTCTTTCTGGATTCTTATGGCAGTATTGTCCGGCTGCGGTATGGCTGCTTTGATGGTATTCAGGAAGCGCATGGATTGAAGCAAATGGAATAGTGGTTGATTTGTGAGGCGGCGGTATGGCCGCCTCGCTTTTTCTGTTTAGGGAATATTTTTTCTGAGTAGGAAAACCATGGAAACCGGTTGACGAAAGGGACTGGAAATGGTTTACTTATGGAAAGGAAAGATTTTATTATGAAATGCAGTCTGGCGAAGGGGTGAAACCGGGCAGATATGAAAATCGGAAACCGGTATCCGGGCAGGCGGAAAGGAAGATTTCTTGAAGAGAGACAGCATGGATTTGGAAGAGAGAAGAAGCCCGAAAAAAGTTGTGTGGCGGATTCTGATGGTTTTGTGTATCGGAGTATTTGCAGTTTCTGTTTTTGGAATTACAGGAACTCTTGTGAATGCCCGTCGTGAGAAAAGTACCTTTGATGATTTGATTGAAATGGCGGAGGAAGGCAATGCGGAAGACAGCCAGGATGTTTCCGGAGATATTGCTGCTTCCGGGACGGAACAGCAGTCAGACGCCGGGAATGGGGACACTTTGGGAAATAGTGTGCAGGAGGAGAAGCCAAAGCGCAATTATGCTCTTTTGAAGGAGAAGAATCCGGATTTTGCCGGATGGCTGCGAATCCCCGGTACAAAGGTGGATTATCCTGTGATGCATACGCCGGATGACATGCAGTATTATATTCGTCGCGATTTTTATGGAAAGAGTTCTGTAAGCGGAACTCCGTTTATTGGTGATTTCTGCGATACGGACAGCGGCAGCATGATTATTTATGCCCACAATATGAAGAATGGAACGATGTTTGGTGAGCTGGATGAGTATGAATCTGAGGCTTATCGTAACAGGCATTCTGTTCTGGAGTTTGATACGCCGGATGAGAACCGCCGTTATGAAATTTTTGCTGCTTTCCGGACGAAACTGGTTTATGAAAATCAGGAGGGATTCCGGTATTATGAATATGTGGGAGATATGACTGAGGACAAGTTTGATGAGTTTATGGGCCTGCTCAGACAGTATTCTTTTTATGATACCGGAAGCTGGCCGGAATTTGGAGATCAGCTGATTATTTTATCTACCTGCAGCTATTATACAGAAGATGGCCGGTTTGTTGTAGTGGCGCGCCGAGTGGAGTAACGGTTGTAGGTTGTCTGCGTGACGAGGTAGAGTTTGTGTCGCGCTGTATGTCTGCGGGGTGAGGTAGAGTTTGTGTCGCGCTGTGTGGCTGCGTGATGAGGTAGAGTTTGTGTCGCGCTGTATGTCAGCGTGATGA
>ERZ791895.1222-NODE-1222-length-10792-cov-43.990966_pt1 | contig 10792 bp, 10 predicted proteins | sample MGYA00510153_ERZ791895 | MGnify/ENA primary metagenome ERZ791895 (study PRJEB30046, sample SAMN00792064) | human gut metagenome | study: EMG produced TPA metagenomics assembly of the A metagenome-wide association study of gut microbiota in type 2... | reverse complement strand
TCCTGTCTGTAATTTCAAACAGTTCCTTCATTTTATGAGAAATGTAAATAATCCCCACGCCCTCACGTCTCAGCTTCCGCATGATTGCAAACATGCGTTCCACCTCTGAATCCGTCAGCGAGGAAGACGGTTCGTCCATCACCAATATTCTGGCGTTAAGGGACAACGCTTTGGCTATCTCCACCATCTGCTGCTGGGCCACACTCAGGCTGCGCACCGGTACGGACGGAGAAATTTCCAACCCTACCCGCTTTAAAATTTCAACACTTTCCTGCTCCATTCTCTTCTTATCCACCAGACCTGCCGGACTTTTTATTTCCCTGCCCAAAAACATATTTTCAGCAATGGACATGTGAGGAACCAGTACCAACTCCTGATGGATAACCGCAATTCCTGCCTCCTGGGCATCTTTTACTCCGTTAATCTGGGTCTTTTGGCCATTTATAATGATTTCACCCCTGTCCGGGATATAAATTCCGCCCAGCACATTAATCAGAGTGGATTTACCAGCACCATTCTCTCCCAGCATTCCATGGATTTCACCCGATTCCAGCTCAAAATCAATGTTATCCAAAGCAAGTACGCCGGGGAATGTCTTTCTGATATTCTTCATTTTCAGTAATATCTGATTCACCAATGGTTCCTCCTTTTCCACGTATGAAAGATTGAAAGGATGCTCCAAACAAACCGGGCTGCCCAGCCCCGTGTTTCACAGATTGGACAGCCCAGTTTGACTCCGTATTCACTTGCTAATTACTGCCAGCCATCCAGTCCATATTCTGCCACATTATTCTTGTCAATCAAAAACGTAGGAACAAGTATATTCTTTTCCACACTTTCTCCACTCAGAATCTTATAGGCAACTGCCACTGACTCTTTACCGATATTAATGGGTGACTGAGCTGCTGTGGCTTCCATGGTTCCCTCGGAAATTGCCTGTTTACCCATGGGCTGGCCATCTACGCCGTATACAAGGACATCCGTTTTTTTCTGAGATTCCAAAGCCTGAACACATCCGATTGCTGACGGATCATTGATTGCATAAAACGCGCCTAAGTCCGGATTTCCCTGAAGCACATCCTCCGCGATTCCCAGAGATGTGGCGGTATCGCCCTTGCCGTCTATCTCTGAAACAATCTTAAAGTATCCGGCAGCCTTATCTTTGAAACCGTTCTGGCGCTTGATACATGCCTCTGCGCTGGGTGATGTAAGGATACAGACTTTAGAACCCTCCGGGAGCTTCTTCATCATATCTTCCGCAACCAGTTCTCCTGCATAATAGTTATCTGATACGATTATGGTATTGACAAGGTCCACATCATATACATCCGTGTCAAAATTCACAACCGGAACTCCTGCCTTGCTACACTGTTCAAGGGAAGATTTGATGCTGGCCGAATCAATCGGGCACAGGAAAAGAAGGTCAATTCCCTGGGTCAGCAAATCTTCCACCATGGAAATCTGTTTTTGGGCGTCATTCTGAGCGTCTATGACAATCAGTTCATCCCCGTTCTCATTGACCACTTCTTCTATGGCTTCCTGAATCGCATGGAAAAACGGATTGTTCATCGTAGTTGCCGCAAACCCAAACTTATAATGCTCCTTATTCCCATTCTCCTTCACTTCCGCACTGGACTCTTTCGCAGCTTCTTTTGCAGATTCTGCCGCCTCCGCCTTCGTTTCTGCATTTGCTTCTACTTTTGTCTCTGCCTGAGTCTGAGCCGCCGTGGATGTCTCCCCTGTTTTTCCTCCGGAACACCCTGCCAGAGAAACCCCCGCAATCGTCAATAAAAGTAATGCCGCCAATACCTTTCTTTTCATCTGCCATCCTCCTAAAAATTCCTCGGTTTAAAAAGTTACTCCTTCTCCTGTTGTATCGCATCTCTGGTGATTTTAAACCGTTCCTCTGCTTTTCCCTCCATCCGTTTGGCAACCAGCATATACAAGCAGTCCAGCATGACCATCTGCGTAACTGACGCGCAGGATGGTTCTGAGCCAAAGTCAGCCTCATCATTGTTCACAGTCCTGAGAAGAATATCCGCTTCTTTCTCCAGCGGAGTATTCTGGTAACTGGTAACCCCGATGATACTGCTTCCTCTGGCAGCTGCCCTTCTGATACTTACCAATATGGACCTGCTTCGTCCAAACGTACTGATTCCCACCGCCACATCCTCGGGTCCCATAAGAGAAGAGGCAATGGCCTGTTCATGGGGATCTGTATACAAAGTCCCTTCAATCCCCAAACGATGCAATCTCAGCCTGATACTGTTGGCAGTCACCTTTGACCGTCCCTGTGCAAAAATGCAAAGCCGCCTTGCCCTCACAATCAGGTCAGCCGCTCTTTCAAGGGCATCGTAATCAATTACTGTCAACGTATCCTGGAGAGCCTGGATATTAGATTCAAATATTTTTCTGCAGATACCCAGCGCGTTGTCCTCTTCCGTGACCTCCGCATATCCCTTTAAGCTGCCTTTCCTGCGTTCCGCCTTATTTTTGGTAACTTCAAGCTGGAATGCCCTGTAATTTTCATATCCCATTGCCTTGACAAACCGCGACACAGTTGCCTCACTTACTTCACTCTTTACCGCCAGGTCACGAATCGGCATACCTTCCATATCATAGAAGTTACTTAGGATATAATTAGCCACAGCTTTCTGGGCCGGATTAAAATCTTGCATTTTAGATCTGATATCCAGTACAATCGTTGGTGTTACCTGTTCGAAATTCATATTCATGCCCATTAAATCACCCCTCACATAGTTTATAAAATCATTCTATTTCCTTTCCCCTTTTATTGCAATGAGTTTGTTCGGGTTTGTGAAAGATTGATTAGAAATTATCTTGCATGTATTTACCTTTCTTGCAAGTAACTTTCATGTAATAAAATTACCACTCATTGACCAAATTGTCAATAGTAAAATTCAACTTTATATAAAAAATGATGGATGGAATTGCCAAACAGCCATTCCATCCATCATTCTTTATATCTAATGTTACTATATCCAATTTTCAAATCACCTGAATACCTGCAGATAATACCACGGCGGAAACAGCCCGCCCACCTGGTCCAGTCCCGGAAAGAACCTCCCTGCATCCACAAAAACAGGGCAGAATACAAGGCTTCCAATGACCAGAAATGGTATGATGCAGCAGAGGACCTGCTGCCTGCGGCATACCAGGCGCAGAATCCAGGCCGCCCCTATGACAACGCAGCAGTAAACGGCCATAACCGCGGCCTCTCCTGGCAGGGATGTCATCACGCCTCCCGCCCACAAGGCCAGCAGGCCTGATACGCCGGCCATGACAGCAGGAGCCGCCATGGAAGCCACACGGCAGGGTATCCTGTATCCGTATGAAAGCGGAAGGAACAATCCCCGCTCCTCATCACCGCACATGACTACAGCCCCATACAGACCGGTGACGAACACATAAACAGCCACCAGACCTCTGACGGGAAATACATCTGGCTGGCTGCCGGCAACGTCTCTGTCCTCTCCATCCCTGCCCTGGAACTGGTACTGAAACCGGAAGGTGGAACCGCTCTCCAGCCATTTTGCGTAAAGCTCCCTTGCCTGTGCGGCTGCTTTCTCCCTGGCTTCGCCGCCTGCCGTTCCCAGAGGGTCAAACAATTCATTTTCAGCCACATAATCCGCCAGCAATTCCCCATCGTATATCTCCATAAGAGCGGCAAACACGGTCTCCGTGGAAAGGGCCGCAGCCACGGTGGACGGCGCCGAATATACGCCAATGGAACGCTTATAGGATTTGGCATCCAGCTTCTCCTCCAGTCCGGCATATACCACATAACCGCATTCCGCCCGCCGGGATGCCACTTCTGCCTTTACCGCTTCCTCGCCGCGGCACAGATAGAAGCGGAACATTCCCGCGTCCTCTCCTCTCGGCCGGTTCACAAGGCTGTCCGCCAGGGCATTGCCCAGCGCGTTCTCCCCGCTCTCCTCCACACTGATGGCTATGTTCACGTCCCGGCTCCCCTTTTTCTGGGCCTGGCCTGCTGCCAGCACCCCCAGGGGCAGGAGCAGGAGGATAAACAGAAAGGACCATTTTCTCATATAACGCTTGCATGACAGAAAAAACCACATAGCGGCCCGCTTCATTCCCTGACCACCTCCGCTCCCACGCTGAGCAGAAACCCTGCCAGGGCCAGGGCTGCCAGCTTCATGATTACTGCCAGGCTAAAGGACGACGTAACCACCAGCTTCATTCCCTCCATCAGCATATAGTTGGGCAGAAACGGCGCCGCGGCCCGGAAGGTGGCGGGCAGGAACACCAGGGGAAGAAATCCTCCCGACAGAAAGTGCATGGCAGTCACCGCCAGAAACAGCAGCATAACGCCTCCCATAAGGCTTCCGGCCGCCTGATAGATAAATACCACCATGGACGCCGCCCCCAGGCAGACCATCAGCAGGGCAGCCAGTCCAGGCAGGTTTAATTCTATCAGTCCCGCAAAGGACGCTCCCAGGGCTGTACACAGGGCCACCGCCATAAACAGCATCCCCAGCCCCAACATCCTTGCCGCAATCAGCGTCCCTTTTCCCACTCCTATAAGGGCCAACTGACCCTTCATGGACGCGGAGCCTGAGGCAAGATAAGCTGACACCGGAATGGCGCTAAGCAGCAGGAACAGCACAGCGGTGCTGATGCCGTAAAAGTGAATCGTATCCACATCGCCGGTGGCGCTGACCCTTACATTCTTAAAGTAATCCATACGCGGCAGACTGTAACCCATGTAAATCCGGTTCAGGTCCGCCTCCAGGCCGCTCACCGAATCAGCCATGCCATAAAGGTACAGCAGTTCGTCTCCCGCATAGATTCCCGCCTGGCCGGCTCCCAGAGTGGAGGCGCCCGCGTCGGTCAGTTCCTTGAAAATGCGGCTTTCCAGACCGGTTCCCCTGGGCAGCAGAATTTTCACCGGAGTATTGGTTCCGTTCATAATATCCTGCACAAAACCCTCCGGCACCTCCATCACCGCGTATAGTTTCCCTGCATTCAGCTTATCCAGGCATTCCTCTTTATTCATATATTCAAAATCGCAGATGCTCTTGACGCTTTCCAGCGAACTGACCATGGCCAGCGCCTTTTTCGCCACCGCATCTCCTTCAGGAAGCACTACCCCTACGGTAATCCTCCCTGCCGATGTCTCCCCATACAGCATCCTGGCTGACAAAAGGGCAATCGTACCCGCTAAAAGTAACAGCACGATTGCCCCTGCAAAGATGTGGGGAAGCTTTTTACATGCTCGTTTCAGCTCAAGCCTGAGATAAACCAGACGTGCAGACATATCTTCCCATTCCTTTTATCTTATTAGTACATGGATATTCCCAGCTGGCTGCATAATCCCATGACGCCAAACAGCATTTCCATCCCTACATTGGTCCATTCCTCTTCCGTGGCAGACAGCACATCCATGGTCTCGCCCTCTAAAGGACTGATTTCACCTTCCAGCGGCTGGTAGTAGTATTCACCGCTGAGAACCACATTCACGGAATCATCCATAATGGATGTCTCCAGAGAATCTATGTTCACATGGACGGATTTGCCCTTTTCCAGCTGGTCCACTGCGCCTGTTGCGGAAATCTTCACAAGCTGCGAACCATTTCCTCCCACTTCGCCTGACAGGTGGTAGCTTCCATCCTTGGAATCATACGTACTGGTATATGTAAAATTATAAGCCCCATCACCCGGAACAGACAGATCCAGTGAAAGGTCGCTGGTCAGTACGCTTTTATCGTAGGTTCCCTGCTTCACCATATCAATACTCACCGTATCCGTGGCATCCTCCAGCGTGATGCTGGCCAGAGCATTCTGGGTCAGATAGGCTCCGCCCTGAAGCTGGCAGCTAAAGGTCACTGCACGGTATCCCTCTTCGGAAACATCTGTATCATCCAAACGGAGATTGGTGGAGCCCTCCACTGCTGCCAGACGTCCCTTCTTATCCACATAAACCGTCATGTTTACATCGGTCAGCGCCTTGTCCAGATATTCTATCATCTGGTCCACCATATTCTTTGCCTCCTCGTAGGACTGCTGCTGCATCTCCTCTGCGGACATATTTCCGGTTCCCGACATGGTTCCGCCCATAAGCTCGCTCATCTTCACGGTGGTCTCCAGCTGACGCATAAAGTCTGCTTTCAGGGTCTCATCCTGAAGGAAGAAATCAGAGGACTGACGAATGAATTCAATCATGGAATCTTTGCTGACAGTCACATTGTATCCCTTGCAGCTCACCTGCGCGCCATCCATGGTGTAGGTTCCCTTATCTGCCTTTTCAACCGTCAGGGCAGCCTTGAAATTCTCCTGGGCCTTGCACCCTTCTTTATAACGGTTAATCAGCGCCTCCATGTCAAAGGGCTGTTTGCCTTCTGTCTGCACCTTTTCAGCCTCGTCCATCAGCTCCGTGAAATAAGCGGCCATGCCTTCCACATCCACGCCGTTCTGCTCCAGCAGAGGTCCCACGGTCGGGGAATTCTTAATACGGTCTGCCAGCCCATCTCCCAGGTCCACGGTAAACACCTTGCCGGACAGCTCCGGAATCGCAAGCATCAGGGTGTCATCCCCATAATATGCGTTCAGATTGGCAAGGTCCATTCCGCTGTAGATTACTCCCATATTGAAGAAGCTCCTGCCATTGGTCTTGTCGTCCTTTGCCTGGAAGCGCAGTCCGCTTCCCGCATAGGCATTGACCGTCTCATCCGAGCAGCTGTCCATCTTAAGTGTCAGACCGCCCTGGCTGTCTGCTGTCTTCACTGTCTCAGCAAAGTCCTTCAGTCCAAACAGCTCCTCAGAGGGATAAACCTGTCCTTCCGGGAACACATTTTCAAAGGCTTCAATGACAACCTGCTTGGGGTCCTTTGTGGCCATCTTCACATAAGCCAGCGCCACAACGGCAATGACAGCGGCAATGGCGACAACGGCAGACAATACCTTGATAAACTTCTTATTTGGCTGGGGTTCTGCCGGCACGGTCACAGCTGTTGGAGCCGGCTCTTCCTCTTTTACGGTTTCCGCTTCGGCCGCCGGTTCTTCCTCTTTTACAGCCTCTGCTTCGGCTGCCGGTTCTTCTTTTGCCGGGTCCGGACCGTTGTCTTCCGGTGTCTGATTGTCCTGTTCCATCGGAGCCCCGCACTGGGTGCAGAATTTCACATCTGCTTCCTGCTCTGCTCCACACTTGGTACATTTCATATTTCTCTCTCCTCCCTTGTAAAAGGATCTTCCCGCTGCCCTGTATGCTGCCGCAGCGGCTGCCCTTTCGTTTTGAATCTATCGAAATTGGCTAATCAGCTCTTTTGCCGACAGGCCACAATCGATTCCGCTTAAAACTCCGCCTTTTAGTATGTACATCTTCGTACACAGGGCCAGCTCCGCCAGCTCATGGGATGTCAGTATGACAGCCCCGCCTGAAGCCATATATTCCCTGAGATAGTTCCGGATAACTTCCTTGCACTCCAAATCCAGGGCAGCCCCTGGCTCATCCATAATAAGGACAGGAGCATGATTGGACAAAGCACATGCTATGCCGAGCCGCTTCTTCATTCCGCCGGAAAGCTTTCCCACCGTCCGGTCCAGCATGCGGTCCACACCCAGCATGGAAGCCGCTCCGCCTTTCAAATCCGATTCCATCTGCTTCCTGCTTCCCCTGTACCACAAAAGCAGGTTATCCCTTACAGTCAGTTCCTCCATAAGCGGATTCTCCTGAGGCACATAAGCCGCCTCCTCCGCGAATACCCGCGGATGGCCCGACGCTTCCCTGCCGTTGTATAGAATGATGCCCCGGTCCGCTTTCTGGGCGCCTGCCAGAATGGACAAAAGAGTAGTCTTGCCGCAGCCGTTATACCCCACGATGCCCACACATTCTCCCGGAGCCACCGTCAGGTCCACTCCCGCTAAAATATTCTGTCTGTGATAGGACTTGTAAATCCCTGATATCTCCAGCATCGCCGCAACCGCTCCCGTAAAAAACAATATATGATACAGGACTCAGTGTACCATATATTGGGAAGGAATGCAAAACAATAATTATTAACGATTCCTTAATATTGTGGGACTAAAAAGTACGGTTTTACGTTGTTTTTCAGCATATTTGTGACTTTACCGTGTCTAATAGGGCGGTATCAGAAAGTAGAAAATGGCATGAAATCAGGCAGGTCTGTTTACACGTCCCGATCCCGCCTGCATCATGTAACCGAATTAACGTTTAAGCGACATGTGATGTTGTCGGCCGCAGGGACCGCCGAGAGGCATTTTTCGTTACCAAGGAGATTTTTATAAACTCTGATGAATCGGAAATCTTCGATGAAATAAAACATTTATAGCCGCACTATCTCATTATATTGTAAAATATTATCTTGATTAACAAAAGGCGCCTTTACGGCGCCTTCTTTATAACTGTCCTTCCTTCTTTAACTAGTACAAAACTTTTCCAGTTAACAATTAAAACCTACTACTTTTTTGTCACAGAAATCACAGTTCCGGTGAATGCTTCTGTTTCTTCTAGTTTTCCTGTATAAATCACAGAAACTGTATCCCCTTCTTTGACAGAAGACAATCCCTCTGGCTTTTCTCCCTCAAAGCTAATTGCATAATCAACTCCATTCTCATCAGTGATAGTAAACATAAAATCCTTAATGTCGCTGATAATGCCTGTGATAGTCGACTCGTTTTCTGCAGCCATGTCATTTTCAGCAGAGGATGCATCCGATGTGCTTTCCGTCCTGGAAGTGCTAACCATCTGTGTGGACACTGCAGAGGATGTTGTCCTTTCCTGTGCAGAGCAACCTGTAGCTAACATCAGTGTTACACAAGCTGCAACTAATATACTCCTTTTTTTCATGATTTAAAACCTCCTTGTCTTTTATAAATTCATAATATTAGACGTAATACATTTCAAAAAAGTTGCGACTTTTTACTATTTTTTGAACAGTTAAAATGTCTATTTAAGAATGTATAAACTTCATGAATATACCTGTTTTTGCATTTCATTAGTATCCATAAGGTAAATCCTGACCTCATAGTTCACCTCTTCCCTTAATCGCTCCCTTATTTCATTACATGCATGTCCAAAATCCTCCTATCTTTTAAAACGAACCCAGACCGTCCCCTCATACCTCTTCTCTTTATCAAAACAGCCCTTAGCAATATCGGGGCCACTGGCATGCTTCAATATGCATTTATTTTCATCAAAAGACTGGTAACAGTTCCTGCATTCTGTTGCATTGCACATCTCCGCCAAATTATATATTGTCTTCTTGCATTCATACAGGGGTTGTCACACTTTTTCATCTAGTCCATATAATATTATTATCTCGATAGAGAGATAAGAAAGGAGATAATTATAATGACCGATGATAGAAATATTCATTGCCCAACAACATGTCCAAGGAGCTGCCCATGCCCGATTCTTTTGGAGATTGCTACCTCCATTGCTAACGAAGAACAGGCTCTTGCCTGCATATTGAATGCAGAGTGTGATAAAATAAGCAAGGTCGTTGCGGCTTATAGCGATTACGAAACCTTAGTGGCCATTGATACATCCGTTCAGTCTACACTGGACCGGATTATAAGCCTCGAGGGCGTATTAAAGGCAAAACTGGATTCAATCATTCCATTACTGAACGATTGCATGTAACAAGTCCGTAACAACCAGGTGGTCTCTCTTTATGAATTAAATAATATGTGTTAACCTCTCCATATTCCGGAGGACTTAGGTCCTCCGGAATATAACTTCATTCATACCTTGGTATGCATTGGTCCTTATAACAATATAGATAACACCTCTTAATAGGCTTAAAATCTGAAGGATATCTTATCTATTATCTATATAAGGGCCATATGAAAATACGAGATAAAAGTGCTCTTATCATATCAATACTTATCCCATTAGCGGTTGGCACAATGTCTGCATTATTTAGCGGAAATATGTCATCATACTCTATTTTAACTCAACCAGCTTTCAGCCCACCGGGATTTATCTTTCCTGTCGTATGGACAATACTTTATATACTGATGGGAGCTTCCTCATATATAGTTTATTCTTCAAATAGTCCCAATAAATCGAAAGCTTTGTTGCTCTATTGTATACAGTTATTTTTCAACTTTTGTTGGAGTATTATCTTTTTTGGTTTGGACCTTTTCCTATTTGCTTTTATCTGGCTCATTGCACTAATTCTCATTGTTAACCCTCTATCTGCTTATTTACAGATTCCTTATCTGATATGGTGCATATTTGCCGCATACTTAAATTTCTCTATTTTCCTATTAAATTGATACGTGAAGTGAAGCGGCTAAGCCAAACTTATCCGGTTCTTCTATATGCCGTCCGTCCGCCGGCGGACATTGACGGAAACCGGCAAAGACCGCGTTGTCCTGTATCGAATATGCAAGTATGGCAGTAAAAAATACAATACAACATCAGAAGGGAGACAAACTGCCGAATATTTTCCGCCAATCTTACAAAAACTACTACGGACAGGAGGTATCATCATGGCAAAAGCAGGAATGAGAAGACCCAGCCCTTACGACGCTGATAATCACGGAACCGAGAACCACCACAAAATGAAACACCCCAAAAATGAGCAGGCCCAGGTTCCCGAAATCCAGGGGGCTGCCAAAAACGGCAACGCCAAAGCAGGCCCTGTCAATGCTCCCAACTGGGCAAGAGACGATTATAAAACAGGAGAGCATTAAAGACAGGAAAAGGCGGGCCTGGTCATATCCGGCGCCCGCCTGCACCCCCCCCCCCCCCCTCGCCACGATTTACCCGCTGAAGGAAACGGAG
>ERZ791895.1220-NODE-1220-length-10797-cov-4.582852_pt1 | contig 10797 bp, 10 predicted proteins | sample MGYA00510153_ERZ791895 | MGnify/ENA primary metagenome ERZ791895 (study PRJEB30046, sample SAMN00792064) | human gut metagenome | study: EMG produced TPA metagenomics assembly of the A metagenome-wide association study of gut microbiota in type 2... | reverse complement strand
GAGAAATAGCCATGCCTGCAAATACAGATGGAGCCAGTCCTACGTTGATAAATTTGTACATGGTTGCCATACCCTTTTTTAGACTTCCCGAAAAAATATCTGTTATATTTAATAAAACTGCAATTATAACCAGATATGCATACTGATGAATGGAAACGCCAAAGATTTTTGGAAGAAGCCATTTGCTTAACATACCTGCCATTACCCAACAGCTGACCATAATCATCAATGCATTACCAATGTCCTGCATCGTACACGGAACTGATGATAAATCTTCGGCGCCATTTGTCTCTTCTTTTTTACTTCTCATCAACTGAGTCCCATCACCTGTTGTATGTGGAAATTTCTTTCCAATAACATCCAGGGCAACTGCAAAAAATATACAGAGAATATTAGCAACCATTAATGCAGACATTGCTATACCATAGTAAACATCTTTGTCCTTGCCTGTGACTTCCTCATAAATTGCACTCATGGGAAGAGCACCCGCTGCACTTCCACCACCCATAACCGGCATCACATAAGTCATCAGGATATCACCTACACTTAATTTAAAACAAATCATTCCTGCTGCAATACCAAGAATCGCTGCGCCAATCAGACCTCCGACAATACATGGCAGATAACCGATCAGTGATCGAAGCAGTGTTTTTCTTTCGATTGCCATAACTGCACCTACAATCAGCAAAGTCAGATAAAATGCCTGGAAATTTACAGTCGCCATCCATGTATTTGTGGCATCCACATATTTTTCAGGAATCCAATTTGCCCATGTAGCAAATGACCCGATCAAAAGCAGAAGCAATGGACCGCCGCCAAGATAATCTTTCACAATCGGAATCTGATTACCAATTCCCATAATTACCGCACCAACTACTGTCAGCCAGAATAATGTGGAACCAAAATCAGTACCTAATACGCCGACATACATTCCAACAACTGTAAGTATCGCCAAAAATACCCACATAAATATTGGAAGCCCCAGCCAGGTAGCCTTATTAAGTTTTTGCATAGTTTCCCCTCCTAAAGTTCACATTTTTTGTTGCCTCGGAAGTTTTCGGCCGACTCTTCCAAAAGAATTTATTCCACCTTTCATTGACTTAATTTGTGGAATAATGTATTATTTATGTGTCTATTATAGGAGTTTTTGGGCAGTTTGTCTAATACCGCCTCATAAATCTTTCCATAAGCATTTAGTTATGGAGGAAGGAGCGTTCCATGTCTTTTGACCGTTTGGAATATGTAATCGCTATTGCAGAAGAACAAAGCATAACAAAGGCAGCTGACAGATTGTACATATCTCAGCCTGCCCTGACCGCTTCAATCAATAAATTAGAGGCTGAATTAGGAGTAAAATTATTTGACCGACAGCGACCACCTGTAAAACTGACTCCTGCAGGCGCTCTATACATTAAAGAGATGAACCGTATTCATCAGCTGCAATTTGAGTTAAAAAAGCATTTATCCGTTTATGCAAAGTCCAAACCAACCTTCACTATTGGTATTGGAAGCGGACGCGGTCAAAACTGGCTTCCGTTATTTCTTCCTCAATTACAGAATGCCCATCCAGAACTGGATATACGCGTTAAAAATGGTAATTACGATAGTTTAGAAAACTACTATTCCAGCAATGCTGTGGACATTGTTTTTGGATCCTTAAACTTTTCCAATCCAGATGTGCAAGAAGAATTTCTGGTTAAGGAGTATCTGGTTTACATCATTCCAAAAAGCCTGAATCTGATTACGGAAGAAGAATATACTGGTCATTCGCCCCTTAACCCTCTGCTGATTTCACCTTCCATACTGGATGGTCAGCCATTTGTCTGTACCGGAACCGGCAGCAGCTATAATCGTTATCTGGAATTTGAATCCAACAGATACCATTTTCGTCCTGGTGATATTTTTACATATGATTATCCACCAGTTGCACTAAACCTGGCCCTCAGGGGAATGGGGATTATTTTCATTAGTCAGGAGTCGTATCAATGGGCACTGGAATTAAATGAGAGAGCATATTGTTGTACCCTTAGCGAACATATGCCCTTCCAGAATATTCATGCATTTTATAATCAGAATAATCCCAACCTGAATCTAATTCATGAAGTCATCGATCTGATTCGTGAACATGTGATTCCAATATCACATAGTCAAAACTTCTCCAATATGGTATGATATTTTACTAATAAACACAAAAGAAAGGTTATTCTCAATGTTAAATATTATTGAATCCATCAACACTGCAGTCAACAACTTTATCTGGGGTGTTCCCGCCATGATCTGCATCATTGGCGTCGGATTATACTTAAGTATCCGCACAAACTTTCTGCAGATCCGTAAATTCCCCTATGCTATCCGCGTGACCCTCGGTCGTATGTTCCGCAAACGTGATGCCTCCGACGGAGCTATGACGCCGTTTCAGGCAGTCTGCACCGCACTGGCCGCTACAGTCGGCACCGGTAATATCGCCGGTGTTGCCGGAGCTATCGCCATCTGAGGTCCCGGTGCTGTATTCTGGATGTGGATTTCTGCGATTTTGGGAATGTGTACAAAATTCTCTGAAGTAACTTTGGCAGTTCATTTCCGCGAGACAAACGAACGAGGCGAGCTGGTCGGAGGTCCCATGTACTACATCAAGAACGGACTAGGTAAGAGCTGGCAGTGGCTGGCTGTGCTGTTCTCAACATTCGGTGTCCTGACCGTTTTTGGAACCGGAAATGCTACCCAGGTCAACACCATTACAACTGCAGTCAACTCTGCACTGCTCAACTACCATCTGATCGATGATCAGTCCGCGCATACAGTAAGCCTTGTGATCGGTATCCTGCTGGCAGCCCTGGTGGCGCTTGTCCTTCTGGGTGGAGTAAAACGAATCGGACGTGTTACAGAACGCCTCGTACCGTTTATGGCAGTACTTTATATCGTACTTGCTCTGGGAGTTGTCCTGATGCACATCAACCGGGTCCCTGCTGTATTTGCCATGATCATCGGAGGAGCCTTCAATCCGGGTGCAGTGACCGGCGGCATCATCGGCAGCTTTTTTATGAGCATGAAAAAAGGGGTGTCACGGGGCATCTTCTCCAACGAAGCCGGACTGGGAACCGGCTCCATCGCTCATGCCTGCGCTGACACCCAGAAACCAGTCAAACAAGGCTTTTTCGGTATTTTCGAGGTATTTGCAGATACCATAGTCATCTGTACCCTGACCGCCCTTGTGATCCTCTGCAGCGGCATTCCGATCAATTATGGACAAGCTGCCGGAGCAGAACTGACCATCCTGGGCTTCACCTCCACTTACGGAAGTTGGGTATCGATCTTCACTGCAGCTGCCATGTGCTGCTTTGCATTCTCCACCATCATCGGCTGGGGGCTGTACGGAGCCAGATGCATTGAGTTTTTATTCACTGCAAAAGTGATCAAACCTTTCCTGGTTGCCTATTCGCTGGTTTCTATCCTGGGCGCCACCATGGATCTGGGTCTGCTCTGGAGTATCGCAGATACCTTCAACGGGCTGATGGCTATTCCGAACCTGATCGCAGTATTTCTGCTTTCCAGGACGGTGGTGAAGCTGATGCAGGAGTATTTTGAAAAAGAATAGTACCTAAACTACTTTTTTTAACCTCAAAAAGCGGGTTCCCAGGGGCTGTCGGGAAATAGATAGCTCTACACAGGGGCAGGTGTGATCCATGAGGATCACACCTGCCCCTGAAATTTTTATCCATTAAAAAGAAAAAGATGGCTAACGACAACCATCTTTTCTTCGTTCCATGTTATAATGGAACTATGCTCAAACAAGATTATTATAATGACTTTTTTGACATTGGTCAACAAAAAATCAACTTCAGTTTCTTCAGTTTCTTCGAATTGAGTTTACCCGACGACGATCCAGTCTATACCCTGAAAAAAGTGATGGAGGAATTAGATTTTTCAGGCCTTCTGGCCTGTTATTCAGATAAGGGAAGAACCGGGTATAACCCAATCATGCTGTATTCTGTGGTTACTTACGCAAATATGCGGGGAGTCAGGGCGGTTGACCGTATCGTGGACCTGTGCCAGAGGGACCTTGCTTTTATCTGGCTGACCAAAGGGCAGAAGCCCCAGAGAGATGCTTTTTATGACTTTAAAGGAAAAAAACTGACGGGCGAGATCCTGGATGAATTGAACTATCAGTTTATGCGCCGCCTGCAAAAAGAAGGGCTTCTTACGCTGAAAGAACTCTACATCGATGGGACAAAGATCGAAGCGAACGCAAACCGGTACACATTTGTCTGGCGTGGAAGCATAAACTATCATCTTGCCGGTCTTCTGGACACCATAGACGCCCTTTACGCAAAGTATAACGCATTTCTGTATGAGAATGGATATGGGCCGAAATACGATCTTGGAGAAGCCCGGATGTTCGTGATCGAGGGAATGGAAAAGGTCAGGAAAGTGATCGAAGAAAACAGGCGGCGGAAGCTGACAAAGCATAAGAAACTCCCAAACAATACCATCATTGAGATCGATCACTGTTCTCCGCTTGAAATCTTAAAGATGCAGAAAAATCTGATGCGGATTGCAGAAGGCGAAGGGATCCTGTTTGTCAGCGGAAAGGGAAAGCACAAGCCAGAGATTCAGCAGCTTTATGAGGAACTGGAAGAATGCGGTAGGCGCCTTATGGAATATAAGGAATGTTTTGAGATCATGGGGAAAGACCGTAACAGCTATTCCAAGACCGATCTGGAAGCAACGTTCATGCGGATGAAAGAGGACCATATGCTGAATGGGCAGTTAAAGCCGGCATACAATGTCCAGATCGCGGTAGAGAATTACTTCATTATCCACAGTTATGTGAGCAGCGACCGGACTATAACACACTGATCCCTGTTTTGGAAAAGCATCAGAGAGCATTCGGAGATACACTGGAGGAGGTTACTGCCGACAGCGGCTACTGCAGTGAAAAGAACCTGATGTATCTGAAGGAGAACGGGATCCGGAGCTATATCAAGCTCCAGGACCATGAGAAACGGAAGACCCGCGCATACAAAGAAGATATCGGAAAGTATTACAACATGACATACGCTATCTTTGAAGATGAGCATTATTACATCTGCCATGATGGAAGGGAGCTGCGCCATATCCGGACAGAAAGCAAAGAACAGAATGGATATACCCAGACGTTTGAGGTATATGGATGTGAAGACTGCAGCGGCTGTGAGCACAAAGCCAGGTGCCTTTATAAATACAATGCCGAAAAGAATCCTGACCGGAATAAGGTCATGAAGATCAACGAACGATGGGAAGAACTGAAAGAAGAATCCAATGCGAACATCCAGAGCGAGACAGGTATCCTGAAACGCCAGACACGCTCAATCCAGACGGAAGGACACTTCGGGGACATTAAGGAAAACGAGGACTTCCGGTGGTTCAACTATCGGTCGGAGGAAAAAGTATATAAAGAGTTTATGTTGTATGCAATCGGCAGGAACATCATGAAATACCATCGGTTCCTACATCATGAAATCGAAAAATATGAAGGAAAAAAGGAGCAGGAAGCTGCTTAAACAAAGGAGCACTTCTCAAAATCCAAACAAGGGGGTTCTGCGCCCTAAAACAGATACTGCGAAAAGAAGGAGACAGTCCGGTAAAAATCCAGGGTCTTGAAAAAGCCTGAATTTCTAAGGAACTGTCTCCTTCTTACATATCAGGGGCTAAAATCGCTATTTTCCGACAGCCCCTCCGTTTTATGTTGTGTAATCAGGTATCAGAAAAAACGGATACTATACGCCGGTGTTCTCCTCGGACAGAATGGATGTGCAGTGAGGACAGCGGGTGGCATCCAGATCGATCTTTGTTTTGCAGAAGGGACAGATCTTTTCATGGGGCGCCGGCGCTTTCGGCTCATGGCGCAGGGAGTTGAGTTTTTTGACAACCAGGAATACAACAAACGCCATAATGATAAAATTCAGCAGTTCAGTCAGAAAGAGTCCGTATGCAAAAACGGAGGTAACCTCTTTTGCTGCCTCCAGAGTGGCATAATGTTCCCCGTTTAAGGCAATAAACATATTGCTGAAATCAATTTTTCCGGTGATCAGAGTAAGCACCGGCATAATAATATTGCTTACCAGGGAGGAGACGAGACCGTTGAATGCACCGCCGATGATTACGCCGACAGCCAGATCAAACATGTTTCCTTTTAATGCAAAATCACGAAATTCTTTGAGAAGCTTTTTCATTTTTCCCTCCTTATTCTGGAAGATATCCAGACTTTTTTATATTACAGGGATTGGTATCCTGCTTATAGTATAATGTCAGGAAACAGGTATGTCAATTTCTGTTTCCATAAAATCCGGAATGTGCTACAATTGTATTGATTCAGTGATGCGAAGATTCCGTTTTCCAGCGTGTGTTATTTGCTGCAGGCGGGCAGGAAGATACATGGCTGAATGGCCGCAATTCAGGTCAGCAGAATACAGGAAAGGAAATGAAAAGTATGATAGAAAAACAGACAATCGGAAGCTGGGGAGATGCTCTGGCATCAAAGGCGCCGGTACCGGGCGGAGGCGGCGCATCTGCTCTCTGCGGCAGTCTGGCGGCAGCTTTGGGACAGATGGTGGCCAATCTGACTGTGGGCAAGAAACGGTATGAGGATGTGGAGGAGGAGATGCAGCAGAGCCTCTTTGCCCTGAATATTCTCCAGCTGGAGCTGACAGCTCTGGCAGACAAGGATGCAGAGGTATTTGCACCTCTGGCGGCAGCTTACGGTATGCCTTCCGCTACAAAAGAGGAGCAGGAAGAGAAGCAGAGAGTGATGGAGGAGAGGCTTCTGGCGGCCAGTCTGGTTCCTCTGCAGATGATGGAAAAGACATCGGCTGTGTTGGATATTCTGGGACTTCTGGAGGAAAAGGGAAGCAAAATGGCTGTTTCTGATGTGGGAGTTGCTGCTCAGATGGCAAGGGCAGCCTTAAACGGGGCAGTCATGAATGTTTACATTAATACAAAATCCATGAAAAACCGGGATCAGGCAGAGGAACTCAATGAAAAGGCAGAAAAACTGATTGCAGCAGGAACAGAGCAGGCAGATGAAATTTACGGCCGTGTTCTGAAAAAGCTGAGAGGTTAAGGGATGCCGGAGGAGGAGCAGAACAGATGCAGATTTTAAAAGGAGCAGAGGTTTCCTCTGCCATAAAAGAGCGGGTACAGGAGCAGTTAGCCGGCCTGAAGGGAGAGATTCCCAGACTGGCGATTGTCCGGGTGGGAGAGCGTCCGGATGATATTTCCTATGAGAGGGGAGCAGTGAAAAAAATGGAGGCCTTTGGTCTTCAGGTGCAGTGCTTTCACTATCCTGAAAATATCAGCAATGAGGAGTTCCGGGAAGAATTTTCCAGAATCAATGAAGACAGAAATGTGACAGGAATTCTTCTTCTCCGTCCTCTTCCCCGTCAGATCCGGGAGAAGGATATTGAGAAGATGATTTCTCCTGAGAAGGATCTGGACGGGATTTCTCCGATGAATATTGCAAAAGTATTTGCAGGAGATGACAGCGGATTCGCGCCCTGTACGGCTGAGGCGGTGATTCAGGTTCTGAAGCACTATGAGATCCCTCTGGAGGGAAAACGGGTGACGGTGGTAGGCCGCAGTATGGTAGTGGGACGTCCTCTGTCTATGCTGCTTGTTAAGGAGAATGCTACGGTAACCATCTGCCACACCAGAACGAAAGATTTGCCTCAGACATGCCAGAATGGTGAGATTCTGGTGGCCGCTGCCGGAAAGGCCCGTATGCTGAACCGGGAGTATGTGGGACAGGATGCGGTTGTGATTGACGTGGGAATCAATGTGGATGAAAACGGAAAGCTCTGCGGAGATGTAGAGCTGGATTCCATTTCCGGTCAGGCATCTATGGCGACGCCGGTGCCGGGCGGTGTAGGCGCTGTTACGACGGCGGTTCTGGCAGAGCATCTGGTACGGGCGGCTGTGATGCAGTCGGTCTGAATGGGAGATAAGAGAAGCAGAGGCCTGAAGCAAGGTTTCAGAGCGGAAGAAAATGATGGAGATAAGTATAAGAAACAGGAAGGAGAAGGTAAGATGGCAAAGGTATTATTGATTAACGGAAGCAGCAATGAGGAGGGATGTACCTATACAGCTCTCTGTGAAGTGGCAGGGGCTCTGGAGAAGGAAGGCGTGAAAACAGAGATTATCCAGCTGGGAAAAGAAGCTATCAGAGACTGCATCGGCTGCGGCAGCTGCGGAAAGCTGGGACACTGCGTATTTGATGATGATATGGTAAATGAGGTGCGCAAAAAAGCAGAAGAGGCAGACGGATTTGTGTTTGGAACACCGGTATATTATGGACATCCCAGCGGGCGGATTCTGTCCTTCCTGGATCGTCTGTTCTATTCCGGCAGCAAGGCATTTGCGTTTAAACCGGGCGCTGTAGTGGCTTCTGCAAGAAGAGCAGGAACCACGGCCTCACTGGATGCCCTGAGCAAATATTTTGTTTTTGCAAAAATGCCTGTGGTTTCTTCAAATTACTGGCATATGGTTCACGGAAATAAACCGGAAGAGGTCAGACAGGATCTGGAAGGTCTGCAGATCATGCGGGGAATCGGACAGAATATGGCCTGGATGATCAAATGCATCGAGGCAGGAAAGGCAGCCGGTATTTCCTATCCGGAAGGAGAAGCCAAGGTAAAGACCAGCTTTATCCGGTAAAGAAAAACGGGAATCTCAGACAGATGCAAATGGGTTGACAGGCAAGGAAAAGTGTGATACATTCCTGAGTTTAACACTTGTGAAAGTAAAAAATGGCTACAAGCCCAGTAATTATGCGGGCTGTAGCCATTCTCCTTTTAGAAACGATTTGTGCTATTTTTTTGTTTCTTCTGTTTTGGTACTTTTTATTATGCTTCGCATAGTTGATTTTGAGATAAATTCATAATCCGTATGAAAGCCAAATACCTTGTGTAAATCATCTGTCATATCGGTTCTTTTGTAGGAAGGAATATAGCCGCTTTCCTTTGACAGAAGGGTTACTTGCATGGAACGAAGAGTCCCCAGAATCTCGTTGCAGGTATAGGCGTTTCCGAGCTTTTTTTCGAGTAACCGGTATACAAGCAGGCTGATGTAACAGATCAGGAAATGTGCTTTAATGCGCTCATCCCTCCTGACATAGACAGGACGTGCTTCAAAATCCGTTTTCATGATTCGGAAGTTTTCTTCAATCTCCCAACGCTGCCTGTTGATTTTTAAGATTTCCCCAACATCTCCTTCAAGGTTTGTTATGACCGCATAAAATCCGTCATACATTTCTTCTTCAGAGATACGGTCTGAATCCAGGTCATATATATTCCTGCCTGCAACTTCGCCATCTTCTGTTATAGCAGTGGATTTTATAAAACGGGCCGGGTCATTCTGGTTTTTGCCACGTCTTTTTCTGCCCGGCTGTTCTATCATTTTTACAGCGCGTGCTATCTGTTGTCCGCGGATTCTTTTTTGGTATGCCTTGTATTTTGGAGAATACGTTACGATAACGATTTCATTCATGTCTCCATTTGCAACAGGCACTTCCTTGTAAAAGATGGTTTCGTAAATATCCGGGTCGGATTCATCCAGAGTGGATATGTCGATAAACTTATTGGAACCAAGCCTGCGAAACTGTTTTGGATTTAAGGCAATCTGCCGGTCTTCCCTGCGCATCTTCTTCAGAGATTGTGAGATGACATAAGAACGGTTTCCGAAGCTGTTAAATCTCCGGTTTGCCTTACTGCCAAGCCCGGCATCTGAGCAGAAGATAAACTCGCTGCATGCAAAGTCACGTATGATTTTTGTTTCTAAAGGTTTTAAGGTGGTCTGTTCATTCTGGTTTCCCGGGAACACATCAAAAGCAAGCGGGATACCATCTGCATCCATAAACAATCCCATTGTGACGATGGGATTTGGCCTGCTTTCTTTGCTTTTTCCATACTTTCTGAAATCATCATCCTGCTCGATTTCAAAGTAATAATTCGTACAGTCGTAGTAAAGAACCTTCTTGTTTCTCGGATGAACAAAGTTTGAATTGAAGTATAACTCCTCCTGGATAAAGTCGGATTCTTCAGCCATAACGGAAAGTGCGCGGTAGAGGTTCTGCAGTTCATACTTGGGCGGTTCAAGCAGTGTCTGACAATAAGAGTAACTGCCCAGCTTGCTGGAAGGTGACAGAATTCTTGAAAAAATCTGGTCCGTAAGAATTGCGCTGAAATCATACGTGTATTTATGACGTTTGGAAATCTTGCGGCAAATGGAATCGATTTTTAATTCCGTACACAGTTTTTGAAGAAACAAATATCCAACCGGAAAGCAGCGTTCTTCATTTCTGGGAATATAAGCACTTTTGGATAGAGAAACAGAAACATTGCCTGTTTTAGCGTTGTATTCCATGGTGTCTTTTTCTGCCTCTGACCTTGCCCAGGCCATCATGGCATCATAATCTCCGGAAAACTGTTGTAAGAGATCGTTGAGTTTTCCGAGTTTTCTGTGGATTTTGGTCGCGGTTTTTCCGTTGCTTTTTCGGTAGGAACGTTTGATATAGACATCTTTGTTATCTGAATTACCAGTAAGTGAAATATAAATGGGAACCAACTCCTTTTGCGATATAATCTTATTATACCACAAAGCGCACAAAAGCGCACTAATAATTTTAAAAAATTTGACAAAAAAATAAGCCCTGATTGGCTTAAATAAAGGATTTCTGTAATGGGATGTTAAAAAGAAGTGTCAAACTCCCGGGTAGGAACGTTTGATATAGACATCTTTGTTATCTGAATTACCAGTAAGTGAAAT
>ERZ791895.1214-NODE-1214-length-10872-cov-2.789313_pt1 | contig 10872 bp, 9 predicted proteins | sample MGYA00510153_ERZ791895 | MGnify/ENA primary metagenome ERZ791895 (study PRJEB30046, sample SAMN00792064) | human gut metagenome | study: EMG produced TPA metagenomics assembly of the A metagenome-wide association study of gut microbiota in type 2... | reverse complement strand
ATCAGGAGGAAAGCCTGGGCCGTGTGCCGGAATCCTGGAAACAGAAGTATTTTGTCAAAACCGGCGGCGGCTCCTACTGCATCGCGCCTGCCATCAAACAGAACGTCATATTCAGGACCTTTAACCTGATGGAGCCCATCCGTTTCAGGAGGCCCTTTGACCTGATTTTCTGCCGGAATGTGATGATATATTTTGACCAGCCCACAAAGGTGGACCTGGTACGGCGTTTTTACAACGCAACCGTACCGGGCGGTTATCTTTTTATCGGGCACTCAGAAAGCCTTAACAAGACAGAATGCCCTTACCATTACCTAATGCCTGCCATTTACCGCAAGGTACGGTAATGGTTATTTACACTGATTTACCAGAAAGAAGGATATGATATGGAACGTAAAATCCGGCTGATGATCATTGATGATTCAGCAGTATACAGAAATTGGCTGATTACCCAGCTCTCAAAGGATGAACATCTTGAAATCATAGGATATGCAACAGACGCCTTTGATGCGAGAAAGAAAATACCCGCCCTTAAGCCTGACGTCCTGACCTTGGATATTGAAATGCCGGGGATGTCAGGTCTTGATTTTTTAAAAGAACTGCTGCCCAGGCATCCTCTCCCTGTCATATTGGTATCCTCCCTCAACATAAAAGTGTTTGACGCCCTGGCTGCCGGGGCGGTGGACTTTGTGAGAAAACCGGATATGAACAGCCATATGAGTAAGGATGCTTTCCTGTCCATGCTTATTTCCAAACTGATTGTGGCTTCCCAGTCCAAAATCCGCGTCCCCGCATCCCAGGCAGTGCCGGTCACCTCCAGCCGCCGTATATCCGGTAAGGTAATATCACAGTTTAAACCGGAATCAGATAATGGGACCGTCATAGCCATCGGCGCGTCAACAGGAGGCACCGAGGCAATCCTGGAGGTCTTAAAACAGTTTCCCGTCAACATGCCGGGCATTGTCATAACCCAGCACATGCCTGCCGGATTCACAGCCATGTACGCAGAGCGGCTGAACCGGCTGTGTAAACTTGAGGTCCGGGAAGCCAGGGGCGGGGACAGGCTGCGCCCCGGACTGGCCCTTCTGGCGCCGGGAGGCCAGCAGATGCGCCTGGTACGTATGGGGGCTGGTTATGCGGTCCAGTGCAGCCCCGGCGAAAAAGTGAACGGCCACTGTCCTTCCGTGGACGTGCTGTTTGATTCCGTGGCCCACACGGTCAGGGAAAAGGCCATCGGCATCCTTCTGACCGGCATGGGGGCAGACGGGGCGGCCGGGCTTCTGCGCATGCGCAAAAACGGGGCCTATACCATCGGCCAGGACCGGGAGACCTGTGTCGTATACGGAATGCCCATGGAGGCCTATAAAATCGGGGCGGTCTGTGTCCAGTCCCCCCTGCAGTCCATCCCGCAGGCAGTTGTAAACCGGCTCTCCAAGTCCTGATACGGACCGGAAAAAGGATATGAAGAAAAAGAAAGATGTGAAAAAAAGAAAGCAGCCCCCTTCTTATCCGGCTTTAATCAGAGGGGGCATCCTGATATCGGCCCTGATTATGACGGCCAGCCTTTCCTTTTACATGGGTCCCTCTGTCCTGGAAAAGGCGGACCGTTTATACCGCAGCATGTCCGGCCGGACATCTGAGCCTGCGCCTGATTCCTTTATTTCCGGCGCCGCAGGTCCCATCCAGGAAGCCGGTGCCGGCGGACCGGAACAAGAACCGCAGCAGGACCAGGGACAGCCTGGAGCAGACTCCCCGTCTGTCCCCTACCTGGAAGTGTCACAGGAACTTGGACGCCTGGATGACCTGACCCTTGATAAGGAACCGGAACAGGTTGGGGCCTCCTACGCCGTCATGCTCAACACTGCCATGGGACCCATGCTTTATTACAACCAGGCTGACCAAAGATGGGGCGACTATCTGTACGGAGGACAGGACCCCATGAAGAAATATGGCTGCGGTCCCACTGCCGTTGCCATGATAATCAACAGCTTTTCAACCACCTCCGCCACTCCTGTGTCCGCTGCGGACTGGGCTGCCGCCAATGGCTGCTACGCTCCCCAGGGAGGTTCCTACCATAACCTGATACAGGATTCCTTATCAGCCCACGGAATCCAGGTAGAGAGCGTAAACCAAAGGACGGCCGGGAATGCGGCATCACTGCTGGACAGCGGACATATCCTGATTGCCCTCATGGGAAAGGGCGCCCTTACGGATAACGGACATTTTATCCTGATTACAGAGTATCTGGACAACGGGAATGTCCATATCGCAGACCCCAACAGTTATGAGAACAGCACAAAAGAATGGGAACTGGGCCAGCTTATGGCGGAGCTGAAACAAAGCCATGACAACGGGGCGCCGCTGTGGGCGGTTGGGCCGGAGAAGGTAGGGGAGGCGGCGGAAGGGGCGGCGGATAATGGATGATTTCATGCATTTTTGTAATGATATGGAAAACAGATAACCGGCGCCTTTCTAAGGCTGCCGGCCTCTCTGTTCCATGGATTGGTCAAAGCACTGCAGTTCCTCCTGGGAACAAGTGCCCCTGACCACCTTCACCAGATTCCCGTAATCCGCCTTCATGGCAGCCCGCAGGATGAAGATACGGTCCTTTAAGCGGTTCATGTCATAGAGGGTTCCAAGGAACATGGCCACATCCGCGGCATCGGCGGCCTTAGCGGCTTTGGCTGCATTAGCTGCCTTGGCTGCATCCCTTTCTTCATCCCATTTAAAGGCGCAAAGCATCATGACCAGGGTTGACATAAGATAACGGTCCGCCTTCAATAGGGCGGTACAGCATTTCACGCATTGATCCAGGTCCCCGTTCTGATAATGGCACATGGCAAGAAGTTCCCAGGTTCCCTGGAGATTGCCGGTGAGAAGCTCCCCTCTGTTAACACTCCCATGCTTATCCAGGATCTGCAGTGCCCTGGCCAGGTGATATGCGCCTTTTTTGAAATCCTGCTTTGCCACATAGAATTTTCCTGCAACATAATCATAATCACATTCTTTCGGAATCAGACGGATTGCCTTGTCATAAATTTCCATCATGGCCTGCTCATCATTCTTTTTATATAAAATAGTCATGAGCTTCCAGAAGGTAACCGCGCTTCTCACGTCGTACTCATCAATATGTGCCGGCATCCGGTCAATGGATTTCCTGTACCACTCCTCTGCCCTCTCGTTATTATCCCTGATTGAATAATAGGCATCTCCCAAATACCCCATCATATCATAATCGTCCGGGTGTTCTTCTAATTCCATAAGAATCAGCCTGGCATTGCGTTCCCCCTTCTGCTTATCCTCGCTGGAACTAAGATCATACCCGCTGTGGAAGATGGCTAATTCATTGCTGGCATCCACGGTGCATTCAACAATACTGCCTCCGTTCAGTTCCAGTTCCTCATGAATCCTTTTTTTATACCGCAGGCCTTCCATCCGCTTAAAGATACGGGTCTGTACGCCGCCTGCAAAGATTTTCTCATCCCGGCTCACATGCATCCAGGATGTGAGCATGACATAATACCGTGTCCTTGCCAGTTTGTTTAGCAGCGGCATCAGCTTTTCTGCCTCTTCCGGAGGAAAATACTCATCTGCATCCAAAAAGGCAATCCATTCCCCGGACGCCTTGCTGATTGCATAATTCTTAGCAGCCGCAAAGTCGTCAATCCACTCAAAATCATACACCTTTGCCCCCATGGCCCGGGCAAGCTCAACGGTCCGGTCCGTGCTGCCCGTATCCACCACAATCTGCTCATACACAATGTCCTTTCCCCAGGACAATGCCCGCTCAATGTTTGTTTCCTCATTCTTGACAATCATGCATTGTGATAGCCGCACATCTGCGCATCCCATCTTACGTTCCTCCCTCTCTATGAGTTTATTTCTTCAGGACCGGCAGATATGACGCCGGGCCATGCTGAACGGATGTATGACAGCTCCTCCGCTGTAAACCGCCTTTTTATATATGCCTCAAGCTCCGGCCATCCCAGTTTAGAGCACGCTTTCAGGACAAACAGCCTGTCTTTCATCGAATGGAGACTATACAGCTGTTCCAGTATACCCATGGCTTTTTCAGGAGCCACGGACGGGCGGAAATCATTTCCCCTGAATGCCTCCAACAGAAGGTACAATGCCTCCATGGAATAGGGAGCAGACTTGAGTACGGCGATACACAGACTGACCGCCCGTTCATCCTTTCCGGTCTTCCGGCAGCAAAGAGCCAGGTTTTCATATGTTTCCCGTAAATGGCTGCCTATGAGCATGGCCCGGTTATTGCTTCCATATCTTTGAAGCTTGTCCAGCGCCCGTTCCAGGTACAATACTCCTTCCGCATAATCCCTGTCCGCTGCAAGATATGTCCCAATTAAATAATCAAAGTCAGCTTCCTTGGGAAGAAGTCCCGCAGCCTTCCCATAAATAAGCTTCATCTCATCTATGTCATTCCCATTCTCCTCCATAATCTGCAGAAGATATGTAAAAGTAGCCGCGCTTCTCTGGTCCCTTTCATCCAGCACGGAAGGCATGGATGCAATGGACTCCCTGTACCAGGACTCCGCCTTATCCAAATCCCCGGCCGCATAATATTCATCTCCCAGATACCCCATCATCTCATAGTCCCCGGGATGGTCCTCCAGCTCCTTAAGGATCAGGTTCAGGTTCCTTCCATTTACCTTTTTTTCCTCCCACGCAGCCCCTCTGTAACCGCTGTGCAGAATGGAAAGCTCCCCTGTGGCGTCAGCAATATGCATGGGGGTTCCGTCCATCCGTCCAAGCTGTTCATGAATCCTCCTCCGGTAGCCCAGATTAGCCCGGTTGCGGAAGATGCGGATCTGGGTTCCTGCGGCGCTGACCCTGCCCTCTTCATCCAGCTGCATCCATCCAGCCGCTATCCCCTCTGCCTTGGTAGATTCCAGCTGTCTTAAAATCCCCGGAAGCTTTTCCCCGTCTCCCGGAGCAAATGTCTCGTCCGCGTCCAGGAATGCAATCCACTCCCCCCGGGCCTTGCTGATTGCATAGTTCTTAGCCGCGGAAAAATCATCGCTCCAGGTGTAATGATAAACCTTGGCGCCCATGGATTCTGCAATCTGAACCGTACGGTCCCTGCTTCCTGTGTCCACCACAATCTGCTCCCAGACAATCCCTTTTCCCCATGAAAGGGCTTTCCTTATATTCTCTTCTTCATCTTTTACAATCATGCACTGGGAAATGCGCACCTCTCCCTGTCTCTCCAAAATAATGCCTCCATGCCTTCTGTCTGTAAAGGAAAAAGCCATTTCTCAGCTTCTTGCTTTTGAAATGGCTTTTTCTTAAGGCGGTCCCGCCTGAAAGGGCGGAACCAGTACCAATTGCTGTTAAAGAATTACTGTAACAGGCTCAATACGCCCTGAGGAGCTGCGTTTGCCTGGGAAAGCATGGACTGGGCAGCCTGCAGAAGGATATTGTTCTTGGTGTAGTTTGTAATCTCATCAGCCATGTCTGTATCGCGGATACGGCTCTCAGCTGCTGTGATATTCTCAGAAGTAACTTCCAGGTTGCTGATGGTGTGCTCCAGACGGTTCTGGGCAGCACCCAGCTTAGCACGGTAGGAAGATACGGTGTCGATAGCTGATTTGATGGCTGTGATGGCTCTGTTGGCGTAGGTTGTGGTGGTGGTACCAACATACAGGATGTGGCCCGTACCCATGGTACCACTGGCCATTCCGCTGTAGGAAGACCTGGTAGCATTAAATATACCAGAAACCGTCATGGACTGTCCGCTGACCAGAATTGTTTCACCGGCTGTCGGACCGATCTGGAAGGTCATCTTGTGGGTACTGCCAGGTCTGTCAGCGCTGATCGCGCCTCCAACTGCACTCGGATTTGCGCCATAACCATTCTTGCTCTCCAGCGGCTTAATACCGTTGAAGTCCGTGTTGTTTGCAACACGGTCAATCTCTGCAATCAGCTCGTTCATCTCGGACTGGATGTTGCCGCGGGCAACAGAGTTGTATGTACCGTTTGCTGCCTGGGTTGCCAGGGTTGTCATACGTTGAAGCATGGAGTGAACCTCTGTCAGGGCGCCTTCTGCTGTCTGAATCAGACCGATGGCATCGTTGGCATTGGCTGCTGCCTGGTTCAAGCCGTTAATCTGGGATCTCATGCTCTCAGAAATAGCAAGTCCTGCAGCGTTGTCGCCTGCACGGTTAATCTTGTAACCGGATGACAGTTTCTCCAGGTTCTTGTTCAATGCGCTCTGGTTGGTACCTAAGTTTCTGTAAGAATTGATTGCCGCTATATTATGCTGAATTACCATAAATATTTCCTCCTTGATTTTAAATATATCCGGCAGGAACCTCCCTGTCCCCGCCCATACGTCCATAAGGGCCCTTTATGTAACGTATCTGCAAAGCTCTGTTTATATTAAGCTGCCTTACATTCTGAATATCGTCAAATTCCAAATATATATAAGGGTTTCTATGATTTTTCTTTCAAAACTTCCTGCTGTAAATCCAGATTAATCCCTGCAGCCTGATTTATCCCTGGAGCAGCTGAATCACCAGGTCCGGCAGGCTGTTGGCATGAACCATCATGGAATTGGAGGACTGGAGTATGATATTCTCCGTGGTATAGGCTGTAATCTGCTCCGCCATGTCGGTGTCCCGGATACGGCTCTCAGCCACAGTCATATTTTCCTTTGTCACCCCAAGGTTGCTGCTGGTATGTTCCAGATGGTTTAAGGACGCGCCAAAGGATGCCCTCACATCTGCCACCGCCTCAATGGCGTCCTCAATGGTATCCACTGCCTGGTTGGCGTTGTCCACCGTGGTGAAATCCATATCCTTTAAAAGAAGCTCCCTGCTTCCCATATAATACCGTTCCACATCCAGGGTCTCGGCTTCGGAGTGCCCTATCTGGAGGGTTATTTCGCCTTCCTTTTCCGGGGGTACATATCCGGGGGGCAGGTTTCCGGGATACTCCTTAAACAAAGGAATACCGTCAAAATCCGTGGTCTGGCTGATCCGGTCAATCTCGTCCAGCAGCTGCAGCCGCTCCGACTCAATATTTTCCCTGGCCACGGAGCTATAGGTCCCGTTGGCGGACTGCACGGCCAGCGTCTTCATCCGCTGGAGCATGGAGTGGATTTCCGTCAGGGCGCCTTCCCCTGTATTGGTCATGCTTACGCCGTCATTTACATTGCGCATGGCCTGGTCAAGCCCCCTGATCTGGCTGCGCATCAGTTCAGAAATGGCCAATCCGGCCGCATCGTCCCCGGCCCGGTTAATCCGGAATCCGGAGGATAGTTTTTCTAAGGATTTATCCAGTTTGCCCTTAATGATTTTCTGATTTCTGGATGAATTCACGGATGCTATGTTGTTCTGTATCTGCACCTGTCCATTCCACCTTTCCGTATCTATTTCGGCATATATCTTAGTATCTATAGAGAATCACCGATATGCTTCATCATTTCATTTCCTTTACTTTGTTTATCGGCGTTTCTTCCCGGTTTATAAGAAGAAATTGATGGTTTGGACAAAAAACCATACCGGATGCATCACCGGCTCATTTTCACAGACATTTCCTTAAGCTGCCTTGCAGCCGGTTCAAATCCTGCAAGGGCTGACTGTCTGTAATACTCCGCTGCCTTTTCCCCGTTACCCGATACCTCATACCAGAGCCCCAGATTATAGGCCGCCTTAAAGGAACCCGCGCCAACCACGCCTCCCTGTTCCGGGTGTTCCCCTATCCTCAGGCACTCCAGATAGCTGTTTTCTATTTCAGGCAGCAGATGCCGGTATTGTCCCACATCCGACAGCACCAGCTTCATATAAAAAAGACCGCATAAAAAACAAAAATCGGCCCGTTTTCCCAGTACCGGCTTCTCCCGCCGGATAATGTCCCCTGCTTCATGAAGACAGGCCGGGCCGTCCAGGTCCAGCAGGGTATAAAGGTATAAAAGTATGCCCTCGGTCCGGTATCCTGCCTGTCCGGGCACCTTTTCATAAAAACAGCGGAACCAGTCAAGGCTGTCCTTCAGCCGTTTCATATTCCGCAGGGTGGCTGCCATCTGGAACCTGTAATACGGGTCCTGGGGGTACATACGGGCCGCTTTCTCAAGGTAAGGCAGGTTCCTCTCCCCTTTATCACCGCTGAGATACCCGTCGTGGTCCGCCTCCAGCAGAAGGGGATAACACTCAATCCCTGTGTCCGGCTGTTCATGTATAATTCCCCCATACCTTACGCCCCGGGGAAGAAGCCTTGGAATCAGGGATGTGCTGACACTGATTCCGTCACCGTCATGGTAGGAATCATATCTTGTAATGGCTCCCATCCACGCCTGTCCGTATGCAGCCCGCAGCCTGGATATGCGTTCCTCCAGACCTTTCCTGGTATAAGGACGCAGGGTTTCATCCGCGTCCAGGACCAGGTTCCAGTCCCCATCCGAATGGTCCAGGGCAAAGTTGCGGGCAGCGGAAAAATCATCGGTCCACTCATATTCCAGGACCAGGGCCCCTGCGTTTCGTGCAATTTCCTTTGTCCTGTCCGCGGAACCGGTGTCGGCTATGATTATATCATCCACAAGATGTTCTGCGCTTTTCAGGCAGCGCTCTAAGGACCGCTCCTCGTTCCTGACAATCATCACCAGATTTATCTTCATGTAATGCCCTTTCTCTTATCAAGAAGCCTTTTATATACAAAGGATCGTATGGCTGCCTCGGCCCCGTCCGTCAGCCTTAAAAATTTACAGCCATATCCGTATCTTCCGCCTTCCGCGCGTTTGGCCCACAGGATAAGCACATGGAACCTGCGCTCCAGGGTGCGGAAACAATAGGAGAAGGATATGGCATCCCCCCTCTTAAGGGGCTGGACCGTGGTCATATACAGCCCTCCCGCACTGAGGTTGCGGATGGTTCCGTAAAAATGTCTGCCATTGCCCAGCTCAAACTCCACCTCCAGATAGACCTTGGCCCGTATATCCCGCTGGCGCTGGACCACATTCTTCACATCCAGGATACGGCAGTCAGCCGTCCACGGTTCCCCTGTTTCCAGATACGCGGGATTCCTCCGTATGGTGACCTCGCACTTGGCCACGATCAGGCCGCACTGGTCGTCGTAAAAATCCACCCTGGCCTGAAACCGGGAATCCTGAAACTTATAATCAGAAAAGAACAGTGTGACACTGTCCTTTGCATGAACGACCCTTGCTTCCGACAGGCGCTGTCCCTTTGGGGTGTAAACCATACACCTGCTGCAATCTTTTAATACCATATTCCTGTTACTCCTCCTGCCCTTATACCAGCACTCCCACTTCCCGGTCCGCATTCATCATCATCTGAATCCGCATCATCTGCACCAGGCTGGAAAAACTTTCCTTGTCCATGACTATATTGTCCCCTTCCTGGCGGATGGACAGGTTATCCATCCATGCAGATGAGGCCAGGGGGCCGCTGCCGGTGATATTTCCTCCATACAGGGAACTGAGGGCCAGGTTTCCTCCCCCGTCAAGGGAACTGAGGGCCAGGCCTCCTCCCCCGCCAAAGGAACTGCCGCCGGACCCTGATGACAGGATACGGCTGCCTGTCCCCATATTCATGGCATAAAGCATGGCAGGGTACTGGCTGCTGTCACTTGAAGCCGTGACGGTCCTGCCCGCCTTCAAACCAGGCTCCCCCATATAAGCCATGACCTTTTTGACATAATTCTGGGTCTCCTTATAGGGAGGGATGCCTCCGTATTTCTGAACGCTTCCCGGTCCTGCGTTGTATGCGGCCAGGGCCAGACTTACATCCCCGAACCGGTCCAGGTTTTCCTTCAGATACCTGGCGCCGCCCATGATGTTCTGCCTGGCGTCATAGGGGTCCGACACCCCCAGGCTCCTGGCTGTTCCCGGCATTAACTGCATCACCCCCATGGCTCCTGCATGTGATACGGCTCTGGGGTTAAAATCAGATTCCGCCTTTGCCACTGCCCGTATCAGCTTGGACGGCAGGCTGTATCTGGCCGCCGCCTCCTCAAATATGGCATCCATGTCCTGGGCAGCGCCGGAAATCCCATTCTTCAGCACATTCCGGAAGGCATTGTCCCGGGAAGAAACCCGGCTGTCAGCTCCTTCCCCCTGCTGCCTGACGGCCTGAGCCTGGGCAGCCGATGTGATTAAACCCATTTTATCCTGCTCCTTTCATCCTGGGGCGTGTTTCAATATTTATTTCCGCCCCCTGTACACCTTATCTTGAGGCCTTTCCGTCCTGGCCTATGTTCCATCCGTCCACGGTACGGTTTAAAGCCATGCTTCCATCGCCGTCCAGATAGTACCAGCTTCCGTTGTCATTGAACCATCCGGTCTTCATACGCCCGTCCGGTTCCAGATAATACCACTTTCCAGGGCTTGGCTGTATCCAGCCCGTTAGCATGTCCCCATTTTCTCCCAGATAATACCAGAAGCCGTCCCCGGGGCTGAGCCAGCCCGTGCACATGGCGCCGCCCTGGTCCATGTAGTACCATCTGCCGCCTGTTTGGAGCCAGCCCTTTACCCGGCTGCCGCTGCCGTCAAAGTAGTACCATTTGCCGGAAACAAGCTTCCATGTGTCAGCTGCCTTTGAACCGTCCGGCATCACATAATTATCCCCTTTAAAGGAGCCGCCGTCCCCAGGTCCCTGGCTGCGCTTTTCTTCCTTCTCGTAATCCTCCCAGTCAAACTCCTGGTCTGTGGAGGTCACATACTGGCCTTCCTTCAGATACTTTTTCTCATCCGAGGTAACAGGCACTGCCTTCACTTCATAATAATAGGTTTTGTCCATGTCCGTCATATAGTCGGCCAGATTGACGCTGTTGCTTTCCACGGTTATCCTTTTAACCACCTTATTATCACCGTACAGGGTCAGGGTATAACCCGGCGCG
>ERZ791895.1203-NODE-1203-length-10980-cov-2.065995_pt1 | contig 10980 bp, 8 predicted proteins | sample MGYA00510153_ERZ791895 | MGnify/ENA primary metagenome ERZ791895 (study PRJEB30046, sample SAMN00792064) | human gut metagenome | study: EMG produced TPA metagenomics assembly of the A metagenome-wide association study of gut microbiota in type 2... | reverse complement strand
AGCCTGTCCTACAGGAATTGCTCATACCTATATGGCAGCGGAAAATCTGGAAAACATGGGAAGAAAGCTGGGGATTCCGGTAAAGGCAGAAACCAATGGATCAGCAGGTGCAGATAATGTGCTGACAGCAGAGGAAATCAAAAATGCAGAATGCATTATTATTGCAGCAGATAAAAATGTAGAAATGGCGCGCTTTGACGGAAAGCCGCTGATTCAGGTTCCGGTAGCAGAGGGAATCCACCACGGCGAGGAGCTGGTAAAGAAGGCGGTCAGCGGAACCGTTCCCGTATACCATCACAGCGGCGGCACAGGAGAAAGTGAACGGGGCGGAGCCGGAAGCGGAGACAGTCTGGGACGTCAGATTTACAAGCATCTGATGAACGGCGTTTCCCACATGCTGCCCTTTGTAATTGGCGGCGGTATTTTAATTGCACTGGCATTTCTTTTTGATGATTATGAAATCAATCCGGCGAATTTCGGTAAAAACACGCCGCTGGCAGCATATTTAAAGACGGTGGGCGAACAGGCCTTCGGCATGATGCTTCCTGTTCTGGCCGGATATATTGCCATGAGCATTGCGGATCGTCCCGGACTGGCAGCAGGTTTTGTAGGCGGTCTGGTGGCAAAAATGGGCATGACCTTCGGCAATCCTGCTGGCGGTGATGTGAATGCAGGATTTCTGGGAGCGCTGTTTGCAGGCTTTGCAGCAGGATATATTCTGGTAGGCTTAAGAAAGCTTCTGTCAAAGCTGCCCAAGTCCCTGGAGGGAATTAAACCGGTGCTTTTATATCCGGTGCTGGGCGTTTTTATTACCGCAGTTATTACAACCTTTATTAATCCTTATGTGGGCATGATCAATGATGCTCTGACAAACGCATTAAACAGCATGGGCGGAACCAGCCGGGTGATTCTTGGCATGGTAGTGGCAGGCATGATGTCTGTGGATATGGGCGGCCCGGTAAACAAGGCAGCTTATGTATTTGGAACAGCGCAGCTGGCCGAGGGAAATTTTGAGGTTATGGCGGCAGTTATGGCAGGCGGAATGGTTCCTCCTCTGGTCATCGCTCTCTGCTCCACCTTCTTTAAAAAGAAATTTACTGAAAAAGACCGCCAGTCCGGTCTGGTCAACTACATTATGGGACTGTCCTTTATTACAGAAGGCGTCATTCCCTTTGCAGCTCAGGATCCCTTCCGTGTCATTCCTTCCTGTGTGGCAGGTTCCGCAGTGACAGGAGGATTGTCCATGTTCCTGGGATGTACGCTTCGGGCTCCTCACGGAGGACTGTTTGTTCTTCCCACGATTGGAAATCCTCTGGGATATCTGGCGGCAGTCTTGATCGGTTCCGTAATTGGATGTATAATACTGGCAGCACTGAAGAAAAATATTGAAGAATAGAGGAGAACCTTATGATTCGCTGCTGTATATTTGATTTGGATGGAACACTGCTGAATACGCTGAATGCCTTAACTGTGACGGTTAATCTTACCCTGGAGCATTTCGGATATGAGCCGGTGGATGAAGACCATGTCCGGCAGTTTGTAGGCGACGGATACAAGCTTTTGATGGAACGGGCGCTCCGTTACAGCGGAGATGAGCAGCTGGAGCACTACGAGGAAAGCCTGAAGGTCTATCTGGAACTGTTTGCAAAACACAGTATGGACGGGGTGCATCCCTATGACGGCATCTGCGGGCTGCTGGAGGAATTAAAAAAACAGGGAATCAGGACGGCAGTTCTGTCCAATAAACCCCACCCGAGGACGGTGGAAAATATAGAAAACGTATTCGGACCGGGATATTTTGACTATGTGGCAGGAGAACAGCCGGGAATTCCCAGAAAGCCGGATCCTGCAGGCGTAAAGCTGATTCTGGAACGGTTTGGAGTAAAGCCGGAGGAGTGTCTGTATTTCGGCGATACCAACACAGATATGCAGACCGGTCTGGGAGCAGGGCTTCAGACCGTAGGCGTTACCTGGGGCTTTCGGGACAGGGCAGAGCTGGAAAGCTTCCATCCTCAGTATATTATCAGCCATCCGGATGAGGTTTTCGGACAGATTCTTGAGAAAAAAGCATGAAAATTAATGGAAAACAACGAAAATAGAGGAAAAATCAAAAACCCTCTTTCTTTTATGAAGAAGACATGATACAATAGCGGAAATGAATAAAATGTTTCCGCAGACGAAACAGAGATAACATGATAGAGGCGCGGGATTCATCAGTACCGGGAGCAGAGAAGGCAGGACAGCCGCTCAGGGAAAGGGGATACCGCCGAAGGATGATTTGCCGGTCCGGGCAGATGATTCTGGGATGACGCAGAAGATGCGGCATACTGTCACAATATGTGGAGCGCTATCTGTGCTGTTAAGTAATACTTTTTATAAGATCTGATACACCACAAACGCGCTATTCAGGGAGAACTGCCGTTTGTGGTGTTTTTTATTCGGAACCAGACAATTCAGGATGGTATGGGATTCTGGATTGTTTACAGCAAAAAAGAAAGGGAGAAGTTACAAATGCAGGGAATGAGAAAAAATGCAAAATGGAAAATGGTACTGCCTGCAGCACTGATTCTGGTGCTGATGTTCGCCTTTGCTGCTTTTGGTGCAGAGGAGGCTGCGGCTGAGTATGTTCCGGCAGCGTATGGAACGATGTGGGCGCTTCTGCCGCCGGTGGTGGCAATCGGGCTGGCTTTGATTACCAAGGAGGTATACAGCTCTTTATTTGTGGGAATTTTAGTAGGTTCTGTTCTGTACTCCGGAATGAACTTTGAAGTTGCAGTAACCCACATGTTTGAAAACGGCGTTATCGGCGTTCTGTCTGACAGCTATAACGTGGGAATTCTGGTATTCCTGGTTATTCTGGGCGCAATGGTAGGTCTGATGAACAGAGCCGGCGGTTCTGCCGCTTTCGGACAGTTTGCTGCAAAACGGATTAAAAGCCGTACAGGAGCCCAGCTGTCCACGATCCTTCTGGGAGTCATGATTTTTATTGACGACTATTTTAACTGTCTGACTGTAGGAAGCGTAATGCGTCCTGTTACAGACAAATTTAAGGTGTCCAGAGCAAAGCTGGCATACCTGATTGACGCAACTGCTGCTCCGGTCTGCATTATCGCTCCGATTTCATCCTGGGCGGCTGCAGTGACGGGCTTTGTAGAGGGTGAGGACGGATTTTCCATGTTTATCCGTGCAATCCCCTATAACTACTATGCAATCTTAACGATTGTGATGATGGTAGCCATGGTTCTTCTGAAAGAAGAATTCGGTCCTATGGCCAAGCATGAAAAAAATGCAGTAAAGGGAGATCTTTATACAACAGACGGACGTCCCTACAAGGATTCCAACGATATGATTGTGGCTGCAAAGGGAACGGTTCTGGATCTTCTGATTCCGATTGCCGCTCTGATTGTATGCTGTGTTATCGGAATGCTGTATACCGGCGGATTTTTCTCCGGAACTGATTTTGTAACAGCCTTCTCTCAGAGTGATGCATCTCTGGGACTGACTCTGGGAAGCTTTTTTGCTCTTGTTATTACGATTATTTTATATCAGGTACGTCACGTTATGACCTTTAACGACTGTATGGGATGTATTCCTGACGGATTCAAGGCCATGGTTCCGGCAATTATGATTCTGACCTTTGCATGGACCCTGAAGGCTATGACAGACAGCCTGGGTGCAGATGTGTATGTGGCCAACATGGTGAAGGCAAGCGCAGGTTCTCTGTTAAACTTCCTTCCGGCAATTATTTTTGTGGTGGGCTGCTTCCTGGCTTTTGCAACCGGCACCTCATGGGGAACCTTTGGTATCCTGATTCCGATTGTAGTTGCTGTATTTGAGAACAGCAATCCGGAGCTGATGACGATTTCTATTTCCGCATGTATGGCAGGTGCTGTCTGCGGAGATCACTGTTCTCCGATTTCCGATACAACCATTATGGCATCTGCAGGAGCCCAGTGTGAGCATGTAAACCACGTAATGACTCAGATTCCTTATGTTGTACTGGCTGCAGCCGTTTCTTTTGTCACCTATGTGATTGCAGGATTTGTACAGAATGCATGGATCTGTCTGCCGATAGGATTTGTTCTGATGATGGGAGCTTTGATTCTTGTGCGGATGTTTGTTTCTGAACCGATCGTGGACGAAAATTAAAAGCAATGTGCAGAAAAATGCAGGATTCCTGCATTTTTTGCATTTTATGCAAAAAAATCGAAAAAAAATACGAATTTTTGAAAGAAAAAGACTTGATTTATTTGAGAAAATGAGTATAATGAATAACTATCGAGAGGTTAATAAATATGCATAATATTCATGAAAAATGAATATATGCAGTATGAGGAGGATGTAATTATGAAAAAGAAATTATTTGCTGTTGCCATGGCATCTGTTATGGCTGCTTCTTTAACTGCCTGCGGCGGCGGAGAAAAAGAGACTACCGCAGCTGCAACTGAGGCTGCAACCACTGCAGCTGAGGCTTCTGCAGAGGCTGAAGAGAGTGAGACTGCTGCTGAGGGCGAGAGCGCAGCAGAGGCTGCTGAGATTACAACTGTAAATGAAGGCAAGCTGACTGTTGCTACCAGCCCGGACTTTGCTCCCTATGAGTTCTATGCAATCGGTGAGGACGGAACTCCCAAGCTGGCCGGCTTCGATATGGCTCTGGCTCAGTACATTGCAGATGATCTGGGACTGGAGCTGGAGGTAGTTACCGTTGATTTTGACGGCGTATTAAGCGAACTGTCCACCAAGTCTGTTGACCTGGGCATGGCAGGACTTTCTCCGGATCCCAAGCGTGCAGACATCATGGATTTCTCCGATCTGTATTACATGGGCGGACAGTCTCTGGTTACTACCAAGGCAAATGCTGAGAAGTTCAGCAGCTTTGAGGATGTAAACAAGCCCGAGGTTTCTGTTGGTGCACAGACCGGTTCCATTCAGATGGATCTGGCACAGACAAACAGCCCGGATGCAGATATTGTTGCTCTGCCGAAGGTTACTGATATTATTTCCGAGCTTCTGACCGGTAAGATGGATGCAGCTTATATTGAGACAGATGTAGCTGTAAGCTATCAGAAGAACTATCCGGAGCTGGAACTGGTATTAGAGGTTCCTTATGAGTCTGAAGGCTCTGCCATCGGTGTATGCAAAGGCAATGAGCCGTTGTTAAACGCAGTTAATGCTTCTATTGCAAAGGCTCTGGAGGACGGTACCATGGAGAAGTTCATTGCAGAGGCAAATGAGCAGGCGTCTGGTGAGAAGTATGAGGGTCTTCTGGATGCAGAGGGCAATGTTCAGCAGTAATCTGAACTGATTCAGAATGATAGTGAAGGCAGCCGGTTTTCCCGGACAGGGAAAAGGCCGGCGGCCTTTTGGTGTGTAAGAAAGATACTTGCCGCCGGTCAGGATCCCCATGAAAGGAGTATACTATGGATCAATTTATCAAATGGAGTAATTTCTCCAAAATCGTGCCTTACGCCGAACTGTTCAGACAGGGAGTTCTGGTTACGGTACTGCTTTCTTTGTTTACCGTAATGATTGGTTTCTGTATTGCGCTGGTTCTGGCGCTGATGCGGATGTCCAATGTACGCCCTTTCCGGGCTCTTGGCTTTGACAAGGACGGCCACCAGAAGGAGGAAGGTTTCCTTGCGGCTCTCAGCCGTTTTAATCCGCTGGCTTTTCTGGCAACCGCCTATGTGGAAATCCTTCGTTCCACACCTGTAGTTGTTCAGGTATTTATTATTTATTACGGAGTGTTCGGCATCATTGACCTTCCGTCCTTTAAGATGTTCGGATTTATCAAATTTGACCGGTTTTTCCCGGGTGTTGTGGCTCTGGGCATGAACTCCGGCGCTTACCTGTGCGAGATTATCCGTGCAGGTATTCAGTCCATTGACGGCGGACAGACAGAGGCAGCCCGTTCTCTGGGTCTTTCCCAGGTGCAGAACCTGCGGTATATTATTCTGCCTCAGGCTCTGAAGAATATTCTTCCGGCCATTGCCAATGAGTTTGTTGTTATTATTAAGGAGTCCGCTATTACCTATACCATCGGCGTACAGGATATTATGTCTGCAGTAAATGCGGTAAAGGGTGCAACCTTTGTTATTATTGAACCTTTGCTGGTAGCTACGGCAATGTACTTCTGTCTGTGCTTCCCGGCTTCCAAGCTGATTGCATACTTTGAAAGGAGAATGAGCCATGGCGACAAGAGATAGTCTGATTCAGGTTACAGATTTAAAAAAATGGTATAAGGGCGGCGCTATTAAGGCTCTGGACGGAGTGACAGTTGACATCAACAAGGGCGATGTGATTGCTGTCATCGGACCTTCAGGTTCCGGAAAGTCCACCTTCCTCAGAAGTCTGAATCTTCTGGAGGAGCCGACCGGCGGAGCTATTCTTTTTAACGGCGTAGATCTGACAAAGAAGAAATATAAAAATAGCGAGGGAAAGACAGTCAAACTGGATGTAGACAGCCTGCGCCAGAAGATGGGCATGGTGTTCCAGCATTTTAACCTCTTTCCTCATATGACGATTCTGGAAAATATGGTTCTTGCGCCTATGAAGGTAAAGAATATCAGCCGTGCAGAGGCGGAGGAAAAGGCCCTGGTTCTTTTGGACCGGGTAGGTCTGAAGGATCGTGCAGATGCCTATCCGATTCAGCTGTCCGGCGGTCAGAAGCAGCGTGTGGCGATTGTCCGTGCTCTGGCAATGGAGCCGGAGGTTATGCTGTTTGACGAGCCCACCTCTGCTCTGGATCCGGAGATGGTAGGCGAGGTTCTTGATGTTATGAAGGAGCTGGCCCAGGAGGGCATGACCATGGTGGTGGTTACCCACGAGATGGGCTTTGCCCGTGAGGTGGGAAGCCGTGTACTGTTCATGGCAGACGGAAAACTGCTTGAGCAGGGCACGCCGAAGGAGATCTTTGAAAATCCGCAGAATCCGCGTCTGAAGGATTTCCTGGCCAAGGTATTATAAAAACAATAAAAATGTTTATAAATCGTCCGGAATTCCCACAGGAACCGGACGATTTGCTGTAAGTGCCAGCAGAAAGTTTCGCCGGGAAGGGAATCCGGACAACTGCTGACGTCAAAAATTCTTAAACGGAGGTATGGCAGAATGACACAGGAAAAGCAAAATGCCGTAAATGCAATCGAAGAAAAAGCGGATCTGATTGGAAATGTGGCAGATCACATCTGGGAGTATGCAGAGCTGTCTCTTCAGGAGGTAAAGTCAGCGGCCCTCTATTGCGAAGTGCTGGAAAAGGAAGGATTTCAGGTGGAAAAGGGAATCAGCGGCATTGAAACCGCATTTTCCGCCAGCTACGGACAGGGACGGCCGGTGATTGGATTTTTGGCGGAGTATGATGCTCTTTCCGGACTTTCCCAGGAAGGCGGAAGTCTGGAGCGGAAGGAAGTGAAGGCAGGGGGCTGCGGTCATGGCTGCGGCCACAATCTGCTGGGCGCAGGCGCTATGGCTGCGGCCTTGGGCGTAAAGGCTTATCTGGAAGAAACAGGAAAGCCAGGCACGGTAATTCTCTACGGCTGTCCCGGAGAAGAGGGAGGAGCTGCCAAGGCATTTATGGCCAGAGACGGAGTGTGGAAAACACTGGATGCAGCATTGACCTGGCATCCGGAGGATGTCAATGAGGTGGCTACCGGTTCTTCCAATTCCTGTATTCAGGTACAGTACAAATTTACGGGAGTGGCTTCCCATGCGGCAGGAGCCCCGGATAAGGGACGCAGCGCTCTGGACGCAGTTGAGCTGATGAATATCGGCGTACAGTTTTTAAGAGAGCATATGAGCGATAAGGCACGCATTCACTATGCTATTACAGATGCAGGCGGACGCAGCCCCAACGTGGTTCAGCCTGCTGCATCCGTGCTTTATATGGTGCGTTCCAACCATGTGGCAGAGGCAGTGGAGCTTCAGGCCAGAGTCGATAAGATTGCAGAGGGCGCGGCTCTGATGGCGGAGACAACCTTTGAACGGCAGTTTATTGACGGACTTTCTGATACGGTAAGTAATTTTGCCCTGGAGCGGGTTCTTTATGAGAACTACAAGGAGCTGGGAGTTCCCTCCTATACAGAGGAAGAGCTGGCTTATGCGGATCAGCTGGCAGAAACCTATCCGGGAAGCGACAAGGTTCCGGGAGTGGCTGCAGCCAATGACAGGGAAGCCTTTGAGGCGGTAAAGGCCATGCAGAAGGATTTCGGACATAAGATGAACGGATTTTTGGCTCCTCTGTACCAGAAGGATGCGTTCAAGCCCGGCTCTACAGATGTGGGCGATGTAAGCTGGCTGACACCTACGCCTCAGATTCATGTGGCAGCCTGGCCCAACGGATGTCCCGGTCACAGCTGGCAGAATGTATCCTGTGACAGAACCGAGATCGGACACAAGGCAGCTGTTCATGCAGGAAAGGTGCTGGCAGCAGCAGCGATTGATCTGATGAATCATGAGGAGCTTTTAAAGGAGGCGCGGGAGGAATTTGAAAAACGGACGGCAGACGGATTTGTATGTCCGATTCCTGCAGATGCAGTTCCTGTAGTTCCAGACTAAAATAAAAGAGTGCGGCAGCTTCGGGGCGGAAAAAAGCGCCCTGAGCTGTTACACATTTTTTATGCCAACTTTAGAAAGATTTTATAAGCGAGGGTTACATTACCCTCGTTTTTGTTGTATACTTAATGTTATACTATCCAGAAAAAATTTTTTCTATGGAATAGTTATATGGAAAAAGGAGATTAGTCTATGGGTATGAAAAATGATGAGCCGAAACGACCGCCAAAAAGTATATTATACTATTATGGCATTATTTTAGTTGTGCTGCTTTTGCTGAATGTGCTGATATTTCCATCATTGACAGAGCGGAAGGTGACAGAGGTTACCTACGATCAGTTCCTGGATATGCTGGATGAGGGCCTGGTAAAGGGAGTAAACAGAACAGATGATCAGATCACCTTCTGGACAGAACCGGAGCTTCCGGCAGACAGCGCCCAGGGAGAAGGCACCATGTTTGAGCTGATTGAGCAGATGCAGATGCGGGCAGAGAATGTACAGCTGTTCAAGACAGGCGCCTGGCCGGATCCGGATTTGCTGGATCGTCTGCGGGAAAAGAATGTGACCTTTACAGAGCCGATTCCTACAAAGGCATCGCCTCTGCAGAATATATTTTTTAACTGGATTCTCCCGTTTGTCATGCTGCTGGTGATTGGACAGGTGTTCAGCCGCATGATGATGAAGAAAATGGGCGGAGGCATGGGCAATGCCATGACCTTTGGAAAGTCCAATGCCAAGATCTATGCGGAAAATGAGACAGGAAAGACCTTTGCAGATGTGGCAGGACAGGAGGAGGCCAAGGAGGCCCTGAAGGAGATTGTGGATTTCCTTCACAATCCGAAGAAATATGCGGATATCGGAGCAACCCTTCCGAAGGGTGCGCTTTTGGTAGGCCCTCCCGGAACCGGTAAAACTTTGCTGGCAAGAGCTGTGGCAGGAGAGGCCCATGTGCCGTTTTTCTCCATTTCCGGTTCTGAGTTTGTAGAGATGTTTGTAGGTATGGGTGCGGCAAAGGTTCGTGATCTGTTTAAGCAGGCCAATGAAAAGGCGCCCTGTATTGTCTTTATCGATGAGATTGATACGATCGGAAAGAAGCGTGACAATGGAGGCTTTTCCGGCAATGACGAGCGGGAGCAGACCTTAAACCAGCTTCTGACAGAGATGGATGGCTTTGACGGCAAGAAGGGCGTTGTTATTCTGGCTGCGACCAACCGGCCGGAATCCCTGGATAAGGCCCTGCTTCGTCCGGGCCGGTTTGACCGGAGAATTCCTGTGGAGCTTCCGGATCTGAAGGGCCGTGTGGCGATTCTGAAGGTTCATGCAAAGCAGGTCAAGCTTTCTGACAATGTGGATTTCGATGCTATTGGCCGGGCAACCTCAGGTGCCAGCGGCGCAGAGCTGGCCAATATTATTAACGAGGGCGCTCTCCGGGCGGTTCGCCAGGGACGCAGCGTAGTCAGCCAGGCAGATCTGGAGGAAAGCGTGGAGGTAGTTATTGCCGGCTATCAGAAAAAGGATTCCGGCGTTTCTGTAGATGAGAAGAGGATTGTCTCCTACCATGAGGTCGGCCATGCGCTGGTAGCGGCCTGCCAGAGCCACAGCGCTCCTGTTCATAAAATTACCATTATCCCCAGAACCTCCGGTGCATTGGGATATACCATGCAGGTGGACGAGGGAGAAAGATTCCTGATGAGCAAGGAGGAGGCTCTTAACAAGATTGCCACCTTCACCGGCGGCCGGGCGGCAGAAGAGTTCATGTTTGGTTCCATCACAACAGGTGCGGCCAATGATATTGAGCAGGCAACCAGGATTGCCAGAGCCATGGTAACCCGGTACGGCATGAGTGACCAGTTTGGTATGGTTGCCTTAGAGACGGTAAACAATCCGTATCTGAGCGCTGATACCTCCATGACCTGTTCTCCGGATACGGCCCGTATGGTAGATGAAGAGGTAATCCGGATTGTGAAGGAACAGTATGCAAAGGCTATGGAAATTTTAAAGGCCAATGCAGGAAAGCTGAATGAAATTGCTGCTTATCTTCTGGAAAAAGAGACTATTACCGGAGAGGAATTCATGGAGATTTTAAACCGTGGAAAAGAGCCGGAGGCAGTGGAAAAGCCGGAAGCAGTGAAGGAGCCGGAGACAGTGGAAGAACCGGTGGCAGCGAAGGAACCGGAGAGAACAGAAGAAACAGAGTCTCAGGAAGAAAATGAATGATAATATAGTGTTATAGTTTCTCTAAAAGGGGCGGCTGTTTCCTACGGTCAGGGATCGTGGGAAGCAGCCGCTCCTTTTTAAGGATTGATAGGGATGGAGAACCAGACAACCGTGAATTTTCCCTCTTTGCTCGTGATTTGTAACCGTGAATCAGAGCCATAGGCGAGAATAAGCCGTGCGTTGGTATTGGAAAGTCCAATATGCTGGCTTATGCTG
>ERZ791895.1195-NODE-1195-length-11012-cov-2.018071_pt1 | contig 11012 bp, 10 predicted proteins | sample MGYA00510153_ERZ791895 | MGnify/ENA primary metagenome ERZ791895 (study PRJEB30046, sample SAMN00792064) | human gut metagenome | study: EMG produced TPA metagenomics assembly of the A metagenome-wide association study of gut microbiota in type 2... | reverse complement strand
AAGGGAGAAAACAAGGGCAACTGCCGGCGGGCAGGAAGGAAGCTTCCTGGGCTGCCGGCAGTTTGTATATGATCGGAAACGGGGATTTCAGGAGGTGCGGATATGAGGTATGCGGTTACAGGTACACAGATGAAGAAGATTGATCAGGATACAATTCAGAGAATAGGAATTCCCTCTGTGGTACTGATGGAGCGGGCAGCTCTGGCAGTGGCAGAAGAAGCAAAAAACCTCTTATCCGGATGGAAAGACCTGGAAGCATCCGGACAGAATTCCTGCGGTTCTGCAGGAAAATCCGGAATTCTGGCAGTCTGCGGCATGGGGAATAACGGTGCAGACGCAGCTGCGGCAGCCCGTATTTTAAAGGGCTGGGGATATCAGGTGAAGATCCTTTTGTGGGGAAATCCCGATCATGCTACGGAGGAAAACCGGCTTCAGCAGAGGATTGCAGCGAATCTTCAGATTCCTGTGGTCCGGGAAGGGCAGAAGGGGGAGACGGCCTGGAGGCAGGAGCTTGAAGAGGGAAGATGGCCTGTGGTGATTGACGGTGTCTTCGGAATCGGGCTTTCCCGCCCGGTGGAGGGATCCGGCTTCCGGCTTCTGGAATATCTTCAGGAGAAAAAGCTGGAAGGAAAGATCCGGGTGGCAGCTGTGGACATTCCTTCCGGCATTCATTCTGCTACAGGAGCGGTGATGGGAACTGCTCTGGCTGCAGATGTGACGGTGACCTTCGGATTTGAGAAAACAGGCCTGATTCTCTATCCGGGCAGGAGCTTTGCAGGGCAGGTTCGGACGGCGGATATCGGGTTTACGGAAGACAGCCTGAAAATTTCCGGATGGGACGGACTGGTGCCGGAGTTGTCGGACCTGGAACGGCTGAGAGCCAGACAGGCAGATGGAAATAAAGGAACCTTTGGAAAGGTACTGATTGCTGCGGGAAGCCGCGGTATGTGCGGGGCTGCGTATTTAAGCGGTCTGGCTGCCTATCGTACCGGAGCAGGGCTGGTAAAGATTCTTACGGTTCCGGAAAACAGGGAAATTCTCCAAAGCCAGCTTCCGGAGGCGATTATAGAAACCTATGATCCCGAAGAGCTTTCTACAGAGGAGGGAAAGCTGTTTCTGGAAAAACAGTGCCGCTGGGCTGACGCGATTGTGCTGGGACCGGGACTGGGAAAGGAAGCGTATGTCAGTGTTCTGGCGGAGCAGATTCTGGCAGATGCTTTTGTTCCCATTGTTCTGGATGCAGACGGACTGAATGCGGTGGCCTCCCACCCCTATCTGACCCGGTATTTTACAGAAAATATTGTGATTACGCCTCACATGGGCGAGATGGCGCGGCTGTGCTCCTGCCCGGTGGAACAGCTGAAGGAGGATCCGGTGCAGGCGGCCAGGGCTTACAGCAGCCGGTACGGAGTGGTATGTGTGATGAAGGATGCAGCTACTGTTACAGCAGATAAAGACGGGAATGTATGGCTGAATCCCAGCGGCTGCAGCGCCATGGCAAAGGCGGAGATGTGCTGACAGGGGTGATAGCCGGACTTCTGGCAAGAGGCCTGGAATGTACAGACGCTGCTTTCCTGGGGGTATATATTCACGGACTGGCGGGGGAAAAGGCCGCAGAGCGCTGGGGAAACCACAGCGTACTTGCCGGTAATCTGGCAGATTGTATTTTGCAGTAGGAAGGAAACGATCATGAAGCAGTATACACGGGTTTATGCGCCCATTGATTTAGATGCAATTCGATTTAATATGGAATCCATGAAACGTAATCTGGCCCCCGGAACGGGAATTCTGGGAGTCGTCAAGGCCGACGGCTATGGTCATGGCGCCGTTCCGTCAGCAATGGCAATGGAGCCTTATGTAGAGGGCTATGCGGCGGCAACTCTGGAGGAGGCATTGATGCTTCGCCGTCATGGAATCCGCAAGAAAATCCTGATTCTTGGAGTAACTCATAAAAGCAGGTATGAGGAAATGCTGGACGGGGATATCCGCCCCGCCATTTTTACCATGGAACAGGCTCTGCCTCTTTCCCAGCTGGCAGTATCCAGACATACTGCAGCAGCGATCCATCTGGCTCTGGATACGGGAATGAGCAGAATCGGAATGACTCCGGATGAAAAGGGCGCTGATCTGGCGGCAGAAATAGCAGGTCTTCCAGGAATCTGTGTGGAAGGGCTTTTTACACATTTTGCAAGGGCGGACGAAGAGGATAAAACCTCAACAGAGGAGCAGTTAAAGCGTTATCTTCATTTCACAGAGCTTTTAAAAGAGCGGGGAGTGGAGATACCCATAAAACACTGCGCCAACAGCGCTGCAATTATTGACCTGCCCCACATGGGCTTTGACATGGTCCGGGCAGGAATCTCTGTATACGGGCTGTATCCGTCAGAGGAAGTGAATCGCAGCCGGGTTCCCTTAAAACCGGCTATGGGGCTGAAAAGCTTTGTAACCTATGTAAAGGAAATTCTTCCTGGTCAGGCAGTCAGTTACGGGGGAACCTTTGTGGCGGACCGGCCGATGAAGGTGGCAACCATTCCGGTGGGATACGGAGACGGATATCCAAGAAGCCTTTCCGGAACGGGATATGTGCTGATTTCCGGCAGGAGAGCGCCGATTCTTGGCCGGGTATGTATGGATCAGTTTATGGTTGATGTAACGGAAATTCCGGGAGTCCGGGAGGAGACACCGGTTACCCTGATCGGAAAAGATCAGGAAGAAGAGATTACGGTGGAGGAGCTGGCCGGGCTGTGCGGAGGTTTTCATTATGAAATGATCTGCGACCTGGGCAAGCGGATTCCGCGGGTTTATTATCAGAATGGGAAGGTTGTAGGAACCAAGGACTATTTTGATGACAGATATGAGGATTTTACTTTGGGAGAGAGTCAGAATTAACAGGATTCCTTCTGACGCATAAAATAATCACAGAAAGGTATACACCGGTCAAAAGACGGCAATACTACTGCTAAATAAGATTGACGGAGTGTGAAAATTGTGATTATCCGACGAGGAGATATTTATTATGCGGATCTGCGCCCGGTAGTAGGCTCGGAGCAGGGCGGGGTCCGTCCTGTGCTGATTATACAGAACGATGTGGGAAACAAACACAGTCCAACGGTGATCTGCGCGGCAATAACCTCAAAGATGAACAAGGCGAAGCTGCCGACCCATGTGGAGCTGGACACCCGCAGATGTGACATGGTGAAGGATTCGGTAATTCTTTTAGAACAGCTGAGGACGATAGATAAGCAGAGACTGAAGGAGAGAATCTGCCATATTGATGATGAACTTCAGAAAAAGGTGGATCTGGCGCTGATGGTGAGCCTGGAGCTTCCTGCTCCTACATAGTTCGCCATTGACGAAAATTAATAAATTTAGTACAATAATTTACGTATTATTTATTTTCAAAGGAAAAAGGAGTTCCAAAAAAGCTATGGACGACGGTTATGGGCATCCGGGTATTTTCCTGGCAGCTGCGGCAATTGCAGTAATTGCCGGATACCTGATTTGGCGGTATCGAAAATCAAAAGCAGAAAATGTAACAGAAGAAGACATTAAAACCATGGTCAACGAGGGGCATGAGCAGGGGGTTCTGGAATCCAGCGAGGCAGAGATGATTTCCAACATCTTTGAGTTTGACGATAAAGAAGCCGGCGATATTATGACTCACAGGAAGAATATTGTGGCGCTGGACGGTTCCATGACTGTGCGGGAGGCGTCACGGTTTGTTCTTAAAGAGGCAAGCAATTCCCGTTTTCCGGTATATGGCGAGGATCTGGACGACATTATCGGAACGGTACATATCCGGGATGTGCTGGTCCATGTAGAGAATCCCGAGGAGGCACAGATGGCTCTCAAGCTGGTTCCGGGGATGATCAGACCTGCGCATTTTATTCCGGAAACCCGCAATATCAATTCTCTGTTTAAAGAAATGCAGTCTCAGAAGATTCATATGGAAATCGTGATTGACGAATATGGACAGACGGCGGGACTGGTAACCATGGAGGACATTCTGGAAGAGATTGTGGGAAATATTCTGGATGAGTACGATGAGGACGAGCAGTTTATTGTTCGGGGAACAGACGGTATCCTGACCATGAGCGGCATGACGCCTTTAGAGGATGCTCAGGAGGAGCTGGGAGTGAAGTTCCCTGAGGAAGACCTGGATAACTACGACACGATTAACGGACTTTTGATTTCCAGGCTGGATCGGATACCCGGCGAAGAGGAGAAGCCGGAGGTTCAGTACCAGGGATATCTGTTTTCCGTGCTGAAGGTGGAAAATAAAATGATTGCTTCTGTCCGGGTGACAAGACTTCCTGAGGAGGACCGGGATTTCGATGATTCCGGAGAAGGTCCGGGAGAGGGAGACCGGGAAGAGGCGGCTGAATAAGAGTGAAAAATAACGCTTTTTAGCGGAAGAAGCTCGCGGGCGGGCTTCTTTTTTGATGCGGAAAGAAAAAAGAAAGAGGTACAGAAAGAAAAATGATGCAGATGTTGACGGACACAGGAAATATGCTGAGGGATCGGCGCTTTTTGGGAAAGGCGGTGACGATTGCATTTCCGGTTGCCATGCAGGGCATGCTGAATACGATTGTAAATCTGGTCGATACCATGATGATAGGTACTCTGGGGGAAACCTCCATAGCAGCAGTCGGACTGGCAAATAAGGTGTTTTTTGTGTTTTCCCTTCTTGTTTTTGGAATTGTCAGTGGTTCCGGGGTTCTTGCAGCCCAGTACTGGGGGAATCATGATGTGAAAAATATAAGGAAGGTGCTGGGACTGGCTCTTATGATTTCCACGGCAGGCTCCCTGTGCTTTCTGATTCCGGCGCAGATATGCCCGGAAGAGGTTATGAGGATTTTTACAACCAGCCAAAGCTCCATTACGGTAGGAGCGGCCTATCTGGCGGTAGTGTCTCTTTCCTATCCCTGCACGGCCATTTCCAATACCTATGTGGCTATGCTTCGGGCAGTGGGAAAAGTAAAGGCTCCTGTAATCATCAGCTGCATGACCATTGGAATCAACATTTTGTTTAACTATATTTTTATTTTCGGTCATTTTGGAGCGCCGGCCATGGGGGCTCCCGGCGCGGCTCTTGCCACGCTGATTGCCAGAATTACGGAGTGCGGAGCGCTTCTTGCAGTAACTGTTATCAGCCGTTCCCCTCTTGCATGCCGGGTGAAGGAGATGTGGGGCTACAGCTCTGCATTCCTGAGACAGTTCGCTGTGACAACGGGACCGGTGATTGCCAATGAATTTATGTGGGGGCTGGGAACTACCATGTACTCCCTTGCTTATGGGCGAATGGGAGACAATGCAGTGGCGGCAATTACCATTGCAACAACGATTCAGGATATTGTGGTTGTTCTGTTCCAGGGACTCAGTGCGGCAGCGGCTGTTATTCTTGGCAATGAAATGGGCGGAGGCAATCTGAAGCGGGCAGAAAAATATGCCAAGTACTTCCTGATTCTTCAGTTTCTGGTAACTCTTGCAGCTATGGGAATCTGCTTTGGAATCCGCGGAACAGTTATCGGAATGTACAGTATTTCGCCGGAGGTTGCAGATTCTGTCAGACTCTGCCTGAATGTATTTATCCTGTATATGCCGGCAAAAATGTTTAATTACGTCAATATTGTCGGAGTTCTCAGAAGCGGAGGAGACACCAGGGTCTGTCTCTTTATTGACACCAGCGGCGTCTGGCTGATCGGAATTCCCATGGCTTTTCTGGGAGGACTTTTCTTAAAGAAGCCGATTCATATCGTTTACGCGATGGTTATGTTTGAGGAGGCATATAAGGCTGTGATTGGATATGCCCGGTACCGCCAGAAAAAATGGCTGAGGAACCTGAATATGGAACTGCAGATGAATCAGGGAGAAGCCTGAGGGGAAAATGGTTCCCGTATTGGAGGAAACTCGGGAAGAAAGGGTTGTCATTCCGGGAAAATAGTGCTAGAATGAAAAAGATGTTTTGAACAGGGACGAAAAGAGAAAAAGATAAGGAGTTAGATTTTATGTCAGGACATTCCAAGTTTGCCAATATTAAACACAAAAAAGAGAAAAATGATGCAGCCAAGGGAAAAGTTTTTACAGTAATCGGCCGTGAGATTGCCGTAGCTGTAAAAGAGGGCGGACCGGATCCGGCCAATAACAGCAAGCTGCGTGATGTAATTGCTAAGGCAAAAGCCAACAACATGCCGAACGATACCATCGATCGCGGTATCAAAAAAGCAGCAGGTGATGCAAACTCTGTTAATTACGAGGTACTGACCTATGAGGGATACGGCCCCAACGGTGTGGCTGTTATTGTAGATACTCTGACAGACAACAAGAACCGTACCGCTGCCAATGTAAGAAGCGCATTTACCAAGGGAAACGGAAACATCGGTACCCAGGGAAGCGTATCTTTCATGTTTGACAAAAAGGGACAGATCATTATTGATAAAGAAGAGTGCGAGATGGATCCGGATGAGCTGATGATGCTGGCTCTGGATGCAGGCGCAGAGGATTTTGCAGAGGAAGAGGACAGCTACGAGGTGATTACGGCTCCTGAGGATTTCAGCGCAGTGCGTGAGGCCCTTGAGAAGGAAGGCATCCCCATGATGGAAGCTGACGTTACCATGATTCCCCAGACCTGGGTTGAGCTGACCGACGAGGAGGACATTAAGAGAATGAACCGTCTTCTGGATCTGCTGGATGATGATGACGATGTACAGGCAGTATATCACAACTGGGATACAGACGAGAGATAAGGAATTTTTGAATATCCGGCGACGGATATGAGTATAAGAAAGGCCTCCTTCTGTTTGTCATAATTGACAGGCAGAAGGAGGCTTTTTGCTTTGCAGGAAGCGCTCGCACGGAGTTAGTGTGTTCACTTTTGAAAATACTCAGGAAAAGTTTCGCGGATGGCGGAAAGGTTTTCCCGGTAGCGTTCCATGTGCCGCCGGGAAATTTTCTGTGCCAGAGCGGGATTGCGCTGCTCAAAGGCGCAGACCAGCTCCTCATGATCGGCCAGAATGTTCCCCAGAGGCTTGCAGCGGAAGCTCAGAATGGTAGTACGATCAAAATGGGGCGCCACATTTTCTACCAGACGATGCCAGTACATATGATGGCAGGATTCGTAAATCAGCCGGTGAAAATCCTTGTCCAGAGCAAAGATTTTTTCCTCCTGATTTCTCTGAATATACATTTTCCAGAGGGCAATATTTTCCCAGAGCCGGTTGATATCCTCCTCCGTGAGACAGCTGCAGGCAAGAACAGCCAGTTCGGATTCCAGTACACTGCGAAGATGCCGGATTTCTTCGACAATATCCGGATCAATAAAAGAGACATAGGTTCCGATTTTAGGACGAATATCGATTAACTGACGTTGAGCCAGTTCAAGAACTCCTTCCCGGAAGGGGGTGCGGCTGACATTCATCTGACTGCAGAGTTCCTGTTCGTAAAGCTGCTGGCCGGGAATCAGGTTTGTATGAACAAGATTGTAAATAAGCGTTCTCACCACATAATCTTTGGCGGATTCCTCTTTTTTTTTCTCGGTTATTTCAAACAATGCATTACCTCCATAAGTAAGATAGAAAAGAATTGACATTTGAAACCTGTCGATATATATTTAAATATATGATATATATATCATAGCATGATAAATAGATCAAGACAAGGCTATATAAAAGGAAACAGAGGAGGAAGAAATCATGGATTTGGCAATAACAGCCATGAGGCAGGTTCTGGTATTATTTTTGTTAATGTTTGCAGGGTTCGCCGGCGTAAAGGCGGGGCTTATCCGGATGGAGGGAAAGAAGGCATTTTCGGATCTTCTGGTAAATCTGATCTGTCCCTGTATGATTCTCAATTCTTATTTTGCAGAATTTCAGCCGGAAATTTTCCGGAACCTTCTCTGGGCCTATGCGGTATCGCTGCTGCTGATTTTGACGGGACTGGCTGTAACCATGATTTTTACGAAAAAATTTCCTGTATCGGAAAGACCGATTCAGCGGTTTGCCTGTATTTATTCCAACGCGGCATTTATGGGGTTTCCGCTGATTCAGGTGATGTTTGGCGAAGAGGGTCTGCTTTATGCCAGCGCTTATGTAACGGTATTTAACATTCTGCTGTGGACTCACGGTTACATGATGCTCAGCAAAAGAGGGGGAGAAACGGCCGGGGCAAACGGCGGTGGTTTCCGGAAAACTCTGAAAAAGCTTGTTACCACTCCGGTTCTTGTTTCGGTGGCGCTGGGGCTGGTGATTTATCTGGGTCAGATTCCGATTCCCGGTGTGGGGGCAGAGCCTGTAAAACTGATCAGCGGAATGAATACTCCTATGGCAATGTTTATTACAGGAATGATCATTGCGGAAAGTAATCTGGGAAAGATTATCCGGAATGTACAGATTTCAGCTATGATTTTGCTCAGGCTGATTCTGATTCCTCTGGTATGCTTTGGAATTTATCTGGCTGCCGGCTTTACGGGAATGCAGGCCCAGGTAGTCTTTCTTCTGGAGGCCTGTCCCTGTGCTGCAATTACATCTGTATTTGCTGTGCAGTTCGGATACAATGAGGAGATGGCTGCGGGTTCTGTTGTAGTCACCACTCTGCTAAGTATTATTACTCTGCCTTTGTGGGCGGGAATGATTTCTATGATTTAAGATAAGTATTCAGGACGGCGGGAGAACCGGAAGAAAGCCCCGTCCTGAACAGTTACGATTTTAGGAGGAAAAAGAATGTTTAGAAAAATGAGAAGATTCAAGCAGCAGATATCAGAGGAGGAGTGTCGGGAAATTTTGAAGCAGGAGCCCCGGGGCGTTCTGTCTTTAATTGGAGATAATGGATATCCCTATGGAATTCCCATGGATCACTGGTATTGCGAAGAGGATGGGAAGCTTTATTTTCATGGAGCAAAGGAAGGTCATAAGATTGATGCGATTGAGAAGTGTGACAAGGCTTCCTACTGTGTTTATGACAAAGGCTTCCGGAAAGAGGGCGAGTGGGCTCTGAATATAAAAAGTGTGGTGGTCTTTGGAAGGATTCGCCCGATTCTTGACGTGGAAAAGTCTATGAAAATATGCAGGGAGCTGTGCGGCAAATTTACAGAGGATCAGGAATACATTGAGGATGAAGTGAAGCATGCCGGACCTCGTGTGCTTTGTCTGGAGTTCACCCCAGAGCATATGACAGGAAAACTGGTAAATGAATCATAACAGAAGCATGGCGCTCCCCGCGGAGCGTTTTTGTTTCACAGGACGTAAATTTCTATGAAAGAAAAAACGGTCACCCTTTTCAGGGTGACCGCCGGATAAGGACGTTCTACTGCAGAGTCAGAGAAAGATTCTGGAAGGTAACATCTGCGCTTTTTGATACGAATACACCAACATATACATGGTCGGAATCAATGGCAGTCAGCGGGAAGTCAAAGCCTGCGCTGACAGGAGCGTTATCACCGAAGATACAGGTGTAGCCGTCAGGACCTTTCCGGATTTCCAGATGCACAGTTTCTCCGGGATTGTAAATCCGGGATGCTGTTCCGCCGGAAATAAGCTGGCCGTTCTTTCGGGCAAAACAGTTCCAGGGCTGGTCAGAGGCCATCTGAAGAGGTCCGGCTGCCACATAATCGCCCATGGTGTCATTCATAACGGTGTCCAGATAAATATCATCGCGAACCATCAGTCCAAAGGAATTCTGATTTTCTTTTTCCAGATAGTTAATCGTCACATCAGCAGACAGAATGAAATTCCTGTTTGCCGGTACCTGCTGGTAATACATGGCCAGACCGTCGCTGTTTGCGGCAATCTTTCCGGCATCGGCGTCTCTGGTCAGGGGAGAGTCGCCGCCTGCCGCCATGCGGATGGATCCGTCAGACTGAGGCTGAAGGCTGAAATAGAGATGGTTCAGAAATTCATAGCCATCGATATCTCCAAAAACAGTGGGCTTCCAGTCGCCGGAGGGATTCCACAGCGTGCTTGCAGCAGTGGGAGCGGAGAAATTCTGTCCCTGGTAGGAGGGATTTAAAGCGGCATCTGTAAACTGGGGAACCTGAGGATTGGCAACTACGTAATTCTTCAGATTGCAGTTTGATTTTAACAGCTCGTCCGCAATAAACCAGGCATTGCAGGCAGCGCCGTACTGGTTGGTATGGGTATTGTCAATGCTGGCTTCCCTCTGAGAGGTCCAGGCATGGCGCTCTTTAACGCCCTGGGCTCCCAGGCGTTCATAGACATCCCTGGTGCGGGCGGTCAGATCCAGAACAGTTACGCTTTTGCCTACGCCCAGCTGCTTGATGGCTTTGGCATAATTGCCTCCCTGGAAGGTCCCTTCCTCATTGGTAACGGTTTCGGTAATATGTCCGCTTTCTCCTGTGTAATTGTTGCCCAGATCTCTGCGGACAATGGGGGTGACAAGAATCGGAGTCGCCCCTCTTTCTCTGGCGGGCTGAATGTATTTTTCGTACAGATAATACTGGAAGGAGCCGACTACGGACGGAGAACCGCCGGGATTGGTATAGCGTCCCAGTTCCGGGCGCTCGTCGTTGTGGCCAAAACCAATCATCAGGTAGTCACCGGCCTTCATATTCTGCAGGATGGTCTGGTACTGATCCGTGTCCACATAGGTTTTGGAGCTGGTACCGGAAACAGCCATATTCTGGATATTGACACCCTGGATGTAAAGTCCCAGCTGTGTGCCCCAGCCGGCCCGGGGAGAGTAATAATTTGTGTCATTAAAAGCCGCTGCGGTTGAGTCACCGGCAACCCAGACGGTGGGGATATTCAGTTCCGCAGTACCGTTTACCAGCGGAGCTGTGCCGGAAACAGAGGAGGTATTTCCCTGAATCGGCGGAACAATGGTGTCTGCCATGGCCGGAACTGCAGAAAATGCTGAGGTCACAGCACAGATACAGCCCAGAAGAAGGGCTTTGATTCTTCCTGTATGTTTTTTCATGAATCCATTCTCCTAACATGTATTTTTTTCAATTAGTAACTGTTCAGGACGGGCATCTTCTTGTCCGGCAAAGCCGAACAAGA
>ERZ791895.1183-NODE-1183-length-11177-cov-4.733501_pt1 | contig 11177 bp, 8 predicted proteins | sample MGYA00510153_ERZ791895 | MGnify/ENA primary metagenome ERZ791895 (study PRJEB30046, sample SAMN00792064) | human gut metagenome | study: EMG produced TPA metagenomics assembly of the A metagenome-wide association study of gut microbiota in type 2... | reverse complement strand
CGCTGCTGGGCGACCAGGGCCAGGCCGACGCCGGTGTTGCCGGAGGTGGGTTCGACGATCACGCCGCCGGGCTTCAGTTGGCCGGACTGTTCGGCGGCGTCGATGATGCGTTCGGCAATGCGGTCCTTGGAAGATCCACCGGGGTTGAAGTATTCGACTTTGACGGCGATGGTGGCTTTGACGCCGGCCGCCTGCGGAATGTGGTTGAGCTTGACGAGCGGGGTGTTGCCGATGAGTTCTGCGAGGCTGTTGTGGATGGTCATGTGAAGTCCTTCGTTGCTGGGGTTGTGGGGTTTTGCTGCGTTGCGTTCGTGAACCGACGTTCCCAGACGAATGGACTGTGGCTTTAGTTTGAAATCGAGTATCCCCGCTCACTGTACGGTGAAGCCGGAAAGTGAATCGGTTTTTCATGTTAACCACGACTCGCGCGTTACACGGTTACGCTCGTGCCATCGATTTCATGAAAATTCATGCGACAGATTTGCCGCGATTCGAATGCTCTATCTCAAGTTATGCGTCACTGACCGCTCGCCCAGGGGCGTCGGTTAGCGACAACAACATGAGATAATCTGCATGTCTCACACCATAGCACAACCCGCGACAAGCGCGTGTCGCCGGCGGCCTCGGCTCCCCTCCCTGAGGGGAGCTGGCCGCGAAGCGGACTGAGGGGAATACGACGGCACCCGTAACTCCCCTCAGCCTCACTGCGTTCGACAGCTCCCCTCAGAGAGGGAGCCAAAAAAGGTCTATAACGAGGCTGCCTCGATGAGCTGACGGGTGTAATCGGATTGGGGGTTGCCGAGCACTTCAGCGGTGGAACCCGTCTCTTCGAGACGCCCGTCATGGAGCACGAGGATGCGGTCGGCGATGTGCTGTACCACGCCGAGATCGTGGGAGACCATGATGATGGCGGTGCTCGGCCGGGCCGCGCGGATGGCGGCGAAGGTGTCGAGGATCTGAATGCGCGCGGCCACGTCGATGGCGCTCATCGGCTCATCGGCGAGGATCACTTTGGGCTCGTTGATGATGGCGCGGGCGATGACCACGCGCTGCGCCTGGCCACCAGACAGGTCGATTGGGTACCGGTTCAGGAAGTCCGCCGGTTCAAGACCCGCCATGGTCAGAGCCGCGACCACCCGCTCGTCGATATCGGTGTTGTTCAGATCACGTCGCTGCAGACTCAGCGGTTCAGCCACCGATTTGGCGACTTGCCAACGCGGGTCGAGTGATGAGAACGGGTCCTGGAACACCAGTCCCGATTCGCGGCGCAGGGTCGCGAATCCCGGCGATTTTCGGCCGCCGACAATGGATTGGCTCTCGTATTCCACGCTGCCGGAGTCCGCGGATTCCAAGCCCAGCATAATGCGGGTCAGCGTGGATTTGCCGGATCCGGAGCCGCCGATCACGGCCAGACATTCGCCGGCGTGGACATCGGCGGAGACGTCGAAGAGGACTTGGTGGCGTGCGGTGCGCGGTCCGAAGGATTTGGTGATGGAGTGGGCGGAGAGGAGTGGCACACTGCTGTTACTCATGCGAATCCTCCTTGGGGGTGTGGAGGGTGAGGGTTTGGGCGGCGGCGACCAAGCGTTGGGCTTGCGGCGTGGTCGGTGCAGCAAGCAGGTCGGCGGTGGGTCCGGATTCGACGATGCGGCCGGCGTCCAGCACGTAGCAGCGGGTGGTGGCACGCGCGAGTACGGAGAAATCATGGGTGATGAACAGCATGGATGCGCCGGCGTCGTCCACCAACGAGGTCAGCAGGTCCACGATCTGACGTTGCGTGATGGAGTCGAGCGCGGTGGTGGGTTCGTCCGCGATGATGAATCGCGGTGAGGTGATCAGCGCCGTGGCGATGCCCACGCGCTGCTGTTGGCCGCCGGACAGTTCGTGCGGGTATGTGCCGGCCACGTCACGGTCCAGTCCGACCTTGTCCAGCATGGTATTCACTCGCTCAGCACGTTCGGCCTTGGTCAGATCGTAGTGCAGTCTCAATGGCAACGCAATCTGCTGCGCCACGGTCATCACCGGGTTCAGTGAGGCAGCCGGATTCTGGAACACCGCACCCACATACCGGCCGCGCAGGTCGGCAAGCGCACGTTCGGAAGCTCCGATAATTTCCGTGCCGCCCATATCAATCGACCCATTAGTCACAGCGGTCAGGGGCAGCAACCCCAGCATCGCCTTGGCAATCATAGATTTTCCGGAGCCTGAAGAACCGATCAAGCCGACTCGTTCACCGTCGGCAATGGTCATATCCGCATCAGAGACGATTGGTTTGCCGCCAATCGTGATTTTCAGCCCGCGAACATCGACGCTCATCGTTCGCCTCCTATTTCACGTAATGCGGGGTTGGTGACCGGATCGATGGCATCGCGCAGCACATCACCAAAAATATTCAGCGCCACAACCACAACCGTGACGATCAGGCCGGGCCACACCACGGTTAATGGGAACACGTTGATGAGTTTGACCGAAGTGGCCAGAGAATGCCCCCAGCTCGGCACACCGGACGGCACACCGATACCGAGATAAGTGAGCCCCGACTCAGCCAACACCGCCGTGCCCGCCGACAATGACAGTTGCACAGCCAATACCGGCAGAATATTCGGCATAACATGGCTTATGAGCACACGCCACCCGCTGGCACCATTGGCCAAGGCCGATTCCACATATGACGAGCGGGACGCCAGCAACGCTGCGGGGCGAGCCACACGAGCCAGATTCAACCCATATCCGAAGCCGCAGGCGATCACAATCACCGCGATTGACGCTCCCAACGGCACAGCCAGAATCAACGCAATCAACACGGTGGGAACGGAAATCAACGCATCAACTACCACTACCGAAGAACTGGCGAGCGCCGCATTGCGTGCCACCATGGCCGCGATGAGCAGCAGCCCCCAAGCCATAGATGCCACTACGGTCAGCAGCACGATCACAAGATTGGTATGTGAGCCGGCCAGCAGCCAGCTGAACACGTCCGCGCCGGTGCCGTCAGTGCCGAGCCAGTGCTCGGCGGACGGCTTGGCCCATACATGGTAGCCATCAGTGGCCCACAGCGATTGCGGGGTCCAGAACAGGGAAACGATGGCAATGAGCAACCACAGAGCGAGCACGATAAGTGCGAATTTGCCCTCGGCACGACGCCACATGGAGTGCAGGACGATGACGAAGGCAGCCCGTCGACCACCAGTCGTCGCACGACGAACATTGCTCATGCGGTCACCTCCGTAATGGCGGTAGCGGTTTTCAGACGCGGGTCGAGCACGCGGTGGAGCAAATCGACCACGAGGCCGACAGTCAAAAAGAACGCGGCCAGCAGGAACAGCTCGCTTTGCACGGCAATCAGGTCGCGGTTGCCCACGTCGGTCACAAGACCGTTGCCGATGCCCGGTAACGCAAACAGGTTTTCGATGACCATCACGCCAGTGACCATCGAAGCGAAGGTCAGCCCGATAACAGACACCAGCTGCGGGGTTGCCAACCGCAATCCCACACGCAACACCGCCTGAGTGCGCGTCATGCCACACGAGCGTGCCATATCGATGTAGCCGGAACTGGCTAAATCCCCTAAGGCCGCGCGCGTGTATCGCATAAGCGATGCTCCCACGATGATGCCGACCGATACAGCCGGCAATACCAACGCTGATATCGCCGAACCGGGTGCGCCCCAGCCATCCAGCGGGAACCCTTGCGAGGGAAACACGTCAAGCAATCCTACGCCGCGCCCGAACAACAGAATCAGCAGCAGACCGCCCCACAACGCAGGTACGGCACCGCCGACAATAGCCAGTACATGAAACACCGCACGCACCGTTGCGCTGCGGGCCAGTACCGCCGCACAGCCCAGCGGCAAGCCGATGGCCAAGGCGATGAGCAGGCCAAGAATAATCAGGGGAAAGGTGATGGACGCACGTGCGCCTACCAAGGAGGTTACGGAGCGACCAGTCAGGATTGAAGTGCCGAAGTCACCACGGGCCAGCGCACTCATCCAATCGAAGTATTGTGCAATCAATGGCCGATTCAGACCGAGTTGTTCGCGTAGCTGGGTCACACGCTCAGGCGGCGAGTTGACGCCGGCCATCACGGAGGCCACATCGCCAGGCAGAATGCGCAATGCTGCGAAAACCACCACGGACAGGCCGAACAACGCCACCACGAATAACGCCAGCCGTTTCAACACGAATCGCATAATGCCTACTTTACTTGGATTAACAATGAGCCCCCTCACTGAGGGAGCTCATTGCTGTAACGAACTACTTCGTGTAGGTCACGTTGTAGAGGGGCAGAACGGTCTGGTTGAGGTCGAAGGGGAATCCTTCAACGCCCTTGGCCGTGGCGGTGGTGATGCGGTAGTTGAACAGCCAGTCGGCCGGCGCATCCTCGGAGACAAGCTTGGCGGCCGCGGCGAACTTGGCATCGCGCTCCTTGTCGGAGGTGGCGGCAACACCCTCGTTGTACAGCTTGGTCACATTCTTGTTGTCGTAACCGAAATAGTATGTCGGATCGGTCCACGATGCGAAGTCGTGGCTTTCGTTGTGGTCCACCAGCGAAATATCGAAGGTGTGGTTGGTGTACACATCCTGCAGCCACGTGGAGAACTCCACCACATTCACCTTCAGGTCGATGCCGAGGGGCTTGAGCTGGGAGCGCAGCTGGTCTCCGAGCTCGGTGCCGTAGATGTTGGCGTAGGTCAGCGTAAGTTGAAGCGGCTTGTCGGTGGAATAGCCGGCTTCAGCCATGAGCGACTTGGCCTTGTTCTGATCATACGGGTACAGATTCGTCAGATCCTCGTAGCCGGGGTCGAGAGACGGGATCGGGCCGCCGAGCGCCTTGTCCGCACCGCCGCGAGAGGCGATGAGCTCCTTGTGGTTGATGGCGTAACGGATGGCCTGGCGAATGCGCTTGTCAGCCAGTTTGGAACCGGAAGCGTTGTTGAAGCCGAGCACGAACTTGTCGGTGCCGTTGCCGGCTTTGACCGTGTACTTGGCGGAATCGGACTTGAACGGTTCGGCGAGGTTCTCGGTAATCGGGGCGAGCACCTGCACGTCACCGGACTTCAGCGCATTGACCGCGGCGTTGTCGTCGGCCAGATACTTGACGACCACGGTGGGCGTCTTGGCCTTGTTCTTGCCCCAGTACTTCTCATTGGCCTTCAGCGTGATCGAGCTGTTTTCCACGAACTTGGCAACGGTGTAGGGGCCGGAGCCGACGGCCTGCGTCTTCAGGTCATACTTGGCGTCCTTGTCGAACACGAGCCCTGCGCGACCGGTCAGGGTCCACAACAGGTTGGAGTTCGGCGTCTTGAGCGTGATCACCGCGGTGTCGGCGTCCTTGGCCTCCACCTTGCTGACGGCGGCGAGCGCGTCGGCGTCGTGGTAGCCCTTAGCGATCAGCTCGTTGATGGACCAGGCCACGTCCTCGGCGTCAAGTTTGTCGCCATTGAAGAAGGTCATGTTCTTATTGAGGTGGAAGGTGTAGGTCAGGCCGTCCTTGGACGTCTCCCAGCTGGAGGCGATGGCGGGAGCGACCTGGTTCTTGGAGTCACGTGCCACGATGCCTTCGTATACGTTGCCGATCAGGATCTGGTCAAGCGCGGAGCCGGCGGTGTTGCGGATGTCCAGATTGGTGGGGGCCAGTTTGAGGCCGATGGTCACGGTGTCGGCATATTGGTTGCTGGACGAAGCCGACTTGTCATCTTTCTTACCGCCGAAAGCGAGCGTGACGCCGATGACGACCGCCACTGCCACGATGACGGCAATCAGTGAGATCAGCCACCACTTCGGGCCGCTTTTTTTCGGATTCTTTGCGCGCGAGGCAAGGCTCGCATCTGTGGTTGCGCCGTCTTCGACGTGCGCACCATTGTCTTGAGACATGGTTCTTCCTCTGTATATGTTGTGTTCTACGGTTGGCCGCCACGCTGGGTCGACCACCGCAGGCCATCATAGCCATGGGACTGTAGAATTGCGCATGAAATCCATCTTGAATCTGGAGGGTTATCATGCTGGTCGCCGTTGATATCGGCAATACGAACATCGTGCTGGGCTTTTTGGATGGCGATGCCATCGCCGGCACCTACCGCATCACCACCAAAGCCAACCATACGTCTGATGAGTATGGGCTGTTTCTGACTGAATTCCTGAGAATGAGCGGTTTTCAGCCATCCGATGTGGACGATGTGATCATCTGTTCGGTGGTGCCGAAAGTGATGCACTCCTTCCGTTCGTCCATCGTCAAATTCCTCGACATTGATCCGATGGTGGTGGGACCGGGCATCAAGACCGGTATGAACGTGCGCGTTGACGATCCGAAATCGCTGGGTGCGGATATTCTGGCCGACTGCGCCGGTGCCTATTACGAGTATGGCGGCCCAGTGCTGGTGGCTGATTTCGGCACCGCCACCACGTTCACGCACGTGAGCGACAAGGGCGTGGTCGATTCCGGCGTCATCACCACCGGCATCCGTGCCGGTGCGGCCGCTCTGTGGGGAGATACGGCCCAGCTGCCGGAAGTGGAAATTACGCGACCGGATACGATTCTGGGCACCAACACCAAGACCTGCATGCAGGCCGGTTTGTATTACACGTTCTTGGGCGGTGTGGAGCGCACGATTCGTCAGTTCCGCAGAGAGCTCGGAGGCGAGGATTTCAAGGTGATCACCACCGGTGGCCTCGGTCGAGTGTTTGAGAATGACACCGAGCTGATTGACGTGTATGACCCGGATTTGATTTTCAAGGGCATGGCGCACATCTACTCGCGCAATGTGAAGTGACGTAGTATGCAGGAATCGGCCGCGTATAGCGCGGTCGATTCCGACCCAACCCCGAATCCCTACTTAATCGTAAAGCCCTGATTGAGGCCGTATTCTCGGAGGTCTTTCTGCCATTGGGCCAGGCCTTCGGAGAGACTGACTTTCTTGCCGGGCTTCTCCAATGGTTCGAGCGGGTTGCCTTCCTTGTCCTTCATACCCATCTCAATGGCTTCCTGTCGCTGCTGATAGGCGTGGAAACTGCCGGACCACTCGTATGCCTGGCCCACCGTCGATTTGAAGTCACTGCGCGCATACACTTCGAATGGCAGATACTGGTATCCGACCGACACATCCTCGGCGGCCTCCGACAGTACCCGGTTGAACTTCTGCCCGCCGAAATACGGGATTTCAATGCCACGGTCATTGGTAATCGTGGTTTTATCCAGAAAATCAGCGGAATTCAGGGTGGCGTAATCGGCCGGGAAGGCACCGCCGTCTACACGCGCGCTAATGCCTTGGGCGTCATGCGCCACAAAGTCCACGAAACGATAGGCCGCATCCGGCTTACGGGTCAGTTGCAACACGGTCAGCGCCGAGCCGCCATTTTCGGCGTTGGCAGGCTGCCCACCATAGGTGGGCATGGGAGCCACGCGCCACAGACCGGCCGCGCCCGGCACATTGGACAGCAGCAGCGACGGCATCCAAGCCCCAGAGAACACGGAGGCGATGGTGCCGGTGCCCACTCTGCTTTTCCACCGGTCGGACCATGTGGCGGAGGTGGTGTCAACAAGCCCCTCATCGATCATTTTCTGCCAGAATTCGGTGAACCGTTGGGTGCCGGCGTCCTCATCCAAATCGATGGTCACGGTTTTGCCGTCGGCCGACGTGTGGAACGGCTGGCCGCCGGCGAGCCAGACCATGGCATCGTAAAAGCTGCCATCGCCCGAGTCGGCGGCGATGTACACGCCAATTTCCTTGAGCTTTTTGGCAGCCTCATAGTAGTCATCCCAAGTCTTGATCTTGGTGGCGTCCACGCCGGCTTGGCGGAACACGTCTTCGTTGTAGAAGAAGCCCATCGGGCCCGAATCCATGGGCAGCCCGTAGGTACGGCCGGCGAGCTGCACGGACGACCATGTGCCGAGGGTAAAGAAGTTGGAATAATCCGAGCCGATTTTGTCGGTCAGATCAAGCAATTGGCCGGAGACCGCGTACTGCAACAGTGCATAGTATTCGATTTGAGCCACGTCCGGCGTGCCGTAACCGTCCTGAATGGCGGTGTTGAGATTGCCATAGCCGGAGATGTTGGTCCATTTCACGCGGATGTCCGGATTGGCTTTTTCGAAACGGCGGATGACCTCGCCCATGCTCGGTTCCCAGCTCCATACGCTGATTTCCGTGCGGTTATCGGTGGTGGACTGCCCGCACGAGGCCAAGGATACGGAAAGGATGGCAGTCACTGCTATGGTTGCCATTCTTTTGATTCGCTGTCCGATCACTCGCATGGTGACGAGTGTACTAGGCGGGGCTTAAAACGGTAGAAGCCCCGTGACGGGATTCGTCACGAGGCTTTGTGTATCAGGTGAGATTAGCTAGGCAGTCTCAGCGAGGGTTCAAGGCTTACTTCACGGTGAAGCCCTGATCCTTGCCGTAATCCTGCAGTGCCTTCTGCCAAGCGGCGATACCGTCAGTCAGCTTCTGGTCGCCGGTGTAGGACTTGCCAAGGTAGTCGCCGAAGATGGTGCGGGCCTTGACCTCGTAGGGCAGGAACTGGTAGTCGGAGGACACGTTCTCAGCAGCCTGAGCCAGAACCTCGTTGTACTTCTGACCACCGAAGTAGTCAACGTCCTCGCCATCGGCGTTCTTCACAGTGGTGGTGTTCTTGAAGGAGTCGGACTCCATGGAGGCCTTGTCAGCCGGGAATGCACCGCCGGCCACACGGGTGGCCACGCCGTCGCCGTGGTTGGCGTACTCGATGAACTGGTAAGCAGCGTCAGCCTTCTTGGTGGAGGCGAGCACAGCCAGCGAAGAACCACCGTTCTCGGAGTTGGTGGTGGAGCCGTCTGCGGTCGGCATCTGGGCGATGCGCCACTTGCCGTCACCGTTCGGAGCGCCGGAAAGCAGGTTGTACGGCATCCAAGCGCCGGTCAGCAGGGATGCGATGGAGCCGTCATCCAGACCCTTGTTCCAATCGTCGGTCCAGCCGACGGTCTTGGTGTCGATGAGATCTTCGTCGATCATCTTCTGCCAGAAGTCGGTGAAGGTCTTGACGTTCTTGTCACCGGTCAGGTTGATGGTCACGGTCCCGCCGTCCTTGGAGGTCTCGAACGGGGTCGCGCCGGCCAGCCAGGTCATGGAGTCGAAGAAGCCGGCGTCACCGGAATCGGAGGTGATGTAGGAGTCCACGGCGCGAATCTTCTTGGCGGCCTCGTAGAAGTCGTCCCACGTGCGCACCTGGGTCGGATCGACGCCGGCCTTGTCGAAGACGCCCTTGTTGTAGAACCAGGCCATCGGGCCGGAATCCATCGGCAGGGCGTAGACGCCGTCATTGATGTTCACCGAGGACCACGTGCCCGGGGTGTAGAAGTCCTTGAAATCGGAGGCACCGAGATCGGAAAGGTTCTCGAGGTGGCCGCGAATCACGTATTCGGGCAGTGCGTAGTATTCGATCTGGGCGATGTCCGGAGCACCGGAGCCGGCCTCGATGGCGTTGGACAGTGCGTTGTACTCGTCCTTGTTGGTGCCGGCATTGGTCACCTTCACCTTAATGTTCGGGTTCTTGGCCTCGAATCCCTTGACCGTACGAGGCAGTGTGGAATCCCAGGACCACACGGTCAGCTCGATCTTCTTATCAGAGGAGCCGGTGCTTCCGCTATCCCCGGCAGAGGTGGAACCGCAGGCAGCTACAGAGGAGAGCATGGCCACAGCACCAATCAGGGCAATCGTCTTCTTGCCGAACTTCATCGTTCTTTCCTTCCTTGTTATGGGAAACGACGGGACTTGGCGTTTTGTTCCAAGTATTGTATCGTTTTAAGAAACGATACCACATGTTTTATGTTTACGCAAACACGACACGTCGCACCATGGTGACTAACCGCAAACCGAAGGAGATGCATCCCGCTCATGACCACTCACAACAGCCAGTATTCCGCCGAAACCGCCCATCCCGACAAGCAGGAAAGCAGCCCGGCGCCGACCGCCGCCGGCACCACGGCCAGTAACGTCTCCACAACTGGCAACGCAACCACGCCGGACGCCAGCATCGCCCTCAACGCCGACGCCACTCCGGTAGCCGACGTTCCCCCGCGTCTGTTCGGCTCATTCGTAGAACATCTGGGCCGTTGCGTCTACGGCGGCATCTACGAGCCCAGCCATCCCACCGCCGACGAAAACGGCTTCCGCCAAGACGTGCTTGATCTGGTCAAGGAACTGGGCGTCACCTGCGTACGCTACCCCGGCGGCAATTTCGTATCCAACTACAACTGGGAAGACGGCATCGGCCCACGCGAGAATCGCCCCGTACGCCGCGACCTGGCCTGGCATTGCACCGAAACCAATGAAATGGGCATCGATGACTTCTACCGCTGGAGCCAGAAAGCCGGCACCGAAATCATGCTTGCCGTCAACATGGGCACCCGGGGTCTGAAGGCCGCGCTCGACGAGCTCGAGTATGTCAACGGCGCGCCCGGCACCGCTTGGGCGGATCAGCGCGTGGCCAACGGCATCGAGGAGCCGATGGATATCAAGATGTGGTGCATCGGCAACGAAATGGACGGCCCGTGGCAGGTGGGCCACATGAGTCCGGAAGAATATGCCAGCGCGGTGGACAAGGTGGCCCACGCCATGAAGCTCGCCGAGTCCGGTCTCGAACTCGTGGCCTGCGGTTCCTCGGGTGCCTATATGCCGACCTTCGGCACGTGGGAGAAGACCGTGCTCACCAAGGCTTACGAGAATCTCGACTTCGTCTCCTGCCATGCCTACTACTTCGACCGCGGCCATAAAACCCGGACCGCCGCCTCCATGCAGGACTTCCTGGCCTCTTCCGAAGACATGACCAAGTTCATCGCCACCGTCTCGGACGCGGCCGATCAGGCGCGAGAAGCCAACAACGGCACCAAAGACATCGCCCTGTCCTTCGACGAATGGGGCGTATGGTATTCGGACAAGTGGAACGAGCAGGAAGACCAGTGGAAGGCGGAGGCCGCGCAGGGTTTGCACCACGAGCCATGGCCTAAGTCTCCGCATTTGCTGGAAGACATCTACACCGCGGCCGACGCGGTGGTCGAAGGTTCCCTGATGATCACCCTGCTCAAGCACTGCGATCGCGTGCGTTCCGCCTCGCGCGCCCAGCTGGTCAACGTCATCGCCCCCATCATGGCCGAGGAACATGGCCCGGCATGGCGGCAGACCACGTTCTACCCGTTCGCCGAAG
>ERZ791895.1180-NODE-1180-length-11194-cov-2.567017_pt1 | contig 11194 bp, 10 predicted proteins | sample MGYA00510153_ERZ791895 | MGnify/ENA primary metagenome ERZ791895 (study PRJEB30046, sample SAMN00792064) | human gut metagenome | study: EMG produced TPA metagenomics assembly of the A metagenome-wide association study of gut microbiota in type 2... | reverse complement strand
TCTTCTGAAATTTTTTCATATACAATATTTCCCCACATATCTTCCTTATTCGCATCTGGATCAAATGAAAAATATCTACGATAATGGAAGAAGCCATAATAATCTGCCTCCATATTTTTCCAAGCCCAATACTGAGCAGTCAATTCACAATATGTTTTATTTTTATTAGAAATATTATCACCTTCATCATCATGAAGCATTCCTAATAACTTATTCGACGCCAATGCAGTTCCAACTTGAATAGGATATAAATATGGATTTTTCGGAACATATGATGGGTTATGACACACCACGAAAATTTTTATATCTGGCATTGTATTTATTTGTTTCTCCATTATATTATTCCCCTTATATTTTCTAAAACTTTTTCTTAACGATTCCTTTAACCCACTCTCTCCTCCAACTCCCAATCGGCAGCACCTTATTGGCAATCTTCCGGATGCCCGCGTTCTGCTCCATCCTTGCGATTTTTGACAGTTCTGCTTCTTTCTCCTCCATCAGGCATCGTTTCGTTTTTCTCAGGATCATCGGATAATACGGCGACAGCTTCGCATACTCCCAGAAATATTCCGCGAAATCACAGTCCACTACATCCCACGGCTTCTGATATCCGGCGAAGTGGATCAGATACGGGCATTTTCTCGCCTGTGTGTATGCTTCATAGATCTGTCTCGGGGCCATCTTGAGAATATCCATACGGCTGCGTCCTATCTCCTGCCAGTCCATCAGGGTGTTCCACTGCTGCGGTAAGTAGGTTACCTTGTTTTTGCACACGATATTCAGGATATCCTGATCGTGACAGCGATAGGAATGTGTCAATGCCATCTGAATCATGTCTTCCGAACTCATCGTCCTGCGGAGTCCGTCCAGATCAAGAATTAGGACGCCTGCCTGGAAATAGTCATACGGACTGTCCAGTCCCAATGTCTCGGTTGCATAGGTCTGCCAGTTGTTCTGATTCAGGTTCAGCTGACCTGCTACATCGATATCTTTAGCCGCTCCAATCACGGCTCCGTTCAAGTCAAAATCATACAATTCTGCCACATCATGATCGGCCACCATGTCACAGTCCAGATAGAGGATCTTATGGTAATTTGGCATGATCTCCGGGATGATCAGGCGGTAATATGTCTCTACGGACAAGTGCTGATCGACAAATAATTTGCCCGCATCGAAGTATTCACATACTCGGATGAAACGAATCGATATATTCTGTTTGTCCCTGGCTGCCATGGAAATCAGATGCTGATTTTTCTCAGAAATGTCGTTGTATAGAATAATGATGTCATACTCTCTCTCCGGTGAGGCATTCACAATCACCGAGCGGATCATGATGTCAAGATACGGTGAAAATTTATCATTGGCAGACAGCACGATCGGCACGCCTGCCGGATAAACCGGCTCCAGAACCGCTTTCGGCGCTGTCTCTTTGAACAGGGTTTTCGGCAATTCTCCCGCCCGGATTCCCGGCTGGGTTTTCAGCCACTCATAGTAGATGCCGCAAAGGCGTTCTGCCAGATATCCCATTACCCGGTATTCTTCCACGCTGTACCAGGTACTGTCGATCCGCTTTTCTGCCTCAAAAAGGATGTCAAAGAGCCATGCACAGTAGTCTTTATAGATCTCTTTTTTCATGATGAACATATTGCACTCATGGGCGGTTTCGGACTGCATATACGAATCTGCTGTCTGTGCAAATTCCGGATATTTTTCCTTTAAGATCTGCAAGGTAATATCCAGATCTCTCCGATGCTGGAAAGGAACCATGCCATATTCATGGTACACATCCATCGTTTTTCCTTCTGTCTTAATGCGCGGATACCGGCGTTCCCGGACGCTGATCACGTCATATTTTGTGATCAGATCGCGCATAATCTCCGGCTGAAGTTTCATTTCCTCGATCGCTTCTTCTGAGATGCGGTCATAGGCAATATTCCCCCATCCATCGTCTTTGTTCAGAGACGGATCAAATGCCAGATAGCGGCGGTAATGGAAAAATCCATAGTAATCCGCCTCTTCGTTTTTCCATGCCCAATACTGGGCCGTCAGCTCACAGTATGTCTTATTCCGTTCGGAAATATTGTCTCCCTCATCGTCATGCAGCATCCCCGGAAGTTTTTTTCCGGAGAGTGCCGTTCCTACCTGAATCGGGTATAAATATGGGTTTTCCGGCACATAGGCCGGTTTGTGGCAGACCACGTAGATCCGGATATCCGGGTTCTGTCCTGCTTGTTTTTCCATGTATATTACATTCCTTTCATCTACAGCATTTTGCGGGATTTTTATGCGTTTTCCGGCAGATTCAGGCTTTCCATATAAGCATCGCAGACGCTCTCTGCCTCGCCCTGCATAACCACATTTCCCTTGTTCAGCCAGATTGCATGGTCGCAGAGCTGACGCACGGTTGCCATCGTATGGGAGACAAAGAGAAGTGTCGTTCCATTTTCCAGCATATGATGCATGCGCTCCTGGCATTTTTCCTGGAATGCCGCATCTCCGACGGCCAGCACCTCATCGACGATCAGGATCTCCGGCTGCACGATCGTGGCGATAGCAAATCCCAGACGGGCTGCCATACCGGAGGAGTAGTTCTTGATCGGCATATTCATGAAGTCTTTGAGTTCTGCAAATTCGACGATCTCATCGTAGTGTGCATCCATGAATTCTTTGCTGTAACCGAGAACGGCGCCATTCAGATAGATGTTTTCTGTCGCCGTCAGTTCGCCGTCGAATCCGGCGCCCAGCTCGATCAAGGGTGCGATACTTCCCTTTACCTCTACCGTGCCCCGGTACGGCTTCAGGATGCCGCAGATCAGTTTTAACAGGGTTGATTTTCCGGAACCATTGGTTCCGATGAGGCCCCATGCTTCCCCGCGTTTTACTTCAAAATTGATATCTTTCAGAGCCATGAATTCCTGAAACATGAGCTCCCGTTTGATTAGTTTTACAAAATATTCTTTTAAGTTATCGATGCGCTCGGAAGCCATATTGAAACGGACCGCCGCATTGGTTACTTTTATGATTGTATCTTTGTCCGATGCCATTTCTGCCTCCTAGATATATAAGATAAATTTATCCTGCGTCTTTAAGAACGCGCCCACTCCGACCAGAAGTGCGATACCTGCTGCCACGAATCCGGCGATGATCAGATACGAATCTGGCATCCGGCATTCCAGAACGATCTGTCTGAACTGCGTGATATAGAAGTACATCGGATTCAGGGTCATAACCAGTTTCCGCAGTGCCTCCGGAAGCAGGGTGATCGGATAAAATAATGGGGTCAGGTACATCCATGCGGTCAGTACTGCATTGTAAATATGCTGGATATCACGGAAGAATACACATCCCTGTGCTAACAGCATTCCCAGTCCCAGGCAGAACAGATATTCCTGCAAAAGAATCACCGGAATGAACAGGAAGAATACATTCGGGACTACCCGGCACACGATAAATACGATAATAAGTGCCCCCAGAGCAAATATCATATTTACAAAGGAACTTGTGATTTTGGAGACGGTAAATACATATTTCGGTACATACGTTTTTTTTAGCAGGGACGCATTTCCAATGATGGAAAAGATCGCCTGTGTGGTTGATTCACTCATAAAGTTATAAAGAGTCTGTCCGATAATCAGGTATACCGGGAAATTGGTAATATCCGACCGGAACATATTGGAGAATACAATTACCATGATAACCATAACCATCAGCGGATTCAGAATACTCCAAAGATACCCCAGAAAGCTCCGGCGGTATTTCAGCTTGATGTCTTTTGTGACAAGCTGCTGCATCAGGAAGCGGTATTTGTAAAATCCGCCCAGTCGTTTTAAGAACAAATTCATATCTTTTTCCTTTCTCTTTTTTTTCTTTTATCTCAGAAAAAGTCCGCGCAGCAGAACCCGTCTTAAACTTCCTGCCGGAAATAAGCGGTTTAATCTGCGCATGTCTATTTTTATTTTGATCTTTGTCGGTTTTAGCCTGAATTCCCGTATATTGGATGTGCTTTCCTCCTTTCCCGGTTCGGTATGATAGAATTTCAGATAGGGAAGTTCCGCACACTGCGTCCCCCTGTTTCTCTGATATAAGTAAAAGATGCCGAACAGGCGCTCCGCCAGATACCCAATCAGTCTCGACTCCTGTTTCTGCCTGTCTGCTTCTTTTCTCTCTGCTTCAAAGGCGCTTAAAAGCGTAAAAAGCCATTCCATGTATTTCTGGAACAGCTCTTTTTTCATGATATACATATTCATATAATAGATTTCTTTGGAATGCATATATGCGTCCGCCGCATCTGCATATTCCGGATAAATCCGGTTTAAAAGTGCCAGCATCTGATTCAGATTGTTTCCATCATGATACTGACAGTATTGTCGGTAAACCGTTGTATTGATTCGTTCGCGATACACGGTCAGAAGATCGTATTGTTCGATCTGGCGGCACATCCAGTCTTCCTCGATCCAGTATGGTGTCAGATCTTCCCATACGGAATCTAATTCTATATATGGGATATGACGTTTTCCTATTATTTTCCCTTTCGCAGTCACCGGGCTTAGATTGCGAAAGGTCAGATAACGGCGATAATGGAAAAATCCGTAATAATCGCAATCCAAATGTTTCCACGCCCAGTACTGGGCTGTCAGTTCGCAATAATCTGGATTTTTTTCGGATATATTATCGCCCTCATTGTCATGGTATGCCATTCCTTCCAGCCGCCGATCTGTCAGAGCCGTTCCCACCTGTATCGGATAAAAAAGGGGATTTTCCGGCACATACGTTGGCTTATGACAGGCAATCAAAATGCGTATATCTGCTTGTTTTTCCATGTTTTATTTTCCGTTTGTCGGCTCCTGTTCTTCTTTGACCCCTTCCGTACTCTCTTTCATCAGCATGATCTTCGGCGTCATGATAATCAGCTTCAGATCTTCCAGAACAGAATAGTTCCGTATGTACGTCAAATCCAGCTTCAGCTTGTCATAAGGGGTTGTGTTGTATTTTCCATATACCTGGGCATAACCGGTCAGTCCGGCTTTGACCTGCAGGCGGAAGGAAAATTCCGGTATCTCTTTTTCCAGTTCGGCTGCTAATTCCGGGCGCTCCGGCCGCGGACCCACGATGGACATATCGCCTTTCAGAATATTGTAAATCTGTGGCAGCTCGTCCAGGCGGGTTGCACGAAGGAGGCGGCCAATCGGCAGGATTCTCGGATCGTCCTCACTGGCCAGTCTTGCCTTTCCATCCGCCTCCGCATTCTGCACCATGGTCCGGAATTTATAGATTTGAAATTTCTTGCCATTTTTTGTGAGGCGCGTCTGATGATAAATCACCGGTCCGCCGTCTGTCACCTTGATGCTGATTCCTACAATCAAAAAAACCGGAATCGTGATAACGATTCCGACGAGCGATCCGATGATATCGATGATCCGCTTCATGATGGCCTGTTCAATCTGCAGTCCCTGGTTATTCCTCGAAAGCAGCAGCGGCGAATCAAACAGATTCAGTTCCACCGAACTCCGAAGCAGAATGTCTGAAATTTTTGGTACACTGTAAGTCCGGATATTCCGTCCGAAGCAGTATTTGATGATATAGTTGCGCTCGTGCGCCGGAATATCTCCGACAATCACGCTGTCATATCTGGCAATCTCCGCCTTTACCCGTTCCGGGCCTTCGTGATAGCTGATGATCTGGCTGATGATGTATTTATCTTCGCGGGCGTTCATCTTTTCGATCAGATGATAGTCGGAGTGATCGCCCGATATCAGCAGCAGTTCTCTCGGTGGAAACATCCCCCGGTACAGCCACAGAAATGTCATCGTCCATGCCAGAATGATGATGACTGCGCCGACCAGATTGACTGCCAGCGGCAGAGGTGCCGTGAATTTCTTATCCTGCACACTGATCTGGAAATACGTAATGATATTGGTGACTACCACCGCCAGTATCTGCGAGTAGATCAGATTGCCCCGTTTCAGGAGCGCTATCTTAAATCCGCCGTACAGCTGCATAAAGAAAATAAGCAGGAGTCCATAGATGAATATCATCATCCAGTTACCCCTGCGGAAAAACGGCGCCCAGATGATCTTGTTGTACCAGTTGATCCAGATGGCACCGTAAAGTCCTGTCAGCAGCGCGATCAGAATCAGGGCAAAGCCCAGCTTGATCAGCCGCTTATATGGTTCGAATTGATTCATGCTTTTGTGTTTTGGTTCCTTCCTTTTTATTTAATTTTATAATTTAAGGTTCTGTTTTTACAGTCTGTCCCTTACCTTTGTCTTACTTATCTTCCGGCAGACGGATTCCCAATTCTATCCTGCGCTTTTCTCCCAGAAGCTCGACCTCGACCGTCACGATCCGCTTACGGATGCGCTTGCGTACAATCTTGTCCTGGAAGAAGGATAATGGTCCCTGGGCGGTTAGGATGTTGCCGTCTTCGTCAAGGGTGACAAAGGAGCGGCGGACAAGACATTCATCCAACTCCATCATCTGGCAAAGTAATTTCTTTTCTTCCTCCTGGATCTCCCAGAATTCACAGTCCGTCCGCAGGAGTTTGGAGAGCTTCGGGACCCGCTTTAATGCCAGAAAGAATTCCTCCGGCGTGTCGGTGTCCGCGATAACATAGGATGGAAAGAGCGGTTTCTGGTATTCCAAAAGTTCCCCGGCATTGCGCCAGACGCATTCCTGCTCGATCACAAAACAGGCTTGGTATCCATTTCCTTTCAAAACGCGTTCGATGCATTCTGTCAGCTCCTGTTCCCTGCCTGTCTGTGTTTGGATCACATACCACATACCGCACTCTCCTTTGCATTTTCCCTGCTTTCAGGTGCACAATGGGTATGCTTCGCCATCCCGGAGCCGCCTTCTGGCTGCCCGGATACGATCTCGATCCATCCTATGTTCCATCTTTCATCTGACCATGACATTGATCACAGGCAGCTTACTCCACGTGCTTTTGATTCTTATTCTGCGTCTCTTAACGCGCTTTCATACATCCGCATCCGGCACGCCCTGATTTTAGAGGATTTGTGCCTATGCGAAGTCTAGTTTATTATACTACGGTTTGTGGGGGGATTCAATAGAAGTTTGTGGGAAGGAATGTTTAGGAAATTCTTAAAATAAAGGGTAAAAAGGCAAAATTCTATATTTACTTAGAAATACATATCGGACTGATAGCGAACTCAGTTGACATCGCAGAACATAAGTTCTATAATTGGCTTGTTAGCATTTACAAATTACAGATTTATAAATAATACCTCGGAGGCCAATGCCATGAAAAAAATAGGTTTAACCATATATGCTTTAAATGTTTTTCATACTGGAAAGTATCACTTTGAAAAGAAACATGGACATTTAACTTTTATAGATATGATTTCAGCTTTCTCTAAACAGAATGCGAAACAATTTGATATTGATAACCATGCTGAGAACATTTTTAAAGTCAACTCATTTGAGGTGGAATGTGTAAAAGATGAGGATGGACATATTATTTTTAATGCTTTTACAGGAGTTGTAAAAACCGGAGAATATGGAACTGAAGCCGAACTCATTCACACAAAAACCAGAAAACTGACCCACAAGAAGACCGTTGAAGAGGCTGAAGTTATACCATTCGCTTTCTATCTGGCACTGTCTCCTATAAGACCGGAACGTGGCATACTTATTTTTCAGACCGAAGGCCGCAGCAGCATGAAATCAGCATTTGAACACCGCATGAAAAAATTTGTCAGACACACATATGAAGGCTGGAACTTTTCATTAGAAACTCTTATGCCTAAAGAATATGTAGAACACTACCTGGTAGATGGTGTTTTAAAAGAACTCCGGATGATTAAATACGGAATTTCCCAGGATATTTCTGAGCGAAATGGGATACGCGGAAATGATGAGGCCGTGTATGAAGAACGGATCATCCATAATCCTTTGGGTTTTCTTGAAAAGGGCGCCGATAAGATCCGGGAGGTCTTAAGAGGACAGCGGAGCTTATGTGAAGTTGTTTCTGTATCCGATTTCGATTATGACTGCCTGAAATTCAAATTTCGCCTAGGCAAGACAGAAAAAACCATTGATATCGGCAATTTAGATGCCCTGGTTGTGACAGAAGACATCACCGATCAGGCCGGAGTCAAAACAGGGCATCCCGATGGAGACATATTAAAGTCCGAAATGCGCGAAACAGCAAAAGAATATATGCGGAGCATGGGGTTAGCATAAGAAGGTGAATTGATGAAACATTGGATATTAAGCAGAGAAGGTTCTCTGAGTATCATACTGGTAATATGGTTGTTTAATAGCTGTGTTCTTAAACTTAAATACGCTTCCTTGGTGGATATTTTTAAAAATTACTTTAGTTGTTTTAAGGATAAAGAAGGACATTTGTTGATAGCACCACTTTTAAATTATATGATCCTGCCGATTCTTCTGGCTGGAATTATTGCCAGAGAAAATCCAATCAGCGAAACGATCCAAAATATTTTAACTGTATTAATTTCCATTTTAACATCCATGTTATTTGCACTTTTGACAACCATCATCCAGATGAAAGCTAAAATTAAAGAAGATTTGGATTATTACAGTATAGAAGCAAACACCTCAAAACAGGCATTGATAGAAACCTATTATATTGTCATGTTTGAAATAACCATGTGTGTATCTGTATTAATCCTGTGTTTAGTAAATTTATTCACAGGACAGCTTAGCTGGGTTTTCAGCTTTTTAATTTATGCCTGCTCGTTTTTAGTCATTTTTAATTTATTGGTGGTTGTGAAACGAATTTTTAGGGTGATTGATACGGATATGAATAAGTGAGATATGCCAAGAGCGGGCGAGAGTGACAGGAAAAGGTGTCCTTTTTGGTTGTTTATACATAAAAAACAGTAACTTTTTGTTCCGTACTGATATTCCTTATTTTACCTCATAAGCTATTGGTAAGATGAGCATCGTTTTTCATAAAAGCGAAATCTCTGTATGGGAAGAAAAGGTTAGAAAAGTCTTAAGAAGTGAGAAAAATTGTTTTTCTCATCACAAAACAAATGCAATCGACTGCATGATAGAATGAAGCTGCCAATTTTCACAAAAAGGCAGCTTCTTATTATTTTCCCTCCAGCAACGGCATATCCTTAAAAAATCGATTCTCATTATAAGCCTGCACCAGCTCCGGAAAATACTGTATCTTAGTTGATTTTTCTTCAATATAATGCCTTATTCGATCTTTATAAGGATACTTATTTTCCCGCTCAATAAATTCAACATACGCAATCTCTCCCAAAATATGCTCCCGATTTTTATAATCCCCTGTCATTAAACAAGTGAAAATCTCCGCTCTAATTTTTTGTTTCAGCTTTCTTGGAGCCTTTAATTCTACCGCGTTCTCCGCTTTTCCTGGTGAAATCGTTATTCCTGTGATCTGCTTTTTATTCGATGGCGTATGAAAATGTGTTTTTCTTTCATTCAATAGAAAGCCCTCATCTTCGATTATCTTTTTTATAATGGGATAATTTTTCAATAACAGCAATTTATCATCACAGGAAAAGTACATATCATCTGCATAGCGTGAGAAACGGATTCCTCTTTTTTCACACAATCCAATCAGACGTTTATCCATATTCATACATATGATGTTGGATATCGCCGGGGAACATGCACTTCCCTGCGGCAATCTTCCATCCAGCGTACAAAGATTCGTCAGTATCGCTGCTGCAAAGTGATTATAGCCCAGATTAGAAAAAAGCGTATACACTTTATTCGCTGTTATGCTTGGAAAAAAGTCCTTCAAATCAATCGCCAGCCCATATAAGGTATCTGCATGGTAAATAGCATTTTGTTTATGCCCAAAATTGTCACCCTTCCTAAAAGCCATCGCACTGCTTGAAGGAACTAATTTATTCAATATTTCCATCAGAATCCATCTTTGAACGATATGTAATGTATAGGATGGAATTGATATTTCACGCATTTTTCCGTTGCGCTTGGGGATTTCTATGACGTTATAATACCGATCCGTTTTCTTGGAAAGACAATACAGCAGACGCGTACTCAGCCTGGTTATCTCTGATAATTCTTCCAACGTCTCAAACACCGGTAATTTTAAAGAATTGATTAATAATGGAGATATTTTTTGAGACATAAAAAGTCGCCCCTTTCACCATAAGTTTTTCGTTAGGGTTAGCTGGATAATTCATGACTATGAACTATACTGCTAAGCATAACGAATCATGTGGACCATACACCAAGGAAGCAAGAATCTTCTTCCGAACACAATGTAATAATACGTTATGTATAAACTAAAAAGGGCGACTAATTATTTAATTGCTCTCTCAGTATATCACACCGTATCTTATCATGCAAGACAGTCCGATTAGCCGCATACGACAGCTTCAGCAAATCATTCACTTCCATATATCCCGCCTTCGATAATGACAATATCTCATCATTCTCATTTTCATCAAACCTTGTTGTCAGGCTCCCAGAACGGACCATATATTTCAGGGATGCATTAAACAGCTTATTATAGGTTGCTGGCAGCTCCTTATTCTTTAAAAGCAATTCTTTTAATGTTTTATGCAGCTCTTTCCGTTTTACATCTTTGAAAAAGTACACAATAACCGGTATAAACGAAATATAGGCAGCTATATTTTCAAAACTCTGCATCTTATTTCCTTTTTGTGCAAAGCGGCGCAAAATGGTCATTTTTTTGCTCAATGCAGCTCCCAGTTTTTCCGGTTCTGTATCTTTATATCGTATGACTGCCTCTTTGTTCTTCTTTTCCAGATGCTTGACCGGCCCCATCATAATAAAACTTTTATCTCTGGCATATTTCTGATTCATGCAGACGATCAGTTTTTGTTCGAATTTTTCACTCTGAACAAAGGCTCCCAGCTCGACTGCCGACCCCATACTTTCACAAATGATGCACACAACATCCGCACTGTCCGCCAGAAGATTTTCGTATTCGAGCAGATCACTGTTCTTATCCCGATTGAGCATATCCATAAACAGATCTTCCGGATAGAGAACTTGAAACCGTTCCTTTTCTAAATACGTTCTGACCCGGTTTCTAATGTTATTTTTATCTGCACCTCCGCACAAAAACACAAAAAAGAAGCGGCTGAATGTTTTGCAGAAAACGTCCTTGTATATCTTTTCATATATATTTAACAGTTCCATCGTATTTCCTTCTTTGATTTTAGGTAATTTGGAGAAGATA
>ERZ791895.1164-NODE-1164-length-11367-cov-1.678837_pt1 | contig 11367 bp, 9 predicted proteins | sample MGYA00510153_ERZ791895 | MGnify/ENA primary metagenome ERZ791895 (study PRJEB30046, sample SAMN00792064) | human gut metagenome | study: EMG produced TPA metagenomics assembly of the A metagenome-wide association study of gut microbiota in type 2... | reverse complement strand
AGAAGAGAATAAGTTGCTGACTCAATATTATGGAGATGACGTCAAAAAAATGTTCGGTCATCCGATCTGTACAGGCGATACGGCGGCGAAAATTTTGTGGCTCAAAAACCATGAGCCGGAAGTGTATGAAAAGACATATAAGTTTTTGACGGGAAGTTCATATCTCACTGCAAAATTAACCGGAAAGTATGTGATCGATCAGTTTTTGGCAAAAGGATCGTTTCGTCCGCTTTATAATCGGGACGGCACGATAAATAAAGAAAATTGTAGCTTATATTGTCGGCCGGATCAGATCGCGGAGTGCGCGTATTCTTTTGAAATTGCAGGGACAGTGACGGAAGAGGCGGCAAAAGAGAGTGGTTTGAAAAAAGGTACGCCAGTGATCGTCGGTACAGGAGATTCCACTGCAGAAGCGATCAGCGTAGGATTGGTAGAATCGGGAACTGTATTTTTCCAGTATGGTTCGTCTATGTTTTATTATTACTGTGTTGATCGTTATGTTGATGATTATGTGTCGGCAAACGGAAACGGTTCTTTAAAAGGTGGAAAGGAATTTACGATACCGGGAACATTTTGTATCGGAGACGGAACGAATGCGGCGGGAACGCTGACGAGATGGGTGAGGGATACGTTTTATGAGGAAGAATTGAAGAAGGAACGAGCGGGCGGTGAAAATGCATACGCAGTGATGGCAAGAGAGGCGGCAGAGGTAGAAGCCGGATCGGAAGGGCTGATCATACTTCCTTATATCTATGGAGAGCGCAGCCCGATACAAGATGCGAAAGCATCGGGAATGCTATTCGGTTTAAAAGGAACACATACAAGAAAGCAGATTAACAGAGCCGCGCTTGAAGCGGTCGGATATTCGACTCTTCAGCATATGATCTTGTTTGATGAAATGAACCTTCCGCCGAAATCCGTTATTACGGCAGGGGGCGGCACAAAAAATGCGGCATGGATGCAGATTATATGCGATATGATCGGAAGGCAGATATGTATTCCTAAAAGATATCAGTGTTCGGCATACGGAGATGCTGCAATGGCGGCGCTTGGAGATCGGAGGTTTCGTGATTTTACGGAGCTTAGAGATTCTCTTCCGAAAGGGAAAATACTTGTTCCGAATGAAAAGAACCATATATATTACAAAGAACATTACAAGATGTTCAGAGACTTGTATTTGAATAATAAAGATATGATGCATAGAATTTAAACAATTTCAATATAGAAGAAAACAAATTGAAGCAAAAAAAATAAAAAGCAACAAAATGAAGCAAAAGAAATAAGAAACGAGATATATAAAAGAAATGCGGCAAATAAAAGCGAAAAATAAAAGCGAAAAATAAGAGGAAGTGACAAAAATGGTAATAGACACACATATTCGTCCGGCGCTTTTCTCACCAATCTGTGAAAATAAAGAGCGCTTTGAAAAGCGATGCGATCAGATGAACTATCATTTGATGAAGCCGTCAAGTATCGAACTTTTGAAAAAGCAATATGCATTGGCAGGAATTGAAAAAGTATTTCTGCTTCCGTCAGATTGTTCGTTTGAAACGGGAGAACCGGATATATCAAACGACGAGATCGAGAAGATCGTACAATGTGATCCGACGTTTTTTGTCGGGTTTGCGTCTGCAGATCCGAGAAAGGAATCGGCGGCAGAAGAACTGGAAAAGGCGTTTAAGTTCCAAAATCTGGCGGGACTTTATATCAATACGGCAAGATTACATATGTATCCCTGTGATGAAAGATTATTTGTGCTGTATGATATATGTAAGAAATATAAAAGGCCGATCATTTTTCAGGCAGGATTGAGTATGGAAAATAACTCTCTGGCAAAATATTGCCGTCCGATTGAATTTGAGGAGGTTTTAAGTAAATATCCCGAAGTGAACATCTGTCTTTCTCATGTCGGCTGGCCGTGGGTTCAGGAAACGGCGGCGTTGCTTTTGAAATATGAGAATTGCTATACAAATACGGCGCTGATGAATTTTGACGGACCGTATCAGATTTACAAGAAAGTATTTACCGAAGATATGGGAGCGCTTTGGGTAGAACACAATATAGCGGATAAGATTATGTTTGGTTCGGGTTCGCCGAGAATTCGCCCGGTCAGAAGTAAAAGAGGATTGGACAGTCTTGGTTTCTCGGAAGAAACACTTGAAAAAATATATGCAGAAAATGCAGAGCGGTTTCTTGGAAGGGAGTGAGAGAGATGGATTTTATACTAAAAGAAGTTCCGATATGTGCGGATAAAGAATTTGAGATGATCAAGATTACAGATGACGTACGCAAGGTTGTGGAAGAAAGCGGAGTCGAAAAAGGAATTGTCTATGTAATTACAGAGCATACAACGACAGGGATCACTGTAAACGAAAGTCTTCCGTGTGTAGAAAAAGATCTTATGGAATGTCTTGACCGGATCGCGCCTGAAGATTATCCGTATCATCATAATCATTACCTTCCGACTTACGGAACGATCGGAGGAAACGCGCCCGGACATTTGAAATCGCTTCTGACAGGAAATCACTGCGTATTTCCTGTTTTAGACGGCACATTAAAACTCGGACACGCAGTCGATATTTATTTTTGTGAATACGATGGGATAAAAAACAGACGTTATATGGTTTATGTAGTCGGGGAAAGGGGTTAAGATCATTATGAAACGGACACTTGCGATGGCAGATAACTGCATTGACGTTTATTATAAACTAGATCGGTACTATCTGACGGGAAACAGTATTGATTTTGCATTGAATTATAAAGATCTTGGCGGTGATGTCACGGAAATGACGATTCTCGGAAATGATGTGTTTGCCGACGCTTTAGAAGAGAGGTTAAAAGAAAGAGAAATTCCTTTGAGGATACTAAAGCGTACCGACCGCCCTACAGCCGCCGCAAAAATGGATCTTGTTGACGGGGATAAAAAGCATCTGCATTTTGAAGGAAATGCGATGGAAGAGATCGAACTTCAGGACGATGATCTGGAATTTGTAAAACAGTTTGATATTATTTATGCGGAGCGTTGGGCGAAAGTCGGCAGATATATAAAAGAGATCAGGCAGGAAGGGCAGATATGGGTATATGATTTTTCTAAACGTTTGGAACAGGAAAGTAACGACGAGATCATTCCGTATCTTGATTATGCATTCTTTTCTTATGATCGGGATGACGAATATATAAGAAATTTCATGGTGAAGACGAACGAAAAAGGGGCGAAAACAGTCGTTGCCATGCTCGGAGAATACGGAAGCCTTGCTTATGAGAACGGGAAGTTTTATAAGTTGGATGCAGAAAAAGTTGAAGTAGTAAATACGGTAGGAGCAGGTGATTCTTATATCGCGGCTTTTACATACGGAGTCAGCTTGGGAGAAGATATCATGCAGTGCATGCGGCGCGGAAGACAACGTGCGACAGAGATTATACAGCAGTTCAATCCTTATAAGTAGCGAAAGATATCGTGAAATGCCGGAAAACAAAGAAACAAAATACGGCATGAAAAAAGAGTAACAATTCAGCGGTGACAGTTTCGATTAGGCGATCTGTTGCAGAAAATGTCAGAAAAGAAAGGAATCGGAAAGATGGAGTATTGTAAGATTATTGCAGTTGGAGATAACGTATGTGATAAATATTTGTCAAGAGGAAAGATGTATCCGGGCGGACAGTGCGTTAATACATGTGTTTATGTAAAGATGAACAATATGGAGTCTGCGTATCTTGGAAAATACGGAGATGATGAAGTGGCAGCTTGTGTTCAGGATACGTTGAAAGAAATCGGAATTGATGACAGTCACTGCCGTCGTTATGAAGGTGAAAATGGATTCGCTCTTGTAACTTTGAAAGAAACTGACAGAGTATTTTTAGGTTCAAATAAAGGCGGTATCGCAAAAGAGCATGATTTCGGATTTACAAAAGAAGATTTAGAGTATATCAAAGGTTTTCATCTTATTTACACAAATCTGAATTCTTATATTGAAAAAGAACTTCCTGTTTTATATCAGACGGGCGTTCCGGTTGCATATGATTTTTCTACTCGTTGGACAGACGAGTATTTGAAAGAAATATGTCCGTATGTAACAGTTGCGATTATGTCGTGCGCGCATTTGACAGATGAAGAGCGGGAAAAAGAAATGAGAAAAGCACAGTCTTACGGAGTGAAAGTTGTTCTCGGAACGATTGGAGAAGACGGATCTTACGTTCTTTATAATGATAAGATCTTATATGCGCCTGCAGTACACGCCGACGATGTGATCGATACAATGGGAGCAGGAGATTCTTATTTCTCAGCATTTTTATGTTCGCTTCTTGAAACGTCAAAGGAAGGAAAGATCGTTGAGGGAACAGATGAAGAAATGGCAAAAAGACTTCAGACGGCAATGGGAAAAGGCGCGGTATTTGCGGCGAAAGTATGTGCTTTAGAAGGAGCTTTCGGATACGGAGTTCCGATCTTGGGAAAGACAACTGTGTAAAGATCCAAAGGTAAGATACAAAAGGATAAAAGAAAAGATAAAAAGGATAGCTATAAAAAGATAACTGTAAAAGAGAGATCAACCAGTTAAAAATAATGAAAAATATAGTATAATAACGGAGGAAAAAAATGAGACCGAATGTATATGAAAACAAAGAAGAAGGAATCAAATGTGTATATACGAATGAAAAATGGCTTGTAAGCATTAAAAACTGGAAGCCGGATAATGATATCGAAGGACTGAAACACCTGGAGATTCATCATACGACAGATGAACAGTTTATCCTTGTAAACGGAAAAGCGATTCTGATCACGGCAGAAAGAAAGGACGGAAAATTTGAAACAGAACTGACACTTATGGAAAAGGGAAAAGTTTATAATGTTCCGAAAGAATGTTGGTTCTATTCGATCACACAGAAAGATACAAAGATGGTTTATGTTCAGGATTCGGGATGTTCTATGGAAAACAGTGATTTTTGCGATCTTTCAGAAGAAGAAATCAAAAAAATCCAGGAAGAAGCGCGTCATTTATTCGCCTGATATTCCATAGGGAAAGTAAGGAAAATAGATCAGAAGCAATCGGGGATCGGAAAAGGAGCGGTTATGAAGAAAAAATATGTTTTATTTGATTTTGACGGTGTAATTGCAGATACGGAAGAAAGCAACAGTCATTATCTCGGTCTTGCACTGAAAGAGTTCGGAGTTGAGCTGACGGAAAAAGACAAGCAGAGGTTGATCGGTACGCATGATCAGGAACTTCTTATAGAATTCCTGTCGCGGGCGCCTCGCAAAGTGACAGTAGAGCAGCTTACACGGAGACGAAAAGAACTTGGAAATACATATGAAAACGGAAATATTGCTCCGATTCCCGGAATTGTTCCGCTGATACAAGGGCTGAGACAAAGCGGAGTGAAAACCGCGCTCGTATCTTCTACTGCAACCCGTCTTATTATTATGGGACTGAATCGGATGCAGATGACGGACTTGTTTGATGTGATCGTCTGCGGCGATATGTGTGCCGAGAGAAAGCCTGATCCGGAATGCTATTTAAAGGCGATGGGATTATTAGGCGCTGTGCCGCAGGAGTGTCTTGTGTTTGAAGATTCGTCTGTCGGCATTCACGCCGCGAAACAGGCAGGGATCGAAGTCGCGGCATTTACCGGTTCAGGGAACGGTCAGGACGTAAGCGAAGCGGGTAGTGTAAAAAACTTTGTGGCTTTGGTAAAAAATGGCTCCTTTTTGGTAAGAATTACAGATATGACAATTCTTATCGAAAAGGAGTTTATTTATGGCAGTAGCAAAAGACCAAATCCGACAGATTATTACAGAAAACAACATTACCAGTGTGGCTGATGTTTACTCCCTTCTCAAAGACAGCTTCAAAGATATATTGCAGGAGCTTCTGGAAGCCGAGATGGATGCAACTCTGGGCTATGAAAAAAATTGTAAAGGTGATCTTAAGAGCGATAATAAGAGGAATGGCCACTCTCCCAAAACACTCAAAAGCCAGTACGGGGAATTCCAGATCGATGTTCCCCGTGACCGCAATGGTGAGTTTGAACCAAAGCTGATCCCTAAATATCAGCGGGATATTTCCGGGATTGAGGAGAAAGTAATCTCTCTCTATGCCCGCGGAATGAGTACAAGGGATATTCATGACCAGCTCCAGGAACTTTATGGGATTGAACTTTCCGCCGAAATGGTCAGCAAAATCACGGACAAAATCCTTCCGGAAGTGAAAGAGTGGCAGTCTCGTCCGCTGAACCCTGTATATCCTTTTGTTTTTATGGACTGTATCCATTACAAAGTCCGGGAAGACGGCAGGATCCTCAGCCGCGCTGCTTATATTGTACTGGGAGTTACCGTGGAAGGATACAAGGATATTCTCAGTATTACCGTAGGAGCGAATGAGACCAGTAAATTCTGGCTCGGAATGCTCAACGACCTGAAAAACCGTGGCGTGCAGGATGTCCTGTTCTTCTGCGTAGACGGTCTCCCCGGATTTAAAGACGCAATTCAGGCCGTTTTCCCACAGGCACAGATCCAGCGCTGTGTGATCGATATGCTGCGCAATTCTTTTAAATATGTGAATTATAACGATCTGAAGAAGTTTTCCGCAGACTTCAAGGCTGTCTATAACGCGCCCAATGAATCCGCAGCTCTTTCGGAATTGGAAACGATCAAGGAGAAATGGGGAAAGAAATATCCCTATGCGATCAGTAACTGGGAAAACAACTGGGAAGATGTGAGTTCTTTCTTCCAGTTTTCCGGAGATATCCGCAGAATTATGTATACCACAAACATCATAGAAGGGCTGAACCGTCAATACAGGAAAGTCACAAAGACAAAGAGTGTGTTCCCAAGCGATACCGCTCTTGAAAAGATGCTGTTTCTTGCGAGCAGAAATGTAACAAAGAAGTGGACGCAGCGTTATCGGAACTGGGATCAAGTGTTGAACCAACTGATTCTTTTATACGATGAGAGACTGACAGCATACCTGTAAAAGGAAAACAGGAGTGGATGAAAAACTATTCCGCTCCTGTCTTCCCCTTATTCCTTCGGCATTTATAGTATTCCCAGAAAATCCCAGCTTATTCCTGAGGCCGGGTGTGGGCAGAGCCCACGAAAAAGGGATTACAGATGCCGTTATTTGTGCTGCAAAAAATCTTAAAATTCATGTATAACATGAGTCAAATGGGTAATACTATAAACAGATAAGTAATTCGACAGCCAAAAAGCAGAAGTTCCGACAAGACAATTATACATATCTGTTTCTTATCAAAGAAGAATTTTTCCCATAGACACAGAAAATTTTACGCCCTCGCGAAGCGGATTATGTTGTTTCATCATATGAAGAAAGTAAAAGGGTCTTAATCTGACCCCTTTACTTCTTTTATTTTAATGGATATCTGAGTAATGTAGTTTGCGGGATCTGACTCCGTAGTTTCGTCTATTAAGCTTTCGTCGTAGATCATAGATTCGATTTCAAAATGGTTCTTTCCGGCATAATCTATCATAAAAGGATAAGCTTGATAAGTTTGGTTATACGGACCTTTATGATACATTACGATATAAGTTCCGCTTTCAATAATGTCATAATCTTTTTCATCGTGATCTGACGGAAGGATTGTATAGTAATATTTATATTGAGTTTTATTGATATTCGGATTCAGCGCTGTTTTCATATCTACGATTCCGGCGACCGCATGTCCTAAGCTGTAGTCTTTTTCCTTGCGGTAGGCCATATGTTCTCCTAAGATTTTATATTGGAGTGTATCGCTTGCATCTGCGGGGATTTCTTTACTTTTAACAATTTGGATGGCGGGTCTGTATTCGAGATAAATCGTATCTAATAAGACAGACTTCGCCTTATTTATCAGATCAAGTTTTACGTGCATCATCTCTATTGTCCGATTGTATTTATTGACTGTTTGTTTCAGAGGGATCATTCTGTTGCTGTATAGATCATAGATCAAGTCGGCGTTTCTGTTTTCTATATAATTCTGAATTTCTTTGAGAGACAAGCCGATTGTCTGTAAGGCCTGTATAGTTACTATAATATCAAGTTGTTCTAAACTGTAAAATCGGAATCCTTTTTCATTTTTAAATATCGGTTTAAATACATTTTTCTTTTCGTAAAAAAGTAAAGTTTGCTTGGAAACTCCTGAAATACTGGAAAATTCATTTGGATTTAATAGATTTTCGTACATAATAGCAATCCTTTCCTGCGTAAAATGGAAATTTTATAAATAGGCTTGAGTATATAGTAACAATATACCATATAATAATACGTATAGAAACAGAAAAGGAGTAAAAGTATGTTGGAAGTTAATAATTTATTTCATGCTACACGTATTATAGAAGGGTATGGAGTAATAGAAACGACAGGACAAGAATGTGCGAATCTTGGTTTTGGAAAAGTGTTGGTTATTACAGATCCGTTTTTAGCGTCTTCCGAGCATTATAAAAAACTAAAGAAAAGTTTGGATGATGCGAAAATCGAAAACTTTTTGCTGACGAATGTGAAGCCGAATCCAAGAGCGGAAGATTGTGACGAAATGGCAGAGTTTGCGAAAAAGAATCATGTTGATGCACTGATCGCGTTAGGCGGGGGATCTGCGATGGATCAGGCGAAAGCTGTCGGCGCGGTTGTCACGAACGGAAAATCCACTGTAGAGTGGGGAGATACGGAATTGGATACAAATATACTTCCGCTGATCTGCATTCCGTCTACTTCGGGAACAGGAGCAGAAGTGACATGGTGTGCCGTTATAACAGATACAGAAAGACAGTACAAAATGACAGTCGGAGATCCTGTTCATATGATTCCTGTCTTAGCGATCTGTGATCCTGAAATTACGATCGGACTGCCGAAATCTTTAACTGCGGCATGCGGTGTCGACGCTTTAACACATTGTATCGAAGCGTATACGGTTCAGTTACATCAGCCGATCACAGATGCTCTGGCGCTGAAAGGGATTTCTATGATCGCAGAGAATCTGGAAAAAGCATACGAGAACGGCGAAGACAGAGAAGCAAGAAGAAACATGATGATCGCAAGTACGATCGGCGGTATGGCGTTCATTTCTTCAAATGTCGGAGCGGTACATGCTTTTGCCGAGACAGTAGGCGCTTGGTTTGATACGCCGCACGGTGTGGCAAATTCACTGTTTCTGCCATATATCATGGAATTTAATATTCCGGCATGTCCTGAGCGGTTTGCAGATATTGCGGATGCAATGGGAATCGAAAGAGAAGAAAGTATGTCTGACGAGCAATACGCATTGAAAGCGGTAGAATATGTGAAAGCTTTGAACAGAAAATTAAACATTCCTACAATTAAAGAAATCAAAGGAATCACGGAAGAGAGATTTGAGGCGATCGCGGAAAGATCTGCTAACAATGTTTTATCAAATGACAATGCCAGAAAAATTACGAAAGAAGATTACTTGGAGCTGTTAAAAAAAGCTTACAATGAATAATGAGGATATGAGATTATGAGAAAAATTAAAAAGATTGTAGATTTATCATGGGAATTTACTGCCGAAACACCGATATACCCGGGAGATCCGGAACCGTCTGTTACAGTTGCTACTACACTGGAAAACGAAGGTTACAATCTATCTACATTGGTAATGGGAACACAGACCGGTACTCATGTAGATGCGCCGTATCATTTTTCAAACAGCGGTGAAACGATCGATAATATGGAATTAGATTTCTTCTTGGGAGAAGCTGTTGTTGTAAGAGTAACGGATAAAAAGGCTGACGAAGCAATTACATTAGAAGATATCGAACCGTATAAAGAAGAAATTTGTGAAGGAAAAATCGTTCTTTTTAATACAAACTGGTATAAAACAAGAGGTACAGATGAATTTTTCCACCATCCATATGTAAACGGAGATGTAGCAAAATATTTAGTTGATAATGGGGTTCGCTTTATCGGAATTGATACGATCAATGCGGATCAGACTGGTGGAACGGAATTTCCGGTACACGATCTGTTCTCTGAAAAAAGATTGATGATCGGAGAAAACTGGGCATTTTTTGATCAGATCGATTTTGAACGTCCGTATGTTATCGCACTGCCGATGAAACTTATAGGATGCGACGGTTCGCCTGTAAGAGCGATCGCGGTACAGTGGGAGGAAGAATAATGGATGCGAAAAAAATCTGGAGTTATGCCAGAAGGCTGCTCGCAATTATCCCTTCTATTTTCATCTGTGCTCTTGGAGTAGCGCTTTTGGTTTGGCCGGAATGGGGATGTGATCCGCTGACACCATTTGAGATTGGGTTATCAAATGTATTTCACGTTCAGTTTGGTACTGTTGCTCTTGTGTTTGAAGGAATCATGTTTTTTGTATTTTTCTTTGTAAGAAGAGATTTGGTACATTTAGGAACTCTTGCATGGTGCTTTTTAATAGGACCTTTTGAAAATTTCTGGTTAGACGTTCTTGCACCGATGCTGCCGACAGCTCCGGAAATGAGTGTCGGACTGAAAATAGCGTGTATTTTAATAGGTTCGATCATTATTATTTTGACATTGGCTTATTATATCCCGATCGGTTTAGGATATCAGACATCCGATATATTTGCGTTTATGGCGGCTGATCTTGTTAAAAAGAGTTACGGAATCGGTCTGATCATATCTTATGCAATCTTATTTGTAATCGGAGTGGCGTTAGGATCGTCATGGGGAATCGGAACATTGATCGCAGTTGTTGCATACGGACCGATCATAGACAGGCTGATGGGGATTATTGAGCCGTTCTCATTTGCTGTGGCAGGAATGAAAAAAGAAAATAAGAAAGGCAAGTAAGATGAAAAGGATGTCACCTGCAAGGGCGATAGCATATGGACTGCCCGGCTTGGCAACGCTTTTTACATTTACCATGTTTACGATATATGGCTTGTATTTTTTTACAAATATTGTCGGATTGTCAGGAAAATTCGCGGGTCTGATCATGACGATCGGAACTTTATGGGATGCTGTTACAGATCCTTTGGTCGGAATCATCTCAGATAACCGCGATCCCCGTAAAGGGAGAAGAAGACCGTTTTTATTAGTATGTGCGATTCCGTTTGGAATTGTAACGTGGCTACTGTTTACGGCATGGGATTTTGTTGAAATTCAGCAGAAAATTTATTTTATTATAGTTGCTTTGTTATTTTATACATTTCAGACTTTGATCGACGTTCCGTATACTTCCTTAAGCGGCGAAGTTACCGATAACTATGACCTGCGAAGTAAGCTGGCTACAATAAGAACGTTTTGGGCGATCATCGGAGTGGCAATCGGCGGCGGGATCATGGCATATACCGATTTTTTAGAGCCTGTTGTCGGCGGCAGCAGACAAGCTTGGTCCGTATGTTTTGCATTTTTCGGCATTATCTGTACGCTT
>ERZ791895.1151-NODE-1151-length-11471-cov-2.219604_pt1 | contig 11471 bp, 12 predicted proteins | sample MGYA00510153_ERZ791895 | MGnify/ENA primary metagenome ERZ791895 (study PRJEB30046, sample SAMN00792064) | human gut metagenome | study: EMG produced TPA metagenomics assembly of the A metagenome-wide association study of gut microbiota in type 2... | reverse complement strand
ATTGGTGCCTTTCGCAGAAAGGCGGATTATAAGTATGAAGAAAATAATTGCGGGAATAGGATTTGAAATTACGGGGGCACTGATGTTGATATGCTCTTCTTTAATTGCAGGTATGAGTATGGAAAATACAACACAGTGGAATACGAAGTTAGGAGTATATTGGCAAACAGTATTTAATATGGGTTTATTCCCTGTGATGATAATAGGAATTATTTTATTGGCAGCAGGTATCACGCTTTCTTTATGGGGCGCTTTTTCAAAATCAGATAAATAAGTGCAAGCTCAGTTTGATGTGGGAACAATTAGAATTTGTTTTATTAGGAGGGTTCACTATATGAAATGTCCATTTTGCAAAGAAGAAATGCTTATTGGAAGCATTTCTCAAGATCGATATGCACTAAAATGGGTACCGTCTGATAAAGATAGAGGATTATTGAATTTTACTCCACTTGTGAGAGGAATTAAACTAACATCAATAAATGATGGTATGACTGTAAAAGTATTCTATTGTGAAAAATGCAGAAAATTTATAATTGACCAAGATGATTTGCGTTAATAATTAACTCCCAGTTTGCTATTCCTCACATCGGGTCAACTTATCCCGAACTTTTACAACTAAATACCCGCCGCCCACACAGCGGCACACCAAGCAGGAAATCTGAAAAAAGGTCTCCTGCTTTTTTCTGTCCAAAATGAGCTGGTAAAACGCAAGGCTTTTGAGGAATTTATCGAAGGACGAGCTGCAATTTAACAATAAAAGCTGCTGGCACTGGTGCGTGCCATTTGGAAATATCAAGTTTATGTTTTTGGTGCGCACCAAAAACGCCGGAATCTATTGAAAAAATAACGTTTTTATGTTAGAGTAGAGTGTCGTGATGAACTCACGTTTCCCACTCTAAGGAAAGGAGTTCATTATACGGGCAAAAACTTAAAAGGCAAAGAATGTGGCAAGGGTATCTGCCAGAGAAAAGATGGTAAGTACGCCGCAAGATATACTGCAAAGGATGGTTCACGCAGGGAAAAGCATTTTCACACGCTTCCGGAAGCCCGCAACTGGCTTGCCGATGCGCAGTACGAAGATAAGATTGCTGTTCTGGCTCCCAATACCAAAAGGAATTACAGGGAACGGTATCGAATGAACATACAGCCGGTCATCGGAAATATGCGTATGTGCGATGTCAAGCCCATGCATTGTAAAATCGTTCTAAATCGGATGGAAGCAACCTATGCGGGTTCTGCCATCAGGCAGGCATATATTGCAATGGGAACGATGTTTCGGGCAGCAGTCATGAATGACTTGGGATTCCAACGACTGGAAAAAGCGGACATTGACCGTCAGCAAGACACTGGAATACCGGCATAATACCAAAGTATGGCGTGCCGGTCCTCCAAAGTCGAAAAGCAGCTACCGCACTATTCCGCTGACGAACCGGGCATACGATATACTCAAATCGTGCTACGAAGAACGTCACACCCGCAAGGAATCAGAATTGCTGTCTCAGATTCTGGAATATGTGGATCGCCGTACCGGCGAAACCAAGTACCTCTGTATGAGAGATTTGGTGTTCATCAATTTCCGTACTGGAAAGCCTGCAAAGAACAGTTCCTATGACACTCATCTGTACAAGCTGTGCGATGAAGCTCATATCAAACGTTTTTGTATGCACGCTCTGAGACACACCTGTGCAACTCGTGCGATTGAAAGCGGAGTTATGCCGAAAGTCTTGCAAAAGCTGCTCGGTCATTCGAGCATAAAATCTACCATGGATTGGTATGTTCATGTCACTGACGCATCCCTGACGAATGCTATCAAACAGTTTGAACAGAATACTTCTCTGGCAAGCTAAAAATGGTGCGTTTCAGAAAAATTGGTGCGGAATTGGTGCGGAACACACCTCCCTAACCCTAAAAACCATTGAAAATAAAGGAGATTTGATATATATGAAATTAGGTATCGTGGGACTTCCCAACGTAGGAAAAAGTACACTGTTTAATTCTCTGACCAAGGCAGGCGCAGAATCTGCAAACTATCCCTTCTGCACCATTGATCCCAACGTAGGCGTGGTTCCTGTTCCCGACAAGCGTTTAAAACTCTTAGGCGATCTGTATCATTCCAAGAAGGTAACTCCGGCTGTCATTGAGTTCGTTGATATTGCCGGTCTGGTAAAGGGCGCATCCAAGGGAGAAGGTCTGGGCAACCAGTTCCTGGCCAATATCCGTGAGGTTGATGCCATTGTACACGTTGTACGCTGCTTTGAGGATGAAAACGTCATCCATGTAGAAGGAAGCGTTGATCCCCTCCGCGATATTGAAACCATTAATCTGGAGCTGATTTTCTCTGACCTGGAGATCCTGGAACGCCGGATTGCAAAGACAGCCCGCTCTGCCATGAATGATAAGTCTCTGGCAAAGGAGCTGGAAATTTTAAAAGAGCTGAAGGTAATTCTGGAAGACGGCAAACTGGCCTGCACCTATGAGAACGAGGATGAGGATGTTATGGCTTTTGTCAACTCTCTGAATCTGCTTACCTGCAAACCGGTTATTTTCGCTGCCAATGTAGGGGAAGAGGATCTGGCCGATGACGGAGCTTCCAATTCCCATGTGGCTGCTGTAAGAGAGTTTGCTGCCGAAAACGGTTCTGAGGTATTTATTATTTCCGCTCAGATTGAACAGGAAATTGCCGAGCTGGACGATGATGAAAAGCAGGAATACTTAGAGGCTCTTGGACTTTCCGAGTCCGGCCTGGATAAGCTGATTGCTGCCAGCTACCGTCTGCTGGGCCTGATCAGCTATCTGACCTCCGGAGAGGACGAAACCAGAGCATGGACCATCAAGGTTGGAACCAAGGCTCCCCAGGCTGCCGGAAAAATCCACTCTGACTTTGAGCGGGGATTTATCCGCGCCGAGGTTGTAAACTATCAGGATCTGCTGGACTGCGGAACCTATGCCAAGGCAAAGGAAAAGGGTCTGGTTGGACTGGAAGGAAAGGATTATGTGGTAAAAGACGGAGACGTGATTCTCTTCCGGTTTAATGTGTGATGTCATAAAGTCCTTGAAAGTTATGGGAGTTGCCGATATAATTTGGCAACTCCTTTTGACTTTTTACCCCTACCTTACCCCTACCGATTATTTTTTGCTCAATAACTCACTGCTTTATCCAGTTTTAAAATTTCATTTCTCTTCAAGTCGGTAAGAACGTGCGTGTAAGTATCGGCAGTTTCCTGAATGGTGGCGTGACCAAGGAAACGCTGCATAACTCTTACGTCAATATCGTTTTCTGCCCCTCTGGTGGCGAAAGTGTGACGAAGACAATGAGGATGTAAGCCGCTCAGACCAATCTTTTCGCAAATATTGTAAAAAGTACGCCGCATATTTGTAGGGTCAAGCGGTCTGCCTAACTGAGTGGCAAAAACAAGTCCGTTATCCTCATACGCTGAACCTGCTTTCAGCTTATTGCGTAATTGGTCTTTACGGACGTCATGCAGTAATTTGATTGCTGTATGGTTGAGAGGAATCGTCCGTCTGCTGGCTTCTGTTTTGAGTGTACCAAATTCCAAATGCCAACTTTCCTCCGCATTATCTGGGTCTTTTACCTTACGGAGCGTACGCACAATATGAAGTTGATTTTCTTTAAAGTCTATATCTTCCCATTTCAGTCCAAGCAGTTCCCCTAGACGCATACCTGTGCAAAGGTCGAAAATATAAATACAGCCCATATAAGTATTTTTTGCCTGCTCCACAAAAGCATCTTGCTGTTCCTGCGTCAATACTTTTATTTCCGGTTTAGATTTTTTAGGGAGTTTGACCTTGTTGGTTATGTTTCTGACTATTAAACCATCGTCTACCGCTGTCTCTATGGCATTATGCAGAAGTTTATATATATCTTCTACCGTAGAGGGGGATAACCCTTTATCGGACAAGCCGTTCACGAATTTCTGAATAATGTCCTGCCGTAATGCCTTTAATTTATAGTGACCGATAGCAGGTTTAATGTGATTATTTACTTTAACTGAATAATTGATGTAGGTGGTAGGCTTTACATACCGCTTTTTGTATTCAAGCATATAATAGTCCATCCACTCGTCCAACGTCATTTCTGTAGGATTCGTAATCAATCCCTTTTGCAGATTATTCAGCAAATCCGTCATCTTAGCAGATACTTCCTGTCTGGTTTTCCCATACAGGGATTTACGCTGTTGCTTTCCATTTGCCAGAATGCCAACTGTTACCCTTGCTTCCCATGTTCCGTCTTTTCGCTTACGGATAGAACCTTCATTTTGACCACGTTTCTTTGCCAATAGAATCACTCCTTTTCATGTTAGAAATACTTAATCCTTATCTGATGATTTTTCAAAGAATTTATCAGAAAATTCTTTTGCCACTTTGTCTGCTGTATCTTGCGTAGCATTTAGTATGCTGTCTACTTGAGAAAAATGCTTTTCAAGATTGTTTATGCCTATATCTCCAAAAGATTTTATGGTAAGACAAGTATCTGTTACTTTTCTATGGATGAGATTCGTGAGTATTAACGCATATTCCGCTGAATGGCTATCTACAGTCACAGTTCTTCCAGAACCAATAGAAAATGTAATTGTCTTGTTTTCAGACATGGTATTATCAGTCTGAGCATTCAATAATCTTATCTCATTTATCTGTTCTATAATTTCAGATAATAAATCGAAGTCTTTTTCGCTATAGGATTTCCCTTCAGTCAACTGAAAAGAGTTCGTAAAACGTGTGATTATCTCAAGATAATACTCTCGCTTATCTGCGCTTAAAAATTTCAAACTGTCAATAAAGTCTTTTTCGATCATTTCATCATAAGTTTTCATGTGTTGATAATTTCTAAAATCTTCACGCCCCAACAAGTAGTCAACACTACACTCGAAAAAATCAGCAAACCTCATTAAAACATCTAATTCCGGTCTGCTTTTTCCCTTAAGATAATTGTTAATGGATTGCTTTTTAATTTCCAGCGCATCGGCAAGCTGCACTTGGCTTAAATTTTTTTCTTTCATTAACAATTCCAGTCTTTTTCCAAACAAATTTGCCATAATATCATCACCTCGGTTTTATTATACTCTATCTTAGTTCGAAAGTAAATGCAAAATTTATTTTTTCGACATTAATATTTTGCATTGACAAATAAGCAAAGTTGATTTATAGTGTTAGTAAAAACAAAATTACTTTTTCAAAATTTCCAGAATGGAGGTGATAGTGTGTGCGATTATTATGAGATTAGTGATTTACCGCTTGTTTTACAGGCAAAAGACATTCAATCAATCCTAGGAATTTCCAAGACGAAAACGTATGAGTTAATGAACTCAAAGGATTTCCCCACAATTTACCTAAATAAGCGTATGGTTGTATCTAAGGACGCTTTTTTAGACTGGCTGAATCAAGACAAACGAAAAATCAAAAGGAGGGCAATTTATGTATCACAACACAACTAAACAAAATCTAAGGGATAAAATAAGCCGGAAAAGAAATAGCACCCAAAAAGAGATTGCCATTTCAGAGGAAATGGAAGAGCAGTTTATAAAGGCTATATGTGATACGCTTAAAAAGTGTATATGCGTATATAACCCCAGAGAGGATTTTAAGTACTTTTTGCTGTTTAATGCCTATGATGGAGAATATATGACTATCGGATGTATAGATGGCGATAATTATCTGCTGGACAGCAATTTTATATACAAACGCCTTCATTTGCTTTGGGAGCGATCACATAAAGGAGCAAGTATATTGCCAAAACTGTCAGACTTTTTTGGGGGACTGTATGATAGAGATGTGCTGACTCAGGGACACTTTTTTGACAAACCGCTGTACAAATTTCTTATAGGAGATGATGGTGTACAGCGAGAATATTTTTTCATCCCAAAAAGCCATGTGGGTTATGACGATTCAATGATAAAATGTGTCTAAGAATCTGTAATACAAAACCGCTTCGGTCAATATAAGGTTCTTTCTGAACGTTGGGTATCCATATATTCTCAGAATTTGCCTTAATCCACCAAATTGGCTTACTAAAGCAAAACAAGCATAACGAATTTACCCAAACATCAGAAAGAACCCAATATAAGCCGGAGCGGTTTTTGAGTTCACATCTGTAAAATCAGAATCTAACAAATTGATATGTGTCATTACCAATGATTATTTCTAATTCATTATCGTTAAGATAAACTATTTCTGCCTGATCGTACCCTGGATTACCTATAATATGCAGGTTGTTTTCAGCAGTGTCTATTACTCCCGAATAAATAATTTCCATCGCATGAACGCTGAATATATAAACATGCACATAGTCTCCTTCAGTTTTTATGGCAAGTGTTAAGGCTGATGTATCATTTCCGTTTATCCAGAGGTCGGCAGATTCATCGTCCATAATATCAGCGATTATCATTCCGTCATCGGGAACGACATTGGAATCTTCCATATCAGAAGAAGTATTATTTTGTGTATCGTTTTCGGTAAAATAGTAAAGGTCACTCCCAACGGTAAGCGTAGCTTGCCGCCGCCCGTCCTCTAAATCATAGAAATTCAAGATTTCATCTCCGCACCCTATACTGGAATCCCCAGTGACGAGCCACCCGTCTCTATATTTCTGCGTACCCATATTTCCATGGTAGATAATCATACTGGAATCGGGATTGATAACCCATAACTCTGTTCCATAACTGAATGCCAGAATCAGTCCACTATCGCTAGTATAATGGTTGCTATTATCAAGAATATTCTGTATCTCCGGGGATAACTCTGCTATCGTGGAGTCGCCGCCACTATTCAAATCTGAATAGGAATCCTCTGGAATGTATGTATAATAGGTCAATGGAGCTTCTGGGGAGTCCTCTGAATATGTTACAGAGTAAATCTTTCCCACCCCATAAGGGGCATAGGCAGTAAAGGTATGACTATTCGCCCACGAAGCGGTTTCGCATGAACTATGTTCATATTTCAGCAGACAGTTTTCATATGTTCCATAGGGCGTAGTGACCGTATAAAACTCTGGGGCAATAGACATTTCAATGGTTGTATCTTCATTCTTTTTTTCAAGTGTCCACGTTTTCCCAGGAAGTCCGATATAGAAATCCATATCCGCAACGGAATCATCAAGCATATTCGTCTGTTTCATATAATAGAGTTCGCCTGATTCGTCCGGAAAAATAACACCTTGTACCGTATATTCAGTCAGATAGTTATACACGCTGTAATTATATCCGCCATCATCATTCGGTAAATCTATGGTCATTTCCTCTATCAGATTTTCTGTATTATCTTCGGAGTTTATCACAGTTGTAAACCGTCTGAAATCCACTCTTGGGAGATAATCTTCCAAAACCATGTTATCAACAGCACTTCCACCTGCTGCCGCTATCCCCGAAAGTTCTATGCCGTATTCATTTTCCAACTGTGTGATAAGTGGTACATCACTTTTCCGGCTGATTCCTTTTGAATCGCCACTTTTTCCCATTACCAGAGAACCGATACCGAACAAAGCGCAGACTGCGCCGACAGCAATCATAATCGGCATGATTTTACTGGGTTTCTTCTTAGATTTCTTAGCAGGTTTGCCTATAGGCGTTCCGCATTTACTGCAGAAATTTTCCTCTGCTTGAATTTCGTTTCCGCAATTCTTACAATACATAAAATTTTTCTTCCTTTCATCCCGTAGTTTGATTTTCGTATGGCTTAATTTTGATTTTCCGGCATTTAATCCTTATCAGCTTATTTCTATCCACGTTTACAGCGATAAAAGCAAATTCCGGCAATTAAGGCAACTCCCAGAGGGAGAGTGAGTATTACCAGAACAAACAAACTGAGAATACCATCCGGTAACAGACCGTCACAGATTCCACCGACCAGCACCATAAGCCAGAACAACCAGTTATAGATTCCTGTAAGATAGAGCAGAGATACCATATTTGCTTTTATTGTATTTTTCTTCTTAGCAGATACCAAAGAGAGAATGGCAATCGTGATAAAAAAACTGCTTTCCCCTAACAAATTATTTGCGGTGGATGCCCTGTCAAGAGACTGCCCCATTGAGGACAATATTCTCCAGAGTGCCACGATTGCGCCTAATGATACGCCAATAACACCTCGTAGTTGGATTGACTGTCGAATCTGTCTGAATCCCTCTGAAAGATAAAGCTTTACATACTTCAAAGATACCGTCAATGAAAGTGTTACAAAGAGCACAAATTTCAGATAAAAAGACACAACGGCGGTCTGCGGTGACTGAATCTTCAAAAATACATAATAGACGATATAGTAAAAATCACTGACGGAGATTCCAAGCAATAAGGTAAGCCATAGTTCGCTTGTCAATAATTTTTCTCCCTTGCCTTTTGGATAAGCGGCAGATTTTTCCCTATTCCGCCCACTGTTTATAGTTCCATTATCAACCGCATTTCCGCAATTCGGACAGTAACGGCAATTCTCCGGCAACTCTTTCCCGCATTTTATACAGAACATTCTCTGATTCCTCCTAATGGTTTTCTTTATTTTAACTCACAGCATAGGAAAATACAACTATCAGCATATCAAAATAACGCACCAAGCATATTATATATTCCCTTTACGTTGGGTAGTATTTTAGTAGGCTATCAGCTTCAAGAAAGGAGGTTTTGCCTTGGATTATCGTATGCTTGGAAAACGTATCAGGGAAGAACGGTTACGTTTAAATCTGACACAAGAGCGACTTTCAGAGGATATAGAGATTTCAACCGCATATCTGGGGCAGATAGAACGTGGAGAGCGCAGTCTTACACTGGATAAACTGGTACGTTTAGCAAAACGATTGGGAGTGACAGTGGACTATCTGCTTTCTGATTCCATCACTCCGGACAATGATGGAGAATACCGTCTTTGGAGTCAAATCATGAGCGGAAGAACACCGGAGCAAAAAGCACTGGCTATCAATATGATAAAACTCATGTTTGGCTATCTGGATGAAAATTCTTGATAACATAAAAAGGGGAAGGATTTTACAAGTTTCCCTTTCCCCTTTTTGGAGCGTGCAGTAATCGGATATTCTATCTATGATTTTCCCCTTTCGTCCATACGGACAATTTTAATCCTTTTATAACAAGCGGCTTGACTGGAAATACAGCGATACCGACTTTTTAAAACAGCAATTTAAAAAGTGTCGGATAAAGATTCCTGCATCTATACAAGATTTAAAAAATCATGCCATTTAAATTAAATTTTAATTTTAGGTCTGCGTTTCCCCTTTAAAATCATATAGCCTTGAGCGTCCGTCAAGCGGCTGATAGGTTCATAGGAAGTGACAGGTTTTTCCTCATTTATAAGGTAGTTTTCCAATACTTGATAGTCGCTTTCTGTATATTCTCCCATATCGGGTTCTTTGATGTTATAAAACACGCCATAGCCTTGTATCTGACGGACACGATTTAAGGCATAATACAAAACTTTAAAATTTTCGTAGGTCATAAGGCTTCTATCCTCGGAATACATTTTCGTCATATAGCCGAAAAGATTCTGATAGTCCTCCGGCTGAAATTTATCAGCGATACAGCTATACCGTCCAAGAGAATCGTTATTCCCCACTATATTATCAGCAGTAAGCCTTTTTCTGTTTATGAGTAGCCACCATATCCGCTGAATGATGATTTCAAAATCAGAAAACAGCCTTTTTCCATGGTTGGAAAACTCATTTTCCATATATTTATTTTCTATACTGCCGCCGTTCCCCAAAACAGCGGCTACATGAAAGTGAGGGTGGTAGGTATCTCCTTTGTATGTGATTTCTAAGGAACGCAGACAGCCTTGAAATTCATACTGGGTAAGGTCTATCCCCTTCACTTTTTTATTGCCGTTTAAGTACGTTACCAACGTCTTAAAACAGGCAGTCATTTGCTGTATGGTTTTTCTCAGATTGTCTCCGTTGCAAGCAGGGACTGTCAGCACCATATGATACAGCGAATTCTTATATTTTTCCATGTAAGGTAAAAATCGGTTTTGTAGTACCAGTTTCTTCATCTGATTACAGTTATTACAGAATTTATCCTTACATAGAAAGGTTCTCAGCAGTACCTTCATTTGGCTTGCTTCATAGGCTTCTACCAACCAGAATCTATTACAGTCCTCCAAGCGTTTCATTCTCTTTTTCATAGCGGAGACTTCAGCAGGCAGCAGGCGTTTTTTTACAATGCCCGATACCAGTAACCTCAAATAATATTCTGATATTCTGTTATTTCTGATGAGATTTCCATACATCTTTTCTCTATGGTATTTCGGGATTTCTTTTACCATTCTCTGTTGTTTCAGTTCTTCCATAGTCGTAATTCTCCATTCCATTTTAGTTTAGTACGCTTATCTCTAATAGAGAATAGATAATATATAGGGGTCACAAAAGAGCGCACACCCTCTTGAACCCCTACCGTCACCCCTAACCGACTGATAAATGTTGAAATTTTATGGACATATTGAGAAATTGGTAGTGGTTTTTCCAGACTGAATGAGATATAATAAACCAGTAGCTATTGATTGGAATTTGGAACTATAATCTTCCGTTTCAATGTATAAATATCAGCAGAAAGTCTGCTGTCTGCCGCCGGGGAGGCCTGTTATATTACAGCTTTCCCGGCAGCCTTTTTGTCTTCTTTTCTTATTCTCCGCTGCGCTTTCTGTATTTTTCCATCATGGGACACTCGTCCAGGGTGGCAAAATAATCCTGCGGCGTTTCCGCCCTTCGTATCTTCTGCACTGTTCCGTCTGTCTTCAGAAGAAGCTCTGCTGATTTCAGCTTTCCATTGTAATTATAGCCCATGGAAAATCCGTGAGCGCCGGTATCGTGAATCACCAGCAAATCTCCCATTTCAATTTCCGGAAGCATCCGATCAATTGCAAACTTGTCATTGTTTTCGCAGAGAGAGCCCACAACGTCATACCTGTGATCGCAGGGAGCTGTTTCCTTTCCGGCCACAGTGATATGGTGATAGGCGCCGTACATAGCCGGACGCATCAGATTAACCGCACAGGCATCTACGCCGATGTACTCCTTATAAGTGTGCTTTTCATGAATGGCTTTCGTAACAAGACAGCCATAGGGACCTGTCATAAACCGCCCCATTTCCGTGCAAAGACTCACATCTCCCATTCCCGCCGGAACCAGAACCTCCTCGTATACCTTTCTCACACCCTCTCCTATAGCCATAATGTCATTAGGCTTCTGATCCGGATGATAGGGAATTCCAACGCCTCCGGAAAGGTTAATAAAGGCCACATGGGCTCCTGTTTCCCGATTCAGTTTTACAGCCAGCCGGAACAGAATTCTGGCCAGCATGGGATAATACTCATTGGTTACTGTATTGCTGGCAAGAAATGCATGAATTCCGAAATGCCTGGCGCCCCTGGCCTTCAGAATGCGAAATGCCTCTGCAATCTGCTCCTCTGTCATTCCGTATTTGGCGTCTCCCGGATTGTCCATAATATCATTGCTGATTTTA
>ERZ791895.1147-NODE-1147-length-11515-cov-2.635602_pt1 | contig 11515 bp, 8 predicted proteins | sample MGYA00510153_ERZ791895 | MGnify/ENA primary metagenome ERZ791895 (study PRJEB30046, sample SAMN00792064) | human gut metagenome | study: EMG produced TPA metagenomics assembly of the A metagenome-wide association study of gut microbiota in type 2... | reverse complement strand
GCAAACCGAACATTAAGCGGCAAGCAGAAAATTGAACTGGAAACCTATATACAGATGAATTATTTTGATCGGATTCTCAGAAAGGCCAATCTGCGGCTTATGACCATGAGCAGCGGCCAGTATGAGCTGAAACGCCGCGAGGACAGTGATAATAAAAAAGAAAAAGCAGGTCTGGAACTGAATGTAATTGACCATTATAATGGTTCTGAGAGAAGTGTGAAGACCTTGTCCGGCGGCGAAACCTTTCAGGCATCCCTGTCCCTTGCCCTGGGGCTTTCTGACGAAATCCAGTCCCGATCCGGAGGAATCCGTCTGGATGCCATGTTTGTAGACGAAGGCTTCGGCTCTCTGGATGAGGATGCCTTAAATCAGGCGCTGAAGGCGCTGGAGGGGCTGACAGAGGGAGAACGGCTGGTAGGCATTATTTCCCATGTTTCTGAGCTGAAGGAGAGGATTGAAAATAAAATTGTGGTGACCAGATGCAGAAACCGGGAAGGTACAGGAAGCAGGGCGGAGGTAATCACAGGAGGCAGGTAGCAGCAGGAAAATACAGGGAGGATAGAAGACAGATGGGAAAGACAATACTTCTGGTGTCCAGAGAGGAAATGCTTCATCAGGCCCACAACATATTGCAGGAGAAAAAATATACCATTCACGGAATGCGGGTAATCTCTACGGAGAATGCAGTTATGGAGGCCAGAAAAGCCATAGCGGACGGGGCATCCATTATCATTGCCAGAGGACTTCAGGCATCCTTGATCAAGCAGTACACCGATATTCCGGTAGTGGAAATTGTTCTGACAGCGCAGGAGATGGCTCTTTTGGTGATGAGAGCCAGACAGATTGTGGAGAAACCGCGGCCGGTTATTGCTGTAGTGGGATTCCGGAATATGTTCTGTGATATGTCTTATTTTGACGAGCTTTACGGGATTGATCTGCGCATGTATTTTGCAGAGCAGGGGGCGCAGCTTCCGGGGACTGTGCAAAGGGCTGTGGAGGACGGTGTGGATCTGGTGATTGGAGGAGATACGGCAGTTTCCATTGCCACAGAGGCAGGGGTTCCCTCCCTGTTTCTTTCCACCACAGAAGATTCCATGCGTCAGGCTATGGCGATGGCGGAGAGCCTGGACTATGCCATGAAGGTGGAGAAAAAGACAGCGGCCCAGATGGAAACCCTCCTGGATTATTCCTTCAGCGGAGTAATCCGTCTGGACAGTCAGGGGCTGATCACGGCAGTAAATCCTGTGATGGAGGATATTATCGGAAAAAATCAGGAAGAGCTGAAGGGGCTTTTTGTAGGAGAACTTGCGCCTTTGCTGGGCGAGGAGGTGCTGCGTCAGGTTCTGAAGGAGGGGAAGGACTCTTCCCTGTTTCTGGAATGGAACCACACGCCTGTTTTTGCGGTAATTGCTCCTGTTCTCTATGAGGAACGGGTAGAAGGGGCGATTATTACCTGTCATAAAACAGCTCCCGGAGCAGGAACAAAGGAAAAAAGACAGGAGCAGAGCCGGAAGAGGGAGGAGAGGGGCCTTCCGCCCCTGGTGCGTTTTGAGGATATTCTCCAGGATTCTCCTGCCATGCAGGAATGTGTGCGCCTTGCCAGTCTGTATGCCCTGTCCCGGTATCCGGTAGTGCTGCGGGGAGAGCCGGGAACGGAAAAACGGATGCTGGCAGAAAGCATTCACAACAGCAGTCCGAGAAAAGAGGGGCCGTTTCTCGATGTTCCCTGTCGGGGACTGTCCGGCGAGGAACAGAGGGATTTGATTTTTGGTTCCAGGGGGGCGGCCCTTCAGGCTCAGGGCGGAACCCTGCTTCTCAGGGATGCAGAGGAGCTGACTCTGGCAAACCAGTACCGTCTGTGTCAGCTGATCCGGTTTCAGGTATGCCACGGAGCAGACATTGCCCGTATGAGGAAGGTGGATGTGCGGATTATGATAACAACAGGACGTTCCCTGTCAGAGCTGGAGGCAGAGGGAAAAGTCAGCAGCGATTTGTATTTTCTTCTGTCCGGGCTGGAGCTTTTGGTACCTCCTCTGAGGGAGAGAAAAGAGGACTTGAAAAGAAAGCTGGATATGACACTGCAAAGCTGCTGTGAGCGGTATGGACGGTTTCATGTTCTGACGGCAGGAGCCAGGGTGGTGATGATGGAATATCCCTGGAGAGGAAATCTGTTTCAGGTGGAGAGCTTTTGTGAAAGGCTGATTTTAACAGCCGGAAAGCGTTCCATTGATGAGAATACAGTGAAAAGACTGCTTGGAGAATTGTATCCGGAGCCTTCTGTCCCTGACTGTGCGCCAGGTCTAAATCCGCCGGGAGAAGGCGCGTTAGAGGAAGAGCCGGAGGAGCTGCGCCGGATTCGCGCCGCGCTGAAAAAGTACAATGGAAACCGGGAAAAAACAGCAGAAGAGCTGGGAATCAGCAAAACAACGCTGTGGAGAAAAATGAAAATGTGGGGGATTGCATAAAGAAACGAAATGAAATTATTTTGAAATAAATATGAAATAAAAATGAAAGATTGTGGCAGCTGAACAAGAAAAAAACCTGTTTTTATGAAATTCAACCATTGTTTCTTTCCGCTGTGATATCTATAATGCAGGCATAGATACCTGAGGCACAGGAATACAGGAAAGAGAGGAAATATCATGAAAATTGGATTTATTGGATTAGGAATTATGGGAAGACCCATGGCAAAAAATCTGTTAAAGGCAGGCTATGATCTGGTTGTATATGATTTTAATAAAGAGGCAGTGGCTGATTTGGTTTCCTGCGGCGCATCGGCAGCAGAAAGCGGAAAGGAACTGGCTTCCCAGGTTGAGGCAGTAATCACTATGGTTCCCAATTCTCCTCATGTAAGAGCAGCAGTTCTGGGAGAAAATGGTGTTGCAGAAGGTGCAAAGCCGGGCCTGGTTGTTATTGACATGAGCTCAATTGACCCGACGGAGAGCAAGGCAATCGGCGCAGAGCTGGCAAAGATGGGCATTGACATGATGGACTGCCCCGTATCCGGCGGAGAGCCGAAGGCAATTGACGGAACCATTTCTGTTATGTGCGGCGGCAAAAAAGAGCTGTTTGACAAATATTACGATATGCTGATGTCTATGGCAGGCTCTGTTGTTTATGTTGGCGAGCTGGGTTCCGGAAATGTGGCAAAGCTGGCAAACCAGATGATTGTTGCAATTAATATTTCTGCAGTTGCAGAGGCTCTGACCTTCGCAAAGAAAGCAGGCACGGATCCGGAGCTGGTATATCAGGCAATCCGCGGAGGACTGGCCGGTTCTACCGTTATGGATGCAAAGGCTCCGATGATGCTGGACGGCAATTACAAGCCGGGCTTCCGTATTGAACTGCACATTAAGGACCTGACCAACGCGCTGAACGCAGCTCATGCCATCAATTCTCCGGCTCCTCTGACTGCTCAGATGATGGAGGTTATGCAGTTCCTGAGATCAGAAGGCTGTGATAAAGAGGATCATGCAAGCATTGTGAAGTACTACGAGAAAATTTCCGGTACCAGCATTGTAAAATAATCCCAGAGGGACAAAGGAGACGGGTATGAATACAGATTTTATCAAGGGAGTCGTTGTCCCGATGATTACACCCATTGATCAGGATGAACTGATTGATGAGAAGGCAATCCGCAGCCAGGTGGATTATGTGATTGACGGCGGAGTAAGCGGAATCCTGTTATATGGAAGCAACGGTGAATTTTATGTGATTGAGGAAGACGAGATGGAGCGCGGCCTGAAAATCGTTGTGGATCAGGCTGCAGGACGTGTCCCGGTATATTTCGGTATCGGAGCGATCAGCACCAAAAAGTGTATTCGTCTTGCTAAAATGGCAGCCGCAGGCGGGGCAGCAGGAATTTCAGTGCTGCAGCCCATGTTTTTAAAGCCGACAGAGACAGAGCTGTTTACCCATTTTAAGGCGATTGCAGATGCAGTGAAGGATCTTCCTGTGCTTTTATACAATAATCCCGGACGTGTGGGATACACTCTGTCAGCCAATCTGGTAGAGCGTCTGGCCCACGAGGTTCCCAACATTGTAGGAATGAAGGATACCAGCGGAGACATTACCCAGACCTCTGAGTTTATCCGGAGAAACAGAGATATCGGATTTAAGGTGTTCGGCGGAAAGGATACCCTGCTGTATGCTTCTCTGTGCCACGGAGCGGTAGGCGGCGTCTGCACTGCTGCAAACTTTATGCCTGAGCTGATTACAGACGTTTACAACAAGTATGCTGCAGGAGATCTGGAAGGATCTCTGGAAGCTCAGTTTAACCTGAATCCGGTTCGTCTTTCCATGGACGGCGCAAGCTTTCCGGTAGCGGCCAAGGATATGGCCAACCTGCGGGGACGCAATATCGGTCTTCCCTACACTCCGAACCTTGCAACACCGGAAGGACCGGTTCTGGACAAGATCAAAGCAGAGATGACAAAAGCAGGACTGCTGTAATCGGAACGGACAAAAACAAGAAAAATTTACTGCCATATATTGATACCATAAACCGGCCATCCCCCACAATCTGGCCGGTTTATGCATTTTTACAGAATAAATTAACGGTTCAGGAGGGGCTATGAAATTATTATTTGCATCAGATTCATTTAAAGGAACCCTGTCATCCCAGCAGATTATCCGTCTCTTGAAAGCATCGGCAGAGAAAATATTTCCGGGCTGTGAGACGGTGGGAGTGCCTATTGCAGACGGAGGAGAGGGAACGGTTGAGGCGGTGATTACGGTAACCGGAGGCGAGTACCGCCAGGTAAAGGTTCACGGTCCTCTGATGGAGGAAACAACCGCTTCTTACGGTGTGTTCCACGGTGACAGAGCGGTGATTGAAATGGCTGCCGCGTCCGGTCTTCCCATGGTTCCGGCAGAAAAAAGGAATCCTCTGGAGACAACGACTTATGGAACAGGAGAGCTGATTCGTGATGCGTTAGAGCAGGGATACAGAAAGATTGCCGTAGCGATTGGCGGAAGTGCCACCAATGACGGCGGTATGGGCGCCATGAGGGCGCTGGGAGTCCGTTTTCTGGATTCGGAAGGCCGGGAACTGGAAGGCCGCGGACAGGATCTGGAAAAGGTGGACAGGATTGATATGAGCGGTCTTCATCCGGCGGCCGCGGAAGCGGAAATTACGGTTATGTGTGATGTAAACAATCCGCTTACAGGGCCGGACGGAGCAACCTATACCTTTGGAAAGCAAAAGGGAGGAACTCCGGATATTCTTGAACGGCTGGAGGCGGGCATGAAGCAGTATGCCGGTGTTATGAGAAGAAACGGGATGGATGTGGAGCAGATGGCCGGAGCCGGAGCAGCAGGAGGTCTGGGGGCAGCCCTCTGCGGATATCTTCATGCAAATCTGAAATCAGGAATTGAAACAGTGCTGGATTTGATGGACTTTGACAGCCTTCTGGAAGGAACGGATCTGGTAGTGACGGGAGAAGGCCGTATGGACTGGCAGTCAGCTTTCGGAAAGGTTCCCAGCGGAGTCGGATTAAGATGCAGGGCAAAGGGAATTCCGGCCGTAGCGATTGTTGGCGGAATCGGAGACGGCGCTGAAAAAATGTATGACTTTGGTGTGGAAAGCATAATGTCAACCATAAACGGAGCGATGGATCTGGAGGAGGCTCTCGCCCGGGCGGAGGAGCTGTATGCAGAGGCCGCGGACAGAACCTTCCGTATGGTGCGCACCGGAATGAAGATATCAGGAGTTTTAAAGTAAAATCATAGAGAAAGAAGTGGAGAATGCGATGGAACATTATGCAGTTCTGCCTGACGGGACGCAGGTTCCGGCTCTAGGCCAGGGAACCTGGTTTCTGGGGGAACACAAGGCAGCAGGGCTACGGGAGCGGGAAGCGCTGACAGCAGGCGTCAGCGCAGGCATGACACTGATTGACACAGCAGAAATGTATGGAAGCGGAAAGGCGGAGCTTTTGATTGGAAAGACCATAAAGGAAATGGACAGAAGCAGTCTGTTTCTGGTTTCCAAGGTCTATCCTCACAATGCAGGACGGAAAAATATATTTAAAAGCTGTATGGCAAGCCTGGAGCGCATGGGAACGGATTATCTTGATTTGTACCTGCTTCACTGGAGAGGAGGAATTCCTCTGGAGGAGACAGTGGCATGTATGGAGCAGCTGAAAAAAGAGGGAAAGATCCGGCGCTGGGGCGTTTCCAATTTTGACACAGAAGATATGGAGGAGCTGTGGTCTGTACCCGGAGGAAAAAACTGCGCAGTAAATCAGGTCCTTTATCATGTGGCCTCCAGAGGCATTGAATATGATCTTCTTCCCTGGATGCGGCAGCATCAGATTCCTTTGATGGCTTACTGCCCCCTGGCTCAGGGCGGGGATCTGCGCAGAGGGCTTTATGAATCTCCGGTTTTGAAGAAGGTGGCAAAAGCTCATGGAGCAAGCATTTCTCAGATTCTTCTGGCCTTTGCGATTCGTGACGGAAGCACGATTGCAATTCCCAGAAGCGGAAAAAAAGAGCATACCCTGGATAATGCAGGGGCAGACAGGATTTTGCTGTCACAGGAGGAGCTGGAGTGGATTGATCGGGAATTCCCGGCACCGTCACACAAGGTTTATCTGGATATTGTATAAATTCCTCTTGTGATTTTCTCAGATACATATTAAAATCTAAAGGGCAACAGTTCAGGACGGCCGTTTTCTTGACCGTCCTAAACTATTGCTTTCGTGGAATCATTTTATGTATAGAAAAAAGACGGAGGCCTGTTAATGAAAGCTTATCAGTTAAAAATTGCCATAAAAAATTCGAAGCCCCTGGTGTGGAAGCGGTGCCGGGTGCCGGCGGGGATTACCTTTTCTCAGCTGGCTCCGATTCTGGAGGTTGTGACAGAGACGGAGGAAAATGCCAGGTACGAGTTTGAGTTTTTCCAGAAAAAGGTCCAGATCAGAGAATGGCAGGGAGACGCTTCGTCGGATGCCAGGTCCCCGTTTGAATACAGGGATGCTTTGAAGACCGGCATTGATCCTATGATGGAAACAGAAGCCTGGTTTACTTTCCGCCGGGAGACAAAGCCGGAATTTCGATGTGAGATTGAAAAGCTTCTGGAAGAGGAGCCCTGTTTTCCTGCTGTTTTGAAGCAGAAAGAGGATCCGGAAACATGGACGTGGATGGATCCGGAAGAAATGAACCGGAAACTGCAACAGAGATTTTTCATGGCAGACGGGGAGAAGAGACAGGAAGAGGAAACGGAGCAGAAAGAAGACGTTATCCGGGAGGAAAGTCCTGTTCAGGAGGAAGTGTACAGAGGTCCGCTGCTTCGGGATTATCTGAATGCCTATGACAGAGAGGATATGGAACATATTGCAGAAGAAATTTTCCTGCCGGGATACCGGATGATGGCAGAGGCTGAGCTGGCCCAGAAGCTGTCAGAAGAGCTGCTGCGTCCTGAGGTGATGAAGGAGCGTCTGATGACTGTTCCGGAGGAATCCATTGAGGCGATGGAGCGGGCGCTGAACAGAGGATGCTTCCGGCCGGATAAGAAAGAACTGGAACTGTTGCTTCCAATCTATGAGCTGGATTATCTGATTGCCTACGAGGATGAACAGGCAGAGATAGCCGCTGATGTCAGCGCGGTATTTTCCGCAATGAATACACCGGAATACCGGCTCCAGAGAAGAGAACAGTACTGGATGTGGGTGTGTGTGCGGATTACAGAACTGTTTTATGCATCTGCGCCGGAAGAGATTGTTCACCGGATGTATAAAAAATACAGCGGGCTGGAGGCGGATTCTGCAGAATTCCGGAGAATTTTTGAAAGCCTTCCGAAGAGATACAAAAGCTGCCAGCTTCATGAGGGTAAGGTAATTGCCAGAGAAGCGCTGCTGAATAATGTGTATCAGGAAATTGAAAACAGCCAGAGCGGAAAGAGCTTTTATATTCCGGAGGCAAAAGAGGCGGAGGATTATGCCCGCCATGGATATCCGTCCAGAGATATCTGGTACAGAAAGCTGGGGGAATATCTGGTGGAGACCTTCGGCGCCGGAGAAGAAATCCGGGAAACCGTATTGTCTGTTTTGTGGGATCATGCCTGCATGGGAGAGCCTTTGGCTGCAACTCTGGACTGGATGAAGAATTCCGGATTTGAATTTCCGTCAGAAGAGTCATATCACAGATTTGTTTCTCTGGAAGCCAATGCTGCCAACAATACCCGCAAGCTGATTCTCAGAGGCCATACGCCGGTTGAGGTTCAGGGAGATCAGTCTGCTTTGGGAAATGGCGGAAGAATGCCTGTAGGGCCAATCGGCTCCGCTCTGGCGGGAAGCGCCAAAGCGGAAAAGGAAACGGCGGGAAGAAAGATTTATCCCAACGATCCCTGCCCCTGCGGAAGCGGAAAGAAATATAAGAAATGCTGCGGAAAAAACAGATAAAGCCGTCAGGGCTTACCAGGTCAGCTTGCTGACATTGCGGTCTTTCAGAAAACCTGGAATCTGGTAAAGAACAAGAATATCGGTAATGCCCTGTTCTTCTATGAAATTGCTGATTTTTCCATTGTAGTAGCGCAGATCAATCATGTGTGTCTCTTCAAAATGAAGAGCTGCAAAGGGGGCAAAGCAGTGGGCGTAGGAATCCTTGATAATCAGGAGCCTGCTTCCATCTGTCCGGCTGTGATTTTTGATTTTTGTCCAGCCGTGATTGCCGTCTAAGAATACCCGGTACTGATCGCGGGTATTTAATGCATCCATAGAGTAAAGTGTGGAAACCGGACTGTCAGAGCCGTCATAACAGACGCTCCAGTCCGGTTCTTTTTTTGGCCGGTAAAGAACAATGGAATCCGGCTGAACCGGAATATTCAGCTTGGAATGAATGGTTCCGAAAAAATTGTCAGAAACAGTTTCCGGCTGAAAATCAGACAGTTCAAAGGAATCAAGTCCCAGGGATTTGGCCCAGGCCTGATAGCCGGCAAAGGCGCCGAAGGAGGTCCAGTGGTGATCCGTGCGGTAATAGGGAGCCTGATGTTCTCTGGCGTCAGACAGTGCCTGACGGACAGGAACCAGCATCTCTCCAATTCCTCCTTGGGTCAGCCGTTCAGTGACAGCGGCCTGTGAGAAGGGGGAGGCAAAGGGCGGCAGCTTGTCCGTCATGATCTCGGCAGAAGAAGGAACCAGCATGACCCGCACATGGTCTTTGCCTGCCAGAGCCTCCTGAGCGCTGACAAACTGACAAAGGCGATCCAGGTTTTTTCCGGAAAGCTCCGGATCTAGATCCTCCTGATAAAAGGTTTCTATGAGATAATGATCCTTTCCAAGCCAGACTCCGTTAATTTCTTTTTTCTGCTGCAGCTGTTCTGCTGTGGTTTTTACGCCAATCCACTGATCGCGGAAGGGAAACTGATCACTGAGATAGGTTTCATATTCCCTGCCAAAGGCTCCGCTCTTCAGGCCCTGCCAGGTAAGAGAGGGCCTCTGGGCCAGATAACGGTTTTCTGTTTCTGAAAAGCTTTTTTTCGGCATGAAAACCGAGGCAAAAGCTCCGCAGCCCAGAAAGGCGCAGAAAAGTCCCGTCAAAACGGCCGGGTATTTTATTTTCTTTTTCATATTAGCTCCTTTCCAGGTTCCGGTTAAAATCGGAAATACAAAAACGGGTTATAGGTTGCATCCACCAGATAAGCAATGGACAGAAACAGAACGGCTCCTAAAAACAGAGGTTCCAGAATGGTGCGGCCTTTTTTGCAGAACCGGTCTGCCAGTCTGGCCGGAAGCGGCGTAGAGCCGAATGCGGACAATACAAGCAGGGACAGGCTTCCCAGCAGAAGAAATACGGTTCTGTCATTGGAGAAGGGCAGACCGCCTCTTCCCAGCATCTGAAGCAGATAAGCCAGTCCGGCATGAAGATCTTCAAATGCAAACAGCACCCAGCCAAAGATTACAAGGAGACAGGCATAGGTGTGCTGAATCCAGGAAGGAAGTTTTTTCAAAATATTCTTTAAAATAAATTTTTCAAAAAGAAGCAAAATTCCGAAATATACTCCCCACATTAGAAAATTCAGACTGGCGCCGTGCCAGATTCCTGTCAGAAGCCATACAATCAGAATGTTGCGAACCTGGAGCAGACCGCCTTTCCGGTTGCCGCCCAGGGGAATGTATACATATTCCTTAAACCAGGTTCCCAGGGAAATGTGCCACCGTCTCCAGAACTCCGTAATGCTTTTGGAAATATACGGATAGCTGAAGTTTTCCGGGAACCGGAAGCCCAGCATATGTCCCATGCCCACGGCCATATCGGAATAACCGGAAAAATCAAAATAAATCTGAAACGAAAAGGCCAGAATCCCCAGCCACACCATAAGAATGCTGCGCTCTCCGGGCAAAATACCATTGCTCTCCGTCCAGAGGGCTCCGGCCTGGTTGGCAAGAAGTACCTTTTTTCCCAGACCGATAATAAAATAACGGATTCCCAGAGAAAACTGTTCCAGGTTTTCCTTTCTGCAGTTTAATTCTGCGGCAATGTCCTGGTACCGGACAATGGGGCCGGCAATTAACTGGGGAAACATGGAAACATAAGCTCCAAAGGAAATCAGGCTGTTCTGAACAGGAGCTTCTCCCCGGTAAACATCAATGGTATAGGACATGGTCTGGAAGGTATAAAAAGAAATACCGATAGGCAGAGCCAGTCCCAGAAGAGGGAAGCTGCTTCCGGTCAGTTCGTTGAAGGAGCGGATAACAAAGTCCGTATATTTAAAAACAAAAAGAAGAGAAAGGTTGATAACAGCAGAAGATGCGACCGCCAGGCGGGCGCCTTTTAAGTTTCCCTTCTCTTTAAAATGTCCCACCAGCTTGCCGTGAATAAAGTCAACCAGGGTGGAAAACAGCAGGAGAGAGATGTATACCGGCTCTCCCCAGCCATAAAAAATTAAACTTCCAATAAACAGAATTCCGTTCCTGAAAGCTTTCGGCACTGCAAAATACAGCGCCAGAAACAGCGGAAGAAAACGGAACAGAAATAAAAGACTGCTGAATACCATGGCTTACTTGAAATATCCATCGATAATATCAATGGCAATCTGATTGTTTTCAGAAGCGGACTTTAACGCAGCTTCATCGCCCTCTTCCATGGCAGCGTCACTGGGAGCGCCCAGCATAACAAAGAAAACATAATCGCCGTGACGCACAACCTGAGAGGCCTGAATCTTGGCAATGTTCATGGGATACTGCATGGTATCGCCCACCAGACGATCCCGGTATGCAGTCAGGGCCGCCTCTGTCTCATCGCCTTTTCCGTCTTTTGCCTTTACTCCGATAAAGGTTTCAACAAAGGTGCTGATCATGGGAGCCTCTGCCACATAAGACTCGTAAAGCTCGGGAGAAAGTCCGATCACATCCTCCAGCATCTGTCCATCCATCTCTGTATTGGGAATATAATTTTCACCGTAAGCATTTTTTATATCACTTAAAAGATCATCCAGGGAGATATCTTTTACCGCTTCAGGAGCTGTGGTTTCCTGTCCGGCAGGATTGCCGGAAGTGCCGCTGCCGGAACAGCCGGT
>ERZ791895.1134-NODE-1134-length-11680-cov-3.262108_pt1 | contig 11680 bp, 8 predicted proteins | sample MGYA00510153_ERZ791895 | MGnify/ENA primary metagenome ERZ791895 (study PRJEB30046, sample SAMN00792064) | human gut metagenome | study: EMG produced TPA metagenomics assembly of the A metagenome-wide association study of gut microbiota in type 2... | reverse complement strand
CCTTGCCCTTCGGGCGGCCAAGGTGGGCCATGAGGATGACCTTGGCGCCTTCTTCGCGCAGGGTCTTGATGGTCGGCAGAGCAGCCTTGATTCGACCGTCATCGGTGATGGTGGTGCCGTCCAGCGGAACATTGAAATCAGCGCGAACCAGAACGCGCTTGCCCTTGAGATCTCCAAGGTCCTTGAGTGTCTTCATGAATATCCTTTCCTTGACGAATCGCACGTCAAAGTGGCCAATTTTGCCACTTTGCATATTACAGGCATTCCGGAACAAAACACCGCATTCGTCTACTGACTGAATGCGGTGTTTTGTCACATCGTTGTCGCGTTTTGCCGAATAGGCACGGCAAATCGGATTGTCGGGTTACTTGCCTTCGGCTGCGCGAGCCTTCTCCGTCTTCTCGGCAAGTTGAAGCAGTCGGCGAATTCGGCCGGCAATCGCATCCTTGGTGATTTGCGGTTCGGCGATCTTGCCGAGCTCCTCGAGGCTCTTGTCCACGTGATCGATGCGCAGCTGGCCGGCCTGACGGAGGTTGTCCGGAATGTTATCGCCGAGTACTTCGAAAGCATGCTGCACTTTTTCGCTGGCTTCGGCGGCGGCCTTGGCGGAACGGCGCATATTGGCGTCATCGAAGTTGGCCAGACGGTTGGCCTTGCCGCGGGCCTCGCCGTCGGAGCGCTTGCCGGTCCATTCGCGGGCCGAACGGGTGGCGCCCATGAGCTTGAGCATGCGTTCGATGGCGTCGGGATCCTTGAGTGTCACGCGCTCGGAGCTACGCAGCGTGCGATGCTTGGCCTGGATGCCTAGACGACGGGCCACGCCACACAGGGCCATGGCGGCCTCTTCCGTGGGGCAAGCGATTTCCAGGAAGCTGGCCTTACCGGGATCGGACAGGAAGCCACGGGCCATGAAGGCGCCGCGCCATGCCGCTTTGATTTGGGCGATGGATCCGTTGACCACTTCAGACGGCAGTCCACGGACCTGCTGCTTGCGGCGGTCGACCAGTCCGGTCTGCAAAGCCAAGGCCACTACGTTGCGGGTGACGAGCACCACATAGGTCTCGACAGGGCCGTTCGGGGTCTGACGTGTGAGGTGATTGACCTCGGCTTCGTGCCCGAACGTGTTCCTCAACGTGTTCTTCAGCCATTCTGCAACGTCAAGCGAGGTGAATACGGCTTGGATAACGTATGTATTCTGTACCGGTCGAAGACCGCCGCCAAAACGGATCATGGCCGCAGCTTGGGCCTTGATCGCGGCTGGCGAATCGCCTTCAAAGGCTGCCAACTCGCTTTTGACATCGTCCAGAAGAGCCAAGATCTACCTCCTACAGTCCCGTTCTTCTCAATGCTTCAGGCGCTTCGTGCCGTTATCTGCTGTCACACGGTCGGAAGCCATCGGCTTTCTGTGATACCTAATCTGGTGGACAAGCGAACCCGTTTGATACGTATTATGGGCCCTGCTTTCTCGCAGTGTGGTCACCGAACGCTTGCCCGATGACCGCTCGACGCCTGCTTACGATGAGTGACGCTTGTGCTGTTCTCTCGCGGAAACGGTTACGTTGAGCCCATGTGCGCGTAAGCGGCGAGCCAGCTCTTCGCTCATCGCCACCGACCGGTGCTGACCACCGGTGCAGCCGACGGCGATGGTTACGTAGTGCTTGTCTTCCTGGGCGTATCCTTCCAACGCAATCTCGATAGCTTTCTCATAAGCGTCGAGAAATTCCTTGGCTCCCTTGCTGGAAAGCACGTAGTCGGCGACCGGCTTGTCGTGCCCGGTAAGCTCGCGCAGGCTGGGCACCCAGAACGGGTTGGGCAGAAAACGCACGTCGGCCACGAAATCGGCGTCGATGGGCATACCGTATTTGAAGCCGAAGCTGAAGATGTGTACTGCCACGGTGGTGGGGCCGGAGCCGAGCATCGCCTCGTAGAGTTTGGTGGACAGCTGGTGGATGCTCAGGGAGCTGGTGTCGATGACCCAGTCGGCTCGTTCCTTGAGGTCTTCCAGCAGGTGACGTTCCTCAAGGATGCCGTCGATCAGTCGGTTGCCGTGCTGCAGCGGGTGCGGGCGGCGCACGGATTCGTAGCGCTTGATGAGCACTTCGTTGCTGGCGTCGAGGAACAGAATACGGGTTTTGACGCCGAGATCATCCAGATGGCCGAGCACGGCGGCCAGCTCGTCGAAATAGCTGGAGCGCACGTCGATGACGGCGGCAAGCTTGTGGACGCCTGACTCCGATCCGGAACCGGAGGTGGTCATCATGTCGACAAGCGGGATAAGCAGTTTGGGAGGCAGGTTGTCGACCACATACCATCCCATGTCTTCCACGCAGTCAGCGGCATGAGAGCGGCCTGCGCCGGACATACCGGTGATGAGCAGCACTTCGAAGGCATCAAGCGGGGTCGGCTGGTTGTCCGGAGTCGATGTGGATGTCGCGGAATTCGCCGGCGCATTCGTGGCGGCCGCCTCGCCGGTATCGCGGTTCGTTGTCTGTTGATTCATTACAGCGCCTCCTCAAGAGCTTTGCGCATCGCGATCTCCAGCTGGTCGTCTTCGGTGGTGGTGTCCTGCAGACGCTGGTCGGCATCGCTGGGCGGGTCGTCATCCCAGATACCGGTCATCAGCAATACCTGTACGAGAGCTTGGTACAGCAGCATTTCTTCGCCGCCGATGGCGTGACCGCCATGAGCGCGCCAGGCTTCCATGAGCTTGGTGGGGCGTGGATCGTAGATCACGTCCAACAGCAGTCCGGAGAATGGCTCGGTTCCGGCATCGGCGAGGGCATCCGCGACGTTGTCGGCCGCGTGTCCGGGAATCGTGTTGATGACATAGGTGGCGTTGCGGGCTGCCTCGAGCAGGGCCTGATCGTCGCCTAATTCGATTTCGTTGTACGGGTTATGCACGTTGACGAACTTTTCGGCCACTGGTTTAAGCCCGGTGTTTTTTCCGGGGTGGCGGGCGGCGACGACGATATGGCCGATTTCGGGCATCATGCAGCATGCGGCCAACGCCGAAGTGGCGGTGTTGCCATTGCCGATGATCAGCGCGGTGCCGCTTCTCGACGCGGTGTGGTGTTCGCCGAGTTCGCGATTGGCATGGTCGAAGGCGAGTTGGATGCCGATGACATCGGTGTTGTATAGCTTGATGCCCGGCTTGCCGTTCGGCCAAGCGGGATCATCGGCAGCCACGCTCCAGTCGAATACCGCGGTATTCGCCACCTTCAGTTCCTTGGCCCACAAATTTTCCGGAACACCGTACGGTTGGATGGTCTTCTTCAACGGCATGGTCAGGCTCAGGCCAGCCCACGTCGAGTCAAGGCCTTTGAGGAAAGCGTCGAGGTCGTCTTCCCCCACCTCGTGCTTGTCGTACAGCCAATCGTCGAGTTTCAGCGAACGGTAGGCCGCGTTGTGAAGCACGGGTGACAATGAGTGTGCGACGGGTTTGCCGAGTACAGCGCAACGATGATTGGCCATATCCCCTCCTTGATGTCTGTTCCCATGCTAGCCGACACTTTGCTTCGAATATGTCAACCACAGGCCCCGCAACCGAAAATTTACTCTGGGCTGCTGGACCGGGCCGGCTCACTGCTCGTGCAGCGCGTTGTACAGCGCTTCGGCTTTGGCGTGGCCGATGCCTTTGACCTTCTCGAAGTCCTCGACACTGGCTTCGCGCATGGCTTTGACCGAGCCGAAGTGGTTGAGCAGCCGCTTCTGGTAGCTTTCGCCGATGCCGGGAATCTCGTCGAGCGCGCTGCGCAGGGCGCCTTTGCGCCGCTGCTGGCGGTGGTAGGTGATGGCGAAGCGGTGGGATTCGTCGCGTACACGCTGCAGCAGATACATGCCTTCGGACTGGCGTTTGAGGATGATCGGATAGTCGTCGTCCGGCACCCACACCTCTTCCAAGCGTTTGGCCAGTCCGCAGACGGCCACGTCGTTCACGTCACAGTCCTCAAGCGCCTTGGCGGCGGCCATGACCTGCGGCTTGCCGCCATCGACCACCACCAGGTTCGGCTTGTAGGCAAAGTGATGCCGGTTTGTGTTCTGCTGGACGATGTCGGGCGGGGACTCCCGCGCATCGTTCTGCACTCCGACCGGCACCGCGTGCCCCTTGCCACTGATGTCGGAACCGCCCTCACCATTGTCGTTACCGTTCGCAGCGATTGTCTCCGCCGCCACGGCAGTGGTCATCTTGCCGGCGGCCGAGGCCACACGCTGTTCCGCGTCGATGCTTTCGCCGGAGTCGCCGGCGATGTTGCCGTGCTTGAAGCGGCGGGTGAGCGTCTCGTAAAGCGCGGACAGATCATCCACCGCGCCTTTGCCGTCCTTGCCTCGGATGGCGAAGCGTCGGTATTCGGATTTCTTGGCGATCGCGTCTTCGAACACCACCATGGAGGCCACCTGGAAGGCACCGCCCACAGTGTTCGAAATGTCGTAGCATTCGATGCGCAGCGGGGCTTCCGCGAGTCCCAATGCCTTGGCCACATCGTTCATGGCCTGGGTGCGTGCGCCCATGTCGGAGATGCGGCTCATCTTGCTGCGTTGCAGTGCTTGGCTGGCGTTCTCGTTGGCGCGGTCCATAAGCTGCTTCTTGTCGCCTCGCGAGGCCACACGGATGGTCACCGCTCCCCCGCGCAGATTGGTCAGCCAGCCTTCGAGTTCCTCACGGCGGGCCGGTTCGACGGGCACGATGATTTCGCGCGGTACCGGTGCGATGGGTGCCAGCAGGTCCGCGCGCCCGGTGGTCTCCTGACGGGTGTTGCGTTCTCGGGTGGCCTGGGCGCGTGCCACAGCGTCCGTGGCCGTGATGGTTTGCGTGGAGCCGATGGCCTCGCGATTAGTGGAGATGGTCGCGGCCGACTGGGGGTGATTGTCCCCGGCGGCGTCCGAATACACCTGCACCAGAAGGTCGGCCATCAAGTCGGCGTCATCGATGTCCTCAACTCGTTCGACGCTCCAGTTGCGTTCGCCGCGAATCGAGCCGGCGCGCACATAAAAAGCGTGCACGGAGGCTTCGAGCTCGTCGCTGGCGAAGCCGAACACGTCCGCGTCCACATCCTGGTCGAAGACGACGGCGTTCTGTTGCACCACGGTTTCCAGCATTTGGATCTGGTCGCGCAGTCGGGCGGCTTTCTCGAATTCGAGTTCGGCGCTGGCCTCTTTCATGTCGCGGGTCAACTGGGCGATGTATGGCCGTCCGAGTCGTCCGGTCATCACGCCGACCAGCTGTTCGCACAGCCTCCGGTGTTCGTCCGCTTCAATGCGGTTCACGCAGGGTGCGGAGCATTTGCCGATGGAAGCGAACAGGCATGGCCGTCCGGTCAGTTGCGCCTTATGGAACACGTTGGTGGTGCAGGTGCGTACCGGGAACGTGCGCAGCAACCGGTCAAGACTGTGCCGCAATTCCCACACTTTGGCATAGGGGCCGAAATACCGGGTATCCCGCCGTTTGCGCGACCGCGTGACCCACACGCGCGGAATTCGCTCCCCCGTGCTGACCGCGAGATACGGATAGGTCTTGTCGTCGCGGAACTGCACGTTGAACCGTGGGTCGAATTCCTTGATCCACGTGTATTCCAACGTCAGTGATTCCAGTTCGGTGGCGACGACCGTCCACTCCAGGCTGCGTGCGGTCAGCACCATGGTCTGCGTGCGCGGATGCAGCAGATACAGCGGCTGGAAATAATTGGTGAGCCTGTTGCGCAGGTTCTTTGCCTTGCCCACATAAATGACGCGCCCTTCCCCGTCGCGCCATTTGTACACACCGGGTTTGGCGGGAATATCCGAGGTCTTGGGTCGGAACAGGTCGCGAGAATCCCCCAGCAAAGGTGCCCCATTCGCATTCACCTTCGCCGTCGTTTCCCCGGCACCCACAGCTATGCTTTCCGACATTAACGCCGCCGCAGTCTTCCGCCACTCATCCGGACTATGCCGCTCAATATCGTTCGTCATAATCCTCCTCGCTATTAAGCAAAACCAATCATCAGGGATTGGGTGGGTTGGGGTGTGTGTTGCTGGACCGTAAAGACTTGACCTGAGCGGCCCGGAGCATGTCCAGCAACAAACACCCCAACCCACCCGAGGTCAGCTGCAATGGAAGGCTAAAGCATGGGTTTCAGGAACTTGCCGGTCCATGAGGCTTCGCATTCGGCAACCTGTTCGGGCGTGCCCTGCGTGACGATGGTGCCGCCTCCGTCGCCGCCCTCCGGACCGAGATCGATCAGCCAGTCGGCCTCCTTGATCACATCCAGATTATGTTCGATGACGATGACCGTATTGCCCTTGTCCACCAGGGACTGCAGCACCTTGAGCAGCTTGTTCACGTCTTCGAAGTGCAGGCCGGTGGTCGGCTCGTCGAGGATGTACACGGTTTTGCCGTCGGATCGGCGCTGCAGCTCGGTGGCAAGCTTGACGCGCTGCGATTCACCGCCGGACAGGGTGGGTGCGGGCTGGCCGAGTCGGATGTAGCCGAGGCCGACGTCCACGAGGGTCTTCAGGTATCGGGAGATGCCGGTGTACGCCTTGAAGAAGTCGGCGGCCTCCTCGATGGGCATGTTGAGGATGTCGGCCACGGTCTTGCCGTTGTACGTGACTTCGAGGGTCTCGCGGTTGTATCGTTTGCCGTGGCAGACCTCGCAGTCCACGTAGACGTCGGGCAGGAAGTTCATTTCGATCTTCAGCGTGCCGTCACCGTGGCAGGCCTCACATCGGCCGCCTTTGACGTTGAAACTGAAGCGGCCGGGGCCGTAGCCGCGCACCTGGGCTTCGGGAGTCTTGGCGAACAGGGTGCGGATCTTGTCCCACACACCGGTGTAGGTGGCGGGGTTGGATCGCGGCGTGCGGCCGATCGGGTTCTGGTCGACGTGGATCACCTTGCGCACCTGGTCCACGCCTTCCACGCGCGTGTGGCGGCCGGGTACGATGCGTGCACCGTTGAGCTTGTCGGCGAGCACCGGGTAGAGGATCGTGTTGACCAGCGAGGATTTGCCGGAGCCGGTGGAACCGATGAACGCCACGGTTTCGCCCTTCGCCGAGCGGGAAGCTCACGTCGATGTTCTTGAGGTTGTTCTCGCGGGCACCCACGACTTTGAGCACCTGGGTCTTGTGGATCTTGCGGCGCTTGGCGGGCACGGCGATCTCTCGCCGGTGGGCGATGTAGTCGCCGGTGATGGAGCGCTTGGCTTCTATGAGGTGCTTGGCGGGGCCGGAGTAGATGACTTCGCCGCCGTGTTCGCCGGCGCCGGGGCCGATGTCGACCACCCAGTCGGCGCGGCGTATCGTGTCCTCGTCGTGTTCGACGACAATCAGCGTGTTGCCGAGATCGCGCAGGTGGTGCAGGGTTTCGATGAGGCGTTCGTTGTCACGCTGGTGCAGGCCGATGGACGGCTCGTCGAGCACGTACATGACGCCGACCAGACCGGAGCCGATCTGCGTGGCGAGTCGGATGCGCTGCGCTTCTCCGCCGGACAGGGTGGCGGCCGCGCGCGAGAGGGTCAGGTAGTCGAGGCCGACGTCGTTCAGGAAGCCGAGTCGGGCCTTGATCTCCTTGAGCACTTCGCCGGCGATCAGCTGTGCCGAGCCTTCGAGTTTCAGGCCGTTGATCCAGGCGAGTTCGCGTACGACGGGCATGTCGCACACGTCGAAGATGGATTTTCCGTCCACAGTGACAGCGAGCACTTCGGGCTTCAGACGGCGTCCGTGGCAGACCTGGCAGGGCACTTCGCGCATGTACGACTCGTAGTATTCGCGCATGGACTGCGAATCGGTTTCGTCGTGGCGTCGCATGAGCGTGCGGATCACGCCTTCGAAGCCGGTGGAGTATTCGCGCAGGCGTCCCCAGCGATTGCGGTAGGAGACGTTGACCTTGAAGTCGTGGCCGTAGAGGATGTCGTGCTTGACGTCGTCCGGCAGGCCCTTCCAAGGGGTCTTCATGGAGAAGCCCATTTCCTTGGCCAGACCTTCGAGGATGTGGCCGTAGTACTGGGAGGTCATCTTGGTGCCGCTCCACGGTTCGATGACGCCGTCGGCCAGTGACTTGTCCGGGTCGGAGATGATGAGGTCCGGGTCGATTTCCAGTTTGAAGCCGAGACCGGTGCAGGCGGGGCAGGCACCGTAGGGGGCGTTGAAGGAGAAGGTGCGCGGCTCGACCTCGTCGAGTTCGAGCGTGTGCCCGTTCGGGCAGCTGCGGTGTTCGGAGAACGGCTGGCGGCGGGCCGGGCTGCCTTCCTCCTCGTCCACGAAGTCGATGACGATGCTGCCGTTGGCGAGCTTGAGGGCGGTTTCCACCGAGTCGGTCAGGCGTTGGCGGATGCCGTCCTTGACCACGAGTCGGTCGACCACGACCTCGATGGTGTGCTTTTTCTGCTTGGTGAGTTTGATGTCGTCGGACAGCTGCGTCATCTCGCCGTCGATGAGCGCGCGGGCGTAGCCGTCGGAGCGCAGCAGCTCGATCATATCCACGAACTCGCCCTTGCGGCCCTTGACCACGGGCGCGAGAATCTGGAATCGCGTGCGCTCCGGGTAGCCGAGCAGTGTGTCGACGATCTGCTGCGGGGTCTGGGAGGCGACGGGCTCGCCGCATTCAGGGCAGTGAGGGATGCCGGTGCGGGCGAAGAGCAGTCGCAGGTAATCGTAGATTTCGGTGATGGTGCCGACGGTAGAACGCGGGTTGCGGTTGGTGGTCTTCTGGTCGATGGAGACGGCCGGGCTCAGGCCCTCGATGAAGTCAACGTCGGGCTTGTCCATCTGACCCAGGAACTGGCGGGCGTAGGCGGATAGGGATTCGACGTAGCGTCGCTGGCCTTCGGCGAACAGGGTGTCAAACGCGAGCGAGGATTTGCCCGAACCGGACAGGCCTGTGAACACGACCATGCGATTGCGCGGAATCGCCAGGTCGACGTTCTTGAGGTTGTGTTCGCGCGCACCCTGAATCGTGATCTTGAGATCGTTCGGGATGTGCGAGATATCAGCTACCAGCGAACCATCGTGTTCAATCAGCGGCGCCTTTTTGATCTCCCGGCTCAGGAAGGAGTCGCTGGTCATCACCTTTTCGACGATGACCTCACCGTTCTTGCCCTTGCCGGTTTTCGCGCCCGTTGCGCTTGTTGCGCGCCTTGCGCCAGTCTGCATTGCCGCCACAGCCACACCCCACCTTCCATCTCACCGTTCCCGCGCGCACGGTCATGCGCGCGCCAAATCTGTCCCAAGGATACCCGAACACACGACCAAATTCGAACGCTTGTTCGATGGCGTGTCAGGCCGGAAAACTGAACCAGAGTATGCAAAATTCCGGACCATCAGTGGACCGAAACGCAAGAGCCGGCCCCCAAGATACTCGGGGCGTCCGGCTCTCACTTCCATTTCCCCAGCGGGGTTGGCTTACCATGAAGTATACACGGTTTTAGGACATCAATCACTGTCGATGAACACTGTTCGAACATGGCCGAGGAATTCATCGTATCTTCCAGTACCGGCCTGGGCATCACCGTACGCTCCTAGCAGCTGATCAGGGAGCCATAGCCTTGCATCAGTCTCCCCTGCACAGAGTTCGACACGAATTGGCCCGATAAATCTGCGGCTTCTCAATCCATCGATGAAACGGATATCGTTCCTGTCCTGTGAAATCTCGCGCCGTTCAAGCACAAGCGTGTCCACGTTGTATTCTGTTTCCAGCAGAGGCAGAAGACGTTCCAAACATTTACGGCGAGCGCGTTCGGCGGTATTCCACTGGCTCATTGGTACCGCAGCCACAATGACATGATCAATGTCCATTGCAGCCATGGCATCAACGACTTTGCCACGCAATGATGGCCGCATGTCTCGCCAGTGCAATTTCCTTGCTCCTTTGGGCTTAAGCAACGCCAATCTTTGCCTTGTTTCGGTTTCCGTATCATCACATACGCATGCGCCCATCAAGTACATAGGCGAGGGAACTCCGGTTTTCCGCACACTCTCGTCACCCCAAGCGGTTGCCATGTTTGTCCCTTCTCGCGCAACGCAAAACAACAGTTCGATAGTATCGGATAGCAGTGCCGGACCTTGCAGCTATGCAATGCCGTTGCATTATTAATCGGAAGGCATAATGTGAGACGAGAAAAAGCTAAGCCGTTCTAGCTCTTGGCAACATCCCCAATCACTCAGCCTAAATCGGCAAATCCTGATTTTCAATGGACTCCACGGGGATGCCAAGCTTGCGTAATTCGTCAACTGCATCACGCATGGGAATGCGTTCCTGTTCGATACGCCGATAAGCGATTGTTTTGTCAGCACACAGTCGTTCATAAAGACGTCGCTCCGCCGATTGAAGGCCGGGCGTCGGCTTAGGCTCCCGCATAGCAATCTTCGCGCTGCGTTCAGTACGATCGGTACCAAATCTGTGGTACCGATCGTATGCATCGCAATCCATCAGGATGGAGTCGCATTCGATACCTGATTCACGTAATGTCGAAAGTATTTCCAGTCCATCCGCATCCATATCACCCCAATACACGATACGCATGTCACGCAGTGCAGGAACCGCAGGTACAGCATCGCTTACAGCGCGACCAGAACCCCATATGCAGATGCCCTGCGCAATCGGCGGCATAGTCTGATACGTGTCTTTGTTCTCAACGATGACAGCATATTTAATGCCGGATAACGCTTCGCCTTCCCACGGACACCATATGATGCGTTCGAGCTCAGCATCGTCGCGGACCGGATCGAGATAACGGAACCGCAGTTCGGTCGGCCGTTTTGACAGACCCAACGTTTCGACACCGAGCAGTCGGCAAATGGCCTTACGACGATTGGTTTTTGACTCATTCAGCCATTTGCCGCTGAATCCTGTCAGTGGAATCTGTCGCGGCGTCATACCGGTCACGTCATGATGCCTGAAATATCGAACTGCGCTGACAAGCAGATCGAAGTCGTCAGGCTGTTCATGGCCTGTCATGCGAGCGGCCGATTCGATTGTTTCCGGAGCAACGTCACAAGCAGCAACCAGACATGCTATGCGGCGGCGCGCTTCGCGACATTCCGCCGCCAGCGTACGACCAACCACACGCATGGCTATTGATTCGTCAGGAACGACGACTTTGGAGATCAGCTCGACAGAGGTGCCTATGGTGCGATGCTTGGTTATGATTTCGCAACCATTCTTGCTTGCCCATTGCCGTATCTCATTGTTGTTGTCATGCACCGCAATCGCATTGGTTTCCAAAAATGCTTGGTCCGGCAATCCCACCGGCACGGGAAATGGCCATGCCGGTTCGATGTCGTACATATGTGAACGCATATGTTTCTTCACGCATGTGGTGATCGCAGCGATGTCTTTCATGCCGGCCATAGTTCCCATCACCTGCTTTCGAACATCGTCGAGTCGAACCGAATCGTCTTAATACCGGCGACGCCAGGACTGCTCATTCGGCAACCCCGTCATCCTTCAATATATCCGACGATGATTCATCGTCCATGTCATTCTGATGCAGCACGGCCTCGCGCAGGGAGGTGAGGCCGGTGTCGGGGTCCTTGTAGGTCACGTAGGCCTTGGTGGAGACCTCGAGGATTTCGCCGGTCTTGCTTTCCGGGGCGGAGACGATGACCTGGAATCCGAGGCGCGGCAGCACCGTGAGGGCGCGCTGCGTGTAACGGCCGTCGGCCTTGATGAGCGCCTCGTCGAGGAACAGCGTGGTGTACGAGGGCTCGC
>ERZ791895.1121-NODE-1121-length-11881-cov-4.592677_pt1 | contig 11881 bp, 7 predicted proteins | sample MGYA00510153_ERZ791895 | MGnify/ENA primary metagenome ERZ791895 (study PRJEB30046, sample SAMN00792064) | human gut metagenome | study: EMG produced TPA metagenomics assembly of the A metagenome-wide association study of gut microbiota in type 2... | reverse complement strand
CCGGCAATCACGGCGGTGCCGTCTTCAAGCCGGGCGAGCGTGTCCGGCGTGATGCGCCGGTGCGTATAGCCGCGCCGGCTCGCCACGGACAGGTAGCGCATGTAGGCCACGGCATCCGCCTTGGTAAGCGTGTTCAGGTTGGCGGGCAGTTCGATGGTGTGTGCATCCAGCACCAGAATCGCGGATTCGTCGGTATCGGCGATGCCGTAGGGTGCGGGCGCGGGCAGTTTGATATTGTGCAGACCCAGCAGCATGGCGAAATGATGCTGGACGGCGTCACGCACGGAACGGTCACGTCGGATGGACACACTGGTGAAACGCACCCAGTCCCACAACTGCTTCAGATAGCCGACGGTATGGGTCTGCGCGTCGATGACGGAAACGATGAAACGACGGTTGTCCGTGGTATCCAGATCGTAGATGCGCGAGCCTTCGGCCAGATCGTCGTCCAGCGTGACGGCCAGTGAACCGTGGCCGACGCCGGGCTCCTGATGCCGAATCAGCGAGGCGGTGTCCAGTCCGATGCCTTTCAGGGCGGCGACCAGATCTTGGCCCCACACGCCCTTGTTCTGCGTGCCGACCACGAATCGGATCAGCATGCCCACTGTGCGGCCGGCGGCCATCGACACCAGCATGCCGGTGACCGAATGCCACGACAGCACCACCATCACCGCAGCGATGGCATACAGGATATTCCAGCTCCATTTGACCGTGGAGCGGGTGCGGCGTGGCCCGGCGGCGGTCAGGAAGGACGCCATGCCGGCGTAGATGTCGGGCAACAGCCCGGAGCCGTATGAGGTGGCGGCTGAGACCAGTGCCATTGGCAGGGTGAAATCGTTCAGACTGCTGATTGCCGTCGATATGACCCACACCATGCCGTAGCCGGCGAACATGGCCAGCGCGGACACCGCGGCCTGCAGCCATTCCCGGGCCAGTAGCAATTGAGCGAGCACGATGATCACGATGACGATGGTGGCCAGCTGCGTCAGCACGGTGGAGGGGAAGTCAGCCAACCAGTTGATGACCTGGGCTGCGGTGTGTGCGTCGGATTCGACGCCGCGCGTCATGCCGCCCAGATACACGGCGAACACCATGACCACGGCGGCCATCAATAGCGACAGACCGGCTCGGGTCAGGTCGCCGAAGTCGCGCGTGCGGCGCGGAGCGATGTCGTCGATGTATGGTCCGGAATCGTTGCTGTCGTCGGTTGCCGGGCTGTCCGGTCCGCTGACAGCAAAACTGGCCGACCGGCCGTCACCAGAGGCGATCGGCCGGTCGGTAGTGGAGGAGGTCGCCTTGTTCGGGCGATCTTCCGTAGTGGACTGATCCTGTTCAGTAGTCATGAAATGGTTACCTGACGCCTGTCCTTGTTCGGTTCAGTTTGTGACTCAGCGCAGTAGTGTGGTGGATGCGAGGGATTCGAGGGGCTCGAGGGACTCAAGAGACTCGAGAGACTCGCATCGCGCCTATCTCAGCGGCCGAAAGCGACGAGCTGGCTGGCCACACCGGTGTAGGTGGCGGGGGTCAGAGCCTTCAAGCGAGCGGCGGTTTCCGGGTCGAAGGACTGCTGGTCGATGAACTGCTCGACCTGTTCCTTGTTGATGGTGTGGCCGCGCATAAGCTCCTTGACCTTCTCGTACGGCTTATCCATGCCCGGCAGGCCCTTGAGCTCGCAGGCGCGCATGGCGGTCTGGATCGGCTCGCCAAGCACCTCCCAGTTCTCATCCAGCTCACGCTCGATGACGTGGGTGTTCGGGTGGATGGACTCAAGGCCGCCCATGAGGTTGGTCAGGGCGAGCAAGGAGTAGCCGAGCGCGGAACCGATGTTGCGCTGGGTGGTCGAATCGGTCAGATCGCGCTGCCAACGGGATTCCACCAGCGTGGCGGAGAGGGTGTCGAGCAGCGAGCAGCTGATCTCGAAGTTGGCTTCGGCGTTCTCGAAACGAATCGGGTTGACCTTGTGCGGCATGGTGGAGGAACCAGTGGCACCCTTGACCGGCACCTGGGCGAACACGCCGCGGGAGATGTACATCCACACGTCCACGCACAGGTTGTGCATGATGCGGTTGGCGTGGGAGACGGTGGAGTACAGCTCGGCCTGCCAGTCGTGGCTTTCGATCTGCGTGGTCAGCGGGTTCCAGGTCAGGCCCATGCGGTTCGTGACGAACTCGCGGGAGACAGCGATCCAGTCGACATCCGGGCATGCGGCCAAGTGGGCACCGAACGTGCCGGTCGCGCCGTTGATCTTGCCCAGGTACTCCTGGTTTTCGATGTGCTTGAGCTGACGGTTCAGACGGTAGACGTAGACGGCGAGCTCCTTGCCGAGTGTGGTCGGCGTGGCCGGCTGGCCGTGGGTGAGAGAGAGCAGCGGCATATCCTTGAATTCCTCGGCCTTGCCGGCGAGGTGGTCGATGATGCGCTTGAACTCCGGGGTCCACACGTTTTCCATCGCGTTCTTGACGCAACGGGCGATGGAGAGGTTGTTGATGTCTTCGGACGTGCAGGCGAAGTGTACGAGGGTCTTCAGCTCGTCGTTGATGTTGGTCAGCTCGGCCGGAGCCTTGTCGATCTGATCATCGATGTAGTACTCCACGGCCTTCACATCGTGGTGGGTGATGGCCTCATGAGCGGCGTGCTGCTTGATGCCTTCGGCGCCGAAGTCCTCGGGAATGGCGCGCAGGAAGGCCTGCTCTTCGGCAGTGAACGGCTTGACGCCGTCAACGATCGGCTGGTTGCCGTTGCCCTCAAAGCCGTTGGCCAGAAGAATCATCCATTCGACTTCGACACGCATGCGTTCGCGGTTCAGGGCAGGTTCGCTCATGTATTCGACGAGCGGGGCGGTGGCCTTGTGATAACGGCCGTCGAGCGGGGTCAATGCGATTGCGGGGGAAATATCGGTAAGCTTCATAACCTCCAAGGGTACTTCCAGCCGTGAACCGAGTGACTATACTGTGGTGCGGCGTTCCCGCCCGAGCCGCACAGGTCAAGGAACGCCCGTGGTTCGATTACTGTGTGCGGCCTTTAAGGCTAGGAGATCACCATGCCTGCAACCACCATTCATACTCTTCCGAAACGTCCGATTGCCGTATCGTCACTGAAATGGCAGCCGTTGGATATCGCGGTCGGTGCCACGCTGGGTGCGGCCTGCGGCGTGATCTTCTGGGGATTCAACTTCGCGTACATGCCGATCTCTTCGGTATTCGGCGCGATTCTGCCCGGTTTCGCCAGCATCGTGCACGCCGTCTGGTACTTCTCCGGTACGCTGGCGGTGCTGATTCTGCGCAAACCCGGAGCGGCGCTGTACGTGAACCTTATCGGCACGCTGGTCGAAACGGTGATTGGTAGCCAGTTCGATTTGGGCTTCGTGATTATCTCGGCGCTGTTGCAAGGTGTTTTCGCTGAGATTCCGTTCGCCTTGACCCGTTACCGTATGTTCAATCTGCCGATTTCCATTGCATCCGGTGCGTTGGTCGCCTTGGAATACGGCACATATCTGATGCTGTTTCGTTACGTGGGTGTGTCATTCGTCAGCCCGCGTGGCATTGTGCACATGATTTCCGAGGTCACCGGCGGCGTGCTTATCAGCGGCGTGATGGCCTGGTATCTGATGCTGGCCATCGCCAAAACCGGTGTGCTCGACCGCCTCGCATCCGGCCGCGCACTCATCGAGCGACGCGCCTGACACTCTTTGCGCGCCACTCTCCCGGGAATGTTGCGCTGATAGAGGGGGGGTCGGGCATGCTGGCGCAACAATCCCGGGAAAGTGGCGCTAGCCGCGTCTCTGCGGTGATTGCATTGTGGGGTAGCCGATTGATGCTAAGCATTGACAAGTTGATGTGCCCGTTGCCGTGAGACCCCGAGTATATCGCCTATTTGCTGTAGGGCGAGACCCATGCCATGTAGTTCTTGTGCCGCGGCGCGAGTTTCCCGCGCTGCGTTCGATCTGCATTCCGCTTCTTCCTTGCGCAGTCGCCGAGCTTCATCAAGATGCTCCTGCACGGATTGCGGCAGCTTTGTCTCTACGGTGAGTGCGAAATCAGCATCTTGTGTCATGACGGTGATAAGGTCGCGTGCCATACTTTCAATCTCTGCTGTTGTTCTTGCCTGCGTGAAACCGATACCGGGAATCTCAAGAATCCAGTATTTTTCGCCAGGGCGAACGATGACCTGATATGTTTTCACTGCTGATACCAGCCTTTCCCGAGTTTGGCTTCTGCTTCTTTGCAAATAATGTCCGCGAGGTTGTTGTCGATTTCGTTATGTCGTGGGATGGGGAATCATAAGTCCGTCGAGTTGGAATATCTCATGACTCCCTCCTTGCCTGATACTTTCAAACGTGACATTCTTGCGTTCTGCCGCTTGCTTCATCAGTTTGATGAGCCATCTCCTACTCGTCATTATATTGTTAACTCCTTTCTTGACAACTCTGTCAAGTGTGGTATTTACTTTTAACCGCCGAACGTGCTGAACTCGGTGGTTCGCTCGCTAGGGGCAATGGTCGCGGACTGGGTCATGCGGCCTTGGTAGTAGCGGGTTTCCTTGAGCTCTCCGTTGATAACTTCCTGGAAATGGGCTTCGTGGCGTTGCGCGGCGGGGGAGCCGAGGTCGGTGGCGTTCTGATAGACGGCCTGATGGTATTTGATCCAGTGCGACAACTCCCTGCCGTTGGTCGAACCAGCCACGGGTGCGGCGTCATATGGGGTCAGGCCGGTGATGGGCGTTGCGCCGGGAGTGCATGAGCCGTCCGAATGCACTGTGGATGGTGTTGCCGCGGGCGCGGGCGATACATGCCCTTGTACGGTGAGCCAGTTATCGGTGACCGGGTTGGCGGCACCATCCAGTGCGGCGACCAGTTCATCATCGATTTCCACGCTGGTGACCCACGTGCGTTGCGGAATCGGATGATTGGCCACCGGCGATCCGGCTGTCACCACATGCTCGATGGTATATTCCTCCGCCCAATCCGAGGCAAGCGTGGCGGCAACGATACCACCCTGGGAATGGCCGATCAGCGCCACGGGCTCATCCTTGCCGATGCCTGCCTGACGCATCGCCTCGGCAACCATGCGAGCGCTGTCCGCTTTCCTGCGGCGCTCCTGATCGGCGCTCATCAGTTCCACGTTCTGCGCCCAGCCAAATGGTGAGTCAGGCTGTCCATCGGTACCCGGGATGGTGACCAGCCAGGAGTTGGTTCCATCAGATCGTTCATAGCGTTGAATGGCGATGGTCCCATATTCGAGTCCGCTGTTCAGCTCGATTTTGCCGAGCCGCTCTTCGGCGAGCCTGCGCAGATTCTCCATTGACTCGGCCACCGATCCGCTTGCGCGGACAACGTCGGCATTCGCCTGCACCTCGCGCACGTCCAGATGATTGCCTTGGACGACGTCTTTCGCCGGCCCGGAGAAATTGGCGATTTTCCCCGCAGCCTTGTTGACCTCATCGGTGTGCGCAATGCTCTTGCCGATAGGTACGCCGCCAATGATTCCGCCCGCGCCGCTAAGCACTCCTTCCTGGAACGGATAGGTGAACGTGGACATCCATGCCGAATTCGGTTTGCCGTCAATAGTCCAGCCGGCCAGAAAGCCGCCCGCCGCCACAGCGGCAACACCCACCGCGGCATATCCCGGTTTGGCCTGTGTGCCGGCCTGCAATAATTCGGTAAACATGCGCCGAGCCGTCATCTCCGCCTGAGAATACAGAGAGTGTGCGCGAATCAGCAGATCGGCCGCGCCACGCAGATCATCGCTCAACCGCTGACATGCCGTTGCATGGTCATAACACCGATTGCCCAGCGCGGCATATGGTGCAGTGACATGGCCGGGAACAACGGCGCTCGGATCGCCCGACTGCAAGGTAACGCACATCGGCGCACTATGCCGATGTGACTGCAACTGTAATGCGGCCGATTCCCAAGCCGTGGCTATGGCCGCAAATCCTGCCGCCTCGTCATCGAGAGCCTTGGCTATGACGACATATTCTTCAAGAGTGGCTGGCGCATATCCCACTCCGCCGTAAACGGACGATTCCACCTGCCAGTAATCGTGCTCGCTCATGATGACCCCCAAGCCAATCGGTGGGTGGTCTCCATGTCTTGCGCGAGACTGGCCGAATACTGTGCGGTGCGACTGAGCCGCGATCGGAATAGGTCGGCGGCTTTACCGGTCCACACGATGTTGCGGGAGCGGTTCACGGCCACCGCCATCTGGTCCGATTGCGCCAGTGTGGCCGCACGTTGGACGGACACGAGGTCGCGACTACGCTGTACCGCCGCATGGCAAGGGCAAGTGCCGTAATCGAACGGCGTCACCGTATTGCCGGCAAAGCCGCCGGCGGGATCGATGGGTGCTGGGGTGCTGGTATAGGTATTCATATATCCAGCTAAAAGGACAGGACTCATGCTTGTCCAGCCGGAACGACCAATGTGGTTCTAGCTTGCCGATTTTGGGCGAAGTTATTCACAAGTGTTGTGTATAGCCGTAACGATTATCCACAAATAGCCTGTTTGGGCACACCTTGGATCAGCCATGGGCTATCGGGATCAGACAAACGCCAAAGCCGACAGCCGAAACCGGGAAACAGCCGCGATAAGGCCATGACCCGTGAGGATGTGAGAAAAAGAGCAACCGTGAACGACTGCTTACCACGGCTTGGTGGCCCCGGTACCCTTGTTCTGCGTCGCTTTCTGCTTGGATTGGGTGGTGTTCGACTGGGTATCGGTGGATTGCTGATTGGCCTTCATCAGCTCCTCGACCTGCTTCTTCTGCTCGTCGGTCAACGCGCCGCCCTTTTTGGCATTGGCTGAGGAACTCTCGGATTGCTGCGCCGATTGGGCTTGCCCGGAATCGGAACCGCTGTTCTGCGCCTCGGCCTGTTTCAGGGTAATCTTCGTCAGCTCGGAAGAAATCGAAGCATTGGTGTCGATGGCGTCCTTGACTTGCGGCAACAGAAGCGTACGCATTCGCCCGGCCTCGGCGAATTGCGCATCGGTCTGCTGCTGTTGCGCCTTGAGCGTGGTGATATCCGTGGACTCATCCTGAGCCGCTTTGATATTGGCATTCAATGATGTGGTGGCCTGATTGAACGTAATCGAAGCGGACAGGTTTACTGCCGCCACGCCGGCAACCAGCAGCAGCAATACGGTGCCACAAGCCAGGACGATACGTGCCCAAAGCGGGCATTTCGCCCGCATCCGAATATTCGCCGAGCCATCGTTCTTGTGGATTTCGTTACTGTTTCTCACAGCAGCCTCCTTGAGGTTGCGATCCATGCACCGACTTCCATGGCAAGCAATATCGCCAACGCAATGGCCAACGGCCATACCACCGGCGTGGTGCGTGTGCGTTCCTTGACCGTGGTGGCCATGCGCCACTGCTTCGACGACTTGGCCGAAACCGAATCCGCCAAAGTCTGTGAAGCGTCCACGGCCACATATGTGCCGCTGATCTCGTCGGCAATGTCTTTAAGGTTCTTCTCATCCATCTTGGAGATGCCGGGTTCGCCGGTATCCGGGTCGACCACCCAGTGGTCCGTGGTGTTGGAATCGCCGGCACTGACGCCATCGGCGATGACGGGAATCTTGCCGCCCTCGGTCGAGCCGACGCCCACGGTAAACCCATCATTGAGATACTGGCGCAGTGACGAGAACGTACGACGCGTCACATTCGAGGTCTGTTCGCCGTCAGTGATGAGGTACAGCACAATCGCATCATCCGGGTGCGCTTCACGAATCGACTTCGCGGTCAGCAGCAATTGATCGATCGGAGCATCCAGACTGGAGCCCGCTGACACGGATGTGGCTTCCACCGCCAACGTGTTGGCCCAATTATCGATGGCCGGCGCATCCGGGGTCAGCGGCACATCAAGCGTTCCCGAAGCACCGAACCGTAACGCCGCGAAACTGGCGTCCGGATAAGCGGCGGTCACATCATGCACGGCCTGACGTGCGGCATCGATGCGGGTAATGGTCTTCTCGGACCCGTATGTGGCATCGGCCACCGCCATCGACCCGGTGGTATCCACCGCCACGATGACGTCGGTGGCATTGATGGCCTGTGAGGTGGTAGACGATACCACGCTGGGAGTCAGTACCATCACCGCGACGATGAGCAGCATTAGCGTACGTCGTATGCAAGCCCACGCGGTCTCGTCACTGGAAGCACGGCGACGAACAAACAATACGATTTCGAGAATGGCCAGTACGGCGAGCCCGGCCGCCAGCAGTCCGCCGGCGACCCAGCCCAAGGCGGGGGAGAAGGTGAATCCGTTCATCGCCTCAACCTCCATGCACATACGATCCAGATAATGAGTATCACGGCCAGAGCAAGCGTCCACAGACCGGGAGCGTCCACCATTGAGGATTTCGCCTTGTTCTCCACATCCGTATCTCTACGCGACTGAATATCCCGTACCAGCTCATCTATCGACGCGCCATTCGATTGGGTGAGGAAGATGCCTCCATGCGACTCGATCGCGGACTTCATATCCGTTGTGGTTTGGTCCGATTCACTGGCTTTCGGCCCGGAATACAGGCCGTCCACGGTGATTTTGGTCTGCTGGGTCAAGTCCAACGCTTCGGTCAGCGAATAGGTGGGTTTGCCTGACACGACGTTGTCGGTGGCCAGCACGATGGATGCCGCACGCTGACGGTCGGCATTCGCATGATTGGCTTCGCCATAAGCGAAACCGGGGAGCATCGCCGCGCAAGACACCACGCCGTCGCCAATCAAGGAGGTGGCGTCCTTGCGGTTCTGCGTGCCTTCGAGCCAATTGGCGATGTCCTGATATTCGGCATCGGACATCTTATCGATGTCATCCTGCGACTCGACGCCTTTCAGCGCCTTGCTGGCGGAGGTCAACTGTTTGGTGACCAGTTCGTAGTCGTCGGTCAGCGGGAACACCGTGCGTGAGGTCGAGTTGAAGATACTCAAACCGATACGTTCCCCCTCGAAATGCTTGACCAGTTCCAAATAGGTATCGATGACCTCGCGATCATAGGGGAGCGTGGATCCCGACACATCCAGACACAGGACGATATCTCGGCTGGAAGCGCGTTCGTCACCGGCATCCACTTGGCTGGGGCGAGCCACCAGCACAATGGCCAGCGCCAGCGCAAGCACCAGCACGCTGATGGCGAGACGGCCCAAAGCGCGCCATTGACGGAACAGACGGGAAGCGTGCTCGGTATTGAGATCGTCGTCCATCGAGAATACAGGGGTGTCGTCGGCGGCGTTACGGCGGGCGAACACGACAATCAGCACGATAATCGCCAGCGCTGCCAAGACGCCTGCCAGAGCGGCCCAAGGCCAATGCCATGCCAGCATCATGAACGCCACCTTTCCACCAGATTCGCCACCCACTCGGCGGCCTGCTGCACGCTGGTCGTCTGGGCGATTCGGTTGCGGGCATCATCGGCAAATTCCGGTGGATACAACGCGCCAATGGTCTGCTTCAATGCGTCCAATCCTTGGCGATTCGCGGGCGTGCGATTCAGGTACGCCAAATCGGTCAGCGTACTGGAACTAAGCTCCTTGCCTGATGCGGCACCGGCGAAATCACGGGCGATGACGGCCAATTCGACGAAAGCCTCATGCCGGGGCAGTGCTCCGGATTCATGACGGGCCACCACATCGTCGATGCGGGAACGCCACTCGGCCTTGGAGCTGGCATTGCTATGAGCGCCACGCGCACGGTCGCTGTTCCGAGGTTTGCGTGCGGGGCGAGACAGCATGATGATCAACGCGATCAGACCTACCGCCAGCAACAGGCATGCGACGATGGCCACCACCAGGGGAGTGGTCAAGGCCAACGACTCCACGGGCCTGAGATCGCCGGGATCAGTGGCGAGCGGGATGATGGGGAACATGCTGTGCATCATAGATCACCAGCCAAAGTCAGTCCGACCAGTTCGGGTGCAGTACCCAGTCTATTGCGTGTGGTGCGGGCCAATGCCCGGGACACCAGGGCGACGAAACGATCGAACATGGATTCGCTGGATGCGGATCGAATGATATGGGAACCGGCACGGGTGAGCTCCTGTTCCAAAGCCGCGGCCATATACGCGCGATGAGTATCGACCTCGGCCGCTGCCTTGGCGTTGCGCAGGAATGCCGGCACACGCCGTGCACTCAAGCCGTCGGTGGGAGCGTGGCGGGATGAGACGGCCTTGAACGGATTCATCGTCGCCACATCGATCAGCACCATCGGATGGGTGCGGGTAATACGACGGATCGTGGTGATATGCCGCTCCTCCATCGCATGCTCATCGGTGACCAATACGATCAATGCCTCGCGATCCTTGATACGGCGCGCATATTCCAGCAGCGCGTCGATATTACGGTGATGATCCCAATCACGGTCAAGCGCCTTGTCCAGTGTGCGTTCGAACTGCGCGAACCCACCGTTGAACGGCACGCGGGTGATGCTGGACTCATCGCCGAACACCAGCGAAATATCGTCCGACCGGCGCAACGACAGTGCGGCGAACATACGCAGCGCATTGGCGGCAACCTGCCATGCGCGTTCTCCGGAAGGGCATACGCCAGTCATCTCCAGGCCCACGTCCATCAGCAACCAGACCCGTGACGTCGACAGGCGCTCACGCTCGACCACCATGGGGCGGCCTTGGCGGGCGCTGGTCTTCCAATCGATAAGACGGGATTCGTCGCCTGGCTCATAGGCATGCACATCCATCGCATCGCCGCTGCCGCCACGACGCCCGGATGCGTGTTCGCCCTCCAGCGCGCCCAAAGCCTTCCTTACGGTAGGCAGGCTCAGCTGAGCGCCAAGGGCCTCGATCTTCTTGCGAACGGAATCGGAACTCACGGAACAGGAACCGTTTCGACGATCTTGTCGACGATCTGATCGCTGACCACGCCATCGGCCAGTGCCTCGAACGTCAGCATAATACGGTGGCGCAGCACCTCATGAGCGAACGCCTTGAGGTCCTCGGGCACCACATAGTCGCGCCCGGACAGCAACGCCTTCGCCTGGCCGATACGGGTCAAGGCGATGGTGGCGCGCGGCGAGGCACCCAAACGCACCAAGGATGACAGTCCCTTGATGGGGCGGGAGCCGGCACCTCGTGACGTGGCGGTGATATCGACCGCATAACGCATGATCGCGTCGGAAACATGCACGCGGCGTGCCGCCTTGCGCAAAAAATCAACGTCGGACACGGAAATGCGTTCGCCGGTGATGGTGTCGGGACCGATCATGTCGGAGCCGCGGCGGGTGAGCATGGCCAGCATCCGAGCCTCTTCGTCGGGCGAAGGATAGGTCATGACGGCCTTCATCATGAAACGATCCATCTGGGCTTCGGGCAGGTTGAACGTGCCCTCCTCCTCGATCGGATTCTCGGTGGCGATCACCATGAACGGCTTGGGCAAGGCGATACGCTGCCCGCCGATGGTCGTGGCACCCTCGGCCATGGCCTCAAGCATGGCGGACTGGGTTTTGGCATTCGAACGGTTGATCTCGTCCAGCAGTACGAAATTGGCGTGAATCGGACCGATCTGCGTGGTGAACTTCTGCGACGCAAAATCGAAGACCTGCGTGCCCACCAGATCAGATGGCATGAGATCAGGAGTGCACTGCACGCGCTTGAACGAGCCGGATACGCAGGTGGCGAGCGTCTGGGCGGCCGTGGTCTTGGCCAAGCCCGGCACGGATTCGATAAGAATATGCCCGCCGGCCACCAAGGTCACGATAAGCGATTCGCGTAGATTATCCTGACCCACCAGTGTCTGGGCGAACCTCGCCCGAATGGCGTCGGCCAGGATACGTGCGCGTTTGGCGTCATCGGCACCCAGCGGAGCCGACACGCCGGGCGCGGGAACGGCGACCGGTCGTGCGGCGGTGGTCGGCGAAGGCATGTTCGGTTGCG
>ERZ791895.1112-NODE-1112-length-11934-cov-1.792996_pt1 | contig 11934 bp, 7 predicted proteins | sample MGYA00510153_ERZ791895 | MGnify/ENA primary metagenome ERZ791895 (study PRJEB30046, sample SAMN00792064) | human gut metagenome | study: EMG produced TPA metagenomics assembly of the A metagenome-wide association study of gut microbiota in type 2... | reverse complement strand
GTATTACCTGACGAATATATCGCCCTGGAGTTTAAAGGTATGAGTGGCACTGGAACTATAGACACAGACAAAAATTTGACCTTCAGAATTCGTGGGTTAAATAATATTCATGTCCTTGACTGCTTTGTTAATGTTGATCTGGAACCAGCTGATGGCGTTGTCGACTTTGGTAAAATAAATTCCCGAACAATTAAAAATACCAGCGTGAGTGAGACGTTTAGCGTAGTCATGACCAAAGATCCGGGTGCGGCCTGTACTGAGCAGTTTAATATTTTAGGGAGTTTTTTCACTACGGATATTTTGAGTGATTATAGCCATCTGGATATAGGTAATGGTCTGCTATTGAAGATATTTCATAACGATGGAACAGCAACGGAATTTAACCGCTTCTCACAATTTGCTTCTTTTTCATCGTCTAGTGCGCCTTCGGTCACCGCACCATTCAGGGCAGAACTGAGTGCGAACCCGGCAGAAACGGTTGTTGAGGGACCGTTTAGTAAAGACGTAATCCTGAAAATCACCTATAACTAGTATCTAATACAAACACTAAAACGGGCCATCAGGCCCGTTATATCAGTGCTCTAACTCCAGCTCTCTTGCCTGCATCATCTGTTGACAATACCAGGCATAACGTGCGCAAAACCAGGTTCTATGTTCTTCATCCATGTTACCAGTAACGGCCAGAATATCGACCGGGCGACCTTCTGCGTGCATTCTGGCAAAACTACGCGCCAGGAAATCGAAATTATTTAAAGAATTAAGACTATGATCCATAAGCACATCCTCCGGTTATCGCATACCTTTTAAGGCCATATGCTTTTTCTGATTTCAGTATTCCCCAATCAGTGTAGTGCCTTTAAACATAACGTGCGTAAATATATTGTCCCCGATCACACTTTTTAGTGAAAAATAAAAAACCATATTAAAAGACTTTCTCTTCCAGAACTTCTCTAACCTGTGTTATTATTAACACAGATAAATGTAAGCAAGGAAACTATTACAAAGTAAATATTGCGTCACTAAATGGACATTGGAGTGATATATGATTTTATTCGCCGACTATAACACCCCTTATCTTTTCGCTATTTCCTTTGTACTGTTGATCGGCCTGTTAGAAATTTTTGCGCTTATCTGCGGTCACATGCTCTCCGGTGCTCTTGATGCACATCTTGACCATTATGATTCCATAACCACAGGTCATATTAGCCAGGCACTTCATTATCTCAATATTGGAAGATTGCCAGCTCTCGTCGTTCTCTGCTTACTGGCTGGTTTTTTTGGTCTTATTGGCATCCTGTTGCAGCATGCCTGCATCATGGTCTGGCAATCACCACTGTCGAACCTGTTCGTGGTTCCTGTCAGTTTACTGTTTACGATTATTGCGGTGCATTATACCGGTAAAATAGTTGCGCCCTGGATTCCACGCGACCATAGTTCAGCTATTACAGAAGAAGAATATATTGGTAGCATGGCGTTAATTACCGGTCATCAAGCCACTTCAGGTAATCCCTGCGAAGGAAAACTCACCGATCAATTTGGCCAAATACATTATTTACTACTGGAGCCTGAAGAAGGAAAAATTTTCACTAAAGGAGACAAAGTGTTAATTATTTGCCGACTTTCTGCAACGCGATATTTGGCGGAAAATAATCCCTGGCCCCAAATATTGTAATTTATTAATCAAAAGGAAATTTAATAATGGATGATATTGTTAATTCTGTGCCCTCCTGGATGTTTACCGCAATTATTGCCGTATGCATTCTGTTTATTATTGGAATTATTTTCGCCAGGCTCTATCATCGCGCTTCGGCAGAGCAAGCTTTTGTTCGTACTGGTTTAGGTGGGCAAAAAGTGGTAATGAGCGGTGGCGCAATCGTGATGCCGATCTTTCATGAAATAATCCCCATCAATATGAATACTCTGAAGCTGGAAGTCAGCCGCTCAACCATTGATAGCCTGATTACGAAAGATCGTATGCGCGTCGATGTAGTAGTCGCTTTCTTTGTGCGGGTAAAACCTTCAGTAGAAGGGATTGCCACCGCTGCCCAGACGCTGGGGCAACGCACCCTGTCGCCTGAAGACTTACGTATGTTGGTTGAAGATAAATTTGTCGATGCCCTCCGTGCAACAGCTGCGCAAATGACCATGCATGAGTTACAGGATACCCGCGAGAACTTCGTGCAGGGGGTGCAAAATACAGTGGCAGAAGACCTGTCGAAAAACGGTCTGGAACTGGAGAGCGTTTCACTTACCAACTTTAACCAGACCTCGAAAGAACATTTCAATCCGAACAATGCCTTTGACGCCGAAGGTTTAACCAAACTGACTCAGGAAACAGAGCGCCGTCGCCGCGAACGTAACGAAGTTGAACAGGATGTAGAAGTTGCGGTGCGTGAAAAAAATCGCGATGCGCTATCGCGCAAGCTGGAGATTGAACAGCAAGAAGCGTTTATGACGCTTGAGCAGGAGCAGCAGGTTAAAACCCGTACTGCCGAACAGAATGCACGTATTGCGGCTTTTGAAGCTGAACGTCGTCGTGAAGCAGAGCAGACACGAATTCTGGCTGAACGACAGATTCAGGAAACAGAAATCGACCGCGAACAGGCCGTCCGCTCAAGAAAGGTTGAAGCTGAACGTGAAGTTCGCATTAAAGAGATCGAACAGCAGCAGGTCACCGAAATCGCTAACCAGACGAAATCGATCGCTATTGCCGCCAAATCGGAACAACAGTCCCAGGCAGAAGCGCGTGCTAATCTCGCACTTGCAGAAGCGGTAAGCGCCCAACAAAACGTAGAAACCACTCGCCAGACTGCCGAAGCCGATCGTGCTAAACAAGTTGCCCTAATCGCTGCCGCGCAGGATGCAGAAACCAAAGCGGTTGAACTGACCGTGCGGGCGAAAGCAGAAAAAGAAGCCGCAGAGATGCAGGCGGCGGCTATCGTTGAGTTAGCCGAAGCTACACGTAAAAAGGGTCTGGCGGAAGCAGAAGCACAACGTGCGCTGAACGATGCTATCAACGTACTTTCTGATGAACAAACCAGCCTTAAATTCAAACTGGCCTTGTTGCAGGCGCTGCCTGCGGTAATAGAGAAATCCGTTGAGCCGATGAAGTCAATCGACGGTATCAAGATTATTCAGGTCGATGGTCTGAATCGTGGCGGCGCTGCGGGTGATGCGAGTACAGGTAGCGTTAGTGGAGGAAACCTTGCAGAGCAGGCATTGTCTGCCGCCCTTTCTTACCGCACACAGGCACCGCTGATTGACTCCTTGCTCAATGAAATTGGTGTTTCAGGCGGCTCACTGACGGCATTGACTTCACCCTTAACCTCAACAACTCCCGTCGCCGAAAACGTAGAATAAATTTTCAGCTATGAACGTCCCTGGCACAAAAAGCCGGGGATTTTTTATATCTGCGTTCCGCTAAAAAGTGCAAATGATCAGGTTGTTGCAGCATTTTGCGTGACGGCTCGGGGAAGGCAAAACTGCATCAGAGAAAGCATTGCGTGGGGTCTGGCGCTCATCAACAATCGGGGAGTCAGCAGGGGGCTGAAACGGGAAAGCCCCTCCCGAAGAAGGGGCCTTGTATAAGGAAAGGGTTATGATGAAGTTCGTCATCATACTGGTTGTGTTGTTACTGTTAAGTTTCCCGACTTACTAACAACTCATCAGAGGGGGGAGAAATCCTCCCTTACCCTTGTTCCTTTACTCTAGGTTGAAAAAACAACAGCGTCAATAGGCCTGCCATGTACGAAGCGAGATCTGTGAACCGCTTTCCGGTTAGCCTTTTTTATCCTGTTGGATCTTCTTGATGATGTTGGTCGTCGAGCAACCGTCTTCAAAGTTGAGCACCAACACTTCGCCACCGTTGGCCCAGACTTCTTTACTCCCGGCAATCTCTTCTGGTTTATAGTCGCCGCCTTTCACCAGCAGATCTGGCAAGATCCCGGCGATCAAGCGCTGCGGCGTGTCCTCTTCAAACGACACCACCCAGTCGACCGCTTCCAGTGCGCCCAGCACAATCATACGCTGTTCGAGCGGGTTAACGGGGCGGGAATCCCCTTTCAGCCGTTTGGTGGAGGCATCGCTGTTCACAGCGACAATCAAACGGTCACCCAGTTTACGGGCATTTGCCAGATAAGAGACGTGCCCGGCGTGCAGGATGTCAAAGACACCGTTGGTCATCACCACTTTTTCACCACGTTTACGCGCTGCCGCTACGGCCAGCTTCAGTTCCTCTTCGGTCATCACGCCAAAGCCTGTATCTGCACGTCCACGTACAGCATTTTCCAGCTCGATCGGCGAAACCGTGGAGGTTCCCAGTTTGCCGACCACCACGCCAGCCGCCGCATTGGCAAAGAAGCAGGCTTCTTCCAGCGAATTACCCGCTGCCAGCGTTGCCGCCAGGACGCCAATCACCGTGTCGCCCGCACCGGTAACGTCATACACTTCCTGCGCCTGGGTTGGCATATGCAGCGGCGCTTTACCCGGTTGCAGCAGCGACATACCCTGTTCGGAACGGGTCACTAACAGAGCCGAGAGTTCGTAATCGGCAATCAGTTTCATGCCGCGCTCAACAATCTCTTCTTCGGTCTTACATTTACCCACAACAGCTTCAAATTCCGAGAGATTCGGCGTTAACAGCGTAGCGCCGCGGTAGCGCTCAAAATCGGTACCTTTTGGATCAATCAGCACCGGAACACCCGCTTTACGCGCCAGTTGGATCATCTGCTGTACGCTTGCCAGCGCACCTTTGGCGTAGTCAGAAAGCACCAGCGCGCCAATCGAACTCAGCGCCTGATTAATCCGCTCGTGCAGCGGCTGCGGATCAACACCTTCGAAACCTTCTTCAAAATCCAGACGGATCAGCTGTTGGTTGCGGGAAAGTACCCGTAATTTGGTAATGGTCGGATGCGTCGGTACAGAAACGAAGTCGCATTTGACGTTGACGTCGGCCAGAGATTTACTCAGCGCGCGCGCTGCATCGTCAATGCCCGTCAACCCGACCAGGCGTGCATTAGCACCGAGAGAAGCGATATTCATCGCCACGTTAGCCGCGCCGCCCGGACGTTCTTCGATGGTATTCACTTTAACCACGGGCACCGGCGCTTCCGGCGAGATACGACTGGTGGGGCCGTACCAGTAACGATCCAGCATCACATCACCAACCACCATCACTCCTGCACGTTCAAACTCTGGCAGCGTTACTTTCATTCCTGTCTCCTGAGAGATTCAAAATTTGCGCGCGATAATACCATACTTCATTCTTCCACCAGCCACTTCTGCCAGCTTGCCCGCACCAGTTCACGCTCTGCGGTGAAGCAATCCTCCGACACATGGCCCGGCAATTCCTGTAATGCCAGATGATGAAGTTCATCGCGAAGCGTAGTGTAAGCACGGGTCAGCGCCATCGCTTCCTGCTCTTCCATAATGTCGTTTTGCGCCAGTAGTTCCAGAATACGCACGTTGTCTGACCAGCGCGTTAACTTCGGTTTTTCATGAGCGTAGCGCAACACCAGATATTGGGTAATAAATTCGATATCGGTAATTCCCCCTTCATCAGCTTTGATATCAAAGCGATCGCGATGTTTATTGCCGAGATGAGCGCGCATTTTCTCGCGCATTTCCCGCACTTCCGTTTGCAGAGTTTTACCTTCACGCGGCAGCGTCATAATCTCGCGACGCACTGCGTCAAAGTGCGCGGTGAGCTGCGGATCGCCGTACACTACACGCGCACGCACCAGCGCCTGATGTTCCCACGTCCAGGCCTCGTTTTTCTGATAATCGGCAAATGCTTCTGCGGATGTCACCAGCATTCCCGCCGCCCCGGACGGACGCAGTCGAGCATCCACTTCATACAAAATGCCGGAAGAGGTACGCGTACTGAACAGATGCATAATGCGTTGCGCCAGACGCAGATAAAACTGCCGCCCGTCGATTTCCCGCTCACCGTCAGTCATCGCATCCATTGGGCAATCATGGAGGAAGATAAGGTCAAGATCGGAACTGTAGCCTAACTCCCAGCCGCCCAGCTTGCCGTAGCCGACCACCGCAAAACCACGCCCTTCGCGTTCGTTCAGGTGATTCGGCTTACCGTAGCGGGCAACCATTTGAACCCACGCCTGCTGAACGACGGCATCTATCATGGCTTCCGCCAGCCAGGTTAAGTGATCGCTCACTTTCATCACCGGTAGCGTACCGGCGATATCCGCTGCGGCGATGCGTAACAGCTGCGCCTGTTTGAACTGACGCAGCGCCTCAAGCTGTTGCTCTTCGTCATCTTCCGGCACGCGCAGCAAATACTGGCGCAACTCATCGCGGTAGGCATCGGTCGCCGTCGGCTGGTAAAGGGTGTTTGGATCGAGCAATTCATCCAGCAATAATGGATAACGCGCCAGCTGGCTGGCAATCATCGGCGACGCGGCACACAGAGAAATCAAATGTTTAAGCGCCGCGGGGAATTCACTGAGCAATTCTAAATAGGTGGTGCGGGTAACAATCCCCACCAGCAAGGCGGTAATGCGCGACAGCGTAACGGCAGCGTCTTCACGCGCACAGACATCACTTAGCAGATGCGGCATCAGATGGTCGAGCACCTGACGTCCTCGCGGCCCGATGGTGCGCTTATCCAGCTCTTTGCGGAAATCGGCAATCAGCGTTAGCACCTGTTTGCGATCATCCTCGCTAAGATGCGCCAGCACTGGCGTAGTGTCATCTTCCTGCAACGCATCCTGCCACAGCTCACGCCACTGTTCCGACAGCGACTCTTCCTGAGTTTCACTTTCGTCGTCGCCAATCAATTCATTAAACACCCGGCGCACATTGGTCATATGTGCGGTCAGCGCCCCGGTCAATTGCGGCCAGTCAGCAAAGTCCATCGCCCACGCCAGCCGCGCACGATTAAGCTCATCAGAAGGAAGCGTCTGGGTTTGTTCGTCGTTAATGCTTTGCAGCAGGTTTTCCAGACGCCGCAGGAACAGATACGCCACTCGCAATTGTTCAGCATCGTTTTCAGAAAGCAGATGCAGCTCGGCAATGGCGCTGAGCGTTGGCAGTAAAGAGCGCGATTGCAGCGACGGTTCGCGTCCGCCGCGAATGAGCTGGAACACCTGAACGATAAATTCAATTTCGCGAATGCCGCCTGCGCCGAGTTTGATATTGTCGGTCAAACCACGTCGACGCACTTCACGGGCAATCATCCCTTTCATGTTGCGCAGCGACTGAATCACGCTGAAATCGATGTAACGACGGAAAACAAACGGGCGCAGCATCGCACGCAACTCGTTAGCATAGACGCCTTCGCTATCGCCCATAATCCGCGCCTTGACCATCGCGTAACGCTCCCAGTCGCGCCCCTGCTCCTGGTAATAATCTTCCAACGCGGCAAAGCTCAGCACCAGCGGGCCACTTTCGCCAAACGGACGCAGCCGCATATCCACGCGATAGACGAAGCCATCCTGCGTTGGTTGATCCAGCACTTTAATCAGCCGCTGCCCCATGCGGGTAAAAAACTGCGCGTTATCCAGTTCCCGGCGTCCACCCTGCGTACAACCATGTTCCGGCCAGGCAAAAATCAGATCGATATCAGAGGAGAAATTCAGTTCCCCGCCGCCCAGCTTACCCATGCCTAAAATCAGCAGCGGTTGCGCTTCGCCCTGCGCATTGCACGGCGTTCCCCACTCGCGGCAGCAGGCGTCATATAGCCAGTCACGCGCCGCAACAATCAGCGTCTCCGCCAGATAGCTGAGCTGCTGCAATATGCTCTCTTCAGTAACCAGTGCCAGCGTTTGCGCCCAGGCGATACGTACCATGATGCGCCGACGGAACAGCCGCAGCTCGCGCATTAACCCGGCTTCGTCCCTCACATTACTGAGCGCCTCCTGCAACCATGCAACGTAATGCTGCCATTCGTCGGCCTGCGGCGGTTGGCTTTCCAGTTCCGTCAGCCACTCTGGATGCGCACTTATGCTGTCCTGCACAAAATCACTGAAAGTAAGTACTGACTTCGCCTGTGCACTAAGTGATTCCTCGGCTAAAGGCTCTGGCAGCCGCTCAACAACGGTCTGCCAGTACTGCTGTAACGGTGAAGAGAGCGGCTTCATAAGCGATTTTATCCTTGCCTGATTAACGTTTTCCGCTGTGCAACCAGAACGGTTCCTGATTGTTTGCCTCATTACGGAAATGTTCAATTTCGATGCGTTGCCCGGTCGCAATAGCGTGATGCAGCCCCTGCCAGTTCTCCAGCCAGGCTTGCGCGACGACAGGATCATAGTAACCCGCCAGCAACAGTATTGAGTCAATATCACGCGTCAGGCGTGGCAACTGGTCACGGTAGCGATCGCCTAACGGCTGGCAGAAAACGCTTTTCAGTTCAGCGGCATGGCGGGAAAGATGGATATCGGCAAAGCGTTTGAAGGAGTCGCTGATTTTGCCCTGCGCTTTGGCATCTAAAAATGGCTGCCATGCTTTGCTTACCAACCATTCGGTCAACGCCAGCTTCGCCATTGCCGTTTCGGTAGAGTAGACCGCCGTCACGGCAGACACCGCAGAAGCAATGGTCGCCTCGCATTGAGTCAGCAGATCACGTAAGTGAGTGCTCGCTTTACGCGGCACAATACCACCGAACAGCATCAGCGTATGACGGACCAGGCTAATGGCTGCCAGCACCTGTTCTTTCGCCGCATCGTTGCCGCGTACCCACAGTTCTTCATGATACTGCCATTGCGCTAACGCCAGCTCGAGCGCCGCTTCCAGCCCCTGTTCCACATCGGCTTTTGCCGCAACATGCAAAATGGTGGTCGGTTTGATTTCACGCGCCGGATTGCCCTGCGCCAGATGATAGCCACGCGCCGCTTTGCTCAGGCTGCCCTGGCGTAATCCGGTTTGCGATACCAGTTGGTTCGCCAGTTTCAGCACCGCGCGCGTGTCGCCGCTAAGCAGTTCCAGTTCCAGCTCACAGATAGGTTCAGCAAATTCACCCGCTTTCACTTCCCCCTGGTCGAGGGCGATTTCAATTTGGCTACCATCGACCGCCACCAGCCATTTTTCGCGATAAAAATCGGTGCTGAACAGCGGCTGCACGCGGGAGGCGAGATCGGCGGGCAATTCGCCGTTCGGCCAGACTTCCGTCGGTAACTGCGCCAGGTCGAGCGTCGGTTCGCTCAACGCCACGTTATATTCCGGGCGCTGATGTAAGCCGCCTGTCACTCTTCCTGCAACTTTCATGGTCATCTCATAGCGACCGTTTTCGCCACGAATACGTAAGCCCATATCGTGCCCACGCAGCCAGTTATCCGGCGTTTCGTAGTAAATATTCAGCAACTGCACGGGGTCATGGTGCTCGCCGCCCAGCGTATTGAGATGGTCACGCAACGCCTCAACGGCACTGTGATTAACAATAAACTTTAATTCGATTTCCTGAGCCATGGCCTTTACTTATCGGTTATGTCACATAAGTGACGATGAACGGCGAACTTAATGCGATCTTTTTTGTCAGTAGATAGTATTTTGCGCCAAATTGCCATGCAACGGGCAATTTGACGGGCGTAAAAGTTTGAAGCAGTGGCAAGACCTGACACAGAGGATTCCGATTGATGTCGAATGCTTTGCGTAGCGACACTGATGCCACTACTATCGTTCCACTTTCCATGACAATAACGACAGCCTGATGCCAAAATTACGCCTGATCGGATTAACTTTACTCGCACTTAGCGCGACTGCCGTCTCACACGCTGAAGAAACGCGCTATGTTTCCGACGAACTGAATACCTGGGTCCGCAGCGGTCCGGGAGATCATTATCGCCTCGTGGGCACGGTTAACGCCGGCGAGGAAGTGACCTTATTACAAACTGACGCCAACACCAATTATGCCCAGGTGAAAGACAGCTCTGGCCGTACCGCCTGGATCCCGTTGAAACAACTTAGCACTGAGCCAAGCCTGCGCTCCCGTGTGCCAGATCTGGAAAATCAGGTCAAAACCCTGACCGATAAACTCACCAATATCGATAACACCTGGAATCAGCGCACCGCAGAAATGCAGCAAAAAGTGGCGCAGAGCGACAGCGTGATCAACGGGTTAAAAGAAGAAAATCAGAAACTGAAAAACGAGCTGATTGTCGCGCAGAAAAAGGTCGATGCCGCCAGCGTACAGCTGGATGACAAACAGCGCACCATCATCATGCAATGGTTTATGTATGGCGGTGGCGTGCTGGGGCTTGGCTTGCTGCTCGGTCTGGTACTGCCGCACCTGATCCCAAGCCGCAAACGCAAAGATCGCTGGATGAACTAAATCGCCTTCTTCGTTGCACTGTCTTATTATTAGGAATTGTGTATTTGACGAAGGGATGATGGCGTGAAGATTTATCTGGTCGGTGGTGCTGTTCGGGATGCATTGTTAGGGCTACCGGTCAAAGACAGAGATTGGGTGGTGGTCGGCAGTACGCCACAGGAGATGCGCGACGCGGGCTACCAGCAGGTAGGCCGCGATTTTCCTGTGTTTCTGCATCCGCAAACGCATGAAGAGTATGCGCTGGCACGTACCGAACGGAAATCCGGTTCCGGTTACACCGGTTTTACTTGCTATGCCGCACCGGATGTCACGCTGGAAGATGATCTTAAGCGTCGCGATCTGACCATTAATGCGCTGGCCCAGGACGATAACGGCGAGATTATCGACCCGTACAACGGTCTGGGCGATCTGCAAAATCGTCTGTTGCGCCATGTTTCCCCCGCTTTTGGCGAAGATCCGTTACGCGTATTGCGCGTGGCGCGTTTTGCTGCGCGTTATGCCCACCTCGGTTTTCGTATTGCCGATGAAACTCTGGCGTTGATGCGCGAGATGACCCATGCGGGTGAACTGGAACACCTGACGCCTGAACGGGTATGGAAAGAGACGGAAAGCGCCCTCACCACCCGCAATCCACAGGTGTTCTTCCAGGTACTGCGCGATTGCGGCGCACTGCGCGTTTTATTCCCGGAAATTGACGCACTGTTTGGCGTTCCGGCCCCTGCCAAGTGGCATCCGGAAATCGATACGGGTATTCATACCTTAATGACGCTCTCAATGGCGGCGATGCTGAGTCCGCAGGTCGATGTCCGTTTCGCAACTTTATGCCACGATCTCGGTAAAGGGCTGACGCCGCCAGAACTCTGGCCGCGTCATCATGGTCATGGCCCGGCGGGTGTTAAGTTAGTGGAACAACTATGCCAGCGTCTGCGCGTGCCAAATGAAATTCGCGATTTAGCCAGACTGGTGGCTGAGTTTCACGATCTCATCCACACCTTCCCAATGCTGAACCCAAAAACCATCGTCAAATTATTTGATTCCATCGATGCCTGGCGTAAACCGCAGCGTGTCGAGCAACTGGCGCTGACCAGCGAGGCTGACGTGCGCGGCAGAACCGGTTTTGAATCAGCGGACTACCCGCAAGGCCGCTGGTTGCGCGAAGCCTGGGAAGTGGCGCAGTCAGTGCCGACAAAAGCCGTCGTTGAAGCGGGATTTAAAGGTGTGGAGATTCGCGAGGAGCTGACCCGACGGCGGATTGCGGCGGTAGCCAGCTGGAAGGAACAACGTTGCCCAAAGCCTGAATGAGTATTGGGCATTTTGCCGGATGCGGCGTAAACGCCTTATCCGGCTACATGTCAACGACAGTTGTAGGCCTGATAAGACGCGCAAGCGTCGCATCAGGCGTTGATTGCCGGATGCGGCGTGAACGCCTTATTCGGCCTACGCAATCGTTGACAACGCCAAGCATCCGACACTATTCCTCAATTAAAAGAACACGACATACACCGCAGCCGCCACAATAAAGCGATAAATGGCGAACGGGATAAACGAAATGCGCTTAATCAATTGCAGGAAGGTTTTAATCGCTATCAGCGCCACCACAAAAGCGGTGATAAACCCAACGGCAAACATCGGGATATCGCCGCTTGTCA
>ERZ791895.1086-NODE-1086-length-12347-cov-2.682639_pt1 | contig 12347 bp, 9 predicted proteins | sample MGYA00510153_ERZ791895 | MGnify/ENA primary metagenome ERZ791895 (study PRJEB30046, sample SAMN00792064) | human gut metagenome | study: EMG produced TPA metagenomics assembly of the A metagenome-wide association study of gut microbiota in type 2... | reverse complement strand
CCACGTCCAGAAGAGCATGGTCGTCTCCGGCGTCGTGGTGCTGGCTCTGACCGTCGGCTCCTTCTTCCTCTACCGGGGCCGTCAGAAGCTGCCCTGGGTGCAGCGTCTGGCGGGCTTCGCGGCCAGCACAGCGGCCGCCTGCGCCCTCATCTTCGGGGTGTTTTTGCAGCCTGCCGTCACCCAGTCGCTGGGCATCCTGCCCGACGCATGGATGCAGGACCGCTACTACCGCTACTACGGCGTCATCACCAGCTTCCTCACCAACCTGACCAATCTGGAGATCAATAAGCCCGAGGCTTACTCCGAGGAGGCCGTCAACGCCATCCTCGACAACGTGGAGGCAGGGGAGAAGTACACCACCAGCCCGGCCTGGCCCGACTCCTACGCCGCCCAGACCCCGGCAGACGAACAGGTGAAGCAGCCCACCATCCTCTACGTGATGGACGAGTCCTACTGGGACGTCTCGGAGCTGGAACAGTACGGCTTCCGGTTCGACACCGACGTCTCGGCCAACCTCCACGCCCTGCAGCAGACCAGCGCCTATGGCCGGGTCTACAGCCCCAGCTTCGGCGGCGGCACCTGTGACGTGGAGTTCGAGGCCCTGACGGGCTACTCGGTGTCCTATCTGCCCAGCGGCAGCAAGCCCTACCAGCAGCACGTGACGAAACCCATGTTCGCCCTGCCCAGCTACCTCAAGACGCAGGGGTATCAGACGGCGGCGGTCCACTGCTTCTGGGCCAGATACTGGAGCCGCGACACGGCCTACCCCAACCTCGGCATCGACGACTTCATCAGCCTCGAGAAGATGCACGGCGTCCAGAAGGTGCGCCGCCACTACTGGACCACCGGCCTCGTCACCGACGACTCCATGGCCGACCAGATCATCGGCCAGTACGAGACCATGAAGGCCCAGTCCGACGCCCCCGTCTTCCTCCACGCCGTCACCATGCAGAACCACACCAATTATAATAAGGATAACTACCCCGACGACCAGCGGGTGAAAGTCACCGAAGCCCCGGCGGGCCTCAAGGCCAGCACCGTGGGTGCGCTGGAAGACTTTGCCACCGGCATCCGGGACGCCGACGCCATGCTGGGCAGGCTGACGGACTACTTCTCGCAGGTGGACGAGCCGGTCATCCTCGTGTTCTGGGGCGACCACTACAACCCCATCGACTCGAACTACGACATCTACACCCGCAGCGGCTACGCCAGCGGGTCCAGTGCCGACCCCCGCCTCCATCAGACCACCCTGCTGATGTGGTCGAACTACTCCGACCGGGCGGTGGACCTCGGCACCATCGCCGCCTACGACATCTCGCCGGTGATGATGGAGCTGTTCGGCCTGCGTCAGCCCGCCTACTTCCAGTTCCTTGGCCGTCAGCTCCGGGCCGCCTACCGGGCCAACACCCGGGGCACCATCCTGGAAAAGGACGGCACCGCCTCGAACGAGCTGACCCCCCTGCAGCAGAAGTGGAGCGATGAGCACTGGCTGCTCCAGTACGACCTCATGTTCGGCAAAGGCTATGCCCTGAGCCGGATGGGCCTCAAGGAGCTGGCCGAGGCCGCAGATTGACGAAAAACTACGATTCTTTTTAGAAAAAAGCAGGAAAACCCCTTGCAACGGCCAGAGGTTTGTGCTATTATTACTTAGCATTACACACGCATCACTATGCCCTTTTGTGCTCTGACGAGTGGAGGGCAGTCCGTTGGCATCCGATATGTCAGCGGATCACGGTGTGCGGAGGCAAAACAAATTTTGGAGGTAATTTTACTATGGCAGTCGTTTCTATGAAGCAGCTTCTCGAGGCAGGCGTTCACTTTGGTCACCAGACCCGCCGCTGGAACCCCAAGATGGCGAAGTATATCTTCACCGAGCGCAACGGCATCTATATCATCGACCTGCAGAAGACCGTCAAGAAGCTGGACGAGGCTTACAACTACGTGAAGGAAGTTGCAGCTGAGGGCGGCGACATCCTGTTCGTCGGCACCAAGAAGCAGGCTCAGGAGTCCATCCGTGACGAGGCTCTGCGCTGCGGCATGCACTACGTCAACGCTCGCTGGCTGGGCGGTATGCTGACCAACTTCCGCACCATCCGCAAGCGCATCGACCGTATGGCTCAGCTGCAGAACATGAAGGACAACGGCACCTTCGAGCTGCTGCCCAAGAAGGAAGTGGCCAAGCTGGAGCTGGAGATGGAGAAGCTGGACAAGTACCTCGGCGGCGTCAAGAACATGAAGACCCTGCCCAAGGCCATGTTCATCGTTGACCCCCACAAGGAGCGCATCGCTGTTGCTGAGGCCCGCAAGCTGAACATCCCCATCGTGGCTATCGTTGATACCAACTGCAACCCCGACGAGATCGACTACGTCATCCCCGGCAACGACGACGCGATCCGCGCTGTCAAGCTGATCGCTGGCGCTATGGCTGACGCTGTGCTGGAAGGCAAGCAGGGCAACCAGGAGGCCGCTCCCGCTGAGGACGCAGCAAACGCCTGATTTCCCGAAATTCTCACAAACCAACAAATACTGTGTAAGGGAGAATACCAAAATGGCTATTACTGCAAAGGACGTTATGGAACTGCGCAAGCAGACCGACTGCGGCATGATGGAGTGCAAGAAGGCTCTGACCGAGGCTGACGGCAACTTCGAGAAGGCGATCGAGATCCTGCGTGAGCGTGGTCTGGCTACCGCCGCCAAGAAGGCAAGCCGCGTGGCTGCCGAGGGCATGGTCTACGCTGATTACTGCCCCGAGTGCAAGGTGGGCGTCGTCATCGAGGTCAACGCCGAGACCGACTTCGTCGCCAAGAACGACAAGTTCGTCGCCTTCGTCAAGGAGGCCACCAAGGTCATCATGAAGCAGAACCCCGCTGATGTCGAGGCTCTGATGGCATGCAAGACCGAGAGCGGCGAGACCGTCGATGAGGCTCTGAAGAACCTCATCCTGGTCATCAAGGAGAACATCAAGGTCCGCCGTTTCGTCCGTTACGAGGGCGTCTGCTCTGCATACGTCCACGGCGGCGGCACCCACGGCATCCTGGTCAACTTCGAGACCACCAACGGCATCGAGGCTAAGGACGAGTTCGCTGCATACGGCAAGGATGTTGCCATGCAGGTCGCAGCTGCCAACCCCAGCTACGTCGATGAGGCTGCTGTCCCCGCTGAGGTCGTCGCCAAGGAGAAGGAGATCCTCCTCGCTCAGATGGCCAACGACCCGAAGAACGCCAACAAGCCCGACGCTGTCAAGCAGAAGATGATCGAGGGCAAAATCAAGAAGTACTTCAAGGAGAACTGCCTGGTCGATCAGGAGTTCGTCAAGGACGGCGACATGACCGTCGGTCAGTACACTGCCAAGGTCGCAAAGGACCTGGGCGGCGACATCAAGGTCATCAAGTTCACCCACTTCGTCAAGGGCGAGGGCCTGGAGAAGCGTGCTGATGACTTCGCTGCTGAAGTTGCAAGCATGGTGAAGTAATTCAGTCTGACTGAATAGAATGGGAGCCGCAGTACCTGTAACAGGGTGCTGCGGCTCTTTTTGTTTGTATTTGCGCGGCAAATGTGCTATTATAAGGGCTATATAAAAGAGGGGAGAAGAAATCATGAAGATCGAACCCAGAACATTCACGCTGCCCAGCGGGGAAGTGCTGACGGTGCGCAGCTTGTGCGCGGACGATGCAGAGGCGCTGAATGCATTCCGCAATGTAACCTACAGCGAGACCTATTTTATGGCCCGATACCCGGAGGAAGGGGTGAGTCTGGAAGCGATGGGGAATCGGCTTGCAGACTGCGGGGAAAGCCCTGTGAACTTTGAGGTGGGCGCTTTTGCCGGAGAAAAGCTGGTGGGGGAGTTTGGGGTTGCACAGCTGCGGCCGCACATCAAATACCGCCATCGTGCCGTAGTAGGCATCTCTGTGCTAAAGGAGTATTGGGGCTGCGGTCTGGGCAGCTACCTGATGCAGCTTGCCATCGACCAGACCCGGGCCAACGGCTTCGAGCAGTTGGAGCTGGGGGTGTACAGCGATAACGCCCGCGCCATCCATCTCTATGAGAAGGTTGGGTTTGAGCGCTATGGCATCCAGCCCCGGGCCTTTAAGCTGAAGGACGGCACCTACCGGGATGAGATCATCATGGTGAAGATGCTGTGACAGGAACAGAACAAAAACGCCGCCGACGGCTTTCGAACCGTCAGCGGCGTTTTGCTTATTCAGTCAGCAGCGGTCAATGGATCAGGCCTTGGCCTCGCTGTTGTGCTCTGCCTTCTTGTAGGCGGAGAAGGAGTGGAACACGATGTTCAGGCCCAGAACGATCAGCAGGACAGCCAGGATGAGCTGCAGGCCGTTGGCGATGAACACAGCGCCCCAGGTAGTCTCACCGGCAGGGATGGTGACAGAGGCGGCATTGCTGATGGCCTTGACCATAGCGATAAGGCGCTGCACCAGAGCAGTGAAGGTGACGCAGAGCATAATGACCAGCGGGGGGAAGAGCATCTTGTTGCTGCGGCCGGTGACCTTCAGGAAGACGCACAGGGTAGACAGGACCAGAGCGCTCAGCAGCTGGTTTGCAGAACCGAACAGGGGCCAGATGTTGGCGTAGCCGATCTTGGTCAGGATGAAGCCGAACACCAGAGTGATGAAGGTGGAGAAGTAGACGTTGCAGAGCAGCTTGCGCCAGCCCTCAGCGTGCTCCATGTCGTCCACGCTGAACAGCTCCTGGAAGCTCATGCGGCCGATACGGGCCACGGCATCCAGACTGGTCAGAGCCAGTGCGGAAACGCACATGGTCATAAAGACGGTAGCGGCATAAGCGGGGACACCGAACATCTCAAAGAAGCCGGCGACGCCGCGGCTGAAGATCTGGAAGGGAGTACCGGCAGCGGGGGTGCCGTCAGCAGCGGCAGCAGCACCGGCGACGCAGAGGGCCAGAACAGCCAGCAGGCTCTCGAGGATCATGGCGCCATAGCCGACCTTCAGCATATCCTTCTCGTTCTCGACGGTCTTGGAGGAAGTGCCGGAAGAGACGAGGCCGTGGAAGCCGGAGACAGCACCGCAGGCCACGGTGACGAACAGGATGGGGAACATGGTGCCCAGCTTCTCGTTGGTGAAACCGGTGAAGACGGGCAGGTTCATGGTGGGATGAGCGACCAGCAGGCCGACCACGGCACCGGCGATCATGGCCACGAACATGAAGGTGGTCATGTGGTCACGGGGCTGCTTCAGCAGCCACATGGGCAGAACTGCAGCAAAGAAGATGTAGACGAAGGTGATGTAGCTCCATGCAGCCTTGCCCAGAATGAGGGGCAGGTTTGCACCGATGACGAAGGAAAGCACGATGAAGACGATGCTGATGACGCTCTCTTTCCAGCCGGAGAAGTTGAACTTCTTCTGGATGAGGCCGAAGACGACAGCGAAGACCATGAACATGATGGAGACCATACCGGCAGCGCCGTTGGTCTGAGCAGCCTCCGCCAGAGCACCGTCGGTGCCGAAGGCGTTGAAGGTTCCGGCCACCATGTCAGCAAACGCTGCAATGACGATGCCGCAGAACAGCCAGCAGAACAGCAGGAACAGCTTGCGGCCGGTCTTGCCGATGTACTTCTCGATCAGCATACCCATGCTCTTGCCGTCGTTCTTGACGGAAGCGTACAGAGCGCCGAAGTCGGTGACAGCGCCGAAGAAGATGCCGCCCAGCAGCACCCACAGCAGGACAGGCAGCCAGCCAAAAGCAGCAGCCTGGATAGCACCGGTGACAGGGCCTGCACCGGCGATGGAGCTGAACTGATGTGCAAACACGGTCCAGCCGTTGGTGGGGACATAGTCACGGCCATCCTCGTGGACGACTGCGGGGGTCTTGGCGGTGGGGTCGATGCCCCATTTGTTGGCCAGCCAGCGGCCATACAGCGTATAAGCGCCGAACAGACACACGGCTGCGATCAAAACGATGACCAGCGTATTCATTTCTTTATACCTCTTTCCTTTCTTTCACACCGGCAACCGGCAATGTGCCAGACAGAGCGTCTGTACCCAAAAGCAGGGCAGGCGAAACGGCCCGGAGGGTGAAAAAAGCCTCCGTCTTCATGAAAGACAGAGACACAAAGATGCATCCTATCTTCCTCGAAGACGAAGGCCAAACGGTGCATCTGCACCGGTCGTTCTCCGCGGTACCACTTCGTTTGCTGCTTTCGGGAGCAGCCGCTTGCGCATACAGGCGTTCCTGCCGCCGATACGCCGCCCTGTAACGTGGGCTGAACGGCCATGCACTACTGCCGCAAGCGGGTTCGCACAGGCTGCTCGCAGGTGAGGGCTGATCGCACTGTGCTGCCGTCTTGCACCGGAATGGCGGCTCTCTGAGCGCAGGGAATGCGAAAAGTCATGTCCTGTTCATTGCATTTGCCGAATGATTGTGTATACTTTAGTCCTGATTTCATAACTTGTCAATATATTTTGGGCAAGTTAGGAGACTGTGCCATTTTTGCGGGGGAGAAACTAAGAAAATTTAGGCGATTTTTGTTCAGATGTGAGATGAATAAAACTGAACACCTCCACAGGTGAAATCTGCTAAACCCCCGGAAAGAAAGACCGAATACTTGACTTTTACGCTTTCAAGTGCTAAAGTAACAGAGTAATAGAAAGAACCGTGCCGCACCCTGCGGCACTTTGCCCTAAAGGAGGCAGCTATGGCGGACAAGAACCCCAGAAGAAACCCCACCACCGACGCACTGTTCGACGCGATCCTGAGTCTTGAGACGAGGGAGGAGTGCTACAACTTCTTCGAAGACCTCTGCACGGTCAAGGAGATCTCCGATATGGCCCAGCGTCTGGAAGCGGCCAAGCTCCTGCTCAGCGGCAGCACCTACGACCAGATCGTAAAGGCCGTGGAGATCAGCACCGCCACCATCAGCCGCATCAACCGCTGCATCCAGTACGGCTCCGGCGGCTACCGCGACACCATCGAGAAGGTACAGAAGAGCGCAAAGCCGGAGTGACATCCGGGCGGCGAGGCACATAGGATGGACTGCGCCCGATCCCTATTATAGAAAGGAAGGTCCTTCTTATGGCTGATACCACCAACTGCACCCTCTGCGTTTCCTGCGGCTGCCCCGCGCTGCCGAGAGTTTCCCTCGACCAGGCCGTCGTCGACCTGATGGAGAGCATCGCTCTGCAGGAGTCGGCCCTGAGCCACATCCTCTGCGCCGAGAGCCAGAAGATGAAAGCCGCCCTCAGCATGGAGGAGCTGGACCTGTGCAAGCTGCTGGAAGTCAACGATTCCGCCACCAACATGGTCCACGCCGTGGCGAACCTTGAGCTGGTGCTGAAAGAGAAGCTGGAATTCATCGCCAACAACCTCTACTACCCCTCGACGGGGAACTGCACCACCACCGAGAGCTGATGTCAAAATGCGACTGCCCGCCCGCAATGGGTGGGCAGTTTTTGCTTTCCGGGGCGGGGCTGCCTAAAAATATGTATAAAAGTCGGAAAAGTGTTTTGTTGGAATTGCTGAATATCGAAATCTGTGCTATACTATATAATGTTTATCCAAAGAGAAAGGGGAACCTGACCTTGCTGCACTACGATGCGATCCTGTTTGACGTGGACGGTACGCTCATCGATTCCGCCCCCGGCATTCTCAATACACTGGAAGAAGTTTTCAGCTCCATGGGCGTTGACGTCGCCCGGAGCGACCTTGGCCGCTACATCGGCCCGCCCCTCCGCAAGAGCTTCGGCGAGCATTTCTCCGACCCTGCAAAGATCGAGGAGGCCACGAAGCGCTACCGCGTGAGCTACGCCGCCAAGGGCTGCCACGAGGGCGATGTCTACCCCGGCGTGGTGGAGATGCTGGGCCGTCTCAAGGCTGCGGGCCTGACTCTCTGCACGGCCACCTGCAAGCCCACCGACGTTGTGAGGCCCATCCTCGAAGAGCAGGGCCTTGCGCCTTACTTCTCCTTCGTGGGCGGCGCGTCCATGGATGAGAGCCGCGACAATAAGACCGACGTCATCCGCCACGTCCTCGCCCAGCCCGTCATGCAGGGCAAGCGGGTGCTGATGGTGGGCGACCGCCGGGACGATATGCAGGGCGCTGTGAACTGCGGGCTGGACGCCGCCGCTGTGCTCTACGGCTACGGCGGCAGGGAAGAGGTCGCCCCCTTTGCGCCGGTCTTCATGGCCGCTGACTGCAAAGAGCTGACGGACTGGGCTCTCCGCCCGGTGGACGAGCTTTCCCATTCCTGAAACGAGAGGGACTGAATCTATGAGTCAAAAAAGACAACAACAAAATGAAACCATGACTCCCATGCAGCATCGGGCCGTTCTGGTCTGCATCCTCTGCGTGCTGGCGGTGCTGCTGACCTTCGGCATCACCACCACCCTCCTCAAAAAGGGCGGCGAGAAGCCTGCTCCCTCCGTCTCGGAGCCCGCGGCAGACCCCACCCCCGGCGAAGACCTGTCGGGCCACTACCAGATCGACAACGCCTCCACCGCTCTGCTGACGGAGACCGCCGACGCCGGCACGGACTATCTGAACGACACCCTCTTTCTGGGCGACTCCAACACCGTCCGCCTCTATAACAACGGCCTCATCTCCCTGCAGCAGTTCTGCGCCAAAGAGGGCATCGGCACCCAGGTCGCGCTCAGCGAGGGCATCGTTACCTTTAAGAAGGATTCCAACCATTATACTATCCCTCAGGCGGTGGCCATGATGAAGCCTCGCCGTGTGGTCATGACCTTCGGCACCAACGACACCGGGATGGAAGTCCCGGACTTCATCGCCCACTACACGGCCCTCATCCAGGCCATCCAGCAGAGCTACCCCTACACCGACATCATCGTCAACACGGTGCCGCCGGTCCCGGCTGACCACTCCAACTACCCCCACATGGACCAGGCCAAGATCGACGACTTCAACATGGCCCTTCTGGATCTCTGCGAGCAGCTGGGCGTCCGCTTCCTCAACTCCGCCGAGGCCCTCAAGGGCAGCGACGGCTACGGCATCGCGGACTACTACACCAGCGGCGACATCCACCTCAAGAGCGCCGGCCTCAAGGCAGTGCTGAACTATCTCCGCACCCACGCCCTGCAGACCGAGGACCGCCGCCCCGACACCAACAACATCCCCACCCGCACCATGGAGTATGTCTCCAACCCCAGCTCCGCCGTGGCCGCTCCCAGCTCGGAGGCTGTCAGCTCCAGCGAGAGTCAGGCCGAGAGCGCCAGCAGCTCGGAGAGCTCTTCCAGCGAGAGCGCCAGCGAGGAGAAAAAGTTCGAGGCCCGCTACCGTGTGGACAAGAACGGCGGCGGCACCCTGAGCGTCGGCAATGACACCGGCAACAGCTCTGTGACCTACACCGTCACCGACCCCGATAAATCCATCACCGTGACCGCTGTCCCGGCGGAGGGCCATGTCTTCGTCAAGTGGAGCGACGGCCTCACCAGCAAGACCCGCACCGACACCGACTTCAAGCAGAATCTGGATGTCACGGCAGTCTTCGGCACGGCCTCTGTCCACATCACCAGCGAGGGCAAGGGCGCTGTGGGCAGCTCCTACACCTTCAAGGCTGCCTTGAGCGGCAAGTACGCCAAGACCGAGAACCTGCGCTGGTACGCCAACGGTCAGGAGGTCACGCAGGCCGCCGGCAAGTCCAGCATCACTGTGGTGGTGGACAGCTCCATGGCCAACGCTTCTTATAAGATCCACGCCGTCGTCACCTACAACGACTGCAAGGTGAGCAGCAACACCCTGACCATCACCATCGGCAGCGGTGTGACCAGCGAGTCCGGCTCCACCAGCAGCTCGTCCTCGTCCCATGCCGGTTCTTCCGGCAGTACATCCTCTTCCTCTGCAAGTTCGGGCAGCTCTTCCCACAGCACCAGCAGTTCGTCGTCGGCATCGTCCAGCACGCCGTCCGGCAGCTCCAAGGCAGAGCCGGAGTCCGAAAGCAAGGCCGAGTCTAAGGCAGAGTCCAAGGCCGAGAGCGAAGCTGAGTCTAAGGCAGAGCCCAAGGCCGAAACCAAGTCGGAAGCCTCCGCCGGCAAGGAAGTCGAAAGCAAGGCAGAATGACGCCCCGCACCTTCCTCTGCAAAGCCGCATAGGCTGAGCCGAGAGGAGGCGAGCGGATGTTCCGTGAAGAAATGCAAGTCCTCGGCCTGCCCGGCGCAGAAGATGTGACCGACGGCAGCGTGGACTACTACGACATGGATTGGGAAAACGTCGAGAACGGCGTGACGGAGGAGCAGATGGCAAAGTGCATCGCAAAAGAGTGCGCCTGCACGCCACACTGCAAGTGCAGCGGGAACCTGCCGGACCAGTCCGACGACGAAGCCTATGAAATGACGTTGGAAGGATAAAAAATACGAGAAGCCAGCTCTGCCGGGCGGGGCTGGCTTCTCGCTGTTCTCAAACCGCTCCGTAGCCGCGCCCGCTCAAAGCGGCAGGCGGCTCGAAACATGATAGAGAAGGGAAAGAAACATGGCAAAATATTATTGCATCCTCTTCGATGCAGACAATACGCTCCTGGACTTTGACGCCGCCGAGAACAAGGCGCTGGCGGAGACGCTGGTGGAATACGGCATCGAGCCGGACGCCGGGACGGTGCAGACCTATCGGGACATCAACTCGGAGCTCTGGCGTCAGCTGGAAAAGGGCCAGATACGCCGCGACAAGCTGATGGGGGAGCGCTTCACCCGCTTCCTCAAGGCCATCAACGCAGCCGGTGACGGCGTGGAGATGAACCGCTGCTACCTCGACCACCTGTCCTCCCACCCCGACCTGATGACCCCCAATGTGCCGGACGTCCTCGGGGAGCTTTCCGAGGTGGCGACGCTGGCCATCGTGACCAACGGCTTCGAGAAGGTGCAGAGCCGCCGGGTGGCAGAATCCGGCATCGGGGCCTACCTTGAAGACGTCTTCGTCTCCGAGAAGCTGGACAGCGAGAAGCCCAGCCGCCGCATCTTCGACTCCGCCCTCCGCGCTCTGGGCGTGGAGAACCGGGAGCACGTCCTGGTGGTGGGCGACAGCCTCACCAGCGACATTCAGGGCGGCGTGAACGCGGGCCTCGACACCTGCTGGTTCAACCCCGGCCACGCCGAGAACCCGGGCAAGGTGAGCCCCACCTACGAGATCGCCTCGCTGGAAGAGCTCTATCCGTTGGTGATGGAGCCGGAAGAGCTGGCGAACCTCGGCCTCAAGCACCGCCGTCATCAGCTGTAACGGCGGGAATCTCTCGATCCACCCTACTGGAAAAGAACACGGAAGAACGATATGCTGATTCATTTGGAAAAACTCGGAAAGAGCTTTGGCGAGAAAGTCGTCCTGCACGACGTGAGCGCCAGCGTGGAAAAAGAAGACCGCATCGGCATCGTGGGCCAGAACGGCGCAGGCAAGACGACCCTGCTCAAGATCCTGACCGGCGTCTACACCGACTATGACGGCGAGTTCAGCGTGACCCACGGCGTGACGCTGGGCTATCTGGAGCAGAACGCAAAGCTCGATGTCACGCTGGATATTTACGGGGAGATGCGCTCTTCCTTCGCCCCTGTGCTGGACGCCATGGCCCAGATGCAGATCCTGGAAAAGAAGATGGCGGCCTCTCCCGACGACGCCGCCCTTCTCGAAAAGCACGACGAATTGCAGAACATCATCGACGCCGCCGACGGCTACAACATGGACGTCAACATCAAGAAGGTGCTGTCCGGCATGGGCTTTGCACAGGATACCTGGAGCAAGAACGTGGGCGTCCTCTCCGGCGGTGAGCTGACCCGTCTCCGTCTGGCCAAGCTCCTCCTCGAGAAGCCGGACGTCCTCATTCTGGACGAGCCCACCAACCATCTGGACTTCGCCACCATGGAGTGGCTGGAAAACTACCTCAAGGGCTACTCCGGTGCTGTTCTGGTGGTCAGCCACGACCGCTATTTCCTCGACAACGTCTGTACCAGGATCTGGGAAGTCTCGTTCCAGACCATGACCACCTACAAGGGCAACTTCTCGGCCTATCTGCCCCAGAAGGAAGCCGCCGACGCCCTGCGCCAGAAGCAGCACGACGCCGACGTGGCGCTGGCCGAAAAATTACAGGACTACATCGACCGCAACCTCGTCCGCGCCTCCACCACCAAGATGGCCCAGAGCCGCCGCAGGCAGCTGGAAAAGCTGGAGATCACCGAGGCCCCTCAGGACGAGACCAACCAGCTCAAGTTCCGCTTCGAATACGACGTGGAGCCGTGGAATGAGCTGGTGCTGCTCAAGAACCTGACCATTCAGATCGGCGGCCGCACCCTGCTGGAGCCCTTCACCTATACGGTCTGCCGCGGCCAGCGGCTCATCATCGCCGGCCCCAACGGCGCAGGCAAATCCACCCTGATGCA